>Ga0209693_10000451_pt1 | contig 16593 bp, 15 predicted proteins | sample HubBroMetageWRM3_FD_188345 | JGI IMG/M metagenome (GOLD analysis project Ga0209693, IMG submission 188345) | Warmed soil microbial communities from the Hubbard Brook experimental Forest, New Hampshire - Hubbard Brook CCASE Soil Metagenome WRM 3... | ecosystem: Environmental > Terrestrial > Soil... | reverse complement strand
TGTTCTCGCTGACCAGTGAGGCCGCGGTGTACTGGGCCAGCATGTAGCCCGAATTGGTGCCGGCCGCGGGGGCCAGGAACGGCGGCAGGCCGCGGGAGAACGCCGGGTCGAGCATCCGGTCGAGCCGGCGCTCGCTGATCGAGGCGAGCTCGGCCAGCGCCATCGCGAGCATGTCGGCGGCGAAGGCGAGCGGCTCGCCGTGGAAGTTGCCCGTGGTCATGACCTCGCCGTCGGGCACGATGACCGGGTTGTCCACCACGGAGCCCAGTTCGGTGGTGATCACCTGCCGTGCGTACCCGAGCACGTCCCTGACCGCTCCGTGCACCTGGGGCGCGCAGCGCAGGCAGTACGCGTCCTGGACCGCGTGCCTGCTGTCCCGGTGGCTGGCGAGCAGCGGCGACCCGGCGAGCAGCGCGCGCAGGTTGGCCGCGCTGACCAGCTGGCCGGGGTGCGGCCTGAGGATCTGCACCCGCTCGTCGTAGGGGCGGTCGGTGCCGAGCAGCGCCTCGATGGACAGCGCGCACGCCACGTCGGCCGCCTGCACCAGCATGGCCGCGTCGTGCACCGAGAACGCGAGCAGCGCCTGCATCGGCTCGGTCCCGTTGACCAGGGACAGCCCCTCCTTGGGGGCCAGCGTCAGCGGCGCCAGGCCGTGCTCGCGCAGCACCTCGGCGGCCGGCCGCCCGGCCGGCGGGTCACCGGCAGCGCGCAGCCGGCCCTCCCCGATCAGCGGCTGGGCCAGGTGCGCGAGCTGGGCCAGGTCGCCGGAGGCGCCCACCGAGCCCTTGCCGGGGATCACCGGCAGCAGGCCCAGGTCCAGCAGCTCGAGCAAGCGGGCGGGCAGCTCGACCCGCACGCCCGAATAGCCGGCCGCGAGCGTCCGCGCCCGCAGCAGCAGCACTGCGCGCACCACCTCGTCGTCCAGCGGAGCGCCGACGGCCGCCGCGTGCGAGCGCACGATCGCGCCCTGCAGCGTGGTGAGGTCCTGCTCCCCCACCGGCGTGTCGGCCAGCGCGCCGAACCCCGTGTTCACCCCGTACACCGGCGCCCCGCCGCGGAGCGCGTTCAGCACGACCGAACGGCTCACCTCCATGCGTTCGGGCACGTCGGAGGCCAGCCGGACGCGGGTCTCGCCGCGCGCCACCGCCACGACATCCGCTACCGTCAGCGGGCCGCCGTCGACCACGAGTTCATTCATGGCCGACAGCCTGCCAGGCCCAGGTCGGCGCCGATCATTCGGCCCCGGCCCAAGTATCGCGGGCCTACGGTCGGAGATCCCAGCCGAAGGTGGTGGTCAGGCCATCGGCGCCGGCCGGGGTGATGAGGACGCTGCGGCGGCGAGGGCCGTGCTGGACCCAGCCGAGGGCGAACAGGCGGGCGGTGACGGCGGCGGCCAGGGCGCCGTTCAGGTGCCCGCGGCGCTGGGTCCAGTCGATGCACTCGCCGGCGAAGGTGCGCCGCGAGCGCCTTATCTCGGCGACATCGATGCCGAACGAACCCAGCGCCGCCGCTCCGGCCCCTGTTACTTCGAAGCGGTTGGCGGGAGGGTTACCACTGCCCGCCGCTCCGGCCCCTGTTACTTCGAAGCGGTTGGCGGGAGGGTTACCACTGCCCGTTCGGGATGATGGAGCTTTTGATTTTTCCGGGCGGAGCAGGCCGCGGCGGAGCAGGGCGTCCAGGAGCGCTACCCCGGCGCGGCCGGCCAGGTGGTCGTAGCAGGTGCGGGCCTCGGCGAGGGCCGCTGCCTCGCGTGACTGCCGCAGGGTGCGCGCCGGCACGGCGTGACTGATCAGGCCGAGCGCCTCGAGGGCCGCCGCGACCGGGTACCCGGCCAGCCGGTAATAGCGGTGCCGGCCCTGCCTGGCGACCGCGATCAGGCCGCCGTCCAGGAGCTTGGCGAGGTGGAAGCTCGCGGTGGCGGCGCTGACGCCGGCCAGCCTGGCCAGTTCGCCCGCGGCCAGCGGGCGGTCGGGAACCAGCGCGCTCAGGATCGCGGCCCTGGTCGGGTCGGCGATGAGCGCGGCCGCAGGAGCGATGTCGTTGTCGTAGGGAATGGCCTCATTGCCCGCCGCGGTCATGGGTTGACGGTAGCCCGGTCATACTCCGACGGCCATCGAAATATGGCCGCACGGGGCGAGCGGGGCACAGCCATCGGGTCCGAGTTTGTGCTCGCGCTAGGATCGGCTACAGTTCTTCAGACGCACCTCCCGGGGTGCGCGCGGACGTGGCTCAGTTGGTAGAGCATCACCTTGCCAAGGTGAGGGTCGCGGGTTCGAATCCCGTCGTCCGCTCCGAGGGTCCGTATGCCCTTGCATGGTGGCGGAGTGGCCGAGTGGCTTAGGCAAGGGCCTGCAAAGCCCTGTACACGGGTTCGATTCCCGTCTCCGCCTCAACTCATGTCACGCCAGGCCTGATGAGGCCGGACTCGTAGGCGAGCACGACTACCTGGACGCGGTCGCGCAGGGCCAGCTTGGACAAGATCCGCCCGACGTGCGACTTCACCGTGGCCTCCGAGACGTAGAGGCTCGCGGCGATCTCCGCGTTGGACAGCCCGCGGGCCACCTCGACAAGCACCTCGCGCTCCCGGTCGGTCAGCGCCGCCAGCTGCGGGTACTGGTCCCCCGAGGGAGGCAGCACCTGGGCGTACTCCTCGAGCAGGCGGCGGGTCACCCGGGGCGAGACCACCGCGTCCCCGGCCGCGACCGTCCTGATGGCGGCGACGAGCTCGGCCGGGCGCACGTCCTTCAGCAGGAAGCCGCTGGCGCCCGCCCGCAGCGCGCCGAAGGCGTACTCGTCCAGGTCGAAGGTGGTCAGCACGAGCACCCGCACGTCCGGGTGGGCCGCGGTGATGCGGCGGGTCGCCTCGATGCCGTCGGTGCCCGGCATCCTGATGTCCATCAGCACCACGTCGGGCGCGTGGCGGCGGGTCAGGTCGACGGCCTCCGCGCCGTCGCCCGCCTCCGCGGTCACGGTCAGGTCGGGCTCGGCCTCAAGGATCATCCGGAACCCGCGGCGCAGCAGCGGCTGGTCGTCTGCCAGCAGCACCGAGATGCTCATGCCGGTCCCTGGCGCCCGGGCGAGCCCGGTCGCAGCGTCGCGGTCACCAGCCAGCCGCCGCCCGGGGCCGGGCCGGCCCGCAGGGAACCGCCGTGCATGCCCGCGCGCTCGCGCATGCCGTCGATGCCGTGCCCGTTGCGCGCGGCCGGGGTCCCGAGCTGGGCGTCCGCCGGGGCGGCGGTGCCGTCGTCGGCCACCTGCACGTGCACCCTGGGATGGTCGTAGCCGATCGTGACCTGTGCGTGGCTGGCCGCCGCGTGCCGGATCGTGTTGGTCAGCGCCTCCTGGACGATGCGGTAGGCGGTCAGTTCGGCGGCGGCGCCGAGCGGGAAGGGCGTGCCCTCGATCGTCAGGTCGACCGCGAGGCCGGTCGCCCGGACCCGGTCGGCAAGCACGGGCAGCTGGCTGACGCCTGGCTGGGGCGGCGGCGGGGCCTTGGGGACGGCGCGCGACTCGTCGGTGCGCAGCACGCCGAGCATCGCCCGCATGTCCGAAAGCGCATGGCGGCCGACCTCGGAGACCTCGGTCATCGCCTCGGCGCTGCGGTCGGGGTCGGCGCGGCTCACCACCGCCGCGGCGTCGGCAAGGGTGATCACCACCGACAGGCTGTGCGACACGATGTCGTGCAGTTCCCTGGCGATCCTGGTCCGCTCGGCGGCGGTCGCGATCACGGCCTGCTGGTCCCGCTCGACCTCCAGCCGGAGGGCACGCTCCTCCATCCAGGCCAGGTACTTGCTGCCGGAGGCGGCCGCCAGGCCGGCGAACAGCGCGGCCACCACCGTGGCGGTGAGGAACGCAAGCGAACGCGGCAGCGTGCCGGCGGGCTCCCACCTGATAGCCGCCATGACGGCCCCGGCTTCCAGCACGCCCGCGGCAAGCAGCGCCCGGATCCACGACCGGTGGGCGGCCACCGTGTACAGCGCGACGAGCAGCGCCACGTCGCCGAGCAGCGGGATATTGAGCAGCCACTGCACGAACGCGATCGCGCTCATCAGCAGGAAGACCACGTCGGGCCAGAGCCGGCGGACGGCGAGCGCGGCGACAAGCGCCGTCTGCACGACGAGCGCGCGCGGGCCAAGGAACGGGGACTGCACCAGCCACAGCGTCGAGGGCGCGAGCAGCAGCGCCGCGGCCAGGGCGTCGATCGCCAGCGGGTAGCTGCGGACCATGCTGCGGCCCCGGCCGAACAGGCCTCGGGTGATCTCGTCGGGCGGCTGCAGCGCCGTCGCCCGTGGTGCTGGCAACTGTGATGCTGGCAACTGCGGTGCTGGCGACTGGGCTCCTGGCCAGTGCTTCCTTGGCCGGGCGGGGGCGGTGAGGTCTGTCATAGTGCCATACGCGTCCTTCGTGGTCGCTTACCGGCAGCGTACCGCCGCGATCGCGGCTCGCCGTCCGACCTGAGGATGAGTCCGGGCGGTCGGATTTTCGTCCTCAGGGCTATCCCGCTGACCGCCCGGCCCGGCATACCGTCTGGTCTGTGGTGTGAGGGAGGGATCGTGCCTGCAGGACTACCGCCGTCGCTGGCCCGCTTGCTCGGCTATGCCCGCGTGGACTTCCATCCAGCGCACCGGCAGCCACAGGGCTCCCGGGTGCTGGCCGCGACGGCGGTTGCCCTCGCGGGGTCGCTGGGGGCCGACGCGCTGCTTGTCGTCATCGGCACCGCGATCTTCCCCTCGACTAAGGGCTACGGCCACTTCCAGTTCTCCGACTACGCCAAGCTGACCGTCGTCGGCGTGCTGATCGCGTGCCTGGCCTGGCCTATCGTCACCCGGATCAGTTCGGCGCCGCGGTGGCTGTTCTTCCGGCTGGCGATCCTGGTCACGCTGGTGCTGTGGCTGCCTGACGTATACATACTGGCCCGGGGCGCACCGGGCCGCGCGGTCGCGGTGCTGATGATCATGCACCTGGCCATCGCCCTGGTCACCTACAACTGCCTGGTGCACATCGCGAGGGTGCGGGAGACCTCGCAGTCGGCCGAGAGCGCCCCCGATTACTACGCACGGCACAGGGCGTGACGCCGGTGCCGAACCATAGACGCGGTTTCATCGCCGAGCCTGTCGCCGCCAAGGTGCCTGAGATCACCTTGCTGTTCTGGGTGATCAAGATCATCACCACGGCGGGCGGCGAGGCTACCTCGGATTACCTGGCCCTGGACCTGGGCAGCCGCCTCATCGCTGGCTGCATAGAGGCCGGAATCCTGGTCATCGGCCTGGTGTGGCAGTTCAGGACGCGGCGGTACACGGCCGCCGCGTACTGGTTCCTCGCCTACGCCATCGCGATCTTCGGCACCGGCGTCTCCGACGCCCTGCACCTGTTCGTGGGTATCCCCTACGCCGGCACAACGGCCCTGTGGGCCATCGTGCTCGCGCTCGTCTTCTGGCTCTGGTACCGCAGCGAGCACACCCTGTCGATCCACAGCATCGTCACGACCAGGCGGGAGATCTACTACTGGTCGGTAGTGTTCGCCACATTCGCGCTGGGCACCGCGCTCGGGGACTTCACCGCCACCGCGCTGCACCTGGGCTACCTCGCGTCCGGGATCATGTTCGGTGTCGTTATCCTGATTCCCGCCGTGCTGTGGTCGGGTTTCCGGCTGAATGCGGTGGTGGCGTTCTGGTTCGCGTACGTGGTCACCCGGCCGCTCGGCGCCTCGTTCGCCGACTACGTCAGCAAGCCGCACTCGCTCAGCGGCATCAACTTCGGCGACGGCCCGACGGCGCTGGTCGCGACGATCGTTGTCGCTGCGCTAGTCGGTTACCTGGCGGTGGCGCGTAACGACATCCAGCCGCCTGTTGACCAGCGTCAGCCCATCCCCTCCGCAGCGGTTAGAGACGGTGTGGCGGGTAGAGACAGGGCATGACCAGAATCAGGCGGTGGGTCACAGGCAAACGCAAGCGCGTCGTGTGGTCCGAACCGCAGTTGCCGCCGTACGTGAAGATCAACCCGGATGCCGTGGCCCCAGGCCCCGATGAGGGGATCCAGCCGGGCGACCTGTCGATGGGCGCCGCGGCGGTGGAGTTCCTCAGCATGGACGAGGGCGAGGACGAGACCGTCTGACGGCCTTATTGGCTGAGCCGTCTTGCCTTATTGGCTGAGCCGTCTTGCGTTCTAGCTGAGCTGTGCCCGGATGGCATCCAGCGCGGACCCGATGTTCTCCACCGAGTTCGCGTAGGAGAAGCGCAGGAAGCCCTCGCCGTACCGGCCGAAGGCGGTGCCGGAAAGGGCGGCCACCCCCGCCTCGTTGAGCAGCCGCGCCTGCAGGTCCGCCGAGGTCAGCCCGGTGCCGGTGATGTTCGGGAAGACGTAGAACGCGCCCTGCGGCTCGAGGCAGCTGATGCCGGGGATGTCGTTCAGGCCCGAGACGATCAGGTCCCTGCGGCGGCGGAATTCCTCGACCATCTCGTCGACCGGCTGCCACGGACCCTCGAGGGCGGCCTTGGCCGCGTACTGGCTGAACGCCGAGGTGCACGACACGGAGTTGATGGCCAGCCTGGTGATCGGCTCGACCAGGGCGGGCGGGAAGACGCCGAAGCCGAGCCGCCATCCGGTCATGGCGAACGTCTTGGACCACCCGTCGAGCAGGATCGTGCGGTCGGCCATGCCGTCCACGTCGAGAACGCTTGCACCGGGGGGTCCGGGGGGTTGTCCCCCCGGGCTAGCACTGCGGCCGCCGTACCTGATGGCCCAGTACACCTCGTCGGAGAGCACGATCAGGTCGTGGCGGATCGCGAGGTCCGCGATGGCCTCGCAGTCCTCGCGGGTCAGCGCGCTGCCGCACGGGTTGTGCGGTGAGTTGATGATGAGCAGCCTGGTGCGGTCGGTGATGAGGCCCGCGAGTTCGTCGGTGTCGATTCGGAAGCCGTTGCGCTCCCGCAGCGGCATCGGGACGGGGACGGCGCCGATGAACGATGTGATCGACTCGTACATCGGGAAGCCCGGGTCCGGGTACAGGACCTCGTCGCCCTCGTTGGCCAGGGCGAGGATGGTGAAGAACATGATCGGCTTGGCGCCCGGCGTCACGATGACCCGGTCCGGAGTCGTCTTCATCCGGCCGGTGCGCTCGAGGAAGGCGGCGACGGCCTCGCGCAGCGGCGGGATGCCGGGCGCGGGCACGTAGTGGGTATGACCGGCCCGCAGCGCCTCGACGGCGGCGTCCACGATGTGGGGGGCGGTCGGGAAGTCAGGCTCGCCGATCTCCAGGTGGATGATCTTGCGGCCGGCCGCCTCCATGGCCTTGGCCCTGGCCAGCACTTCGAAGGCGGACTCGGTGCCGAGCCGGCCCATGCGATCCGCGAGCCTAATGTCTGTCATGGCCCTGATGATAAGTCTGTGGCGGTTTGGTGGTAAGAGTCAGGAGTGTGGTGATCTTCGCGATCTTGCCGTTGCTCTCCTAACCCGTCAGTCTAGATGTCGGTGCAGCACAAGGAGGTGCGTGAATGTCTGATGGGTCCCGCGAGTCGGATGCCGGGCGGCTGTTCGCCGCGGCAGAGGCCGACTTCGCCCGCTACGAGGTGATCAAGGACCTCGTCGACGAGTGCATCGACCTGTCGCTGAACTACCGGCAGAGCGGGCATCCCGGCGGGTCGCGGTCCAAGGTGCACATGATGCTCTCGCTGCTGCTGTCCGGGGCCATGCGCTGGGACGTGCTGCGGCCCTGGCGCCGGTTCGGCGACCGCTTCGTGCTTTCCGCGGGCCACACCGTGCCGCTTGTCTACGCCACGCTCGCGGTGCTCAACGAGGGGGTCAGGGCACGGCATGAGCGCTCTGGCGAGGCGGCGTTCGCCTTCCCCGACGACGGGCGCTGGGCGCTGACCTGGGAGTGGCTGCTGCAGCTTCGGCGGCGCGGCGGCCTGCCAGGGCATGCCGAGATGGAGGGCAGGACCCTCTTCCTCAAGTTCAACACCGGGCCTTCCGGCCACGGGATGCCGCCCGCCGCAGGCGAGGCGCTGGCGCTGAAGCTGGCGGGCGCCGGCGAGGTGAAGGTCTTCGTGTTCGAGGGCGAGGGCGGGCTCACCCCCGGCTCGGCGCACGAGGTCAAGAACACCGCGTGGGGCCTGGGCCTGGACAACCTGGTCTTCATGGTGGACTGGAACGACTTCGGCATCGACCCGAGGCCCGCCTCCAGCGTGGTGGCGGGCACGCCGGTGGACTGGTTCGCGCCCTATGGCTGGCGGGTCACCGGGACCGAGCACGGCATGGAGTGGGGGCCGGTCACGCAGACGGTGCTGGACGCTGTCTGCGGTGGCGGCGATGACCTGGTGCCGACGATGGCCTGGTTCGTGACGCAGAAGGGCCGGGGGTACGGCAAGGTCGACGCGGCGAGTCACGGTACGGCGTGGCCGATGAACGCACCGCAGTTCTGGGCGGTCCGCCGCGAATTCATGGACCGGTACGGAGTGACCTACGAGGGTTTCGGTGAGCCCGCGCCGGCCGACCCGGCCGCTGTGCAGGCGCAGGCCGCTGCCAACCTGCAGGTGGCGATGAGCGTGCTGCGGCGGGACGAGGAGCTGGTGACCTGGCTGTCGGACCGGCTGCTCGCGGTCGCGGACACGGTGCCCGCCGAGGTGGAGGGCTTCCGGCTCGGCACCTCGGCCACGTCGCCCGGGGTAGCTGGCGACCTCGGCTCATCGCGCGGGCTGTTCAGTGACCGGCGCATCTTCGACGTGGCCCAGTACCCGGCCGGGATGTGGAAGAAGCCGGGCGAGAAGGCGCCGAACCGGGCCGGGCTGGCGGCCTGGGCCGCGTACGTGAACTCGCTGGCGCTGCGGGACTACGGGCGGCCGCTGTTCATCGCGGCCTCGGCCGACCTCGCCGAGTCCACCAACATCGCCGGGTTCGGCCAGGACTACGACGGCCTGCCTGGCACCGGGTGGTACGAGCGGTCCGCGAACCCCTTCGGCGCGCTGCTGCCGACGGAGATCACCGAGTTCACCAACGCGGGGATGATGGCCGGGCTTGCCACGGTCAACCTTTCTAGCGACCCGTTCGAGGACTTCGACGGCTTCTGGGGGGCGTGCTCGACCTACGGCTCGTTCTCCTACCTGAAGTACGGGCCGATCCGGCTGTTCAGCCAGCTCGCCCAGGACAGCGAGCTCAAGGTCGGCAAGCTGCTGTGGATCGCCGGGCACTCGGGTCCCGAGACCGCGGAGGACTCGCGCACGCACTTCGGCATCTTCTCGATCGGTGTCACCCAGCTGTTCCCCGAGGGGCACGTCATCGACCTGCACCCGTGGGAGTACAACGAGGTGCCGGTGATGCTGGGCGCCGCGTTCTCCCTCGACGTGCCGATCGTGGCGCTGCACCTGACCAGGCCGCCGGTGGAGATCCCCGACCGGGAGGCCCTGGGCATGCCTTCCCACCTGGCCGCCGCGCGCGGGGCTTACGTGCTGCGCGACTACCAGCCCGGGCTGCCGCGCGGCGGTACCGTCTTCGTCCGCGGCACGATGCCGGTCAGGAACGTGGTGAACCTGCTGCCGGAGCTTTCGGCACGGGGCATCAACGTGAAGATCGTCGCGGCGCTGAGCCCGCAGCTGTTCGCCCGCCAGCCCGAGTCGTACCGGCGGTCGGTGGCCAGCCCGGCGGAACGGCTGGACGCCATGGTCATCACCAACGGCGCGTTCAAGCTGATGCGTGAGTGGGCCGACGGGCCGCTGGCGCGGGAGTACTCGCTGTCGTCGGACTGGGATGACCGGTGGCGGACCGGAGGCTCGGTCGCGGAGGTGATCGAGGAGGCGCACCTGGACGAGGCCCACATCCTCGCGGCGCTCGAGCGGTTCGCGGCCGACAGGGAAGACCGGCGCCGGCGGCTGCGGGAGCTGCTGGAGGACGTCTGATACCACCGGACCTCTTTAGCTGGCCCAGGCTGGAATACCACAGTACGTTCGGGATAATTTCTTTTCTTTTCTCCCGAACGAGCGGTGGTTTGACGGGTTTCTCCGGTGTGAGGTGCAGGTGGGTTCAGCCGCGGACGGCTTGGTCCTGCTTGATACGGCACATCAGTCCGGTCCACTGGGCGGAGCTGAACTCAAGGACAGCGCCTGAGTGGTTGCGAGAGTCTCTGGTCAGCACAAGCGAACCGGATTTGGCGACTTCGACACATTCGCCCACTCCGGCGCTCGCGCTGCTCTTGCGCCAGATAAGTCCCCGATGCCCGTTCGCCCGCACGGCCATAAACGCCCTCCCCTGACCCTGATTACGAGATCCTCTACGACACGGCGAGCGATACTTTACCGGAAGTTCAGAAGTCACGAGGGCCCAATTGTAAAGTTCGTACAGCCTTTCTTGAGGAGCACAGCAAAGGGCTAGGTCACTCGCGCGATCACGAAGGTTATCTCACGGACATTTCTCCCGCCACGCTGCGCATGAGCTTGATGGAATCTCCTGTCGGAAGCGCGGCTTCGACCAGTGTTTCGAAGTCCTCCTTGGCCAGTGCCACGGCAATGGCGTCCCTGGGGTCATCGTCTGTGACCATCGCAAGCGCTCCTCGGTCCGCGTCCAGGAACAGGATGTCGGGGAGCCCTCCGTCGAATTCCAGCAGGTTAAACGATTCGATCAGCCCCGGATGGGCGCCGGCCTCGAAGGCAATCACCCGGACCGTGACCAGATCGTCCCGCTCGGCCCGGTCCGCAACCCGGCGAAGCTGATCCGCCATTATGGTTGGATTCTTCTCGATTCCGACATGTCGGCGAATAGCCGCTTCGTCAAGAACGAAATACTGATGAGGCGGAGTCGACCGCTGCGCAAGCTCCGCCTGGCGCTGCATCCGAAGTCCCACGATCGACTTTACCTTGCCGGGCTCGACTCGCCCGCCGATGGTAACAGCCTCCGAATATTCGGCGGTTTGCAGCAGGCCTGGTATTAGCCCGAGTTGAAACTGCTTTATGATTGTCGCGCCGGCCTCGAAACCCACATAGGTCAGGTATTCCGGGGGGACGTCATCCCGGTAACGGTCCCACCAGCCTCGTTGGCGCGCTCCCCGGTTGAGGGCGTGCAGCCGATCTCGATAACTCTCTGAAGTCACGCCGTATTCTGACAGTAGGGCATCAAGATCCACCTTGGTGATCATGCTGCGCCCGCCCTCCACCCTGATCAGCTTGGAGGGGGACCACTCTAGGTCGCCGGCAACCCGCTCCTGGGTCAGTTCGCGCTCCTTGCGCAGGCGGACCAGTTCGCCGCGCAGAAGGGCGCTCTGGACCACGGGTCCCTGGTCACCTGCCATGGCGACGTGTCGCTTCCCCTGGTTCGGGCAAACCTGATGAACGTTTGCATCTGCTAGGTTGCATCATGTGAGCAGTCAGTATAGCCTCTCTCAGCCGTACATGCCGACCGCACTGACTCCTTCATCTGCGAAAACAGCATTTCATTGCAAGATTAGGTTAAACTTGCAGACCACCATTTTGCAACCTGTCAAGTTGCCGTATCACAATCTGTGACCTTAGCTTCTGGAATATGGCGTTACACAGTGATATTCTGGCAGTCATTATTGTTGAGTATGGAACGGCGGGGGCCAATGCTGACGGAATTCCAAGAGTCACTAGCTGATACGGGAGGTGTTGGCGACGGCAAGGCCGCCCGCAAAACAGTCAGCGTGACGGGATTCGCGGTGAAATCCTCCAGCCTCGGCATCGGCGCTAGCGGCTGATAAAAGGGAAGGAGGCGGCGTGCACGTACCCACAGGGTTGCTCGAACCTGATGACAACCGGTACTCACCGGAGAACGAGTCCACGCTTTGCGGTCGCGTCTACCGGGCTGACCTGCTGAGCAGCCTGACGGTCTCGATCGGCCCAGTGATAGTCCGGTGGAAGTTCGAGATAGCACGTGCCGACGACGTAAAAGCCGTCTCCGTCGACGCGCAGCAACGCGCGGTACGTCGCAGCAGGCTACAGCGCGGACTAAAGCCCCAGGCTTACCCGAGAGAACCGGGAGTCACGCGGCAAGACCAGGGTTCAGGCGACCTCCGAACCAAACCTGCCGCGACTTATCTGCCCGGCAGCGGCCTTGCCCCTCCTCATCCGGGCCTGCACCCGCAGCTCGACGGCGAAAACTGCACGGTGGTCCTCAGTGACGTCGTTGCCTTCGGCGCACACACACGTACCGACGCTGATCGTCTTATCATCCGGGAAGCACTCTTCAACATGACGCACGCGGCGCTGCAAGGCATAGCCGACGGGTGGTCGTGGGACGACCGCGGTGACGGCATCCTGATGGTAGTACCGCCGAGCGTTCCGACGGCGAACGTCATTGCTCAGCTCGTCAAGGAGTTGCCTTGTGCGGTCGAGCGGCACAACAGTACGCATCATGCGTCCACCCGGATCCAGCTCAGAGTCGCCGTCAGCGTGGGACCCGTGGTCAGTGACACCATGGGTGTTTCCGGCGATGCGATCATCGCCTCGGCCCGGTTGGTGGACGCCCCGGTATTCAAGGAGGCCATCGCCCACAGCACCGCAAGCCTCGGCGTCATCGCGTCTTCTTTCGTCTATGAAACGGCCATCAAGCACGGTCAGGACCCGATGGGATACTCCCAGGTTCAGGTCGAGGTGAAAGAGTCCAGCATGCCCGCCTGGATCAAGCTCTTCGAGGATCCGATGCCGCTTTCGTACAGTCAGGTCTCAATACGGACGACTTCTCTTCCTGGCGCGGGCAGCTGACGTAAATTCCGCTCTTGATACCGGACCTGCCTGGAGGAGCCCGCCTTGACCGCTTCACGTCTGCTTCGCCTGCTTCGCCTGCTTCGCCTGCTTCGGTGGTGGCTGCCGGTCGCGGTTGCCGTGGCGCTGTCCGTTTCTGTTTCTGCAGTGAGCGCGGACGCCGGGATCCTGACCGGAAGCAGAGTTCAGGTGACCGTGCATCCTGGTATCTCGCTGTCGCGTTCTTCGGGCACGGCGACGGTGCCGGTGCGGGTGAGCGGCGGCGGGTTCGGTGCGAGCGAGAAGGTGAGCGTCTTCTTCGGCGCCGCCCGGCTGGACGTGACCCGCGCGACCCGCGCGGGGCGGTTCGGGCCGGTGACCATCACCGTGCCGGTGTCGGTGACGCCAGGTAGCAAGTACCGGATCCTGGCCAGGGGCTGGACGAGCAAGAGAACCGCTTCAGAATCCTTCGCGGTGCCGGCCGACGGGCTGAACTGGCCGCAGTTCCACTACCAGGCCAGCCAGGACGGCTACGACAACACCGAGAACGAGCTCACCCCGAGCGACGTTCACCTGCTGGGGCTGAAGTGGCGTTGTGGTCCCGGCGGGATCGTCAGCGCCACGTCCCCGGTGGTGGCCAACGGCGTGGTGTACGTGACACCCGAGTCGACTCTTGGCGACCTCACGGCCGTCTTCGCCACCCGTGCCAGCACCTGTGCACCCGCGAGGTGGAGTCCCCTGACGCCAGGCGCGGACGTAGCGGAGCAGAGCCCGCCCTCGGACACGACGCCGACGATCTCCGGCGGCACGCTCTACGTCGGCTCGGCCGGCTCGGTCTTCTACGCCTACAGCCTCGCCACCCGCCAGCAGGAGTGGAGCTTCGACACCTCGCAGGAGCCCGGGTCCGGGACGTTCACCTCGGCCACGGTGGCCGACGGCGCAGTGTACTTCGGCTCTAGCGACGGCCTGTACTACGCGCTGAACGCCGCCTCAGGCGCCCAGATATGGAGCTACCACACCGACCCTTCGGCCGAGGCCTCGCCCGCGGTCGCGAACGGCCTGGTCTACCTGGCGGGCGGCGGCAATGTCGTCGCGCTTGGCGCGGGGACGGGGACCGTGATGTGGACCTACCCCAACCTGCACACCATCGAGTCCGCGCCAGCGGTGGCGAACGGCATCGTCTACGTGACCGACGACAATGACACCATCCTGGCGCTGAACGCCCACACCGGCGCCAAGATGTGGAGCGCCGCCATCGGCGGAACCGGGTCCTCCCCCGCGGTGGCCAACGGCGTTGTGTACACCGGCTCAACGAACGGCGACCTGTACGCCCTCAACGCCGCGACCGGGTCCGTGCGGTGGACGTACCCGATCGGCACCGGGCTGGTCTCCCCGCCTTCGGTTGCGAACGGCGTAGTCTACATCGGCGCCAACAGCCAGGAGACGGTGTACGCGCTGAACGCCGCCAGCGGCAAGAAGCTCTGGAGCTACAACCTCAGCAGCGCCGGTCCCGGCGAGACGGTCAAGTCCTCGCCGGCGATCGCCGACGGGGTCCTCTACGTCAACGCCGGGAATGTATACGCGTTCGACCTGAAGTAAGTCACGGGGCTAGCCGGTGCTCGGGACGGTTCCGGGACGTCAGCGCGGCAGCAGGCGCTCGGGACGGTCCCGGGAGGTCAGCGCGCCGGCAGGCGCTCGGCACGGTCCCGGGAGGTCAGCGCGCCGGCAGGCGCTCGGCACGGTCCGGGGAGGTCAGTGGGCCAGCAGGTGCTCGGCACGGGACAGGGTTTCCCTGAGGTTGGGCTCGGATGTGGCCTCGTACGCGGCGGCCAGGGAGAGCCAGCGGAGCGGGGCGTTCTCGTTCTCCGCGCGGGCCGCGTCTGGGAACTGGGTGGCCATGATGAACCTGAGGTCGGCGTGCTCGTGGGCGGGTTCGCCCTTGCCGGGCGGGACGCCGACGATGACCAGGTGGCGGATCTGGGCGTCCGGCCACGGGGCCAGGTCGGCCAGTCCGGTCTCCTCTTCCGCTTCCCTGATCGCGATGGCGAGTGGGTCGCTCTCGCCTGGGTCGCCGTGGCCGCCTACCTGCAGCCAGGCCTGCTGCCGCTGGTGCCAGCGGAGGAGCACCCGGGCGGTGGGCGGATGGACTATCAGCGCCGACGCGGTGACGTGCAGCGGGATGTCGCGGCGCCATGGGTCGTCGGCGGTGTCGGCGAGGGCACGTACGCGTTTGAGGTCGGCGGTCTCGGGTTCGCCGTCTGGGTGGTAGGCGTCCAGGAGCATGGCCAGGGTTGGCTGGGCGGGTTGGGATGCCATGGGACGCGATGCTAGCGGGCGGATGGACTCGGGTCGGCATTTGGGATGTAGGCGCGACGCGGGGTTGGGCCGATGTGACTGGTGATCTCAGCTGGGGCTGGCCGGGGCTCTGAGTATTCGACGGGTGGTGCTCGCTCGGAAAGATCGGGGAGGATTCGGGCTTGTGGGAGGATTTGGTGCATTATGATCCCCCTTTTCCTCCCATAAGCCCGAATCCTCCCAGGAAAAGTGACGCGATACTCGCACAAAGGTACGATTCACTGGGCTGGTATGGCAAGTGGGGCTGGTGGGACCTAACGGGCGAAGAGGAATGGGGGGCGGCCGGGGACGTTGGGGGTGCAGGCGAAGATGTCGCCGGCGTGGGGTTCTTGTTGGCGGTCGGCCTCGGTGAAGTTCTCGCGGGCGGTGGTGATGTAGAGGGTCGCTAGGTCGGGGCCGCCGAAGGCGGCGGAGGTTACCTGGCGGGCCGGGAGGCGGACTACGGTGTCGAGATCGCCGGCGGGGGTATAGCGGCGCAGCTCGCCGGTGCCCCAGACGGCGAGCCAGACGCAGCCCTCGGCGTCCAGGGTCAGGCCGTCGGGCAGGCCCTCGTCGATCGTGGTGAAACGGCGGCGGGTGGACAGGGCGCCGGTGTCCGGGTCGGTGTCGAACAGGTCCACTCCCCCGGCGTAGCTATCCGCGTAATAGAAGAGCTTGCGGTCATCGGACCAGTCCAGGCCGTTGGACAGGGCAACGTCCTGAACCAGCTCGGTGACGGTGCCGTCGGGGGTAAGGCGGTACAGGGCGCAGGGCGGGCCGCCCTGTTCGGCCACTGCCATCGTGCCGGCGCAGAAGTTGCCCCAGGGGTCGGGCTTGCCGTCGTTGAACCTGACCGTGGCGCGGTCGACGGTGAAGCCGGGCAGCCGGGTCAGGTTCTGGCCGTCGTAGTCGGCGAACGCGAAGCCGTCGATGAGCGCGAGGACCAGGCCGCCGGCTTGGGTGAGGCCGACGGTGCCGACCTGGTCGCCGGCGTCGAACCAGGTGTGCGCGCCGGTCGCCGGGTCGAGTGTGTGCACGTGGCCGGGCAAGATGTCCACCCAGCGGAGCAGGCGGCGGGCGGGATCCCAGACCGGGCCCTCGGCGAGCTCGCACTGGGCCGGCACCGCGAGGTCGGCCTGCAGGACCCGGGTCACGGCGCCTCCAAGGGGCTGGCAGGGTTCAAGAGGTTCAAGAGGTTCACAGGACTTGGAGGATGCACGGGGCTCAAGGGGTGCATGAGGTGGGTGAGGTGGTGGAGGTTGAGGGGCTCATCTGGGGCTCATCGGGGGCTCACGTCCAGCATTACTTTGCCGCGGGGGCCGAAGCTTTCGCGGAGGACCTGGTAGGCGCGTTCGTATTCGTCTAGGGGGAAGCGGTGGGTGATCAGCGGGGTGAGGCTGATCTGGCCGGCTCGGAGCAGGGCGGTGACCTCGGCCCAGGCGGCGGAGGTATAGCCGAAGCTCGCGCTGATCAGCAGGTCGTTGTTGACCACGTCATCGATGGGGAATGCGGCCTTGACGTCGTTGCCTGCCAGGCCGATGAGCACGACCCGGCCGCCACGGCGGGCCAGGCCGAA
>Ga0209693_10000448_pt1 | contig 16640 bp, 13 predicted proteins | sample HubBroMetageWRM3_FD_188345 | JGI IMG/M metagenome (GOLD analysis project Ga0209693, IMG submission 188345) | Warmed soil microbial communities from the Hubbard Brook experimental Forest, New Hampshire - Hubbard Brook CCASE Soil Metagenome WRM 3... | ecosystem: Environmental > Terrestrial > Soil... | reverse complement strand
CACGCCGAACAGCGAGCAGCCGATGAAGAGTGCGTACTGAATCCCTATCCACTTGGCCTGCGGAGTCCGCCACATCTGGCCGAGGCTGTAGTGGCGCAGCGCGATCGGGTTGTTCCGCAGGTCACGGGTGGGTTTGGCCTGCCAGTTGAGTGGGTCGATCTCCTTCGGCCACCAGTTCTTCGGCGGGTCCTTCAGCAGGAACCCGGCCGCGCCGATGAGCACGGTCATCAAGATCGCCTGCACCCAGATGTAGGTCTTGAGGCCGCCCGGGCTCAAGACGCCGATGCCGGCTCCGGTGCTGAAGCCGCCGATGACAAGGATGAACGGCACCGCACCGTAGGCCCAGCCGCCGTTCACGAACCCGGTGCGCCAGCCCTTCTTCTCCGGGTACCACTTGGCCACGATGTTGATGCAGCTGGAGTACACCATGCCGGACCCGATGCCGCCGAGCACGGCGTAGCCGAGGTAGGCCAGCCAGATCGAGGAGGCCTCGGCCAGGATTCCGTACCCGATCACACCGCAGACCAGGCCGCCGATGATGGTAGCCCACCGAACGGGGAGGATTCCCCGGTTGCGCAGGTAGCCGGTGCCGATCTGAACAAACGACTCGAAGATGACGAAGAACGAGAATGCCCAGAACACGGGGGCGGAGCCCCAGTGGTGCACGGCCTGTAACGAGGGGTTCAGCGCACCCCACGTGTACTCCAGCAGGCCGGCCAGCATCATGGCAACCCAGGCGGCGATGATCTGCACCCAGCGGCCGTGACCGAGGATGTCCCTGGGTTCCTCACCGACCCGGAAGACCCGGCCGGTCGCGTTGATTACTTCTTGATAGGGGAGATGGCTCGATTCCGTTGCAGCGCCCACTTCTTCCCACCGGTGCCTTTCGTGCAAGACGCTGTTGGCTTACGTCGAATCCGGTGGGTGCGGCGGGTCACGTGAGCCCGGGGCGTGACCGCGGCAGATCCAATATCGGCGGCGATGCCTTCGTCGGTCCGTCATGTCCGCCTCCATCCGCCGCGCGGCGAGGCCGCGCGGCAGCGTTACGTCTCCAGGAGCCCGAGCGTGCGGAGCAGCTCGTCGCGGGCGGGGCCGGCGCGACTCGCCTCGAACAGCTCGTCAAGGCCCCAGCCGGCCAGGTCCAGCAGGTCACTGGCCTGGTCGAACAGGGCGCTGCGCGCCACCGGCGGCACGGCCTCGAGCACCAGGTGATGCACCACCTGGACCACTGCGTCCTGCATCTGCGCCCGCCGCTCGCCGGTCGGCCGGGCGATCCCCGGCTGCAGCGGGATGATCTTGGCATTTGGGCCGGGGGATACGTGCCCGTTCTGGCTGGTCATGGCCGGTTCCGTGGCTGGAGCGCCAGTTCCGCGCGGATCCGGTCGGCTTCCCCCGGCCGGGCGAAGTCGATCACCTCGGCCAGTGCGAACTGCCGGCCGCCCGCTGAGCCGTCGGCCATCAGCAGCGGCTCGCCCTCGGCGTACAACTCGAACCTGGTGCTGGCCGCCTGCGGCGCGATGGCCAGCACATAGCGCAGCACCGCGGCTCGGTCGGCCAGGTACCGCTGCTGGTGACCTCCGTCGAAGCGGACCTGCCACCGGCCGTCCATGGCTGGCGTCGCCGGCGGGAGGCTAGGCACCGACACCCCGGTTCAGCGGCATCGAGTACGTCTCCTCCGCCATCCGCTTGTGGTGGCCCGGGTCCTCGCCTGCGCGCAGGTCCGGCGGCACGTCCATGCCGATGTCCTGCCAGTTCTGGTTGGCGGCGCGCTGCAGGGTCGCGATGTGCTCGGGCAGCATGTGGCCGAACCGGCCCTGCATGGCCAGGTAGTCGGTGACCGGGCGCTGCACCGGCGGGTGGAAGTACTGGTACTCGCGGGTCTCCGGGTCGTACTCCCAGACCGGGAACAGGCCGGCCTCGACCACCCGCCGGCCGAGCTCCACCGTCATGGAGGTCTGGTACACCCAGCCCTTCTGGCATGGGGTGTAGCAGTGCAGGAACGCCGCGCCCACGTGGTTGAGGCCCTTGCGGGTCTTGTTCATCAGGTCGACCGGGTAGCCGACCGTCGTCGTGGCGACGTAGCAGTGCGGGTGCCCGGCGGCCATCATCTTGGCCAGGTTCTTGGGCGGCAGCTTCTTCCCCTCGGGGATCGCCTTGCCGAACGGCGTGAACGTGGTCATGCCCGCGTACGGCGTGGTCGGCGACGTCTGGATGCCGGTGTTCGCGTAGCACTCGTTGTCGTAGCAGACGAACAGCGCGTCGTGGTTGCGGTACAGCGCGCCGGAGATCGAGCCGAGCCCAATGTCGGAGGCGCTGCCGTCACCGGCCATCACGATGATGTTCGGGTACGTGCCCGGGTAACGGCCCTTGCGGATCATCGCCTCGTAGCCGGCCGCCATTCCCGACGTGAACGAGCCGCCGCTGGCGATCGGAGTGTGCGCCCAGGGCACCGTGTACGGGGTGCACAGGTACGTCGAGTTGGCCACGTACATGCAGCCGGTCGGCCCGGCGAGCACGCTGTCCTCGCCCGCGGCCTTGAGCACCCAGCGGTACTGGATCGCGGGCCCGCACCCCGCGCAGGTCCGGTGGCCCGCCGCGTACGGGTCCTCCTCGGGGAGGTCGGGCAGATAGTGCCGGTCGCGGCCAGCGTCATCGTCGACCGCGGCGCTGCGGCCCTCCTCGTCGAACAGCGGCAGGTTGTGGCGGACGACCTCGTGTGCCATGGGTGCTCCTATTTCAGGGGTTCGAGGGGGTCGCCCCCCTGGGCAAGCGGAGGCTCGAACCCGACCCAGTGGGTCGCCTTCTCCACCCGGCCACGGGCCGCAGCCTCGCCGAGCTTGCCTGCCATCCAGTCGAACTCGGCGACCGGGACGGTCTCGCCACCCAGCCCGGCCATGAACGACGTCACCAGCGGGCGCTCGTAGTCGGCCTGGTAGAGCGCCGTCGTGACGTCCAGGGACAGGATGCCGCCGTAGCTGGCGCCGCCCAGGCCGAGGTTGGTCTCCACGACGCCCACGGCCTTGACCCCGCGCAGGGCCGCCCGCAGGTCGTCGCTGGGGAACGGCCGGACCCAGAGCAGCCGGGCCATCCCGATCTTGACCCCCTGCTCGCGCAGCCGCCGGATCGCGGCGCGGCAGGTGACCGAGTGACCACCGGAGATCACCAGTGCGATCTCCGCGTCGTCGAGCAGGTACTCCTCGACGAAGTGCGGGTAACGGCGGCCGAAGGCCGCCGCGAACTCGTCGGTCTTCTGGCGGATGACCGGGATCGCGTCCTCCATCGCGCGAGCGCGCTCCAGCTGCAGCGGCGGTCCCTGCTCCGGGTGGATCTGCGGCCCGTGCGACACCGGCCGCCGCGGGTCGAGCGCGAATGGCAGCTGGTAGGGCGGAAGGTAGGCGTCCACCTGCGCCGCGGAAGGCAGCTCCGCCTCGCCGGCGATGTGCGAGACGAAGTAGCCGTCCTGGACGACCATCTGCGGCAGCAGCACCCGCGGGTCCTCGCCGATGGCCATCGCAATCAGGCTCTTGTCGAAGACCTCCTGAGGCGTGGCGGCCCAGCCCAGCAGCCAGCCCATGTCCCTGGTGCACAGCGCGTCGGTGTGCTCCGAGCCGAAGTCGCCCGGCGGGTCCAGGGTCCGGTCGGCGATCGACATCTGGATCGGGATCCTTGCGCCCGAGATGATCGAGTACATCTCGTAGGCGTAGGTCACCCCGACCCCGGAGGAGCCGGTGAACGCCCGCGCCCCGCAGGAAGCCGCGCCGAACGCCGCCGACAGCTGCGAGTGCTCGCCGTCCGCGTGCAGGTACTCGGCGTCCAGGATCCCGTCGGCAATGAACTGGGAGAGGTTCATCATGATCGCGGTGTAGGGCCGGATCGGGTAAGCCGTGATCACGTCGACGTTGGCGTACAGCGCGGCGTACGCCGCCGCCGCGCAGCCGTTCAGCCGCAGCTTCTGCCCGGCCAGCTCGGCCAGGAACCGGTCGCCCTCGGCGGTCCTGACCGCCCTGCTCAGCCTGGCGTAGGGCTCGCTCCCTGCCACGTGCACGGTGGTCATGGTGTCGCTCCCGTCGCCCCCGTCACCTTGCGCTCGGCGTCGTATGCGGCGATCGACTCCTCGATCAGCTGCCTGGTGAACGCCGACTGCTCCGCGTGCGCGCCGTCGTAGGGCGCGAACGCCGTTTCCATCCTGGTCACCGCCTCTGGCTCGTCGAAGTCGAGCTCGGGCACCTTCTCCAGGCAGCCGGTCGGGCACTCCTGCACGCAGACCAGGCAGCCCTTGCAGTAAGTGGTGCGGATCGAGTAGTGGCCGTTCTCCCGCGCATCGCGCAGCACGCTGACGTCCGGGCAGACGATGTAGCAGTTGTCGCAGCCGTTGCACACGCCGCAGCTCATGCAGCGATCCGCCTCGGCCACCGCCTGCTCCGGGCTGTAGCCGAGGGTCACCTCGACCACCTGGCTGCGGCGACGCTGCCCGGGGTCGGTCAGCGGTGCGGGGATCCGCGGCGCATGCCTGAAGTAGGCGGAGTTGAGCCGCTCGTACGGCATGATCTCGACCGGCGGCTCGGGCGCGAACTCCTGCGCGGTCAGCAGCCGGTCGATGTCGCGGGCCGCGCGCTTTCCGTCGCCGAGCGCGTCCACGACCATCGAGGGCCCGCGCAGCACGTCGCCGCCGACAAAGATGTTGCCGTCCACGCGGCCGTGCTCGTCGGCCGTGACCAGCCCGCGGTCGCTGAGATGCTCGGGGAGCCATTCCAGCTGCTGGACCTGGCCGATCGCCACCAGCACGGCGTCGCACTCGACCTCGTACTCGGTGCCGTCGACGAGCTCCGGCAGCACCGCCCCGCTGTCGTCCTTGGCCAGCCTGGCCTGGCACAGTACGGCGCCCGCAACGTGCCCGTCCTCGGTGAGGATCGCGGTGCAGGCGGTGTTCGTACGCAGTTCCACGCCCTCGTCGACCGCCTGCTCCAGGTCCTCGGGCACGATCGCGAGCTCGTCCGGTGCCTCGAGCGAGACGATCGTGGCCGTGCCGCCGCCGAGCCTGATCGCGCTCCTGGCCGCGTCCGACGCGGTGTTCCCGCCGCCAATCACCAGCACCTTCGTGCCGGTCCGCACCGGCCGGCCCAGGCCGGCCTCGCGCAGGAACTCGAGGGCTCCGGAGACGCCGCGGGCCTGGCTGCCCGGCATGTCCATACGCCGGCCGACGTCCTGGCCAAGCGCGAGGAACGCCGCGTCGTAGTTGTTCCTCAGGTCGTCCCAGGTGAGGTCGGCGGTGCCGGCCCGCACCCCGCACAGGATGTCGATGCCGCCCAGGCTGATCAGCTTGGCGATCTCCGCGTCGAGGATCTCCTCGGGCAGGTGCCAGTGCGGTATGCCGCCGCGCAGCATGCCACCGGGCTTGTCCATGGCCTCGAAGATCACGCTGGCGTAGCCGAGGCGGCGCAGGTGGTACGCGCACGCCAGGCCGCCGGGCCCGGATCCCACGATCGCTACGGTCTTGCCGTTCAGCGGCGGGAGCAGCCCGGTGAGCGGGTTCTGCGGCAGCCGCAGACCGAAGTCGCCGAGGAAGCGCTCGACGCTCCTGATGCCGATCGGCTCGTCGTGCTCGGCCCGGTTGCACGCGGTCTCGCAGGGGTGGTAGCAGACGCGGCCGGTGATCGACGGCATGAAGTTGTCCTCGCAGATCGTGAGGTAGCCGTCGAGGAAGCGGTCGTGCTTGACGAAGTCGAGGTACTTCTGGATCTGCTCGCCGGTTGGGCACGCGTTGTTGCATGGCGGCATCTTGTCCCGGTAGACCGGCCGGAAGAACCGGAAGTTGCCGGTCGGGAACAGCCGCTGGCCCTCCTTCTCGGTGGGCGGCGGGGTCACGCCGGCGATCGGCAGCCTGAGGTGGGGGGGAACGTGGGTGCCGCGTACGGACATGGAGACTCCTGTTCCTTGCCTCTGGTCAGCCGGCGGCCGGTGCCGGGCTGAGTTCGAGCACCCGGTGCTGCTCGGCTCCGCGGTACATCGCGTCGCGATCGGCCACCACCGCGGCGACGTCGTCGACGGCGAACGTGCCGGTCGCCGCGACCAGCGCGCCGATGACCGGCGCGGCCACGCCGAGGCCGATGGCCAGCCGCTCCACCGCGCCTTCGGTGGACATCCGGTCGAAGGCCAGCTCGGACAAGTTGCGCACGAACATCCACGGGCTGTCGCCGTCCTGCTCGGCCAGGCTCACGCCGTCGACCACGACCAGCTTGGCGAGCTTGGCCCGCATCTGGCCGGGCAGGAACTTCAGCAGGTACTCGGGGTCGCGGGCCGAGTTGACCACGAGGACGCCCTCCCCGTCGCGGGTGCCGCGCAGGAAGTTCACCGCCTTGATGATCGTCTCCTCGATCAGCACTACCCAGTCGGGATGCGGGTTCTCGTAGATGAACCGGTCGAGGATCGGCTGGTCCCCGAACCGCGCGTACCTGCGCACCAGGCAGTTGGTCCGGTCCGGGTCGTCGATGTAGTCGCTGACGTTCTCGGTGTAGTAGCCGGCCTTGCGTGCGGCGGCCGCGATGCAAGAGGAGACGTCCCGCGCTTCCTTGTCCATGATGATCCCGCGGGACCAGACGGTGAGCTCGTGGTACACCGCTGCGCTCCTCACACCGGCTCGCGATGCAAGCCTGGATTGTATACCGTCGGCAGGATACAGATATCGTACGACGTGCGGGGCTGCCGTCAAGGCCCAAAGATTGGTCCCGGTGCGCTTAGAAGGGCTGCGCCCAGGGGCGGCCGGCCAGGACCACGAGGTGCAGTGCGACGAGCGTGTCCTCGAGGCTGGTGATCGCGCTGGTGGTGCCGGTCCTGACCTCGGCGCGGACGAGCTCGGAGGTGGCGCCGGCGAGCGCGTAGTAGGCGTGATAGGGGACCGTGGGCCAGCCGGGGTGATCGCGCCGCGCCTTCTCGTGCCAGGCGCGGTTCATCCGCGCGTAGCCGTGCAGCGCGGCCTCGGACTGCCGGGCCGCCTTCGGCCCGGCAGCGGGCATCTCGATAAAGAAGGCGCGGGCGAACGTCGGTTCCTCGGTCAGGAAGCCGAGGTACGCGGCGATGCCGGCCCGCAGCGCCGCCTCGGGGTTCGCGCCGGCGGGCAGCCGCCTGGACGCGGTCACCACCCGGTCGGCCATGAGCAGGCCGCCCTGCCTGGTGGCGGCCAGGAAGCAGTCCTCCTTGTCGGCGAAGTGCGCGTAGAACGCGGCACGCGATACCCGGGCGCCGCGGACGACGTCCGCGACGGTGACGTTGCGGAATCCGGTCTTGCCGACAGCGGCGATCACCGCCCGCAGCAGGCGCTCCCGCTGGGCGCCGCGCACCGCGGTGAGCGGCAGCCCGCTGCGGCCTCGGGGCAGACCGGGCTCACCCTCGTGAGTCCGGGCAAGAACACCCTCTTGTCTCACAGCGGACACACCCATACGATAGCCACATCCTTAAAAGTACGTGATCGTACTTCTGTGGTGTGGTGGGGGGTCGTAGCGGGTCCGCCTGTCGACGCCCCCTAGGCACCGGGGCGGAGGAGGACCGCATGACGACTGCAACAGACGTGTCCACCGGCCGGGGTGGCATGTCATTTCTGTGGCGCCGGCAGCTCGACAGCTACCCGGACACCGGTCCGCGGGTCTTCTACCTGGCGCTAACCGTCCTGGCGACGATCACGCTGTACTACGAGCTGTACGTCGGCGGATCGGTGTCCACGCTGATCCTGGCCAACCTGCACATGAGCTTCACGTTCTTCGTGCTGACCCTGGCCTTCGGGGCCCTGATCGGGGCGTTCGGCTCGCTGTTCGCCGGGCTCTCCGACCGGTATGGCCGCGCCAACCTGGTGGTGTTCGGGCTGCTGGCCACCGGGATCATCGTGGCCTTCATCCTGCCGACCGCGACCAATAGGTGGTCCTACACCATCTATGGCTTCGTGGTCGGGTTTGTCGAGGGCATGTGCCTGGTGGCCACCCCGGCGCTGATCCGCGACTTTTCCCCGCAGCTGGGCCGGGGCGCGGCCATGGGCTTCTGGACCGCCGGCCCGGTGGTGGGCAGCCTGATCGTCGCGGTCGTGGGCACGAACACCGTTCCGGCCGTGGTGACCGACACGCGGTTCTGGACCCATGAGTACCGGATCTGCGGCATCGCCGGCCTGGTCGTGTTCGTGATCGCCCTGATCGGGCTCCGGGAGTTGTCCCCGCGGCTGCGCGATCAGCTGATGGTGTCCGTGCGCGACCGGGCGCTGATCGAGGCCAGGGCCAAGGGGCTCGACGTGGAGTCCCTGCTGCACCATCCGTTCCGCCAGCTGCTCAAGGTGGACGTGGTGGTGTCCTCCCTCGCCATCTCGATCTTCCTGCTGATCTACTACTCGGCCGTGGCCTTCCTAGTGATCTACATGGTCTTTGTGTTCGGCTTCAGCGTGAAGGACGCCAACGGGCTGGGCAACTGGGAGTGGGGCTTCAACATCGTGGCGGTGGTCCTGATCGGGATCCTCTCCGACCGGTTGCGGGTGCGGAAGCCGTTCATGGTCGTCGGCGGGGTAGCGGCCGCGGCGATGACCGTGGTGTTCCTGCTGCAGTTCGGCCACCACCCCAGCTACTACACGATGGCGGTCATCGTGGCGGCGCTATCGTTCTGCCTCGGCGTGGCCTACGTCCCGTGGATGGCCAGCTTCACCGAGACGGTGGAGGCCAGGAACCCGGCGCTGATCGCCACCGGCCTGGCCATCTGGGGCTGGATCATCCGGATCGTGGTGTTCGTCTCCTACCTGATCATCCCGCTCGTCATCACGTCGGTCACTCCCCTGGTCAGCTACGGGGCCACGGTGTCCGGGTACGCGACCGCCTACAAGAGCGAGATCGCCTTCGCCACGACCCATCCACAGGTCGTCGCGGCGGCGCAGAAGATCCCCCCGTCGGTCATAGCCACCGCGCAGAAGATCCCCCCATCGGTCATAGCCACCGCGACGGCGGACAAGACCCAGCTGGCTAACGCGGTGAAGTTCGCGCCCGAACTGAAGGTGATCCAGGCCAACCCGGCACTGTTCGCCAAGCTGGCCACCTACAAGAACCCGGCCACGATCCCGCCCAGCCTCGTCGCCCAGGCGGACAAGGCGGCCGGAGGAGGTGCCAAGGGCCTGGCGGTCCTGTCCACCATCAACGCCAACAGCGCCGCCATCTCCGGCGTCATCGCGGTCGCCCCGGCGCTCGCGACCGTCGCGCCGTACGCGTCGGACCTGAAGACGATCGCCCCGTACTCGGCGGAGCTGACGACCATCGCCCCGTACTCGGCGCAGCTCACCGCGCTGTCCAAGGTGCCACCGGCGGTGTTCCCGTACCTGAAGGCCCACGGCGGCGCGGTGACGAAGGCCGCGGCCGGTATCGCCGGGCAGTGGCGGGACTGGTGGTGGGTGTGCTTCGCAGGGATGATCTTCTTCCTGTTCACCATCCCCCTGCTGCGGGGCCGCTGGCGGCCGCGCGACGCCCGCCGCGACGAGCAGGAGCACGAGGCGATGGTCCAGGCCGAGCTGGCCAAGCTCAACGCCTGACCGCGCGGCCTGGTTCTGTGGAAGGTCAGCTGACCTTCCACAGAACCAGGCTGTGATCTCCGTGATAGTTGCTTGCGCCGGGGGCCAGTTGTGCGGGCAGCCGGGTGGGCTCAGGCCTGCGGGTGGATCGTCTCGTGCGCGGCCAGCATCGCCACGTACTTCGCGATTCGCTTGGCGCGGGTCTCCGGCCGCTTCGCGTCGCCGATCCGGTAAAGGATCGCGTACCTGTTCGCGCCCGACAGCGTCGCGAAGAAGGCGCCGGCGGCCTCGTTGCGAGCCAGTTCGGCCGCCAGGTCTTCGGGCACGCCCATCGTTCGCTGCCCCTCGTAAGCGGCGTCCCACCGGCCGTCGGCCCTGGCCAGGTCGACCTCGCGCAGGCCGGCCGGCTGCATCAGGCCCGCTTCGATCAGTTCCGCGGCCTTCTCGGTGTTGATCTTCGACCAGCGGCTGCCTGGCCTGCGCGGGCCGAAACGCTGCAGCCAGTATTCGTCGTCGAGCCGGCCCTTCTGGCCGTCGATCCAGCCGAAGCACAGCGCCACGACCAAAGCGTCCGGGTAGGAGACACCCGGCACACCCGAGCCCTTCTTCGGGATCTTGAGCCAGAGCCCGGCAGACACCGCGTGCTGCTCCGTCAGCCAGGACTCCCAGGCGCCCTGGTCGGCAAAGCCGAGAACGGGAAGATCGGCCTTCGGCATGCGGTTAGTGAACCATAGGGGGCCGACAGGCGGGCAGACGTAGGCCCTGAGATAGTTAGTTGTGTACCAGCAAATTGTTCGAAGGATACTGGACACATGGAACAGGCAGACCTGAGCCGCAGGCGCCGCGTGCTGGTGCTCGCGATCTGCTGCATGAGCCTGTTCATCGTCGGAATCGACGTCACGATCGTGAACGTCGCGCTGCCGTCCATCCAGCGCGACCTGCATGCCCCGGTGTCCGGCCTGCAGTGGGTCGTGGACGCCTACACGATCGTGGTGGCCAGCTTCCTGATGCTTTCCGGTTCCACCGGGGACCGGATCGGCCGCCGGCGGACCTTCCAGACCGGCCTGGCGCTGTTCACGCTCGGCTCCCTGGCCTGCAGCCTGGCGCCCGCCCTGGGCTGGCTGGTGGCGTTTCGCGCGCTCCAGGCGCTCGGCGGGTCAATGCTCAACCCGGTGGCGATGTCGATCATCACGAACACGTTCACCGACCCCGCCGAGCGCGCCCGCGCGATCGGGCTGTGGGGTGCGGTGTTCGGCATCAGCCTGGCGCTTGGCCCGGTGGTCGGGGGTGCCCTGGTCACCTCCGTCGGCTGGCGGGGGATCTTCTGGGTGAACATCCCGGTCGGGGTCGCGGCGATCATCCTCACCGCGCTCTTCGTGCCCGAGTCCAGGGCGCCCCGGGCACGCCGCCTGGACCCGGTGGCCCAGATCCTGATCGTGGTGCTGCTCGCGTCGCTCACCTACGGGATCATTGAGGGCCCCAACGCCGGATGGGCCTCGGCCAGGATCCTGACCTGTTTCGGGCTCGCTGCCGCGGCGCTGATCTCCCTGATTGCTTACGAGCCGAGGCGGGACGAGCCGCTCCTCGACCTGAGGTTCTTCCGCAGCGCGCCGTTCTCCGGCGCCACGGTGATCGCGATCTGCGCGTTCGCGGCGCTGGGCGGCCTCCTGTTCCTGAACACGCTGTATCTGCAGGACGTGCGGGGCTACTCCGCGCTGCGCGCCGGACTGTACCTGCTGCCGATTGGCGCGATGACCTTGCTGCTCGCCCCGGTAACCGGCCGCATCGTGGCCGCGCGGGGGCCGCGCCTGCCGCTGATCGTGGCAGGCATCACGACCATCGCGGGCGGGATCATGCTGACCAGGCTCACCCGCGACACCTCGGTCGGTTACCTCGTGGCGTGCTACGTCGTCCTCGGCATCGGCTGTGGCACCGTGAACGCCCCGATCACGAACACGGCGATGTCCGGCATGCCGCGCTCCCAAGCGGGGGTAGCCGCGGGCATCGCGTCGACCAGCCGACAGGTGGGCTCCACCCTCGGCGTGGCGGTCCTGGGCGCCACGGTGCTGTCGTCCCTGCACGGGTCGCTGCGGCTGGGCTTTGTCGACGCCAGCAGGGTGGGCTGGTGGATCATCGCCGGGTGCGGCGTGGTGATCCTGCTCGTCGGCCTCGCCACGAGCGGCCGCTGGGCCCGGAGCACCGCGGAGCGCACCGCGGCGACCCTCATGCCGTCAAACCCGCGGGTGCCGGTGTCAACCCCGTCGAGCTGACCGCGCTCAGGACCCGGCCGGGCTCACCCGCCGGCGCCCGTCGCCGACACGACCGCGAACACCGCTCCCTGGTTGTCGGCCAGCACGGCCATGCGGCCGTACGGGGTATCCCAGGCTGGCCGGACCACGCTGCCACCCAGTTCTTCGGCCCTGGCGACGGCGGCGTCCGCGTCGGCCACACCGAAATAGGTGGCCCAGTTGGCCGGGACCTCCGGCGGGAAGTTGGGATCAAGCTCGCCGATGCCGCCGACCGGGCTGCCGCCGAGGTCGGCCGTGGCGTAGTTGAAGCCCTCCGAGCTCATGTCGCCGTACTCGTAGCCGAACACCGAATGGTAGAAAGCCTTGTTGCCGGCGAAGTCGCGGCTCATGTTCTCGTTCCAGGTGAGCGCGCCTGCCTCGTTGGCCAGCTGGATGCCGCTGTGCGAGCCGGCCTGCCAGACGCCGAAGAATGCGCCGCCCGGGTCGGCGGCGATCGCCATCCTGCCCACGTCCATGACGTCCATCGGCTCCATTACGACCTGGCCGCCCGCTTCCCTGATCTTGCCCGCGGTCTCGTCGGCATCGGCGGAGGCGATGTACGTGGTCCAGGCCGCCGGCATCTCGTCCGGGCCCATCTTCGGGCCGATGCCCGCCACTTGCCTGCCGTTCAGCTCGGCCATGCAGTACCCGCCGGACTCCGGCGGCCCCTCCTGGACGTCCCAGCCGAACAGGCCGCTGTAGAACGCCTTGGCCTTGCCAATGTCTGCCACCCCGAGATCCACCCAGCAAGGAGTGCCCGGCGGCCATGCCGTGTCGCGAGTAACCATTCGAATCCCCCCATGGATTCTGACTCGTTAAATGCAGCTTTTGGTGATGAGTCGCTTACGAAGCGTATACCAACGGGATCGGCCGTTCGGTGAATCGGGACTCTGGCGATCTCGGCGGCAATCTCCGTCCCCAGGCGCCGCTGGCGATGCGCGGCGCGGCGCTGGTGCGTACCGTGCAGCTCGGTAGCGCAACGTGACAACCTTAGCGTGGCGTGTGCCGTCTCGACTTACTGGGGACGGGAACGGGCAGCGGCCCGGCCGGCCACGGTGACAGGCTCGCGGAGGGGCATGGACAGGACACAGTTCTGGGTGCGGGTTGGGACCGCGATTGTCGCGATGGCCCTGGCCGTCGCGCTCGCGGCAAGCGCCATCGCCGGGCGATTTCCGCTGTGGCTGCGCTCCGCGCCGGGCCCGGCGGGAGGCTCCAGCGCGCCTTCGCCAGGGCATTCCGGATCCGCGAGCGCGTCGCCATCACCCAGCCAGCCCACTGGGCCCGCGCTGCCCAAACTGTCCCTCCAGCAGATGGCGGGCCAGCGGGTGGTCTACAGCTATGGCGGGCTCAGGCCGCCCGCCGAGCTCCTGCGGCTGATCAGTCACGGTGACGCCGCGGGAGTGATCTTCTTCAGCCAGAACGTCTCCAGCCGCGCACAGCTCACCAGTGTCGTCGCCGAGCTCGAGAAGGCCGACGCCAGCCCGGAGAATCCGGTCCGCACGCCGCTGCTGCTGATGACCGACCAGGAGGGCGGCCAGATCCGGCGGGTGCCCGGCGCGCCGCTGCTCTCCGAACTGCAGATCGGACAGGCGCCGAACCCGCCAGCCGCCGCGGCGAACGCGGGAGCGAGCGCCGGGCAGAACCTGCGGGGGATCGGGATCAACGTCAATCTGGCTCCGGTGCTGGACGTCTACCGCCAGCCCGGCGACTTCGACGACCAGTTCCAGCGCTCCTACAGCATGAACCCGGCCGTCGTGGGTGAGCTTGGCGCTGACTTCATCACCGCGCAGCAGCGAGCGGGCGTCGCGGCCACGGCCAAGCACTTTCCCGGGCTCGGCGCCGCGGCCCAGCCGCAGGACACCGACAAGGTGCCGGTCACGCTGAAACTGCCGCTGGCCACGATCCGGGACACCGACGAGCTGCCGTACAAGGCGGCCATCGCCGCCGGGGTCCGGCTCGTCATGGTGTCGTGGGCGGTGTACCCGGCGCTCGACCCCGGCCGGCCCGCGGGCCTGTCGGCCACGATCGTCAACGGCGAGCTGCGCCAGCGGCTCAAGTTCACGGGCGTGACGATCACCGACGCCCTCGAGGCCGGCGCGCTGCGCGCGTACGGCCCGTTCCAGAACCGGGCGCTGCTGGCGGCCGAGGCCGGAATGGACCTCATCCTCTGCTCCGTCCAGAGCGTCGGCGAGGGCAAGCAGGCCACGGTCGGCCTCGAAGACGGCTACCGCGACGGCAAGCTCGGCAAGCAGGCCTTCGCCGCGGCGCTGCAGCGCGTGCTGGCGCTCCGGGACAGCCTGCCGGGCTGACCCGGCCACCGCGCGCGGCCCGGCCACCGCGGCTGATCCGGCCACCCGGCGCCGGAAGTCAGGATTCTGCGTCGACCGGCCCTGAGCGCAGTGTGATCAAGGCGAGCAGCGCAGCTGCGAGCGCCAGCCCAGCCGACAGATAGAGCACCGCACGCAATCCATCATGGAATGCGGTATTGGCGACGCCGCTCAGCTCCTGGAGTATCTTCTCGAGGCCGGGGGGCAAACCCTTCGGTTCGGAGAGATTGCCCGTCTCGATGGCGGTAAAGACAAAGCCCCGGTAAATGGCCGGCACGTGCAGATGGTTCATCTGCGTGGTCAGGTTCGCGAAGATCTGCGAAAACATCAGCGAGCCCAGGACCGCGACCCCGGTGACCGTGCCGATCTCCCGGCTGGTGTTTGTGGCCGACGCGGCCATGCCGGAGCGCTCCGGCGGTACCGCCGAGAGCACCGACGAGGTGACCGGAACGACGGCGGTGCCAATGCCGATGCCGGCCAGCGCGAGCACGGCCACCAGCGGGCCGTAGGACGGGTGCGGACTGAGATAGCTATTGGCCGGGAGCAGCCCGATGGCCAGCAGCAGGCATCCAATTGTGATCGACCAGCGCGGCCCGACAATTGCCGTCCAGCGTCCCGCCAGCACCGAGGCGACGATCATCAGGACCGTCATCGGCAAGAAGACCAGCGCCAGCCGGAAGCCGGAGGCTCCGACCACGATGATCAGGTACAGCGCGGTGAAGAAGAAGATGGCGAACGTGGCGAAGTAGATGCAGAACGCGACGATGTTCGGGGTGGTGAATTGCGGCAGGCGCAGGAAGCGCAGGTCGAGCAGCGGATTCGCGGCGCGCCTCTCCCGCCAGACGAACGCCACCACTCCCGCCGCGGACACACACAGCAGCGCGATCACTTCCGTGGCGGCGAAGCCGGCCGACTCCGAGTCGATGATCGCGAACGCGAACGCCGCCAGCGCCCCGGCACCCAGGAAGGTGCCCGCGGTGTCAACGCGCGCCGCCGTGGGGTCAGCACTTTCCGGCAGGATGACTACCGCGATGACCAGGGCGGCCAGACCGAACGCCAGGTTGAACCAGAAGATCCCCCGCCAGTTCCAGACCCCGATCAGCACGCCGCCGACGAGCGGGCCCGCGGCCAGCGCAAACCCCGATGTCGCGGCCCAGATGCCGATCGCCCTGCTCCTGGCTTTGGCCTCGGGATACAGATGCCGGAGCATCGAGAGGGTGCCCGGCTCGCTGGCCGCCGCGCCCATGCCCATCACGGCGCGCCCGGCGATGAGCACCTGGACATTCGGGGCGAGCGCACACAGGACCGAGCCGGCGCAGAACACCCCGACGCCCGCGAGCATGACCTTCTTCCTGCCGAGCTCGTCGCCGATCATCCCGCAGGCCAGCATGAGGCTGGCGAAGGTGAGGGCATAGGCGCCGACGACCCACTGCAGCTCGGTTGGGCTCGCGTGCAGGTCGCCATACACCTGCCCGAGCGCGACGCTGACCACGGTGTTGTCGAGGAACGTCAGGAACAGCACCGTGCACAGCACGGTCAGGGCTAGCGACCGCCCGCCGTGGCGGGCGGCCGGCGCCTCGGCCGGCACCCCTACGGAGCGGACCACGCGACTACGTGCCTGACTTGCAGGCCGCAGGCAGCGACGAAGTGCTCCCGCCGTTCTCCAGGGTCAGCAGGCCGCAGAAGCTGGCGACGCCGACCTTCCAGGTCCCGTCCTGAAGCACCGCGGTGCCGTTCTGGTTCTTCAGCTCGGGCGTGCCGGACACCAGGATGTCGTACGTCACCTGGGCCTCCGAGGTCGTGATCAGTGTCACTTTCGTGACCTGCGCGGTCGCCTCGGCTGCCAGGCCCGAGCCGGCCTGGGATTTGATGATCGACGAGAACGTCGTCCCGTCCTGCAGCAGGCTGACCCGCTTCGCCACGGGGGTCTTCGCGTTGAAGAAGGCCTCCCAGTTGGTCGTGATCTCCTTCTCGTCGGCGCCGCTGGGCGCTGAGCCCGATGACGGCGACGAGCTGGCTGCGGGCGACGATGGCGGTGACGCGGGAGGCGTCGAACTGGTACTGCTGCTGCTGCATGCGGCGAGACCAAGGCCGACCATGCACGTCAGCAGAATCGAGGAAATCAATCGTCGAGTAATCACCCAGTCATTCTCCAGCTTCCGGCTGGCTCTGGCGATATTGACCCTGACGCTCACGTCAGCGCGGCGGCATGATCCGGTACGTAAGTCTGCAATTCTCGCGGAGCCCGCACATAACCCTGGGACGGCGGCCGTGGCGGCAGTTTGATCGGCGCGGGCTGCTCGTCGTGGTACGGAATGCTGGAGAGCAGGTGAGCGATCATGTTGATCCTGGCGCGCCGTTTGTCCTCGCTCTCGACGACGTACCACGGCGCCTCCGCGATGTCGGTCTGTACGAACATCTCGTCTTTGGCCCGCGAGTAGTCCTCCCACCTGGTTATCGACTCCAGGTCCATGGGGGAGAGCTTCCAGCGCCGCATGG
>Ga0209693_10000447_pt1 | contig 16657 bp, 11 predicted proteins | sample HubBroMetageWRM3_FD_188345 | JGI IMG/M metagenome (GOLD analysis project Ga0209693, IMG submission 188345) | Warmed soil microbial communities from the Hubbard Brook experimental Forest, New Hampshire - Hubbard Brook CCASE Soil Metagenome WRM 3... | ecosystem: Environmental > Terrestrial > Soil... | reverse complement strand
CGGGGTGTTCACCGGCTTCTCGATGGCCGGCTACGGCATGACCAAACACTGGCTGACCCATCGTGGGCCCGGCTGGCGATCCAAGCTGGTGATCAACCTCTCCGCGGGCATCCTGTCCACGATCGTGGTGGCGATCTTCGCGATCGCCAAGTTCACCGAAGGGGCCTGGCTAGTCGTCATTGTCTTCCCGATTCTGGTCTTCGCGTTGATGCGGCTCAACCGGCAGTATCGCGCCGAGGCCTCGGTGTTGGAGACGTCAGTCACCGAGCCTCCCGAGTTGGCCAAGCATGACCGGCAACGGGTGTTCGTCTTCGTGGACAGCGTGGACCTCGCAGAGGTCGAGGCGATGCGCTACGCGAAAGGGCTGCACGCCGACGAGATGGTCGCGGTGCACTTCGTGTTAGACCCGGCTCATGCCGCGCGGTTGCAGCGGCGCTGGCAGCACTTCGGGCACCTCACCGAGTTGCGGTTGGTCGAGTGTGTGGATCGCAACTTGCTCCGGGCCGCGCAAGAGCTGGTTTGCCAAGTCATGCGAGACCATCCGGACACCAAGGTGACGGTGCTGTTGCCGCGGCGAACGTATTCGGCGTTACTGGGCCGGCTGCTGCATGACCGCACTGCCGATAAAATCGCCGGGGTGATCAGCCGGATCCCTGGTGTCAGCGCGCAAATCGTGGCCTACGACATCGCGTCTCGAATCACGCAAGCCACCCGGGCAGCAGCACCTCCAGCTCGGCCGGACGTTGCGGGTAGCCCGACAGACGTGCCCGAATCGCAAGGGGCGTACGCGAAATGATCTGCGCCTACAGGTCATCGAGTAACCCGAGGAAGTGAACGTGGTGACAACATCGGAGCGTAGCTCGAGCATCTCGCCGACTTTCGTCGACGGGTGGAAGCGCATCGTTCTTGGCAAACCGCTGACCAGCGAGCAGCTGGAATCGGAGAGGTTGTCGAATCCTGTTGCACTGGGCGCGCTTTCGCCTGACGCGATCTCTTCGACCGCCTATGGCCCGGAGCAGATCATGATCGAACTGCTCCCGCGCGCCGGGATGGCCTCGTTCGTGTTGTTGCTTCCGATCATCGGCGTCATCTTGTTCATCTTGTTGTTGGTGTCCGCGTCGTATCGCGGGGTTGTCATGACCTACGCCCGGGCCGGCGGCTCCTACATGGTGGCGCGGGATAACTTCGGGCCCCGGTGGGCGCAGATCGCCGCCGCGGCTTTGTTGATCGACTATGTGGTCACCGCCGCGGTGCAGCCGGCGGCCGGGACGGTGGCGTTGTGCTCGGCGATACCCGCGTTGCACCCCTACCACTTGGAAATCACCATCGGGGTGCTGGTCCTCATCTGCGCTGCCAACCTGCGCGGATTGCGGCAGTCGGGCCGGCTCTTTGCGATCACGACGTACTCCTTTGTCGTCATGATCACGTTGACGATCGTGGTCGGCATTGTTCGTGAAATCTTCTCGGGTTTGCCGAAATACAACCCGGCACACATTGTTGGAGCCGTTCCCGTCCATCAGGGCGGCGGCTTGGTCATGGGTGCCACGGTTCTGGTGGTGCTGCGCGCGTTTGCCAATGGCGGCACGTCGCTGACCGGTGTCGAGGCGATTTCCAACACAGTCAACGTCTTTCGCGCGCCGCAGGGCTACAACGCCCGTCGGGTGCTGACCATCATGGCCCTCATTCTCGGGTTTTTGTTGGCTGGTGTGGCCTGGCTGGCCTACGTCACCCACGCCACCCCGTATCTGGCTGAATACCCGTCGATGCTGTCAGAGATCGCCCGGGCGGTGTTCGGCCAGGGGCTGATCGGGAACATCCTCTACTTCTTGGTCCAGGCGTCCAGCGCGGCGATCCTGTTCACCGGTGCCAACACCGGCTTCAACGGGTTTCCCGCATTGGCGAGTTTCGTTGCCGAGGACCGTTTTCTGCCGCGGCCGCTGACCAAGCGTGGTCATCGTTTGGTGTTCTCCAACGGCATCATCACGCTGACCGTGCTGGCGGCGGGGCTGCTGTTGGTGACCCGAGCCTCGGTCAACGCGTTGGTGCCGTTCTTCGCGATCGGAGTGTTCACGGCGTTCGCGATGGCCGGCTTCGGCATGAGTCGACACCACTACACCCACCGCGACCACGGCTGGCATCGCAAGGTGCTGATCAACCTGTCCGCGGGGGTCATGTCGGCGATCGTGGTGGCGATCTTTGTGGTGGCCAAGTTCACCGAAGGGGCCTGGCTGGTCGTTGTTGTCTTCCCGATCCTGGTGTACGGCTTGATACGGCTCAACCAGCAATACAGCGCCGAGGCTTCGGTGCTGGAGATGTCGCGCACCGAGCGTCCCCAATTGGCCAAGTACGCCCGATTGCGGGTGTTCGTTTTCGTGGATTCAGTCGACCTTGCCGAAGTCGAGGCGCTGCGCTACGGAAAGGGGCTGCACGCCGAAGAACTGACCGCGGTGCATTTCGTGGTCGACGCCGATCACGCCGCCCAGTTGCAGGAGCGCTGGCAGCACTTCGAGCACGACACCCGGCTGCGGGTGATCGACTGCCCCGATCGCCATTTGAGTCGAGCGGCACAAGAGTTGGTCCTGCGGGTGAAGAAGGAACATCCGGACACCAAGGTGACGGTGCTGCTGCCGCGTCGAACATATTCGGCGATGCTGGGTCGGCTGCTGCATGACCGCACCGCCGACAAGATGGCCCGAGCTGTCAGCCGGATCCAGGGTGCGACCGCGATCATCGTGCCCTACGACGTCGAGTCCCGGATCGCGCGGGTGGACCCGGACGCGTTGGCCGCACGGGTTGCGCGAGAAACCGCCGAAAGAGCGACGGAGATTCTGCGGGCCGACGCCGACTAGCTTGCCGGTCGGGCACCCGATAGCCACGGTTCAGATTCGGAGATCATCGAACGACGGCTGCAGAATGCAGCTTAGACTTCGGGAAACGCTGAATCTCGGATAGGGAATGTGGGTGTGACAGCATCAGCTGAGGAAGAAGTACCGTTTTCTTTTTCGGATCTGTGCAAGCGAATCTTTCTCGGGAAACCGTTGATCACCGAGGAATTGTCCTCTGAGAGATTGACGAATCCCGTTGCGCTGGGAGCACTTTCACCGGATGCGATCTCATCGACAGCCTACGGCCCCGAGCAGATTCTGACCGAGTTGTTGCCGCAGGCCGGGCTGGCCGCATTCGTCCTGTTGCTTCCCATCATGGGCGTCATCCTGTTGATCCTGGCGCTGGTGGCCGCGTCGTACCGGCAGGTAGTGATGGTCTACAGCAAAGCCGGCGGCTCCTACATCGTGGCGCGAGACAACTTCGGGCCGCGGATAGCGCAGGTGGCTGCGGCGGCACTGTTGATCGATTACGTCGTGACCGTAGCGGTGCAGTCGGCCGCGGGCACCGTGGCGGTGGCGTCGGCGCTGCCTGCGCTAGGGCCATACAGCCTCGAGATCACGGTGGCTGTCGTGCTCCTGATTTGCTATGCGAACCTGCGCGGATTGCGCGAAGCGGGTCGACCCTTCGCGATTGCAACGTATGGCTTTGTGATCATGGTCGGGCTGATGATCATTGTCGGCGTCGTCCGCCATATCGTCTGGGGCTTGCCGCAATACGATCCCGGCCACGCCGCCGGCTCGGTGCCGGTCCATCAGGGCAGCGGTTTGGTCATGGGTGCGACGATTCTGGTGATACTACGGGCATTCGCCAACGGCGGCTCGTCGCTGACTGGTGTGGAGGCCATCTCCAACACCGTCAACGTGTTCCGCAAGCCGCAGAGCACCAACGCGCGACGCGTCCTCACCGCAATGGCCTGCATTCTCGGCTTTTTGCTGGCCGGTGTCGGCTACCTCACCTATGCGACGCACGCCGCGCCATATCTCGACGAATACCCGTCGGTGCTCTCGCAGGTGGCCCGCACCGTCTTCGGCAACGGATTAATCGGCAACGGCATGTACATCCTGGTCCAAGTGTCGACCGCGGCCATTTTGTATACCGGCGCCAATACCAGTTTCAACGGATTCCCCGCGCTGGCCAGTTTCGTCGCCGACGACCGCTTCCTGCCGCGTCAGCTGATGACGCGCGGTTACCGCCTGGTGTTCTCCAACGGCATCATTGCGCTCACGGCGCTGTCGGTGGCGCTGCTGGTGCTGACCGGCGGATCGGTCAACGCGCTGGTGCCGTTCTACGCCATCGGGGTGTTCACCGGCTTCTCGATGGCCGGTTACGGGATGACCAAATACCACCTCACGCATCGTGAACCGGGCTGGCGACGCAAGTTGGCGATCAACCTGTCCGCGGGTATCTTGTCGACGGTCGTGGTGGGCATTTTCGCGATCGCGAAGTTCACCGAGGGCGCCTGGCTGGTCGTCGTCGTCTTCCCCGTGCTGGTCATCGCCCTGATACGCCTCAACCGCGAATACCGGGCCGAGGCCGCGATCCTCGAGGCCTTCCGCACCGACCGCCCGGAGTTGGTGAAGTATGCCCGCCATCGCGTATTCGTCTTGGTCAATTCGCTTGACCTCGCAGTGATCGCTGCGCTGCGCTATGGAAGGGGCCTGCGCGCCGACGAGCTGCTCGCGGTGCATTTCATGATCGACGCGCAACATGCTGCGGAATTGCGGAACCGTTGGGATCATTTCGATCTCGACACCCGGCTTCGGGTGGTGGACTGCCCGGACCGACAGATCATCCGAGCCCTCCATGCGCTGGTGGTGAAGGCACAAAGCGAACATCCGAACACCAACGTGACGGTGCTGCTGCCACGCCGAACGTACGCGCCGGTGCTGGGACGACTGCTCCATGACCGCACCGCGGACAAGATCTCCCGTGCTGTCAGCCGGATTCCGGACGCCGCCGCCACGATCGTGCCGTACGACGTGCAGTCCCGGATCCGCGAAGCGTTCCCCGACATCTTGGAAATGCGTATCGCGCGACGGGTCGAGAAGGTCGAGAACCGGATTTGGCAGAGCGAAAACCGGACCGTGGACGCCTACGAACACCCGGAACGTTCAGCAACGGTGATCCCGGTGGACAACGTGATTCCGGGACGCCGTGCCACTGTCGAAGGCCGAGTCAGCCAAATAGAAGATATCGCCAAACGTGGCCGAACGTTTCGGTGGATCCTGGTCGGGGACGAGAGCGGCGAGATCCGCGTCACGTTCCGGCCCGGGCAGGGCGACGACATCCAGCCGGGCCAGGTCCTGCGGCTCACTGGAAAGGCAAACCAGAGCGGCATCCACGAGGTATCGATGCTCGACCCGACATATCAGATCATCGAAACTCCCGAGGAGACTTAGACTCGCGGCGCCCTGCTGGGGTCTACTGGGTCCAGCACCTCCGACGGCTGAATTTCTCCTACCGGGCGACGTAGGGTGCAACCCGTGCGTATCCACCCCGAAGTCTCGGACGCGCTGGCCGCCGGACGGCCAGTCGTCGCGCTGGAGAGCACGATCATCAGTCATGGCCTGCCACGTCCGGGCAACCTGCGCGTCGCGCGCGAGATCGAGGAGGCGGTGCGCTCCGGCGGGGCGGTGCCGGCCACGATTGCGATCATCGGCGGCGAGCCGCACGTCGGTTTGGACGACGACGCGATGCGGCGCATCGCGGAGGGCACCGAGGTGGTCAAGGTCAGTGTCCGCGACGTCGCGGTGCTCGCGGCGCGGGCCGGGGACGGCGCGACGACGGTCGCCTCGACCGCGCACCTGGCGGCGGCCGCGGGCATCACCGTGTTCGCCACCGGCGGGCTGGGCGGCGTGCATCGCGGCGCGCGCGACAGCTGGGACGAGTCCGCGGATCTGACAACCCTCTCGCACACCGGCGTGCTGGTGATCTGCGCCGGCGTGAAGTCGATCCTCGATGTGGCGGCCACTCTGGAGCGACTGGAGACCCTCAACGTCGGGGTCATCGGCTACCGCACCGACCGATTCCCCGGCTTCTACCTGGCCGATTCCGGCCACCCGGTGGATTGGCGGGTCGACACGCCGGCACAGGCCGCCGACGTGCTGCGGGCCAGACGCCGGCTGGGCACCGACGGGTACGGGCTGGTGCTGGCCAACCCCATCGCGCCGGCCGACGAGATGGACCGCGCGCTACACGACCGGGTGCTGGCCGCCGGCCTGGCTGCCGCCAAAACGACCGGTGTGCGCGGCAAAGACGTCACGCCGTTCCTGCTCGACTTCTTTCACCGCGAGACGCACGGCGCGTCGATCGCCGCCAACATCGCCCTGGTGCTGTCCAATGCCCGGTTGGCGGCAGAAGTCGCGGTGGCCTTCACCGGGTGAGGATGTAGTCGTCGTCCTGCGGCCGGGTCAGCATGCGGGTCAAGCGCTTGCGGTCGAATGGCCACAGATCGATGTGGTTATCGTCGGCGAAGTACCACGAGTTGCAACCGGTGTTCCACACGGTTGGGCCCATCGCCTCGGCGACGTCGTCGGCGAAGCGGCTGGTGGCCTCCTCGGTGACTTCGACGGTGGTGATCTCGCCCTCGCGGAATCGCCGCAGCCATTCGGTGATATAGCCGGCGGTCAAGTCGGCAACGTGTTGCAGCGACATCGATCCGGTGGGCGAGTTGGGCCCGAGAACCGTGAACAGGTTGGGGAATCCGGGGATGGCGGTCATTCCCCAGGCGCGAGGACCTTTTGCCCAGGCGTCATCGATCGACAGCCCGTCGCGGCCACGTAGCATCATCGGTCGCATGTAGTTGTGGGCCTGGAAGCCGGTGGCGAGCACAATCGCGTCGAGGTCGCGGTGCACGCCGTCGGTTGTTCGCAGACCGGTTTCGGTGACCTCGGCGATGGGTGCGTTGACGAAGTTGGCGTTCGGCTGGGAGATCCGCCGGTAGTAGTTGCCCGAGATCACTTGCCGTTTGCAGAACGGCTGGTAGTCAGGGGTCAACCTGGCGCGAAGATCCCTGTCCCGCACCAGGGTTCGCAAGCATATCCACGCGTAGCGCTGGGCCAGCCGCCGTCGCCAGGTCGGTCGGATGGCCACGTCGACCAGGAAGTCCGAACCGAGCGCCTGCGACCATTCCACCGTCCTATCGAGAAACGGCAGTGCACGCAGCATGCGGCCGACAATGCGGGGCTGCCTCATCCCCGTGGGCATCCACATCACCCACTGCGGCGTTCGGGCAAAATGCGTGATGTGGGCCGCCTCGGGTTGCAGCGCTGAAAACACCTGTGTCCCAGTCGATCCAGTGCCTATGACGGCGAGGCGTTTGCCCCGTGTATCGATGTCAGCCCAGCGCGCGGTGTGCACCACCGGCCCAGTGAACGAGTCAAGGCCGGGAAGATCCGGGATGAACGGGTGGTGCAGCACACCGGTTGCGGCGACGACGAAGTCCGCGTCGATCACTTCTCCGCCGGCCGTGGATACCCGCCACTGGTTCTTCGCGAACACCGCCGAGATGACTTCGCAGCTCAGCTTCAGATGCGAGCTGAGTTGCAAAGCTTCGATGAGGTCATGGTGATATTGCTGGATCTCCTCACCGGTGGCCCAGACGTGCTTCCAATCTGGTTTGGGTGCGAACGCGAATTGGTAACCGTGCGAAGGCACGTCGCATCGCAGGCCGGGGTAGCGGTTCCAATGCCAGACACCACCAACGTCGGAACCCTTTTCCAGAATGGTGAAGTCGGTGAAGCCGGCTTGCCGGAGGGCATGAGCCACGGCGATCCCCGCCATGCCGGCGCCGACAATGACGATCCGGGGATCCCGCTTTCCGGGCATGGCGGGTTGGTGGGTTTGGGTCATTTCGGTGGTGACCCTATGCCTGCCGAAACCAGCGCGGCAAGCGTTACGGTCCGTCCCCGTCTTCGTCGTCCTGCAGGAGCTTCTCGGGGTAGTGGTAGGTGTTGGTGCGGGGTTGGCCGTGGTCGAGATGCGGTGGTGGGATCCATTCGGTGATGCGGTCGTGGCGCTTGCGGGTGGTCCAGCCTTGTTCGGCGAGCTTGTGGTGCGGGCCGCAAGCCAGGGCCAACCCGTTGACGTCGGTGGTGTGGGTTTTCGACCAGGCCGTGACGTGGTGGACTTCGGTGAGGTACCCCGGTATGTCGCAGCCCGGCGCCGTGCAGCCACGATCCTTGGCGTAGAGCACAATTCGCTGGGCCGGTGATGCGAGCCGTTTGGTGTGATACAGCGCAAGGGCACGGCCCTTGTCGAAGATGGCCAGATAGTGATGCGCTTGCGAGGCCAGTCGGATCACATCCGACATCGGCAGCAGGCTGCCCCCTCCGGTGAGTGCTGTGCCAGCGCCGGCTTCCAGTTCTTTAAGCGTCGTGGTGACGATGATTGAGGTCGGTAAGCCGTTGTGCTGGCCGAGCTTTCCACTGGACAGCAGGGATCGGAGTGCCGCGTTCAGCGCGTCATGGCTGCGCTGGCCGGCGCTGCGGGTGTCATTGTCGATGGCTGCCTGCGATGGGGTGCCGCTGATGCATGGAGCGAGGTCGGCGGGGTTGCACATGCCGGGGGCGGCCAGTTTTGCGAGGACGGCGTCGAGGGTGGCGCGGGCGTCCGGGGTCAAATATCCCGTGATCGGAGACATGCCGTCGATGTCTTGTTTGCCGATGGTGATACCGCGCCGCCGAGCCCGGTCGTCATCGGTGAAATTGCCGTCGGGGTTGAGGCAGTCGGTGAGTTTGTCGGCCAGCTTGCTCAACTCGTCGGGGCGATGCTCACAGCCCAACCGGGCCAGCTGCGTCTCGGACTTCTGCCGAGTCTCGACGTCGACGAAGTCCGGCAGCCGGTGCCAAAAACTGCGGATCACCACGACGTGGCCGGCTCCGATGCGGCCGGCTCGCTGCGCCTCGGCCGTGGCAGGCAGCACTGGCTCCAGGGGTTCGCCGGTGATTGCGCGGCGTGGTCCGAGATCAGCGGCCTCCTGAATGCGCCGCGATGCTTCTCCGCGGGTGATGCGCAGCCGGTCGGCTAACGCGGAGCGCAGCTTGCCGCCCAACTCGGTCGCGTCGGCTTGCTCGCCGATCTGGTTGATCAACGGGTGCTCGACGGCTGGCAGCCTGCGGCGAATCCGCTCGCAGCGCTGCAACATTGCCAACCGTTCCGGGGTCGTCAGCGCGTCGAACGACAACTCCAAGGCGCGGTCGAGATCGGCCTCGAGCGCGTCGAAGGCATCGACGATGTCCTTCCGACAACTCGAACGCATATTCGAATAGTAACGGAGCGGACCGACAAACTGCCGCGAGTATGCACAGGTAAAACTAAAGTGACACAAGTGGTTTCAGGGCGGGCGGCACCCCACCCACCGGTGCCTGGACCGGCAGGTGATTAAGTGGTCGAAGTTGACGACGGAAGGACAGTCGTGAAGAAACTGGCAGCCGTGCTGGGTTCGCTGGCCGGGCTCGCGGTCACCGCCAATGGGTACCAGCCGCTGGGCAAGCGCGGCTATCTCTCGGTGTACGCATTCAGCTTCGGGGTGTTCGCATCGGAGCTGCCCTTGCAGCTGATCGCCGGCCAGTTTGCGGCGCTGGCCGCGATAACCCGCAGACTCTCGCCACGGCTGCGGTGGTTCAGCTGGCTGGTGTCCGCGCTGTCGTGGTTGGGACTGCTGGGTCTCAACCGCCTCGGCCACCAGGCCAACCTGCCGCTCACTGCAGCGCTCGACGCCGGGTTGGGCATCGACCGTCGCACCCAGTCGGCCGATCTCTGGATGCGGCCGGCGGGCGCGGGCACGGCTAAGAACCCCGGTGTGGTTCGCATGCTCCGGATCTACCGCGACTACGCACACGACACCGACATCAGTTACGGCGATTACGGTTCGCGGAATCACCTCGATATCTGGCGACGACCGGACCTGGACCGTGACGGACGGGCGCCGGTGCTGTTGCAGGTCCCCGGCGGTGCCTGGATGGTCGGAAGCAAACGTCAACAGGCCTATCCGTTGATGAGCCATCTGGCTGAGCTCGGCTGGGTGTGCGTGGCGATCAACTACCGGCTCAGCCCTCGCTCCACCTGGCCCGACCACATCGTTGACGTCAAGCGCGCGCTGGCCTGGACGAAGGAGCACATCGCTGAGTACGGCGGCGACCCCAACTGGATCGCGATCACCGGCGGCTCGGCTGGCGGGCACCTGTCGGCATTGGCCGCCCTCACCGTGAACGATCCGCAGTTTCAGCCCGGCTTCGAGGAGGCCGACACCAGCGTGCGCGCAGCGGTCCCGTTCTACGGTGTCTACGACTTCACCCGGACCGACGATGCGATCCAGCCGCTGATGGTGCCGACGCTGGCGAAGTACGTGTTCAAACTGGGGCGAGCCGATGTATCTGAAGCGCTTCGCACCGCCTCGCCGATCACGCATGTCTCCGCCGATGCACCACCGTTTTTCGTGCTGCACGGACGCAACGACTCGTTGATCCCGGTCGAACAGGCCCGCGCCTTCACCAAACGGCTCCGCGAAGCCAGCCGCCAGCCGGTTGTCTACGCGGAAATGCCGTTCGCGCAACATGCCTTCGACATTTTCGGGTCGGCACGCGCCGCCCACGCCGCGGTGGCCGTCGAGCAGTTCCTCGCCGAGATCTATGAACGCACGACCGTGAGCTCTCTGGTTTGATCGCGCGGCTCTCCCCCGCAAGCGGGAGGTGCCCCCACCCCGGGCCGCCCCGCGGCCCGCATCGTCGCCGCTTAGCCGGATCGCTCAGTAGCGCGTAGTCCCAGCGAAAGAAGCAGCCGCACATCGGGATTGGCCAGCGATGTCGACAGCAGCTTCTCGATCCGGCGGACCCTGTACCGCACGGTGTTGGGATGGACGTGCAGCTGCTCCGCCGCGGCAGCGACGTCACCGAAACTGTCCAAATAGACCCACAGTGTCTGGACCAACGCCGGGTCGCGGGCTTGCAGGTCGCGCACCCGGGGGTCGACGAGCCGCTCGTCGGCCGCGACCATAGTGACGATCTCGTCGAGCAGCACGGTAGTGCGCGCCTCGGCCAGCGATGTCACCTCACCGAACGAATCCGGATGACGTTCAGCGCTATCCAGCACGCGATCGACCTCTACGCGCACTGCGGCCAAGCCGGCCAGTCCAGTAACCGGCGCAGCGACGACGGCCCGCAACTGCAGTCCCAGTTCAGCGCGCAACGCGCTGATGGTGCCGCGAATCCAGGAGGTGAGCGAGGACCGCTTCGCCGTATGTGGAAGTAGCACATATACCCGCGAACCGCGCGATGCGACCTGTGCATCAGCCCGAAAAGCGTTGGCGCTCAATGCCAGCACGTCGGCCAGCCCGGCGTGGCGGTTTGGGGCGTGGAAACCGATCAGAGCGGCGTTGCCGTCGGCCACAATCCCAAGTTCTCGTGCAATGGTGTCCACATCGACCGATCCGCTGTCGGACAGGCCCAGTAGCTCCTGGGCCCGGAGCGCGTGCGTCGACGGCCTGGCGGCCAGCCGCGACATGACGCGGGCGGCCAGCACGGCGGCTCCGCGCAACACTTCCTCGGCGTCCTCCGCCAGCGGTTGGGAGCCTTGCTGCACCCAGATGGTGCCGGCGAAGACCGGCGCCCGGCGAGCGTCAAGCCCTGGCTGGCGAATACCAACTGCGAGGCGGGGCCGCAGACCCAACTCTGGGCGCTCGGCGACCCGGACCACATCGCCGCCGGCCCGCAGGGCATTGAAGATTCCCCATTGCCCGATCCACTCCAGATGCTCCGGCGGTCCGGCCCGACCGAGGATCGACAGCCGCCGCAACTCGTCGGCCTCGTCGTTGGATGCCGAATAGGCCAACACATGCGACTGCTCATCCTCGATGCTGACCATGCCGTGGATTCGGTCGGCCAGCGACTGCGCCAGGCCGAACAAGTCGGTGCCCGAGTCGTTGCGCGGATCGGCCCGATCGCCGTGGTGCTCGAGGACATGATCGACCAGTCGGTACAACCGCTCCCAGCGGGCCTGCGGATCCACGGCCACCACCGCCGTTCCGGCTGCGACGGCCCGGGCCACCAGGGCGTCGGAGGGGTTCTTGGCGAAGATGGCCACTGGCGCGCGATCGGCCGGGCCGGAGGCAAGCTTGTCCAGCCAGTGCTGGCCCTCTTGGTCGGCGACGCCAAGCAGAAAGAACACGTCCGCCGAGTCCGCGCCACGGCCCAGGCCCAACCGCACGTCGTCGGAGTCGATCAATGCGGCCGAGGCTACCGGCAGGTCCAGTCCGCGGGGAGCCTCGACCAGGCTCACCACCGTCGTGTCCAGGGCCAATAGCAGCTGCCCCAGTCCGACACCCGCCTTTCGCATATTGTCCGATCCTACTAGAACTTCACCGTTAGCTTGTCCGATCAGCCAAGCATGGGCGGGTCGCCAGCGGTCATCCTGAAGACATGGACGCGATCACCGATGTTCCCCTGCCCGCCAACGAGCCGGTCCACGAGTACGCCCCGAATTCGCCCGAACGCACTCGGCTGCAATGCGCGCTGACCGCGCTGGCCGATGAGCCGATCGACCTGCCGCACGTCATCGGCGGCGCGCATCGCATGGGTGACGGTGAGCGGATCGACGTCGTGCAGCCGCACCGGCATGCGGCGACGTTGGGCACGCTGACCAACGCCGACCATGCCGATGCCGCCGCTGCCATCGAAGCGGCGATGGCCGCCCGAGCACCTTGGGCGGCGACCCCGTTCGACGAACGCGCCGCGATCTTTCTGCGCGCGGCCGATCTGCTCGCCGGGCCGTGGCGCGAGACAATCGCGGCCGCGACCATGCTGGGTCAATCGAAAACCGCCTATCAGGCCGAAATCGACGCTCCCTGTGAGCTGGTCGATTTCTGGCGCTTCAATGTCGTCTTCGCACACCAGATTCTGGCGCAGCAGCCGCTGAGCGTACGCGGGGAGTGGAATCGCACCGACTACCGCCCGTTGGACGGCTTCGTCTATGCGATCACGCCGTTCAACTTTTCCGCGATCGCCGGGAATTTGCCCACCGCGCCGGCGCTGATGGGTAACACGGTGGTGTGGAAGCCATCAATCACGCAGACATTCGCCGCATATCTGACCATGCAACTGCTCGAGGCGGCCGGATTGCCGCCCGGTGTAATCAACCTGGTCGCCGGTGATGGCTACGCGGTTTCCGATGTGGCGCTGGCGGATCCGCGGCTGGCCGGGATCCACTTCACCGGATCGACGGCGACGTTCCAGCGGTTGTGGCGCGAGGTCGGCGGCAATATCCAGCGTTACCACAGCTACCCGCGCCTCGTCGGAGAGACCGGCGGCAAAGACTTCGTGCTCGCCCACAATTCGGCGCAACCGGACGTGTTGCGGACCGCGCTGATCCGCGGCGCGTTCGACTACCAGGGGCAGAAGTGCTCGGCGGCCTCGCGAGCATTCATCGCCCACTCTATCTGGCAGCAGATGGGTGACGACTTCCTGGCCGCCGCCGCGGAGCTGCGATTCGGCGACATCACCGACTTCTCCAACTTCGGTGGCGCGCTGATCGACGAGCGTGCCTTCACCAAGAACGTCAACGCGATTGAACGCGCGAAGGGTGCGGCCGGTGTGACGATCGTGCTCGGCGGCGAATACGACGACAGCGAAGGCTATTTCGTGCGCCCAACGGTGCTGCTGTCTGACGACCCGACCGACGAGGCGTTCACCACCGAGTACTTCGGTCCACTGCTGTCGGTGTACGTCTATCCCGATGACCAATACGAGCGCATCCTCGACGTCATCGACACCGGTTCGCGTTACGCGTTGACCGGTGCGGTGATCGCCGACGACCGCGACGCGGTGCTGGCCGCGCAGAACCGTTTGCGGTTCGCGGCCGGCAACTTCTACGTCAACGACAAGCCGACCGGGGCGGTAGTGGGCCGCCAGCCGTTCGGTGGCTCCCGCGGATCGGGAACCAACGATAAGGCCGGTTCCGCATTGAATCTGTTGCGCTGGACGTCGGCGCGCTCGATCAAGGAGACCTTCGTCCCGGCCACCGATCACAACTATCCGCACATGGCGGAGCAGTGATGTCGAGCCTGTTCGCCAAAACGCTGCGCCCGGCGATTCTCGCCGCCGGCCGATCCGACGGGCTACGGCGCACGGCGGAACGGTTGCCGGTCACCAGCAAGGTGGTGCACCGGTTCGTACCAGGGGCGACGCTCGATCGGGTGTTGGACGGTGTTGCGGCCCTGCGAGATTCGGGCCGACTCGTCAGCATCGACTACCTGGGCGAGGATGTCACCGACATCGACGGCGCGAATGCCACTATGCGTGCCTACCTTCAGCTCCTGACCGCACTGGGCCGACGGCCGGATGCCAGTCATGACGGTGTGCGCCCGCTGGAGGTATCGTGCAAGCTTTCGGCATTGGGTCGGGCACTGGAACGCGACGGCGAGAAGATCGCTTTTGCGAACGCGCACACCATCTGCGAGCGGGCCGAGCAGATCGGTGTGTGGGTGACCGTGGACGCCGAAGATCACACCACCACGGACTCCACACTGTCGATCGCGGCCGATCTGCAGACTGATTTCCCTTGGCTGGGCGTGGTTTTGCAGGCCTATCTTCGTCGCACACTCGGCGACTGTGCACAGTTCGCCAGATCCGGGATCAGGGTGCGGCTGTGTAAAGGCGCCTACGACGAACCGGCATCGGTGGCCTACCGGGACGCCGCGGCCGTCACCGACTCGTACCTGCGCTGCCTTCGGGTGCTGATGGCAGGCTCGGGGTACCCGATGGTGGCCTCTCACGACCCCGTAGTCATCGCCGCGGTGCCCGTACTGGCGAGTGAATCCGGGCGTGGTGCGGGCGATTTTGAGTACCAGATGCTGTACGGAATCCGCGACGGCGAGCAGTTGAGGCTGGCCGGCGCCGGCAACCGGATGCGGGTGTATGTACCGTTCGGCACTCAGTGGTACGGGTACTTTATGCGTCGGCTAGCCGAGCGACCGGCCAATCTGACGTTTTTCATGCGGGCGCTGGCGGAGCGCGGTCACTGACCGCGCCGCGGCCGCGGACGTTGTCAGGACGCTTTGGCGTACCTGCGAACTAGGTCGTCCTCCCCGAACGTGTCGTTTTGCTGCCGCCCCTCTGCGTCGGAGCCGAAAAAGGTCCACCGCCGTGGACTTGTCTGCGGCCCGCTGATCATCTTGACCGTGTAGCGCACGTGCGTCGGGCGCATCGTGCCGATGACGTCGCCGACCCGGATTTGTGACGGGTGAATCTCGGGTGCATCTCCCCCGTTTTGCATGGCCACGCCACCCCATCCTCAACTCTGTTTGCCGTCTCGCTACCCGCGATCTGCTTCCCTTGCCGAATGGGCAGCACGTGCCGCCTTGGGTATCGCTGAAGCAATATTGCAGCGCAGTGACGTCTACTTCGCCACCGTACAGCAATGGCGGAGCTGATAGCGGCGCGCCCTTCATGCGGGCGCTGGCGGAGCGCGGTCACTGACCGCGCCGCGGCCGCGGACGTTCGTTGGCGAACCCTCGGACCAGGTGTGCACGCACAAAGTCTTCGACCACATCGGGGTTGTCCATGTCCAGTGTCGATGACGGTGTGCTGAACAGCGAGAACAGTATGCGCGCGAACCATTCGCCAGCGCACTGAATGTCGAGGTCCTTGCGAACCTCGCCGGTGAGCTTGGCCGCAGCGAGGTGGGGCGCCAGGAAGTCCACGCATTCGCGCAGCAGGACGGCGGCGTCTTTGGTCAGCAGCAGGCTGATCGCGTCTTCGTCGAAGTACTTCTCGGAGGCGATGACACGCCGTGCCTGGGTGACGAATACTGCTGCGCGGCTGAGCTTGTCCTCCAGCGAGCTGCCCCGGTCCATCGCCGTGGACATCCGGCGATAGAACTGCTCGGAAGCGTGCTCGGCGCACGCTTCGACGATGGCGGCCTTGTCGCGAAAGTACTCATAGATCGTGCTGCGGGAGACACCCGCCATCTTGGCGATGTCGACGATGGTGGCCTTCTGCAGTCCTTGCTTGCCAAAACAGGCATAGGCTGATTCCACGATGAGCGCGCGGGTATCCGTCGCCTGGGTCAACGCAGAGGCTTGAGTCATCGCAGATGCAGTTCCCTACCTGTCCGTTGCCAGAATCAGGCCGCTGGTGGGCACGCCGGTGCCCGACGTGACGAGTACGTGCTCGACGTCGTCGACTTGGTTGTACGAGGTTCCGCGGATCTGCCGGACGCCCTCGGTGATGCCGTTCATCCCGTGGATGTAGGCCTCACCGAGCAGTCCGCCATTGGTGTTGATCGGCAGTTCCCCACCCAGCGACAGCCGCTCGACGGTGGCGAAGTGTTTGGCTTCGCCGCGGCCGCAGAATCCGAGTTCCTCGAACTGGGTGAATACGAACGGCGTGAAGTGATCGTAGATGAAAGCGGTTTGGATGTCTTGCGGCTTCAAGCCCGAATCGCGCCATAGCCTGTCCGCGACCACGCCCATCTCCGGGAGCCCGGTGATGTCGTCGCGGTAGTAGCTGGTCATCATCTCGCCGTTGTAAGCCGCCCCCTGCGCGGCGGCGGTGAGCACCGCCGGCGGCTGCCGCAGATCCCGGGCGCGTTCGGCGCTGGTGACCACCAGTGCGACCCCGCCATCGCTTTCCTGGCAGCAATCAAGCAGACGCAGAACGGGTTCGATGATCCAGCGCGAATTCTGGTGGTCTTCCAGCGTGATTGGGCGCTGGTAAAACCACGCGTCGGGATTGTTGGCCGCATGCACGCGGTCGACGACGGCGATGCGGCCGAAGTC
>Ga0209693_10000445_pt1 | contig 16704 bp, 18 predicted proteins | sample HubBroMetageWRM3_FD_188345 | JGI IMG/M metagenome (GOLD analysis project Ga0209693, IMG submission 188345) | Warmed soil microbial communities from the Hubbard Brook experimental Forest, New Hampshire - Hubbard Brook CCASE Soil Metagenome WRM 3... | ecosystem: Environmental > Terrestrial > Soil... | reverse complement strand
CGACCCCCGTCGAGGTCTCGTTGTGCGCCCATGCGATCACGTCGACCGACGGGTCGCTCTGTGGTTCGGGCGCGCTGCCGGGATCGGCCTTGATGACGATCGGTTCGCCGACGAACGGGTTGTTGGTGACCGCGGAGGCGAACTTCGAGCTGAACTCGCCATAGCTTAGGTGCAACGACCGCTTGTCGATCAGCCCGAACGCCGCGGCGTCCCAGAACGCCGTTGCCCCGCCGTTGCCCAGCACCACTTCGTAGCCGTCGGGCACCGAGAAAAACTCACGTAACCCGTCGCGCACGCGTCCGACCAGATCCTTGACGGGCGCTTGGCGGTGCGAGGTGCCGAAAAGTCCGGCGGCGGTAGTGCTGAGCGCCTTCAGTTGCTCAGGTCGGACCTTCGACGGGCCGGAGCCGAAGCGGCCGTCACGGGGTTTGATGGAACCGGGAATTTCAAGGGAAGGGGTCAGCGGGTCAGCCATGATCACCAGGTTAGTGATCGGGCCGAGCGTGACGATCACGCGGTCGGCGATACTCGTCACATGGGGCCGGATGTGACGTAAGTCACAGTGTGCACATGTTCACGGATGGGCCACAGTGGCTGTCAAGGGGTCTAGATAGTTGCCGATACCTGCGGTACTGTCGTTGGACATAGCGCGTCCAAATGTAAACCTCATTGGGGAGGCTGGGAATGGCCCAGGCGGGAATAGCCAAAAAAGAAGCCCGGACCAAGATTGTGCGACGTTGGCGTCGCAACATGGATGTCCTGGACGACCCGAAGTATGTGGAGATGCTTACCACGCTGTCCGAGGGGTCGGTGCGGCGCAATTTCAACCCGTACACCGACATCGACTGGAAGTCACCCGAGTTCGCGGTCATCGACAACGACCCGCGCTGGAAATTGCCGGCGACCGACCCGCTGGGCCGGCACCCCTGGTACCAGGCGCAATCCGAAGAACGTCAGATCCAGATCGGCATGTGGCGCCAGGCCAACGTCGCCAAGGTCGGTCTGCACTTTGAGTCGATCCTGATCCGCGGCCTGATGGAGTACGCGTTCTGGGTGCCCAACGGGTCACCGGAGTACCGGTACTGCCTGCACGAAGCGGTCGAAGAGTGCAACCACACCATGATGTTCCAGGAGATGGTGAACCACATCGGCGCCGACGTGCCCGGCATGCCGCGCATGCTGAAATGGATTCAACCGTTCATTCCGCTGGTGGCCGGGCCGCTGCCGATCCCGTTCTGGTTCGGCATCCTGGCCGGCGAAGAGCCCATCGACCACACCCAGAAGAACGTGCTGCGCGAGGGCAAGGAGCTGCACCCGATCATGGAGCGGGTGATGGCCATCCACGTGGCCGAGGAGGCCCGCCACATTTCGTTCGCCCACGAGTACCTGCGTAAGCGCGTGCCGGATCTGCCGCGCCGCAAGCGGTTCTGGCTCTCGCTGTATGTGCCGCTCACCATGCGGATCCTGTGCTCGGCGATCGTGGTTCCGCCGAGAGCGTTCTGGAAAGAATTCGACATCCCGCGCGAGGTCCGCAAAGACGTGTTCTTCAATTCGCCGGAGTCGCGTCAAATGCTGCGTGACATGTTCGGCGACGTCCGGATGCTCTGCCATGACAGCGGCCTGATGAACCCGCTCGCCAAGCTGATGTGGCGGATCTGCAAGATCAGCGGCAAGCCTTCCCGCTACCGCAGCGAACCGCAGCGCCAGCACCTGGTCGTCGCAACGGCTGCCTAGAGAACCGGTTTTTTTATGCCGCACGTTATTACCCAGTCGTGCTGTAGCGACGGGTCCTGTGTCTACGCCTGCCCGGTGAACTGCATCCATCCGTCTCCGGATGAGCCGGGCTTTGCCACCGCCGAGATGCTCTACATCGATCCGGTGGCCTGCGTGGACTGCGGAGCCTGCGTGAGCGCCTGTCCGGTGGGTGCCATCGCGCCGGCTGCCCAGCTGGCCCCCGAACAGCAACCGTTCATCGCACTCAACGCCTCGTACTACCCAGAGCATCCGGCCGACCAGAAGCTGCCGCCGACGTCCAAGCTGGCGCCGGTGATGCCCGCACCACAGGTGCGCGGGAATCATCGGGGCCCGCTGACCGTCGCGGTCGTGGGGTCCGGGCCGGCGGCGATGTATGCCGCCGACGAACTGCTCACCCAACACGGTGTGCGGGTCAACGTCTTCGAGAAGCTGCCCACCCCGTACGGGCTGGTTCGCGCCGGGGTGGCACCGGACCACCAGACCACCAAACGGGTCACTGCGCTATTCGACCGGATCGCGCGTCGCCGCGAATTCCAGTTCTTCCTGAACGTCGAGGTCGGCAAGCACCTCAGCCACGACGATCTGCTCGCGCACCACCACGCGGTCATCTACGCCGTCGGCGCGTCCAATGACCGCCGGCTGGACATCAACGGCATGGGCCTGCCGGGAACCGGCACCGCCACCGAGACGGTGGCCTGGATCAACGGCCATCCCGACTTCACCGACCTGCCAGTCGATCTCAGTCACGAGCGGGTCATCATCGTCGGCAACGGCAACGTCGCCCTGGATGTGGCCCGCGTGATCACCGCCGACCCCGACGAGCTTGCCCGCACCGACATCTCCGATCACGCACTGCAGGCGCTGCGCGCCTCACGAGTGCAAGAGGTAGTGATCGCCGCTCGACGCGGACCGATGCACTCGGCGTTCACGCTGCCCGAGCTGATCGGGCTGACGACGAAGGCGAATGTCGTACTCGCCGCCGCCGACCACGAGCTGGTGCTGCGCGATCTGGCAGGCGTCTCTGACGCCGTGACCAAGCAGAAGCTGGAGATTCTGAGCAAGCTCGGCGAAGCCACCATGCCGGCGGGCCCGCCGTTACGTCCGCGGATCCGGTTGGCCTACCAACTGACGCCCATCCGGGTGCTGGGTGAGCACCGAGCCAACGGTATGCAGTTCTGCGTCACCGGCACCGACGAGGTGTGCCAGCTCGACGCCGGTCTGGTGTTGACCTCGATCGGCTACCACGGCAAGGCCATTCGTGACTTGCCCTTCGACGACATCGCCGGAGTCGTGCCGAACAACGGCGGCCGGGTGATCGACCCGAACTCCGGTGGACCGGTGCATGGCGCATACGTGGCGGGGTGGATCAAGCGCGGCCCGACCGGATTCATCGGCACCAACAAATCATGCGCACTGCAAACCGTGCAGCGGCTGGTGGACGATTTCAACGCCGGACTGCTGCGCGATCCGATCAGCAAGCCGTCGGCGTTGGACACCCTTGTCCGGACGCGTCAGCCCGCCGTCGTTGATGCCGCGGGCTGGCAGGCCATCGATGCCGCCGAGGTGTCGCGAGGCAGTCTCAGCGATCGGCCGCGCAACAAGTTCACCTCGATCGCCGACATGCTGGAGGTCGCAGCCAACGCCCCTGAGCCGCCGCTGCGACGGCGACTGGCCGACCGGCTGCGCCAATTGGCCGACCTGGCCTAACCCGGCTGCTGGCCGGTGAAAGCCGCAATCTCGTCCGCGCTGACCTCGCGTACGGGCTGACCCAACGACCAGTGGTGACCGAACGGATCGGCGAGCACGCCGTAGCGGTCGCCCCAGAACTGGTCCTCGAGCGGGACGACCACGCTGGCCCCGGCATCGAGCGCCCGCTGGAACTTCGCATCGACATCGGCCACCCTCAGGTGGATGGTGACCGGAGTTCCGCCCAGCGACGTCGGGGTCGTCGACTTTCCGCCAGACATCTCCGGGAAGTCATCGTTGAGCAGCACCGTGAAGCCGTTGATGCGCAGTGCGGCGTGGATGAGCTTTCCGTCTGGGCGGGGCACCCGCCCAACTTCTTCCGCGTCAAAAGCCGCGACGTAGAAGTCGATCGCCGCTGCGGCGTTGTCGACGACGAGGTGTGGGGACAGTGCGGGTTCGACGGCGATTGCCATCATGGCCTCCTTGGTGTCGATACGTGGCCCGGTCGGGCTTATGGGTACGACCCGTTTGACTCGAGCCGCGATGAAATCTCATCACCGGCCACCGACACCGACGCCGTGTTGATGTCAGCCGTTGGCGATGTCGTCCCAGCCTTCGACGGATTCCGGGCCACGCGGGTCCGGGCCGACGTAGATCGCCGACGGGCGGACCAGCTTGCCGAGTCTCTTCTGTTCGAGGATGTGGGCGCACCACCCGGCGGTACGACCGCAGGTGAACATCGCCGGCATCATGTTGGCCGGCACCCGCGCGAAGTCCAGGATCACCGCGGCCCAGAACTCGACATTGGTCTCGATCGCCCGGTCCGGACGGCGCTCGCGTAGCTCGGCGAGCGCTGCCTGCTCGACCGCCGCCGCGACTTCGTAGCGCGGTGCGCCCAACCGCTTGGCGGTCGCCCGCAGCACGCGTGCACGCGGATCTTCTGCGCGGTACACGCGGTGCCCGAAGCCCATCAACTTCTCGTGGCGGTCCAGAATCCCCTTGACCAGACCGCGCGGGTCACCGGTGCGCTCGACCTCTTCGAGCATCGGCAACACCCGCGCCGGCGCACCGCCGTGCAGCGGGCCGCTCATCGCCCCGATCGCACCCGACAGCGCTGCCGCCACGTCGGCGCCAGTCGAGGCGATCACCCGTGCAGTGAACGTCGAGGCGTTCATCCCGTGCTCAGCGGCCGAGACCCAGTACGCGTCGACGGCCTCGACATGCCTGGGATCCGGTTCGCCCTGCCACCGGGTCATGAAACGCGCTGTGACCGTTGAGCATTCGTCAATGATCCGCTGAGGAACCGCGGGCTGGTAGATACCACGGGCCGATTGGGCAACGTAGGACAGCGCCATCACTGATGCACGGGCGAGCTGGCCGCGAGCGGTGGCATCGTCGATGTCGAGCAGCGGCTGGTACCCCCAGATCGGCGCCAGCATCGCCAGACCTGCCTGCACATCGACGCGCACGTCCCCGCTGTGGATCGGCAGCGGGAACGGCTCGGCGGGTGGCAGCCCGTGTCCGAACTTTCCGTCCACCAGCAAAGCCCAGGCGTCTCCGAAGGTGACCCGTCGGCCCACCAGGTCCTCGATATCGACGCCGCGGTAACGCAGGGCGCCGCCGTCCTTGTCGGGCTCGGCGATCTCAGTGGTGAAAGCGACCACACCCTCGAGGCCGGCGACGAAATTCTCCGGGATCTTGTCCGGGATGACAGTCATGGCTGAATTCTGCCACGCCGCCCGCGACCAGTCGCTACCGGTCGGTAACCTGCAATGCGACGCCCGGAGTAGCGTTGGCGCGATGGCAGAACCAGACAACGAGCACCTGGCCGCGATGCGGGTGGAGTACGGCTCGGTCGAGAAGGACGGTAGCCCGGACCTCGACGTCGACTGGCTCGCCGATGGCTGGCTTGCTTTGTTGCGCAAGTGGATTGGCGACGCCGAACGCGCGGGGATCGCAGAGCCGAACGCGATGGTGTTGGCCACCGTCGACGCGGGAAGACCGGTCAGCCGTTCGGTGTTGTGCAAGGGCGTCGACGGCGACGGGATCACGTTCTTCACCTACTACGATTCGGCCAAAGGCGACGAGCTGGCCGCGACGCCGTACGCTTCGGCGACCTTTCCCTGGTATGTGCTGAACCGGCAGTTCCATATCCGCGGCCCGGTCACCAAGGTCGACCCGCGGGCCACCCAGGACTACTGGTCGAAGCGGCCGCGCGGCTCGCAACTGGGCGCGTGGGCGTCGCATCAGTCCCGGCCGATCGCCTCCCGCGCGGCGCTGGTCGATCAGCTCGCCGAGGTGACGGCCCGCTTCGCCCACTCAGAGCAGATCCCGGTGCCGCCGAACTGGGGCGGCTACCGCATCGCGCCCGACGTCGTCGAGTTCTGGCAAGGCCGGGAAGACCGGCTGCACAACCGGATTCGCGTCAAAGGTGGCCATGTCGAACGCCTGCAGCCCTAACCCACGGTTGAGGATCTCGGGGACACCCCCGGTCCGCCTGACGATCGGCCGGGCGGCCGCCGGACCCGGAGTGCGCCCCCGCGCAGGCGCGCCGTCCGGATAGCGACTACCTTCAGCTATACGCAACCTGGTAGGGCCAGCATCCGCCGAGACCGCAAAGGGGTTCCAGTGGCCGCAACCAACGACACCGCCACTCTTCACTACCCGGGTGGTGAGGTGAATCTCGACATCGCCCACGCCACCGAGGGAGCCGATGGTATCGCGCTCGGCTCGCTGCTGGCCGAGACCGGCTATACGACGTTCGACAACGGCTTCGTCAACACGGCATCGTGCAAGAGCTCGATCACGTACATCGACGGCGACGCCGGCATTCTTCGATATCGCGGCATTCCCATCGAGCAGCTGGCCGAGAAGTCGACGTTCATCGAGGTGAGCTTCCTGCTGATCTACGGTGAGCTGCCGACCAAGGAGCAGCTGGCCAGGTTCACCCGACAGATCCAACTGCACACGATGCTGCACGAGGACCTCAAGCGATTCTTCGACGGCTTCCCGCGCAACGCCCACCCGATGCCGGTGGTGTCCAGCGCCGTCAACGCGCTCTCCGCTTACTATCCGGATTCGCTGGATCCCGCCGACGCCGAGCAGGTCCAGCTGTCGACCATCCGGTTGCTGGCCAAGCTGCCCACCATCGCCGCCTACGCCTACAAGAAGTCGATTGGTCAGCCGTTCCTGTACCCGGACAACTCGCTGACGCTGGTGGAGAACTTCCTGCGGATGACCTTCGGGCTGCCCGCCGAGCCGTACGACGTCGACCCTGAGGTCGTTCGGGCGCTGGACATGCTGCTGATCTTGCACGCCGACCACGAGCAGAACTGTTCGACATCGACGGTGCGGCTGGTGGGGTCGTCCCAGGCCAATCTGTTCACCTCGATCTCCGGCGGTATCAATGCGCTGTGGGGCCCGCTGCACGGCGGCGCCAACCAGGCCGTGCTGGAAATGCTGGAGAATATCCGCAAGAGCGACGACGACGTCGGCGAGTTCGTGCGGAAAGTCAAGAACCGCGAGGCCGGCGTGAAGCTGATGGGCTTCGGCCACCGGGTGTACAAGAACTACGACCCGCGCGCCCGCATCGTGAAGGAACAGGCCGACAAGATCCTGGCCAAACTCGGCGGTGACGACGACCTGCTGGACATCGCCAAGGAACTCGAAGAAGCGGCGCTGACCGATGACTACTTCATCGAACGCAAGCTCTACCCCAACGTCGACTTCTACACCGGGCTGATCTACCGGGCGCTGGGCTTCCCGACCCGGATGTTCACCGTGCTGTTTGCACTGGGCCGGCTGCCCGGCTGGATCGCGCACTGGCGTGAGATGCACGACGAGGGCGACAGCAAGATCGGCCGTCCGCGCCAGATTTACACCGGCTACACCGAGCGCGACTACGTCACCGTCGACGCGCGCTAGCGGGATCCGGCGGGTCGACCCTCACATCGAGGCAAGCACCGCCATCGCGGCGTTGTGGCCGCCGATACCGGAGACCGCTCCGCCGCGGCGGGCGCCCGAGCCGCACAGCAGGATTCGCTGGTGGGCGGTGGCCACACCCCATTGCCGTGCTGGGGTGTCCAGCCGGTCGCCGTCGTGAGCGAACGGCCAGCGCAATGCGCCGTGGAAGATGTTGCCGCTGGTCATCCCCAGCGCGTGTTCCAGGTCCAAGGTGGTCGTCGTCTCGATGCAGCACAGGCCGTTCGCGTCATCCATCAGCACATCCTGAATCGGTTCGGCCAGAACGCAATTCAGTGACTTCAGCACGGCTCCGGTGAGCGCGTCACGCATCCGCGTGGGCTCGTCGTCACCGAATGACGAATGCGGCGTGTGCAGACCGAACACCGTCAGGGTCTGAGCGCCCGATTCGCGCAGCGCGGGGGACAGGATGCTCGGGTCGGTCAGCGAATGGCAGTAGATCTCGCACGGAAGTGGATCGGGCAGCGCTCCGGCGGCGGCGCGCAGATATGCCGCATCCAGCTGCGTCCAGGTCTCGTTGACGTGCAAAGTTCCGCCGAACGCCTGCTCGGGCGTCACGCTGTCGTCGCGCAATCGCGGCAGCCGGCGCAGCACCATGTTCACCTTGACCTGAGCGCCGTCAGCCGGCGCCGGTGATTGCTCGCCCAGCAGGCCGGCCAGCACCGCGGGTGTGACGCCTGCCAGCACGAATCGGCCGCGCGCCATGCGCTCGTCGTCGTGCCGGCGGTAGCGCACTTCGCCGTTTTCGTCGACGGCGTAAACCTCCGCGCCGGTGACGATTTCGGCTCCGCCGCGGACCGCCGCGGCGGCCAGCGCCGCGCTCACCGAACCCATGCCTCCGACCGGGACGTGCCATTCCCCGACACCGCCGCCGAGCAGGTGATACAGGAAACAGACGTTCTGCTGCAGCGATGGGTCGTCGAGGCGGGCGAAGGTGCCGATCAGCGCGTCGGTCGCCACCACTCCGCGCACCAGGTCATTGCCGATCGCGTCGGCGATCGCGCTACCGATCGGTCGATCGATCATGGCCCGCCACGCCGCCGCCGCCTCGGGATCGCCGCTGCCGACCACCTCCCGGCGGACCTGCTCGCGGGTGCGCAACGGCTCTAACAGCGTCGGCCAGAGCCGCTCGGTGACCAGCCGGCAGCGCCGGTAGAACGCCGCGAAGGCCCGCTCGTCGTCGTCGGCGCCGATGACGCCGAACGTGCAGTGCGGCCCGACCAGCAGGCCGGTGCGTCCCTCCGTGGCCGGGTCGGGGGTGTACGACGAGTACGGCCGCCGGGCCAACCGCACCGTCGCACCCAGGTCATCGGCGATGCGGGCCGGCAACAGGCTCACCAGGTACGCATAACGCGACAGCCGGGCGTCGACACCGTCGAAAATCTGCGCCGACACCGCGGCACCGCCGACCTGCGGCAGCCGCTCCAGCAGCCGCACCCGCAGGCCGGCCGGGGCCAGGTAGGCGGCCGCGACCAGGCCGTTGTGCCCGCCGCCCACGATGACCACGTCGACGTCATCCGGGTCGGCAGCCATCGGTCAGCCCAGGTAGCCCTCGACTTGGCCGGGCGGCCGCACCGTCGCGCCGCTGGGGTCGCCGCCGGTTTCGCGTAGCGCCCGACGCTGCCGAAGCAGATCCCAGCATTGGTCGAGTTCGGTCTCGATGCGGCGCAGCCGCTCGTGCTCCTCCGACGTGCTGATTTCGCCGTGCTGTAGCTGCGCCCGAAGTGTCTTCTCCTCAGCGACCAGGTGGTGGATATGCGCCAAGGCGTCTTGGTCGGTTGCTTTTCGGTCCTCTTCCACGAGTCAAGTGTGCCGGACTAGGGTCGGTCGGGTGTCAAGCAAACCAGAGATCGACTTTCCGAGCGGCCCGGCGCCCGCACAACTCGTCATCGAAGACCTAGTGGTCGGAGACGGACCCGAAGCCAAGCCGGGTGGCGTGGTCGAGGTCCACTATGTCGGTGTCGAGTACGACACCGGCGAAGAATTCGACAGCTCGTGGGGTCGGAGCGAGTCCATCGAATTCCCGTTGCGTGGGCTCATCCAGGGATGGCAAGACGGTATTCCGGGAATGAAGGTGGGCGGTCGGCGTCAGCTGGTGGTCCCACCCGCGCAGGCTTATGGCCCGGCCGGCTCGGGGCATCAGCTATCGGGCAAGACGCTGATCTTCGTCATCGACCTGCTCAGCACCCGTTAACAAGAGGGAGGGCCCAATGGCGGGTTCCGACGAAGCACCCGAAGCCACGCGGTGGCGGCCGACCTCGAAGTTCTATCGGCGGTTTCCGGGCTTGCCGTGGTTGGTTGGCCTAATCGTTATTCCCCTGCTGCTGGCGGTAATCGGCTATGGCGAACTGGGCCGGACCCGATCGGAGTTCAACGGGCCGACGGGTGTGTTACCGACGCTGAACGCGCACAAGCCGCCTGGCGGCGCGCCGAACTCACCGACGATTCCGCCGTTAGCGTTGGCACCGGTGTCAATCACACGCAGCGGCAACGACATCAAGCTTTCCGGTGACACGCCCACCCCTGAGGCAAAGGAGTCGCTACTGGCGGCGCTGAAGGCGGGCTTCGGGCCGAATATCAACATCATCGACGACGTCCGAATCAACCGGGATATCACTTCTCTCGATTTCTCCAATGCTGCAACGGTTTTCAAAGCAGCGGCATCAGTTCCCGATTTCGGCCTCACCATCAAAGGTGACACCATCACCCTCATCGGGACGACGGGTTCGGGAGGTCAGCAAGACGCCATCGAGCAGGCTGCTGACGCGGCCTGGCCCAACCTGAATATCGTTGACACGATGGGGATCGGCGGTCCCGTCACGGCGAGCGCACCCCCGGGCCCGGCACCGGCTCTTGGCCCGGGTAATGCGTGCGCCCACCTGGGATCAGATCTCAAAGCCCTTGGCCCGATTACCTTTGTCACCGACGGGTCCGCGTTGACGCCGGACGTCGAACAGACACTGAATCAGGTTGCCGACAAGCTGAAAGCCTGTCCGGCAGCGAGAGTGACCATCAACGGCTACACCGATAACACCGGTAACGACGCCATCAACAACCCGCTGAGCACCAACCGGGCCGACGCCGTCGCCAATTACCTGATCGCACAAGGTGTCATGGGTGATCACCTGACCGCGAAGGGTCACGGTTCTGCCGACTCGGTCGCCGACAACAGCAGCCCGGACGGTCAAGCCAAGAATCGCCGTGTCGAAATCGTGGTCAGCTAAGGAGAATCCTCCCATGGACTTCGTTATCCAATGGTTGTGCTATCTGGTGGCGTTCGCGGCCGGTTCGGCGGTTGCCTTGGTGATTGCCGGCATATCGATCAGGAACGCCGACGAAGAGCAAGCCCTGGAGGACATGCCCGACGCCCGTGAGATTGGAGCGCAGTGATGAGCGACCTGAACTACTGGCTGCTTGGGGTGTCCTTCCTGCTCGGACTGTTGCTGACATTGGTGCTGACGGTTCATCGCGTCAAACGTGATGTGCCAGTGAGGTCTTCGGCGGCCAAGCAGGAGCGGGAGAACGGCAAGGAGACGTAGGTCAGCTCGGGCCGGGCAAGCGCAGCAGAAGGCGCACTCCGCCCAGCGGGCTGTCTTCCAGAGACGCCGTGCCGCCGTGCAACTGCGCCTGCTGAGCCACCAACGCCAGACCCAGACCGGAGCCCGAATGCGACGCGGTCGAGCCGCGGGAGAATCGCTCGAACACCACTTGGCGCTCCTCCTCGGGTATTCCGCCGCCGTTGTCGTCGACGGCGATCTCCACACCGGCCCGCGAAGTGACCGCGGACAGCTGAACTCTGGTGGCGCCGCCGTGTTTGACGGCGTTGGCGATCGCGTTGTCCACGGCGAGGCGCAGGCCGGCGGGCAGCCCGACGATGATGCAGGTCGGCGACGGCGCCAGCGACACGTCGAGGTCGGGGTAGATCCGCATGGCGTCGTGCGCCGCGCGGTCGAGTAGCTCGGTAATGTCGACCGGAACGTGGTCCTCCGACGTCGACAGCTCGCCCTGGGCCAGCCGCTCGAGCGCGGAAAGTGTTGCCTCGATCCGTGATTGGGTCCGGATCACGTCGTTGATTACTTCTTTGCGCTGCTCGTCGGGAAGGTCGAGGGTGGCCAGCACCTCGAGGTTGGTGCGCATCGCGGTCAGCGGCGTGCGCAACTCGTGCGAGGACACCGCGGCGAAGTCCCGGGCCGAGGCCAGGGCTTCCATTGTCCGGTTCTGCTCGTTCCAGATCCGTTGCAGCATGCCGCGCATGGCCTCGGCGATTTCCACGGCCTCGGTGGCACCGCGCACTTTGATCTGCGGGCTTTCGTCACCCGCGTCGATCGCACGGGTCTGCTGGGCCAACCGCTTGAACGGCCGCACCGCGAACGTCGCCAGCAGCCAGGCGAATACGGCCGCCGCGGCGATCGAGAATCCGGCGATCAAGATCACCCGACGGTGCAGGTTGTTGGTGTCGGCGATGGTGGAGTCGTAGGTTGCGCCGACTTCCACCGACATCGGGTGCGGCGCCGGAATATTGACGGTGCGCACCCGGTAGCGCACGCCGTTGACGTAGGTGTCGGCGTAGCCGGCCGGCAATTCCGGCAGGGTGACCGTCGAGTTGGAGGTGATCTCGCCGCCACCGGCACGACGCACGGTGATGATCGCGTCCTGGTCATTTGGTGATTTCGGAATCTGGCCAAGGCCGCGGGGCAGGAATGGGATCGCGAAACCGGCTGCCTCGTCCAGGCGACGGTCCAGCCTTTCCTTGCGGTCGTTGGTGATGCCGAACCAGACGACGGCACAGGTGATGAGCACCGGAATCGCCGCGCCGATGGCGGTCGCCACGACCACCCGTGCACGCAGCGACGGCGTACGGGTCACGATTCTGGACAAGAAATTCAGGTTCATACTCAGTCCCGTCACTGCATACGCAGTACGAATCCCACTCCGCGGACGGTGTGCAGCAGCCTCGGGCCGCCACCGGCTTCCAACTTGCGGCGCAGATATCCGATGAACACGTCGACGACGTTGGTGTCGGCGGCAAAATCGTAACCCCAGACCAATTCCAGCAACTGCGCGCGGGACAGCACCGCGGTCTTGTGCTCGGCCAGCACCGCCAGCAGGTCGAACTCGCGCTTGGTCAGATCGACGTCGACGCCGTGGACCCTGGCCCGCCGGCCCGGGATGTCCACCTCCAACGGGCCCACCGTGATGGTTTCCGAGGACGACGTCGCGGTGGATCCGCGGCGGCGCAGCAGCGCTCGCACCCGCGCGACCAACTCGGCCAGCACGAACGGTTTGACCAGGTAGTCGTCGGCGCCGGCCTCCAGACCGGCCACCCGGTCGTCGACCGAACTACGGGCACTCAGGACACATACCGGCACGTCGTTGTCCATCGCACGCAGCGCGGTGACCACGCTGACGCCATCGAGCACAGGCATGTTGATGTCGAGCACGATCGCATCGGGCCTGGTCTCGGTGGCACTCCGCAACGCTTCGGCACCGTCCACCGCGGTCGACACTTCGAAGCCGGACAACCGCAATCCGCGCTCCAACGAGGCAAGCACGTCGGAGTCGTCGTCGACAACCAAAACCCGGGGCGAGGTCACACTTGTGTCCATGTCGCCCATGATGCCTGATTGTTGCCCCTAGCTGTGGGAACCCCCGCTGGACGGACCCGTCTCAATTCTCGCGCGACGGCGGGAATCGGGCGGTGCCGGGTTCTGGTGGCAACCGCAGTGAGTTCACCAGATAACTGACGGTGCGGTAGGTGCCCGCGAGCATGAGCAGTTCCAGCAGTGCCTCGTCCGAATGCCCTTTGGTGAGCTCTGCCCAGAGCTCGTCGTCGACTGTGCAGTCGTCGTGCAGGCTGTCACACAACCGGATCAGCAGCCGATCGGCGTCGGACCAGCAGGTGTCGTCGGGTCTGCCAACCGTCAACGACGTGATTTGTTCTTCTGTCAGGCCGGCTTTCGCGGCGAAGACGCTGACGTGCACGCCCCACTCGTACTCTGCGCCGCAGGACGCCGTCACCCGGTCGATGACGATCTCGCGTTGTCGGATGGTCAGATGCCCCCGGTCCAGCAGCCCGGAGTTGAAAAACTTGAAGAACAGCCGGCGATCGCGCGCCAACGTGGTGAACAACACCAGGGGCGGGCGGCCGCGCATGATCGCGTCGATGGCTTGCGCGATGTCGTCGGGTAACGGCTCGGCGGCCGGACCAACGCGGGCGCTATCATTTTTATAGCATGGCATGGTGGTGACGGTAGCCCTCGTGCTACAAAATGTAAAGCATGAATTCGCCCAGCATCGGTTCGTCGGCCCGCGGCTCCCGCTCGGGGCGGCCGATCATGGTGGCCCTCGACGCGCTGGGTCGCCGCGGCGCTCTGCGGCTGCTGTGGGAGCTGCGCAATGGGCCGCTGACTTTCCGGGCACTGCAAACGGCCTGCGACACCAACCCCGGGTCGCTCAACACCCGGTTGAAGGAGCTGCGGCAGTTGTACATCGTGGATCACTCAGACGCGGGTTATTTCCTTACCGCACATGGCCATTCGCTAATGACAGCGCTTGAGCCGCTGCAGACCTGGGCGCATCGCTGGGCGGCTGACGCATTCGATTCAGCGGTAGACGAGGCCCGATAGCCGCCAGGCGAGCTGGCTGCGAACCGCAGGTATCTGTGCGGCCAGTCGCATCAACCCGTTGCGGGCCGGGCGCACCATCCTGGGCAAGGTCGCCAGCCGGGTCAACCGTCCCGTCGTGGTCAGCACTTGCCGCGCGATCGGCCGACGGCCGGCGCTGTAGGCGTCGAGTGCCGCGTCCGACCCGCCGGCGAGCGCATTGTGCAGGGCGTCGGCCAACGCCACGGCGTCCTGGATGCCCAGGTTCATGCCCTGCCCGCCGGCGGGGCTATGGACGTGGGCGGCGTCGCCGGCCAGCACCAGGCGTCCCGCCCGATAGGTGTCTGCCACCCGGTGATGGATGTGGAATCGCGATCCCCAGATCAGCTCGGTGACGACGCTGCGTCCCGGGCCGAAGCCGCGAGTGTCCATGATGTCCTGGACGAACTCCGCCGACGGCAGCTCTGGCGCGTGGGCGCTCGGCGCGACGATGCGGTGAATGCCACCGGGTAGCGGTGCCAGCACATTCAGGCCGTTCATCGCGTAGAACAGGATCACTTCGTCATTGGGCGCGTCGCCGGACAGCCGGACGTCGGCGAGCGTGAACGATTCGGCGTACTCGCCGCCGGCGAAGCCGACCCCGGCCTGCTCGCGCACGGTGCTGCGCGCGCCGTCGCAGCCCACCACAAAGTGCGCGCGGATGGTGTCTCCGTCGTCGAAAGTGGCCGTCGCGCCGTCGCGGTCCTGCGACACCCGGGTCAGCGTTTTGGACCGGACCACCTCGCGGCCGAGCTCGGCCAGCCGCTCGACGAGCAGCGCCTCGGTGGTGGCTTGCGAAATCATCAGTGTGTAGGGGTATTTGGTGGGTAGCACCGAGAAATCGATCGGGATCAGTGTGCGCGCCCCTTGCCGCATAGTGAACCGTGGCGCGATGAGCCCGGACTTGACCATGCGTCTCGTCACGTCGATCTCTTCTAGCACTTCAAGCGTGCGGGCGTTGACCGCGGCCGCGCGCGAGGTGTTGGCACCGGCGGTCAGCCGGTCGACGACGATGACGTCTGCATCGCGACGCAGCAGCGATGCGGCCAGCGCGAGTCCAGTTGGCCCGGCTCCCACAACGAGGACGTCGGTGTCCATCATGGTGATCCTCCAGTCAGAAAGTCAACGCTTGTTGGCATCACCCATCCTGCGCCTGTCGGCAACGTATGTCAACAGTTGTTGGCCTACAATCGTTGACATGCGGAGAACGTCGCAGGACACCAAGGCCGCCATCTTGGCCGCGGCGCGTGAGCGATTCGGCACGGCCGGTTTCCAGGCCGCCACCATTCGGGCCATTGCCGCCGACGCCGGGATAGATCCGTCGATGGTGATGCGGTATTTCGGCAGCAAGGACCAGCTGTTCGCCGCCGTGGCGGAGTTCGATCTGAGATTTCCCGACTTCACCGCCATGGACCGCGCGCAGGTCGGCCGGTCGCTGGTCAGTCACTTCCTGGACCGTTGGGAGGGCGACGACGCGCTGGTGATCCTGCTACGCTCCAGCGCCACCAACACCGACGCCGCGCAGCGCATGCAGCAAATCTTCTCCGCGCAGCTGCAGCCGCTGGTCGCAAGCCTGGCGCCGGCTGCGGAGTCGGCCTGGCGGGCCGGGCTGATCGCCACCCAGATCTTGGGCGTGGCGTGGTGTCGCTTCGTCCTGCAGTTGCCGCCGGTGGTCACGATGACCCGGGCCGAGATCGTCGACTCGGTCGGGCCGACGATTCAGCGTTATCTCGGTCTGCCGGACAGCTAGGGCAGCCCGATCTCCCGGTAGCGCCGCAACCGGGCGGCCCTCCTGTCGGCAGCGGGCACAGTGCGTAGCGCATGCAGCTCGGCGGCGATCGCCACCGACAACCGCATGCAGAATTCTTTCGGCTCGTCGGCGGCGTCCGGGTGCTCCGGCACGACGACGTCGACGATGCCGGACGCCAACAAATCCGCCGATCGGATGCCTTGTGCGGCGGACAGTTCGGCGGCGTGCGCGGTGTCGCGGAAGACGATCGCGCTGGCGCCCTCGGGCGGCAGCGGCGCCAGCCAGCCGTGCAGCGCGGCCAGTACCCGGTCGGCCGGGACCATCGCCAGGGCCGGCCCGCCGCTGCCCTGACCGAGCAGCACCGACACCGTCGGGGTGTCCAGCGTGACCAGCTCAGCCAGACACCGGGCGATCTCGCCGGCCAGTCCGCCCTCTTCCGCCTCGGCCGATAGCGCCGGGCCGGCGGTGTCGATGACGAGCACCAGCGGTAGCCGCAGACCGGCGGCCAACGTCATGCCGCGACGGGCCTCTCGCAACGCGGCGGGCCCGACCACGCCGCCGACGATGCGTTGCTGGCCGAGGACCACCGCGGGCTGGCCGGCGAACTGGGCCAGCGCCAGCAGCATGGTCGCCCCTTCACCCTGCTCGGTTCCAGACAGCAGCACCTGTTCGGTGCCGCCGTGTCGCAACAGCTGCCGCACCCCGGGCCGGTCCGGCCGCCGCGACGCCAGCACCGAGTCCCAGGCCGGGACATCGGGCAGCGGTTCGGGCGGCGACGGATCCGGCGGTGGCCCCGCGTCGTCGGCGACCACTTTGAGCGCACGGTCGAGGATGCCGCGCAGCTCCCCGAGCGGCACGACTGCGTCGATCACCCCATGCCGCTGCAGGATC
>Ga0209693_10000442_pt1 | contig 16733 bp, 10 predicted proteins | sample HubBroMetageWRM3_FD_188345 | JGI IMG/M metagenome (GOLD analysis project Ga0209693, IMG submission 188345) | Warmed soil microbial communities from the Hubbard Brook experimental Forest, New Hampshire - Hubbard Brook CCASE Soil Metagenome WRM 3... | ecosystem: Environmental > Terrestrial > Soil... | reverse complement strand
GGGCGGGAGAGGCGTGAGGGTTTGGGGGGGCGGGCGCGGAGGACGGCGCGGATGGAGGGGTCGGTCTCGTCGGCCAGGGCCGGGCGGTAGACGTCCGGTTCCAGGTAGATCGTGCGGGCGATAGGGACTGCCGAGCGGACCCGGCCCTCGGCGGTGTCGATGGCCGCCGCGACCTGCGCGGCGGAGTAGCTGTCGGGAACCGCGATCTTCGCGGCCACCAGCAGCGAGTCCGGGCCGATGTGCACCGTCCGCAGGTGAATGACCCGGCGCAGCTCCGGGCCGTCCTCCAGCGCGGCGAGGATCATCTGCTGCATCTCGGCGCTCGCCGACTCGCCGATCAGCAGGCTCTTGATCTCCACGGCCAGGATCGCCGCCGCCACCGCGAGCAGAACGCCGATGGCCAGGCTGCCCACGCCGTCCCACCGGCCGTCGCCGGTCAGCGCGGACAGGGCCACGCCCGCGAACGCGAACACCAGCCCGATCAGCGCGGCCAGGTCCTCGAGCAGGACCACGGGCAGCTCGGGCGCCTTCGTACGGCGGATGAACGAGACCCAGCTGCGGCCGGCCCGGACCCGGTTCGCCTCGGCCATCCCGGTCCGCAGCGAGAACGACTCGAGCACCGCGGAGAAGGCGAGCACGCCGAACGCCACCGCCGGCGAGCGCACCGGCGCCGGGCTCAGTATCTTGTGGATGCCGTCATAGGCCGAGAAGGTCGCCCCGACGGTGAACAGCATGACGGAGACCACGAACCCGTAGAAGTACCGCTCGCGCCCGAAGCCGAACGGGTGCTCCTCCGACCTGGGCCGCCGCGACCGGCCGCGCCCGATGATGAGCAGCAGCTCATTTCCGGTGTCCGCGAGCGAGTGCACGGACTCGGCCAGCATCGACGCCGACCCGGTGAGCAGGAACGCCACGAACTTTGTCACGGCAATGCCCAGGTTGGCGCCGAACGCAGCGAACACCGCCTTCATGTGGCGCAACGTACCGTACGCCGCCGCGGGGCGGTAAGGAGGGACTACTCGATCCGGGCCTTGAGATCCTGGATCGCGGCAGCCTGGCCTGGGTCAATGCCCGACGCGATGGCCAGGTACACGCTGGCGTAGTCGGTGAGCTGGACGACGCCGGCCAGCCGCACAAGCGGGTGCTCGCCATCCATGCTGAGCTCGGACATGCCGATACCGCGAATCGCCGCGAGCTCGGTGACGGCCGCCCGCTGCGCCCCGACCAGCTGATCCTCCTCAGGATCGGCGATCACGACCAGCCGCAGCGAGGTGGGTCCGCTGGCCTCGTCCTCATCGGTCTCGTCGTACTCCGGATCCCAGGTGGACAGGTCAGGAGCGCCGTTCTGGCCCTGCTGGGCGCTGCCGGCCGACGCGCCCGCGCCCGGGGCGAACGGCCCGTCGAACATCGCGAGCTGGTTATGGGCGGCCGAGGGCAGCACTCCCGCGATCGCCGGGTACTTGGCGTTCTCGTTAAGCTGACCGGCGAATCGCCGGGCCGCGACGCCGCTCAGCACCGAGGTCCCCCAGACCACGGGCAACGCCCCGGCCAGGTCCAGCGCCAGCGACTTGCCCGGGTTGACGAACGACTCGCTGGCCGGGCGGCACTGGTGGGACACCTCCTCGAGCCGGCTGGCGGTGAGCTCGTAGATATCGGGATCGATCCGCACGACGCCCAGCCGTTCGGCTATGAAGAGCAGCGGGATCGTCAGTCCCCACAACATCGACCTCGGCAGCCCGGCCGGGATCACCGGGACGAACGGGGCCCGGGCCTGCTCGGCGATGCGATGCAGCGCGGAGCCTTCCGCACCGACTCCGGCCAGCCGGCAGCCGCGCCTGGCCGCCTCGGTCGCGATCGCGAGCGTCTCGGTGGACGTGCCGGAACAGGACACCGCGAGCACCACGTCGGCCGCCCCGACCCAGCCGGGCAGCCGCTCGGTCTGCACGGTAACGACCTGGACCGGGGTACCCGGGCCGGACACGGCGCCCAGAATGTCGCCGGCCACGCCTGAGCTGCCCATGCCGGCCACCACGATCGCGCGCGGCCTGGCGTCCGGAGTGAACCCGGACAGGTCGGTCTCCCTGCAGGACCGGAGCGCCGTGCGCACCTGGGCGGCCGCCGACGCCACCTGCCTGAGCATGTCGCCGGGATCGGCCGCCTCCACCACGTCGGGCGTGTCGAGCCGGTCCGCCGCCAGGACGAACTCCGCCTCCCAGCCGTCTAGGTCGTCGCTCATGCTGTGCTCCCCCGCTCGCCTGCAAACCAAGGCTCGCTCATGGCTGATCGCCGGGTCGCCTGGCCTCTTCGACTAGCAGCACCGGGATGTCGTCGCGAACCGGGTACGCCAGTCCGCACGCGGCGTTCGTGCATACCAGTTCGCTGGCGTCATCGTCGACGCGCAGCGGGGAATGACAATTTGGGCAGGCCAGGATGTCCAGGAGCCAGCCGTCAATCTTCATGAAAGTCTCCCTCCCGAAGTCCGGGGCCATCGGGGTTGGTCGGAGACACGGTACCCCGCCGTTACAGCTTGGGACACATGCCCCCGGGGATTAGTACGGTTACGGATGATCGATCGTGCCGCTAGCCACCCCTAACCACCCCTGATCACACCGAGAACCTCGTCCCGCAGGGCGGCCATGCCGGCCTCGGTGGCCGCCTCGACGTTCAGCCGCAGCAGCGGCTCGGTGTTGGACGGGCGCACGTTGAACCACCAGTCACCGCCGGTCACGGTGAGGCCGTCCAGCTCATCGGTGCTGACACCGGGCCGGCCCGCGAACGCCTGCCTGACCCGGCGGGTCGCCTCGGCCTGGTCCGCCACTTCGGAGTTGATCTCACCGCTGGCGTGGTACCTGGAGTACTCGGCGAGCAGCCTGGACAGCGGCCCGGCCTGGCCGCCGAGCGCGGCAAGCACGTGCAGCGCGGCCAGCATGCCGGAGTCCGCGAACCAGAAATCCCTGAAGTAGAAGTGTCCTGAGTGCTCGCCGCCGAACACCGCGCCGGTCCGTGCCATCTCCGCCTTGATGAACGAGTGGCCGACCCTGGTGCGTACCGGGACGCCGCCGTGCTCCCTGACGATCTCGGCCACAGCGCGGGAGGTGATGAGGTTGTGAATGATCGTCGCGCCGGGCTCGCGGGCGAGCTCGCGGACCGCGATCAGCGCGGTGATCACCGAGGGGGAGACGAGCTCGCCGCGCTCGTCGACCACGAAGCACCGGTCCGCGTCGCCATCGAAGGCGAGCCCGATGTCGGCGCCGTGCTCGCGCACCGCCCGCTGCAGGTCGCGCAGGTTCGCCGGGTCAATGGGGTTCGCCTCGTGGTTCGGGAACGTGCCGTCCAGCTCGAAGTAGAGCGGGATCACGGTGATCGGCAGCCCGTCGAACACCGCCGGCACGGTGTAGCCGGCCATCCCGTTGCCCGCGTCGACCGCCACCTTCAGCGGCCTGATCGCCGAGATGTCGACAAGTTTGCGCAGGTGATCCGCGTAGGCGGGGAGCAGGTCCCGGTGCGTGACGGTGCCGGGTACCTGCGCGGGCGGCAGCGGGTGCTCGGCCAGCTCCCGGACCTGGGCCAGGCCGGTCTCGATGCCCACCGGCCTGGCCCCTGCCAGGCACAGCTTGATGCCGTTGTACTGCGGCGGATTATGGCTGGCCGTGACCATCGCGCCGGGGATGCCCAGATCTCCGCTGCCGTAGTAGAGCATGTCGGTCGAGCCGAGGCCCGTCGCCAGCACGTCGGCGCCCTGGGCCGCGGCGCCACGGCCGAACGCGGCCGCGAGCGGGGCCGAGGAGGTGCGCATGTCGTGCACGGTCAGGATCGTCCGCGCGCCGGTCTGCCGCGCGAACGCAGCGCCGACCGCTTCCGCCACGCCCTCGTTCAGCTGATCGGGTACGACTCCCCTGATGTCGTACGCCTTGAAGATGCTCGCGAGATCACCCACTGCCGGACCGCCTCCCCGTGCTCAGACCCAGTGCCGCCGCTGCCGTTCCGCCGGCCTACCTTAGCGTGGCGTCACCATCGAGCCTATCGGTCCTGCGGCGGCCCGGAGCGCAGTACCCGTAGGTGACCGCGGCGGCCGACCTCGACACCCTGGCCGACGGGCTCGGTATCGGCCAGCTTGTCCGCCCGCGCCCTCGGCCGGGTCTCCATCACGGCGTTCGCCAACGCCTCGAGGTCATCGGCGCGGTCGCGATCCGGATCGGCGGGCAGCCGCACGACGTCCCAGCCGCGCGGCGCGGTCAGCCTGGCGGCGTGCTTCTCGCACAGGTCATAGCAATGCGGTTCCACGTACGCGGCGAGCGGGCCGAGCACCGCGGTGGAGTCGCGGTAGACGTAGGTGAGCGTGTAGACGGGAGGGTGCTTGCACGCGGTGCGCGAGCAGCGACGAGAACGCACCCAGCCCACCTCGCTCACATCACCCAGGGAATCCGGTCCCGGAACCTCGGGACGGCGTCGGATACAACGGTGACGGTATCTGTCCGCGGGCGGTAACGCCATCACCCGCGCGCCGCGCCGCTTTCGTGTCGTGCTTTGCGCGCCTTGCCCCCGGGTCCGAACGCCTACGCCGACCCGCGGCTATCCGATACGCTCGGTGACTGTGCAGACCGGCGAAGGCGGTTCCTGGCCAGCCGAGGACACGGCTGGCAGGCCGGCCGAGGACCCAGCCGGGAGCGGCATGCCGCCGCGACCCGAAGGCCCGGCGCCGCGGCGCCCGGACGTGCCCCGCCCGCGGCGGCGTGACCGGCACGGCCGGGGGCTGCGAGGCCGGCTGGTGCCCCCGTCGGTTCCGCTGTACCGCACCCGCGCCGAGCAGTTCGACGACCTCGTGCTTGAGGCCGTGGCCCGGCTCGAGCCGCGTTGGGAAGCCGAGCTTTCCGGCGTGGAGTTCGCGGTGCAGGAGGTGCCCGACGCCGACAGCATCGGCGAGGAAGGCGTGCCGCTGGCCCGCATCGTCCGCGGCTCGCCCGACACCGGCGACCCGAGCCACCCAGCCACCGGGCCGCGGATCGTGCTGTTCCGGCGGCCGCTGCTGGCCCGGGCCGAGGACGAAGAGGAACTGAGCGAGCTCGTCTTCGACGTGGTGGTCGAGGAGTTCTCCGAGATCCTCGGGGTGGACCCGGAGATCGTCGACCCGGGCTACGGCGACGCCGACTGAGGCCTACCGGGACGCTCAGGCCAGAGACGGCCGACTGAGGGGCGGCTGGTACCTACTGAGGGCCGGGTCTTCAGGGCGAGATCGCGTCGTAGGATTCGCGGACCGGAGGGAGGCTGATCGTGGTCAAGGCGGTGACGGCCGGGACGATTGAGACCACGCTGCTCTGGCTCTGTTCCACCCGGGCGGCGTAGACCGGCCCCGACCCGGCGAGCGGCGTGATCACGATGGCGTACGCCGACCCGCGTTTGGCGCCGGGCGGCGGCGGGACGGACACCACCAGCGTGTGCGCGGCGCGGACCGACACGACCTGGCTCGCAGCCCCGGCCGCGGCACCGGCCCCGGCCCCGCTGGCGACCGCCGTCAGGCGGACACGGGCCGCCCCTACGGGAGCGGACAGCACGACATTGGCGGTAAGGCCGGAGCCGGCGACGTTTCCCGCCACGACGGCTTGCTCGCTGATCGGCGCCGTCGCCGCGGTGAAGGCGCCGATGCCGCTGCCCGGCACCACGACGGCGGCGATCACCGGCACGTTCGACGTCAGCTCGAGCGCCGCGGCGGTCCCGCCGAGCGGCGTGAGGGCGGAGTAGGAGGCGGACTGCCCGGGCAGGTCGATCGTCTGGCTGCCGAGCGGGCGGTACTGTCCCTGCGGGGTGATCGCGAGCACGCTGACCCGGGCGTTGCCGTCCCCAGGCACCTCGAGGAACAGGCCGGCCGCGCCGCTTGACGGGGGCACCCCCGGTATCACTTGCTGGGTCGACGGCGGCGCCGCGCCCGGCAGCCAGCTGGACATCGCGCCGTGCGCAGGCCCCTCGAGCACGTCGGCGGCCACCCGGCCGATGCTGGTCCGGACCTGTATCGCGACCACGCTCGCACCGGCCGCGGCCGACGAAAGGGTTTCTGTCACCGTCTGGTGCGGCGGAACGATGATCCCGGTGTCGTCGCCGACCAGGACCGGCCCGGCGTCGGTGATGACGCTCACGTTCACGCTCGCGGACAGGGCGTCAACGTTCATCAGGTCGAGCTGGATCTGCCCGACGCCTTCCTGCTGGCCGGGTCCGGCGAACCAGAGGTCAGAACCCGGTGCGCTGCAGCGGACGCTGGCCAGGCCAGAACTCTGCGCCACCTCGGCCTCCATGGCCGGAGCCATGGATCCGGTGGCCGTAACCGACCAGCCCACCTGCACAGGGGTGGCCTTCTTGCCCGTGGTCGAGGCAGCGGGAACCGGCAGCAGGGACAGGACGCCGGGACCCCCCTGGCTGATCGGGGCCACGGTCCGCAGCTGAACGCCGGCCGGCGGCAGCGGCGTCAGCTCGGCCTGGCCCGCTCGACCAGCCGCCGTGCCGGACGTGGCCGCCGCGATCAACGCGACCCGGCCGGACCCGGTGCCCAGCGCGGGCGGGCAGGCCCTGGTCGCGGCGGTGACCGCGACCAGGCGGTCCGAGGTGGCGGGACCCGGGCCCGCCGCCGCCGGGTGGGACCATTGCGCGACACCGCCGATGGCGCCGGCCGCTACCAGCACCACCGCGGCGGGCACCAGGTGAAGCGCCCTCATGACCGGTTATCCAGTTCCCATGGCGGCCGCGAGCCCGCCTGCCCGGATTCCGGTGGCAGCTTGTCTTCCTGCAGGGCGTCTTCGTAGTCCGGGTAGTCCGTGCCGTCTTCGGCGGCGAGGTCCTGGGTGACGGTGGGGAAATACTGGCTCGCCTGGCCGGGCTCGGGACCGGCCAGGGCCGACGATTTGGCGGCCTCGGGCACGCTCACCGGGGGGCGGTCCGGGGCGCGGTCCGCGCCGCCCGGCCGCCAGCGGCGCGACGGCTTCCCGTGCCGGGCCGCGTGCGCGCCGCCGCGCGGGCGCCTGGCCACGTCCGGGCGGGCGGCCGGGATCGGGTCCGGGCGGACGGTCGGAGCCACGTCGGGCCGGGCGGTCTGGGCCGGGTCCTGGCGGACGGTCGGAGTCACGTCCGGCGGGGTGGTCTGGGCCGGGTCCCGGCGGGCGGTCGGAGCCAGGTCCGGACGGGCGGTCGGAGCCAGGTCCGGACGGGCGGTCGGAGCCAGGTCCGGGCGGGCGGTCGGAGCCAGGTCCGGACGGGCGGTCGGAGCCAGGTCCGGACGCGGGGTCGGAGCCAGGTCCTGGCGCGCAGTCGGAGCCAGGTCCTGGCGGGCGGTCTGGGCCGGGTCCGGACGGGCACTGGCGGCCACGTCCGGCAGGCCGGTCCGGGCCGGGTCCGGGCGGAGGCTCGCGGCCATGTCCTGGCGCCCGTCCGGGGGCAGGTCCGGCCGGGCGGCGGATGCCAGGTCCAGCCGGGTGGCCGGGATCGGCTCCGGGGCGCTCTCGGCGGGGATTCCGGTGTCGCGGGCGCCAGCCGCGCCGCGGCCGCGGGCACTCAGCGGCATCCTGGCTAGCTCTGGCCGCCTGCCGCGCTTACGGCCGGCGGATTCCCGGCGGCGGCGGGCGGCGGCGGGCTTCGCGTCGGCGTCGGCCGCCACGGTCCCTGAGGTCGCCGGGGCGACCGACCTGGTGCCCGGCAGGGCAAGCGCGAACGTGACAAGCACGGCCGCGGCCTCGGCGCCGAGGCTGACGTCCCTCGCCATCTCGTTGCGGGTGATGATCAGGCGGCCGCCGCTGGCCGGCAGGGTGAAGCCCTGCGCCCAGCCGTCCACCGGCCGGGCCAGGCTGGCCAGCGGCCGTCCGTCCAGGGTCGCGGACCAGCCGCCGGATGCCTCCGCAAGCAGCACCGTGCCCGACATTCCGGCCGGGACGACCGCTCCCGCGCCGATAGACCCGGAGGGAACGGGTATCACAGTGCCGTTCGGCGTCACGATGCGGACCCGCGCCACGGTCCCTGCGACCTGCCACAGGTCGTACGCGGGCGCCTGGGTCAGCGACACGAGCCCGGCGGCGCCGTCAAGCTGGTGCGCGAGTGTCTGGTCGATGGGGGCCGGCAGCAGCACGTAGCCGATGTCGAACTGGCTGAGCGCCTGGCTCGGGTCGCCGCCGTCGCCGCCGGAGGCGGCGGCCAGCGAGGCCACGGCGGTGTCGAGCGCGCGGGTGGCGGTGACCGCCTGGGCCAGCTCGGGCTCGCCGAGCACGGGATCGGAGGTACGCAGCACGGTATAGGCGAGGACGCCGCCATCCTGGCGCAGGACCAGCGTCCTTGCCCGGTCGGGGCCAGCTGACGCGGCCGCCACGAAGGCGGGCAGGATCTGCGGCGCAGCCGTGGTCAGCGGCCCGGGCACGCCCGTGCCGAGCCACCAGCCTGCCGCGAGCAGCGGGGCCGACGCGGTCGCCGCGAGACCAGCGGTCACGGCCAGCGCGCGCCACCGCGGCCGGCCATCGGCCGGGCGTTCGCCGCGCCCGGCCGCGCGCCACACCGCCTCGATCACGGGCACGGCGGCGAGCAGCAGGCCCGCCGCGGCGATGGCGATCGCGACGCCCGGCCAGGCGCTCACAGCCGGACCGCCCTGCGGCGGCGTGACCCGCATCCGGCTCACGACCAGGGCGACGATCAGCCCGGCAAGCGCAATGCCCCACCCCGAGTACACCAGGGCCGTCCGCCTGCGGAGCAGCAGCGCACAGAACGCGGGCAGCACCAGGCCCGCGGTCACCCACACCGGAGGCAGCCCAGGCCCGCCCGGGCTGAGCAGCAGCAGCGAGGCCGGCCGCAGCCCCGCGGCGGCCATGCCAGGACCGGCCAGCCCGGCCTCGAGCAGGAAGGCGGACGGGCGGGCAAACAGGTCGAAGGTCCAGGGCACGAGAACAACCCCAGGTACCACGGCCACGATCACCGCGCTCGACGCGGTCGCCGGGGGTAGCCAGCGCCATGCGGCCAGCGCTGCCAGCGCGGCGACCACTGCGATCGCCCAGATCAACGGCACGAACGCCGCGGCCACCGCGATCAGCAGGGCGGCCGCCCAGGCCGCCCGGCGGGTAGTGAATCGGGACGGGACGGTTGACGATGGTCCGGTGACGACCCGCCCGAGGGCGATGCCGATGAGCGGAAGCAGGACGAAGGCAACCGCCGTGCCGATCCTGCCTGCCGCCACCGCGCCCATGGCCACCGGCAGCAGCGCGTAGGTGCCGGCGATCCACAGCCTGGCAGGCACCGCCGCGGTGACGCGCCGGGCGGCCAGGAACGCCGTCACCCCGGCGGCGGGCACACAGCCGAGCAGCAGCACGTCGATGGCCAGCCAGGTCTTGCCCGCGAGCAGGGTCGCCAGCGCGGCGACCACGGCCAGGTAGGGCGGCGCGCTGGCGGCCGATCCGATGCCGGTGGCGTGGTAGCCGGCCAGGTACTCGCGCCACAGGTCGCTCGCGCCGCCCCAGGCGGGCGCGAGCGCGCCGCCGCTGAGCGTGCCGGAACCGGAGAGCACCGGTCCGACCAGCGATCGCTCGGCGACCAGCGTGACCACGAGCAGGCCTGCGAACAGCAGCACGCCAGGGTTGGTGAAGACGCGCCTGATGACCGAATTCTCGTTGGGCAGCAGCAGCTCGTCCTCGAGCCCGTCGGTGATGGCCGAATGCATCCCGCCGCCCTCGTAGGCCGGGCCGCGGGACAACAGGCTGGCGACAGATTCCGCCAGCTTGGCCAGCGCCCGGCCCTTGGGCAGTTGATCGCGCAGCACCCCGTACCCGTGCCTGAGGGTAGCGGCGCGGCGGCGGCGGGCGCGCCACACCCGCAGCGGGTGACGCGCCAGCCAGGACAGTGCGCCGAGCTGATCGAAGGCCTTGCGCTGCTGCTTGGTGATCAGGAAGTAGCCCGCGCGCAGCAGCGTCCCAGCGACGCAGCCGCCCATCATGACCAGCATCGGACCGAACGGCACGTTGACGGCGAACACGTAAAGCGCGCCGCGTCGATCCAGCATCCGCGGCCGACCGCCCGCAGCGGGCGCCTTCCTGATCTGCCTGGCGGAAAGCTCGCGGTGGTACATCACCGCGTCGGTGACCACCCGGACGTCGTAGCCTGCCGCGTGCGCCCGCCAGCAGAAGTCGATGTCGTCACGGCACAACGGCAGGTTGGCGTCGAAGCCACCGAGCTGGTCCCAGACGTCGCGGCGGACCAGCATGCCCGCGGAGCTGACGGCCACGACCGCCCGGTTGCCGTCGTGCTGGCCTTGGTCGATCTCGCCGGGCTCGATCCCGGTGATGCGGCGGCCCGCCCGGTCGACGGTGACGCCCGCTTCACGCAGCACCCGCCGGTCGGCCAGATCCCGCAGCTTCGGGCCGAGGACTGCCGTGGTCTTGCCGCGGCTGGCGGCCCTCAGCAGCTGCTCAAGGGCGTCCGGGGCCGGCTCGCAGTCGTCGTGCAGCAGCCAGACCCACTCGACCGCCGCCTCCTGGTCGGGGCCCTGCGCAGGCACCGGAGCGCGCGCCGCCGGGTGCTGCAGGGCGCGGGAGATGGCGGTGCCGTACCCGGTATCGGGTTCCATGCCGAAGACCGCTCCCGGGCCGAGCAACTCGGCCAGCATCGCCCCGCTGCGGTCCCGGCTGCTGGTGTCGACCCCGACGGCCCGGTGCACGGGTTGCGTCTGGTCGCGCACCGCCTGGATGAGTCCCGGCAGGAATCGGGCACCGTCGTGCACAACCAGCACGGCGGTGACGATATGACGGCGATGCGATACGGTTTGTGTCAAGGGTCCTTGCTCGCGGCGTAGGCATCGGCTCCCCGGTGCGGCTACCCGCCCAGCAAGAGCGCGTGTGTACTACGTGAACGTCAACCCCCGCGCTCACGACAGAATCAACCATACACAGCCAGGCCATGCTCAGCAGGGCGAACGTGCGATGTACAGACCTTCCTAGATAGCTTCGCGCTTCAGCCGGCGGCGTTCCCGTTCGGACATGCCGCCCCAGATTCCGAAGCGCTCGTCGTGCTCGAGGGCATACTCCAGGCACTCGGCCCGGACCTCGCAGCTCCGACACACGCGCTTGGCCTCCCGGGTCGAGCCGCCCTTTTCCGGGAAGAACGCTTCCGGGTCGGTCTGCGCGCAGAGCGCCTGGTCCTGCCAGCCCAGCTCTTCGACGTCGTCCGGTCGGACGAAGACCTGCGCCAGCGGGACAGTCACCTCGGTCACGGCATCCTCCCTCCCCATGTATGTCGAGCCCCCGATCTCGCCCGGCGAGCGACGGGCGAGAATCACATCAATGAAATTACACTCGCGTGTCTTGCTTCACGTCAAGCCGGAAAGGTGATAATGGTCGGCCGGTTGTCCAAGATGCGAGAAAGATCACCCGGAAAGTCCGGTGTGGGTGGGTCTCAATTAGGTCACTGATATCAGTGTGACCAGCGTGATCTGAGACTCCGGCGCCGACGGGACCGGGCTCGCCCGGGCCTGGGCGCGGACCCAGCCGGCCCCGGCGACGGTCCCGGCCGACCACGCAGCGCGGCTACCGGCCTGCCGGCGCGGCGCGAACTACGGACCCGGTCGGCTCCCCCGGCCGGTCCTGCCCGGCCCGCGCGGAGCGGGCCCGGATCGAACCTGAGACACTTTCCCTTATGCGCATCACCGTGCTGGCAGGGGGCGTGGGCGCCGCGCGGTTTCTGCGCGGCCTGAAGCAAGCCGCCCCGGACGCCGAGATCACCGTCATCGGGAACACCGGTGACGACATCACGCTGTTCGGGCTGCGGGTCTGCCCCGACCTCGATACCGTCATGTACACGCTGGGCGGCGGCATCAACACCGAACAGGGCTGGGGCCGCGCCGAGGAGACCTTCAGCATCCGGGCCGAGCTCGCCGCCTACCGCGCGAGCCCGGACTGGTTCACCCTCGGCGACAGGGACTTCGCCACCCACATCCTGCGCAGCCAGTTGCTCGCCTCAGGTCGGCCGTTGTCCGAGGTCACCGAGGTGCTCTGCGAGCGGTGGCAGCCGGGCGTCCGGCTGCTGCCGATGTCCGACGATCCGATCGAGACGCACGTGGTGCTCGCCGCGGACGGGCGCGAGGTCCACTTCCAGGAATGGTGGGTGCGACTGCACGCGGAACCCGCAGCGGCGGCGATCACCTCGACCGGCGCCGGGCGGGCCGTCCCGGCCCCTGGGGTTCTCGACGCGATCGCCGCGGCGGACGTTATCCTCTTCCCGCCCTCCAACCCGGTGGTGAGCATCGGGACCATCCTGGCCGTGCCTGGCATCACGGCGGCGGTCGGGGCGAAGACCGTGGTCGGCGTGTCCCCGATCATCGGCGGCGCGCCGGTGCGCGGGATGGCAGACGCGTGCCTGGCCGCCATCGGGGTCGCGACCACGGCCGCCGCGGTCGGCGCGCACTACGGGCCGGACCTGATCGACGGCTGGCTGGTGGACGACCAGGACAAGGCCGCGGCCGACGACCCGGCGCTGGCCGGCATCGAGGTCCGTGCCCTGCCGCTGTACATGCGCGACCTGCCCGCCACCACGGCGATCGCCCGCGCGGCCCTCGACCTGGCCGTAGAGCTCGCTCAGGGGTCGCCGCGATGACCGGCACGGTCACGGTAACTCCGGTCGCCGGGCTGCCGGAGATCACGACGGGCGCGGACCTGGCCGCGCTCATCGCCGACGCCGCGCCGGACCTGCGCGAGGGCGACATCCTGGTGATCACGTCGAAGGTCGTCAGCAAGTCCGAGGGCCGGGTGGTGACCGCCACCCGCGAGCAGGCGATCGAGGCCGAGACCGTGCGGGTGGTCGCCAGGCGAGGCGGCACGACCATCGCCCAGACGCGGCACGGCCTGGTCCTCGCCGCGGCCGGCGTGGACGAGTCCAATACCGCGCCAGGCACCGTGGTGCTGCTGCCCGCCGATCCCGACGAGTCGGCCCGGCGGCTGCGCAAGGCGCTGCAGGCCCGGGCCGGCGTGCGGCTCGGCGTGGTCGTCACCGACACGATGGGCAGGCCGTGGCGCGCCGGGCAGACCGACAACGCCATCGGCGCGGCCGGCGTGCTGCCGGTGCGCGACCATCGCGGCGAGGCCGACACCTTCGGCAACATCCTCGAGGTCACCGTGGCCGCCGTCGCCGACGAGATCGCGGCAGCGGGTGACCTGGTGAAGGGCAAGGCCCTCGGCGTCCCCGTCGCCGTCGTGCGCGGGCTGGCCGACCTGGTCACCGAGCAGGACGGGCCGGGCGCGCGGGCCCTCATCCGCTCTGCCGACGAGGACATGTTCCGGTTCGGGTCGGCGGATGTGCCGCTGGCCCGCAGGACCATCCGCGCGTTCACCGCCGCGCCGGTCGACCCCGCGGCGGTCCGCCGGGCGGTCGGCACCGCGCTGACCGCGCCCGCACCGCATCACAGCGAGCCGTGGCGTTTCGTGATCCTTCAGACGGCCGCGGCCCGGATGGCGCTGCTCGACGCGATGCGCGAGGCCTGGACCGCCGACCTGCGCGGCGACGGGTTCACCGAGGAACAGATCGGCCGCAGGCTGCGCCGCGGTGAAGTGCTGCGGCACGCGCCGCTGATCATCGTGCCATGCCTGGTCACCGACGCCGCGCATGACTACCCCGACGAGCGGCGCAACCGGTCGGAGCAGGCGATGTTCACCGTGTCCGTGGGCGCGGCGGTGCAGAACCTGCTGATCGCGCTGGCCGTCGAGGGGCTCGGCTCGGCGTGGATCTCAAGCACGCTGTTCTGCCAGGACCTCGCCGCCCGGGTGATGGACCTGCCGGCCGGCTGGCGCCCGATGGGCGCGGTCGCGGTCGGCCATCCCGCGGAGCAGGCCCGCCAGCGCCCGCCCCGCGACCCCGATGACTTCCTCGTGGTGCGCTAACGCGCTCAGGATCGGCAGGCCGGCCCGGACCGCAGACGTAGGCGGCTTCCTCGTGGTGGGCTAACGCGCTCAGGATCGGCAGGCCGGCCCGGACCGAGGCGCAGACGCCGTCGGTGGCGGCCGCGGCGGCGATCCGCTCGGCAGGCACCTCGCCGTATGTGGTGGTCCGCTGCCGCATCGGCCGGCCGAGCGGCGCCACGATCGCGCGCAGCCCGCTGATCGTCTTGTACGAGCCGTGGTCGGCGCCGGCCATCCGGCTGATCGTCTCCTCCATCAGCGTGCCGCCCAGGTCGTTGACGCCGCCGCGGAGCACGTCCCGGCACCCCTCGTCGCCCAGCTTGACCCAGGAGCACTGGATCGAGTCGATCGCCCCGTGCAGCAGCAGCCTGGCGACCGCGTGCACGGCACGGTTCTCCCGCCTGGTCGGCCCTGGCCTGGCCAGGCCCGCCAGGTAGATGGGGGCGTTCGTGTGGATGAACGGCAGCAGCACGAACTCGGTGAAGCCGCCGGTGCGCTCCTGGATCGACCTGATAACCCGCAGGTGGCCGACCCAGTGCGCCGGGGTGTCGACGTGCCCGTACATCATCGTCGACGACGTGCGCAGGCCAAGCTCGTGCGCGGTGGTGATCACCTCGATCCACACCGAGGCGGGCAGCTTGCCCTTGGTCAGCACCCAGCGCACGTCGTCGTCCAGGATCTCCGCGGCCGTGCCCGGCAGCGAGTTGACGCCGGCCTCCTTGGCCCGCACCAGCCATTCCCTGATCGGCAGGCCGGTGCGGGAGGCACCGTTGATGACTTCCATCGGTGAGAACGCATGGACGTGAAGGTCTGGGCGGCGCCGCTTGACTTCGGAAGCGATTTCGAAATATGCTGTTCCTGGCAGATCGGGATGGATCCCTCCCTGCATGCAGACCTCGGTCGCGCCGGCGTCCCAGGCCTCGGCGGCGCGGTCGCCGATCTGCTCGAGGGAGAGGGTGTAGGCGTCGGCGTCGGTGCGCCGCTGGGCGAAGGCGCAGAACCGGCAGCCGGTGTAGCAGACGTTGGTGAAGTTGATGTTGCGGGTGACCACGTAGGTGACCTCGTCACCGATCACGTCCCGGCGCAGGGCGTCGGCGATGCCGGCCAGCGCCTCCAGGTCGGGCCCGTCGGCGTTGAGCAGGGCGATCGCCTGAGCGTCGGTAAGCGCGGCCGGGTCGCGTTCGGCCTTACGGAGAGCAGCGGCCACCTCGCCGGCAGCGAGTACCGAAGGGGCAGAGAGCACAGCGGGAGGAGAGAGCACCGAAGGGGCAGAGAGCACAGCGGGAGGAGAGAGTACCGAAGGGGCAGAGAGCACAGCGGGAGGAGAGAGCACCGAAGGGGCGGAGAGCACACCGGGGGCGCCCGCTGCCTCGCCAGCGGCGGCTTCCTCGCCTACGGCGGCCACCGCAGGCGAGCCCGCGGCTGGGGTCCGGGTGGGGTGACCGGGATGGGATACCACGGCCCGTTCAGCCAATTCTTTCCAGTCGCCGTAGACCTCAGCGAAGTCATCCCGACGGTCATTGGTACGGCCGGCGGTGTCGATGGTGACGTGCAGGTCGGTCCGGCCGACCTGCGTCCACTGGCCGAGGCCGCCGTCGGGCTCCTGCCACGGCAGGCCGCGCGGCGCGGCACCGTCGGCGGCCAGGCCGGTCGCCGGGTCGGCCAGCGCGGACACGTGCGCGGCCAGCCGCGGGTCCAGCCATGGCTCGCGGATGTACGGCGGGTAGATGGTCAGCCGCTCGCGTAGCGTGAAGCCGGCGGCCGCGGTGCGGGCGGCGAGTTCGTCGATGGCCGGCCAGGGGCGTTCGGGGTTCACGTGGTCCGGAGTCAGCGGGGAGACGCCGCCCCAGTCGTCGATGCCCGCCCGCAGGATCAGGCCGTGCTGGTCGCCGACCAGGTTGGGCGGCGCCTGGATGCGCGCCTTCGCGCCGAGGACCAGCCGGGTCACGGCGATCGTGGCGGCCAGGTCGTCGAGTTCGGCGTCCGGGGTGTCGCGCATCTTGGTGTCCGGCTTGGCCCGGAAGTTCTGCACGATCACTTCCTGGATGCCGCCGTACAGCCGGGCGACCTTCCTGATCGCGAAGATCGACTCGGCGCGCTCGGCCGGCGTCTCGCCGATGCCGATGAGGATGCCGGTGGTGAACGGGACGTTGCAGCGGCCCGCGTCCTCGAGCACCCGCAGCCGGACCGCCGGGTCCTTGTCCGGGCTGCCGAAATGCGGCCCGCCGGGCTCGGTGAACAGGCGGGTCGAGGTGGTCTCGAGCATCATCCCCATCGACGGGGCGACCGGCTTGAGCCGCTGGAAGTCCTGCCAGCTGAGCACGCCCGGGTTGAGGTGCGGCAGCAGGCCGGTCTCCTCAAGCACGCGGATCGCCATCGCGCGGACGTAGGACAGCGTGTCGTCGTAGCCGTGGGCGTCGAGCCATTCGCGGGCCTGGCGCCACCGGAGTTCGGGCTTGTCGCCGAGGGTGAACAGGGCCTCCTTGCAACCCATTTCCGCGCCGCGGCGGGCGATGTCGAGCACCTCGTCGGGCTCCAGGTACATGCTGGTCAGCCGGTGCGGGACCGTCACGAACGTGCAGTAACCGCAGCGGTCCTGGCACAGCCTGGTCAGCGGGATGAAGACCTTGCGCGAATAGGTGATGATCCCGGGCCTGCCCGCGGCTTCCAGGCCGGCATCCCTGGTCCGGCTCGCGTAGCCGAGCAGCGTGTCCAGGTCGTCGCCCCGCGCACTCAGCAGGATCGTGGCCTCGGCCGGGTCGAGCGCCTTGCCGTCCCTGGCCCGGGCGAGCGTCCGGCGCATGCCCGAGGCCGTGACCTGGGTGGTTTCCCCGA
>Ga0209693_10000441_pt1 | contig 16752 bp, 15 predicted proteins | sample HubBroMetageWRM3_FD_188345 | JGI IMG/M metagenome (GOLD analysis project Ga0209693, IMG submission 188345) | Warmed soil microbial communities from the Hubbard Brook experimental Forest, New Hampshire - Hubbard Brook CCASE Soil Metagenome WRM 3... | ecosystem: Environmental > Terrestrial > Soil... | reverse complement strand
GATCTTGATCGGCAGCGGCGGGGCCGGCGGGTCCGGGGCGGCCGGGCTCGACGGCGGTCACGGCGGGGCCGCGGGCCTGTTCGGCGCCGGCGGGGCCGGCGGGGCCGGTGGGGCCAACATCAGCATCAACGGCGGTGTCGGCGGGCCCGGTGGGGCCGGCGGGGCCGGTGGGGCCGGCGGGTTCCTGTATGGCCCGGCCGGCTCCGGCGGGGTCGGCGGAGCCAGCGAGTTCGGGGTCGGCGGGGCCGGCGGGGCCGGCGGGCTGGCCGGGCTGTTGGGCGTGGGCGGGGTCGGCGGGGCCGGCGGGCTCGGCGCCACCAACGGCGGCAACGGCGGGGCCGGCGGGGCCGGGCTGTTGGGCGCCGGCGGGGCCGGCGGGGCCGGCGGGTTCGGTGCAGGCGAGAGTGGCCCGGTTGGACCCGACGGGTTCGGCGGGGCCGGCGGGGCCGGCGGGGCCGGCGGGCTGTTCGGCTCCGGCGGGGCCGGCGGCGCCGGCGGGTTCGGCGAAACCACCGGGGGTGTCGGTGGGGTCGGCGGCAACGCCGGCCTGCTGGGCTTCACGCAGTTCGCCCAAGGCGGCGCCGGGGGCACCGGCGGCTTCGGCTACACCACCGGGGGTAACGGCGGGGCCGGGGGCACCGGTGGCCTGCTGGCCGGCACCGGCGGGGCCGGCGGGGCCGGCGGGGCCGCCGGGAACGGCGAGTTCGACGGTGTCGGCGGTAACGGCGGGGCCGGCGGCGCCGCCGGCCTGCTGGTCGGCACCGGCGGCGCTGGCGGCACCGGCGGTGGCGCCAGCTTCGGCGCCACCGGCGGTAACGGCGGGGCTGGGGGCACCGGTGGCCAGCTGTTCGGCATCGGCGGCGCGCCCGGCCAACCGGTCACCGTACCCCTGGACTTCGCCGCGTAAGCCGCACCGCTGGGCGACAGGGCCGGCGCGGCGATGGCGCGGACGGCAGCGGCGGGCTGGTGCTCGATCGTGAGATGGCTTCAGGCGAGGTAGCCGGGCGGCATCGCTTCGAACATGAACTTGGTCATCCGGACTGCCCACTCCGAGCTGCCGCCCCCGACGATCAACGCGGCGAAGGCCAGATCGCCGCGGTATCCGGCGAACCAGGAGTGCGACCCGCCCGGGAACTCGGCCTCACCGGTCTTCGCGTAGATCTCGCCGCAGCACCCCGAAATCTCTTTGGCCGTCCCGTTGGTCACCACGAGCCGCATCATCGGCCGCAGCGCATCGACCATCTTCGGGCTGATCGGAGTGTCGTCGCCCTCGACCGTGGTCGGCCGGCCGGCGATCAGCTGCGGCACCGGGGTCTTGCCGGCCGCCACCGTGGCGGCCACCAGGGCCATGCCGAACGGACTGGCCAGCACCTTGCCCTGGCCGAAGCCGTCCTCGGTGCGCTCGGCCAGATCCACCGTCGGCGGCACCGACCCGGTCACGGTGCTGATGCCATCCACCGTGTAGTCGAGCCCGATCCCGTAGCGCGTGGCTGTCTGCGTCAGGCCGCGGGGCGGCATCCTGCTGCTCAGCTCGGCGAACGTGGTGTTGCACGAGCTCGCGAACGCGCGCGACAGCGAAACCACTCCGAGGTCGAAACCACCGTAGTTGGGGATGGTGCGGTGCCCGATGTCGACATGGCCCGGGCAACCGAGCATCGAGTTAGGAGTGACCATGTCGCGGTCGAGGGCGGCGCCGGCCGTGACCATCTTGAACGTCGACCCCGGCGGAAAGAGGCCGTTGGTGGCCGGCAGACCGTCAGCGTCGGCCCCACCGTTCTGCGCGATCGCGAGGATCTCCCCCGTCGACGGCTTGATGACGACGATCATCGCCTTGCCGCCCTTATTGTCCACGGCGCGCTGGGCGGCGTTCTGCACCACCCGGTCGAGTGTGATCGACACCGAGGGCGCCGGCGCCCCTTCGACTTCGTGCAACACGGCGACGTCGACACCGTTCTGGTTGACGCTGACCACCCGCCAGCCCGCCTGGCCGTCGAGTTGGTCCATCACGGCCTTCTTCACTTGGCCCATGACGGCCGGCGCGAAGTGGGGGTCGGTCGGCAAAATTGCGGCCTGAGGTGTGACCACGATGCCGGGCAATCTGCCAATCGCGGGGAAAACCTTGTCGTTGTCGTCGGGATGCAGGGTGGCCAGGTCCACCGCTTGGGTCGCCGAGCTCGCTTGCTCGGCGAGTAGCTGCGGGTCATTCAGCGCGTCGTTGAAAGGGCGCAGGACATCGACTATCGCATGTACGGTTCCGATCAGGGCGGGCCCAGCCTGACTGGCGTCCAGCGTGTAGTGGTACAGGTAGCCCGGCGCCAGCACGTCGCTGCCCCCGAGCTCGTTCACTGAGGCACGCCGTGGCGGATCGGCCCGCAACGCGAACGTCTGATGCTCGCCCAGCTGGGGATGCAGCCCGGTGGTCGCCCAGCGGACCTCCCAGTGCCCCTCTTCACGGGCCATCTTCAACTGGCCGTCGTAACTCCAGGTCCTGTTCTTGGGCAGATGCCAGGTGAAGCGGTAGGCGACCGTGCCGGTGTCTTCGGCGTACTTCGAGCTCAGCATCTGCGCGTCCAGGTGAGTGGCCTGAAGTCCGGCCCAGGCTGCGTTGAGCGCTTCACGGGCTTCGTTGGGGATGTCGCTGAGTTGGGCGGCCGTCGCGGTGTCGCCGATGGCCAACGCACCGAAGAACTTTTCGGCTGTCGGGCCGGGACCTTCCGGCCGCGGAGTGCACCCGGACAGGGCGATGACCGCGACGAGCAGCAACCCTGAGGCTGCTGATACCGCTGATGTCTTTGAGGTTTTTGATACGAACGTTGTTTTTGTTGCCATCGTGACTGATGTTAAGAACTGTGGCTCCCACACCCGCGCAGACACACCGAGACAGAACTGTTACGAGGAGGCTTGCACGCGGATCTGACGTCGCTGCGAAAAATCCCGGCCCGGAATCGCAGTCGGGTTTCCCCCGCAAGCGGTTGGTCCCCCAGCTCGCGGGTCGCGCGGATCCCCTAGTCCAGCAGAACCGTCGCGAAGGTGCCGACTTCGGCGAAGCCCGCCCGGGCGTATGCAGAACGGGCAACGGTGTTGAAGTTGTTGACGTACAGGCTGGCTATTCGCCCACCACCGAGGATCACAGCGGCCAGCATTGCGGTGCCGCGAGTGCCCAGCCCCATACCGCGCCACTCGGGGTGCACCCAGACCCCTTGGATCTGCCCGACTGACGGGGACTGCGATCCCACTTCGGCTTTGAAGACGACCTGACCGTGCTCGAAGCGGGCCCAGGCCCGCCCCGACGCGATCAGGCTGGCGACGCGGCGGCGGTACCCACGACCGCCGTCGCCGAGCCGGGGGTCGACCCCCACTTCGCCGATGAACATGTCGACTGCGGCCACCAGGTAGGCGTCCAGCTCGTCTGGTCGAACCTGACGCACCTCGGGGTCGATCTCGCAGCTCGGGTGACTGGTGAGGGCCATCAGCGGTTGGTCGTCACGCACGTCGCGCGCCGGTCCCCAGACCGTCTCGAGCCGCTCCCACATCGGCATCACCAAGTCGGCCCGACCGACCAGCGACGAGCAGCGCCGGGTCCCGCTCATCGCTTCGTCGGCGAATGCGGTCAGATCGGCCGGTCCGCCGCGCAGCGGGATGAGATTGGCACCAGCGAAACACAGCGACTCGTCGGCGCCGCGGCGGGTCCACAACTCTCCGCCAATCGAATTGGGGTCAAGGCCGTGGTCTGCTACGCGGGCTGCAACCATGCACGACCCCACCGGGTCGTCGTCGAATACCCGCCACACCGCCGCGACATCGCGCACTACGGACACCCGTCTGTCGCCGATTAGGCGAAAGACAGGCGGAGCCGACATCTGGCGAACTCTCTGTGGGGCGAACTGAGGGCCAGTAAAGGCAGCTGGCCCCTATCAGCTTACGGTCACAATCGGCGAACCGCTCGTCGTTGTGCCCGGACCGTGATCGACGCGTTGTTCTGAAGCAAGTCGCATGGCTTCTTCGATCAGCGTCTCAACGATCTGAGCTTCGGGCACGGTCTTGATCACTTCGCCCCGAACAAAGATCTGCCCCTTGCCATTTCCTGACGCGACCCCCAGGTCAGCCTCCCGGGCTTCGCCGGGGCCGTTGACGACACAGCCCATCACGGCGACCCGCAGCGGGAAGTCGAGGCCGTCAAGGCCGGCACTGACCGCGTTGGCCAATGTGTAAACATCGACCTGGGCGCGCCCGCACGACGGGCAGGACACGATCTCCAGACCGCGCGGCCGCAGGTTCAGCGACTCCAGGATCTGGTTGCCGACCTTGACCTCTTCGACCGGCGGGGCGGACAGCGACACCCGGATGGTGTCGCCGATGCCCCGCGACAGTAGTGCGCCGAAGGCGACCGCGGACTTGACGGTGCCCTGGAAGGCGGGGCCGGCTTCGGTGACACCGAGGTGCAGCGGGTAATCGCACTGCGCGGCCAGCAATTCGTAGGCGGCAACCATCACTACCGGATCGTTGTGCTTGACGCTGATCTTGATGTCGCCGAAGCCGTGTTCCTCGAACAGCGAGGCCTCCCACAGCGCGGACTCCACCAGCGCCTCGGGCGTGGCCTTGCCGTATTTGGCCATGATCCGCTTGTCCAGCGAGCCGGCGTTGACGCCGATCCGGATCGGGATACCTGCGGCGCCGGCTGCCTTGGCGACCTCACCGACCCGGCCGTCGAACTCCTTGATGTTGCCCGGGTTGACTCGCACCGCGGCGCATCCGGCGTCGATGGCCGCGAAGATGTACTTCGGCTGGAAGTGGATATCGGCGATTACCGGGATCTTGCTCTTCTTGGCGATCGCCGACAGCGCGTCGGCATCCTCTTGACGCGGGCAGGCCACCCGGACGATGTCGCAACCGGCGGTGGTCAACTCGGCGATCTGCTGCAGTGTCGAGTCGATGTCATGGGTCTTGGTGGTGCACATCGACTGCACCGAGACCCGGTAGTCGCTGCCGACCCCGACATCTGCGACCATCAGTTGACGCGTGGCGCGCCGAGGGGCAAGCGTGGGCGCCGGAGCCTCCGGCATACCCAAGCCAATGGTCACTGTGTTCCTACTCTCTGGTGTTTCGCCATCGCGTATTCGGAAGAGCCTGTGCTCACTGGAAGAGCCTGATCGGGTTGACCAGATCAGCCGTCACCGTCAGCAGCATGTACCCGACCACAAACACCAAGACCACGTACGTCGCGGGCATGAGTCTGAGATAGTTCACCGGGGCGGCCGCGACCATGCCACGGGCGGACCGGAAGAGGTTGCGGATCTTCTCGAACGCCGCGATAGCGATGTGGCCGCCATCAAACGGCAACAGTGGCACCAGGTTGATCGCACCCAAAACGAGGTTCAACTGAGCCAAGAAGAACCAGAACGCCACCCACAACCCATGGTCGACGGTGTCGCCGCCGATGATGCTGGCGCCGACGACACTCATCGGCGTCTGTGGGTCGCGCTGACCACCGCCAATGGCATGCACCAGCGCGCCGACCTTGGTCGGGATCGCGACCAGCGCCTTGCCCACCTCGCCGGTCAGGTCGGCGGTGAATGCGAAGGTGGCGGGTATCGCGGAGACCACGCCGTAGTGCGTGGGCGCTTGACGTACCGCGCCGACCCCGATGGCACCGACGTTGGAAGCCGTGGGCTGGCCGCTTTGCCCGTTGGACCCAGTGGAAATGAAGCGCTGGGTCGGCGTGACGTCGACGTAGGCGGTAATCGGGGTGCCGTCACGATCAACGACGATTGGAACGGTGCCGTGCAACTTGCGGACCGCGGCGGCCATGTCGTCGAAGGTCGACACCGGCGTGTCACCAACTTTGACGACGATGTCGCCGGTGCGAATTCCGGCCAATGCGGCCGGACCGGGGCCTGTGCAATTTCCGACCTTACCGGGGGATAGTTCTGGTGCCACGCAAGCAGTTTCGCCCACTATGGCCTGGGTGGACGGGTGCAGGTCAGGCAGCCCCCAGACCAGCGCGATGACATAGATCAGCACCACACAGATAACGAAGTTCATGCCCGGGCCGGCGAACAACACCGCGACACGCTTCCAGGTGCTCTGCTTGTACATGGCCCGGTCGGCTTCATCGGGTGCCAGATCCTCGACCGGGGTCATGCCGGCGATGTCGCAGAAGCCGCCCAGCGGGACCGCTTTGAAGCCGTACTCGATTTCGCCGCGCCGGGTTGACCATAGCGTGGGGCCGAAGCCGACGAAGTAGCGACGCACCCTCATGCCGGTGGCGCGGGCGACCCACATGTGGCCGCACTCGTGCAGGGCCACCGAGATCAGGATGGCAAGCGCGAACAGCACAATGCCGATGGCGAACATCATCTGGCGCTAGGACCTTTCTAAAACCATTCCGGAGACTTTCCCTTCAGACTCCCGCGGGGCTCGCTGTTGTGATTGCGCGCTGCGCTCGTTCACGTGCCCAGCGCTGCGCTTCTAGTACGTCATCCACGTTAGCGGGTGAAACGGCCCATTGGTCGGCGGCGTGCAACACGTCGGCGATGGTTCCGACAATTGCGGGGAAGCCGATGCGGCCGGCGAGGAACGCTTCTGCTGCTTCCTCGTTGGCGGCGTTGTAGACGGCGGTCATGCAACCGCCGGTCTGACCGGCGTGCCGGGCCAGCTCGACCGCGGGGAAAACATCGGTGTCCAGCGGCTCGAATTCCCAGGTAGACGCGGTACTGAAGTCGCAATGGGCGGAAGCCCCGGGTACCCGCCGCGGCCAGCCCAACGCCAAAGAAATGGGCAGCTTCATGTCCGGGGGGCTGGCCTGCGCGATGGTCGAGCCGTCGATGAAGGTGACCATCGAGTGAACAACTGACTGCGGGTGCACGACCACCTCGATGCGGTCGTAGGCGATGCCGAATAGCAGGTGGGTTTCGATGAGCTCAAGCCCCTTGTTGACCAGCGACGCCGAGTTCAGCGTGTTCATCGGGCCCATCGACCAGGTCGGGTGGGCGCCGGCCTGCGCCGGGGTGACGTCCTCGAGGTCAGCGGCGGCCCAGCCGCGAAACGGACCGCCGGAGGCGGTCAGCACCAGTTTGGCGACCTCGTCGGGCTCACCCCCGCGCAAACACTGGGCCAGTGCGGAGTGCTCGGAGTCGACCGGCACGATCTGACCCGGCTGCGCCGCCCGAAGCACCAGCGGACCCCCCGCGACCAGCGATTCCTTGTTGGCCAGCGCCAGCCGGGCGCCTGACTGCAGCGCAGCCAGTGTCGGTCGCAGCCCCAACGCCCCGACCAGTGCATTGAGCACCACGTCGGCTTCGGTCTCCTCGACCAGCCTGGTGACCGCATCGGGCCCGCGGTAGGGGATACCTCCGGCCGTCTCGGCGGCCTGATCATCGGCGACGGCGATATTGGTCACCCCCGTCTCGGCACGCTGTCGCAGCAGCGTGTCCAGGTTCGCTCCCCCGGCTGCCAGCCCGACCACCTTGAAGCGGTCCGGGTTGGCCGCGATGACCTCCAGCGCCTGGGTACCGATCGAGCCGGTACTACCCAGCACCAGCACGCGCAGGCAGCCGTCGGCGTGCCCTTGGTTCGGCGCGTTGGTCACTTACTCATTGTGCAGCTTCGGCACGCCTGTCGCGGCGTGCCCGCATCAACTTTTCGGATGCCAACTTTTCGGATGCCACAGAAAGCGAACGATTCTCGGACCCATCCGTGACCGGAGTCACTCCGAATAACTCGTGTTTATCCGGGAGGGTCGGCAGCAAAGACCGTCTATAGCAAAGGAATCGAAATTCAATGATGAACCTCAAGGCTAACTCAGTCGCAGTGGCAAGTCTCGCGGCGATCGCAGTGGTGGGTTTCTCGGGGTGTTCGAGCAACAAACCCGCGGCCCAAGGCACCACCGGCGCGATACCTGCGACCAGCATGGCGGCACCCGCAATGACGGCCACGACGTCCGCAACGGCGGACCCCGCCGCGGACCTGGTTGGATCCGGCTGCCCGGGCTACGCCGCGCAGCATCCCAGCGGTCCCGGATCAGTGGCCGGGATGGCCCAGGACCCGGTCGCGACGGCGGCGTCGAACAACCCGATGCTGACCACCCTGACCTCGGCGTTATCAGGCAAGCTGAACCCGGACGTGAACCTCGTCGACACTCTCGACAACGGCCAGTACACCGTATTCGCGCCCACGAATGCCGCATTCGACAAGCTTCCGGCAGCCACCATCGACAAGCTGAAGACCGACGCCCAGCTACTCAAAAGCATCCTGACCTACCACGTGGTGCAGGGCCAGTTGAGTCCAGCAAAAGTCGACGGCACCCATGCAACCCTGCAGGGCGCTGACTCGACGGTGACCGGCCAAGGAAACGACCTCAAGGTCAACGACGCGGGCTTGGTGTGCGGAGGGGTGCACACCGCGAACGCGACGGTGTACATGATCGACACGGTGCTGATGCCTCCGACCCGGTAACGTTCGCCGCAACGCACGACAAGGCGGCCCGCACAGGGCTGCCTTGCCGTGTCGCCGAACGTTGGTTGGTGTAATGAAAATTGTTGTTTCCCTTACCCGTCCGTGACCGCGACGGCGACGAATATGGGCTATGTTGACCCTTGCTTTAATCGGCTTCCTCGGCGGCCTGATCACCGGAATATCACCATGCATCCTGCCTGTGCTGCCGGTGATATTTTTCTCGGGCACCCAGGGCGCCGACGCGGCGACGTCACCGGAAACCGAAGGCGCGGTGGCGGTCAAGCCAAAACGTGGGCTGTCCGACACCTTGCGCCCCTACCGGGTGATCGGCGGTCTGGTGCTCAGCTTCAGCGTGGTCACCCTGCTCGGCTCGGCACTACTGTCGGTGCTGCATCTGCCGCAAGACGCCATCCGGTGGGTCGCCCTGGTCGCCTTGGTGGCGATAGGAATCGGTCTGATCTTTCCTGGGTTTGAACAGCTGCTGGAGCGACCGTTCTCCCGCATCCCGCAGAAGCAAATCACGACCCTCGGCAACGGTTTCGGTCTCGGCCTGGCACTGGGTGTGCTCTATGTCCCCTGCGCGGGACCCGTTCTCGCCGCGATCGTCGTGGCCGGCGCCACTGGAACCATCAGCGCGGGAATCGTCGTACTCACCGGCGCGTTCGCGCTCGGCGCCGCGCTGCCACTGCTGTTCTTCGCACTGGCCGGTCAACGAGTCGCCGAGCGGGTGAGCGCTTTTCGGCGCCGACAACGTGAGATCCGAATCGCCGCGGGAATCGTGACCATCCTGCTCGCGGTGGCGCTGGTGTTCGATCTGCCGGCGATGCTACAGCGGGCTATTCCCGACTACACCGCTGCACTGCAACAGAAAGTCGGCGGCTCTGAGCAAATACGGGAAAAGCTGAACCTGGGCGGGATTGTCAACGACCAGAATGCGCAGCTGTCGAACTGCAGCAACGGAGCGCCGCAACTCGAAAACTGCGGCTCTGCACCAGATCTCAAAGGCATCGCGGCCTGGCTCAACACGTCCGGCGGCAAACCCGTCACCCTGGATTCGTTACGCGGCAAAGTCGTGCTGGTTGATTTCTGGGCTTATTCCTGCATCAACTGCCAACGCGCCATCCCACATGTCGTCGGCTGGTACCACGCTTACCGGGACAGCGGTTTCGAGGTCGTCGGCGTGCACACCCCCGAATACGCCTTCGAAAAAGTGACAGGCAATGTCGCCCAAGGCGCGGCGGATCTGGGCATCACGTATCCGATCGCACTTGACAACGGTTACTCCACCTGGACGAACTATCGCAACCGGTACTGGCCCGCCGAATATCTGATCGACGCCAGCGGCACGGTTCGCCACATCAAGCTCGGCGAAGGCGATTACGACGTCACCGAGAACTTGATCAGGCAATTGCTCACCGACGCCAAGCCCGGCATCAAGCTTCCCAAAGCTGTGGACGCGACCGACACCACCCCGAAAGCCGGCCTCACACCTGAGACGTACTTCGCGGTTGGCAAAGTGGTCAACTACGGCGGCAGCGGCATATACGACGAAGGGTCGGCGAAGTTTGATTATCCGCCGGCTTTGAAAGCCGATAGCTTTGCCTTGCGCGGGCCGTGGTCACTGGACTATCAGGGCGCGACGGCCGACGCCGACAACTCGGCCATCAAACTCAATTACCACGCCAAAAACGTCTATGTCGTTGCCGGCGGGACCGGGACCCTCACGGTTATCCGCAACGGAAAGTCAGTCACGCTGCCGATCGGCGGACCACCGACCGCCCACCAGATCGTCACCGCTGATCAGGTGACATCCGGAACGCTTGAGGTGCAGCCCAGCAGGGGATTGCAGCTGTTTTCCTTCACCTACGGCTAAATAAGTCAAGAATCCCTGTTGCACCCGATCCGGCAAACGATCTGCTCCGAAGAAGTGGTGTCGGGATTTCCGCATGACGGTATGGAACTAATCCGGCTGCTGACCCGTCACCCGGGTTCGGCGAACCGTCGCAGCGGTGCCGAGATCCACGTCAGCGCGATGTCCTCTCGGGCTTCCTCGTGCCTCCGTCGATCTCGGTGCCGTGCCACGTTCTCACGCACTTCAAACGGCAAGGGCCCGCCTCAACGCCACAGACCCGCCCGGCGCAGACCCGCCTATGCCAGAATATTCAGGCAGTGTGAGTCTCAGTTTCAGTCCCAACCGGAGGAGTTGTGGTGGCCAGTACAGAGGTGGAGCACTTTGCCGGCGTCGACCCCGCTGAGGTGCCATCTGCAGCGTGGGGCTGGAGCAGGATCAACGTCCGCACTTGGCACGGCCTCGGGCTGTTCGTCTTCGTTTTCCTGCTCGCGATGCTGCGCGGCAATCACGTGGGCCACATCGAGGACTTTTTCCTGATCGGCTTTGCCGCCATGGTGCTCTTCGCTCTCGTTCGCGACTTATGGGGCCGACGGCGCGGCTGGATCAGGTAGCTGTCGCACGGTTTCGTGTGCCGAACTCGCCCGATGGATGTTCACATCGCCGGAACCGCTGCGAACTTGCAGGGCGAAAGTCTCATCACCTAGCTCAGGGCCGTCCGACGGCTGCAACTCATTGGTGACGGCACCGGATCCTGTGATGATGTCCAGCCGCGCGGCGGTTCCTTCGGCAATCCCGACGGCGACCGCGCCGCTGCTGGTCTGCGCCGACACGGCGCCATAAACGGCTGCCGCGACGGTCACTGATCCCGAGGCGGTCCGAGACTTCACGTTGCCGCGCAGCCGGTCGACGGTCAGCGAGCCGCTGGCGGCTTTGAATTTCAGATCGCCGTCGAGATTTCCGATCGTTACGTTGCCGGACGCGGTCGCAACGGAGGCGCCGCCTTCCGCGGCATGCACGGTAAACGATCCGGATGCGTTGGTGGCTTTGAGCTTTCCCGTAACGACATCGACTTCGACATCTCCGCTGGCCGATGCGAACCGGACATCGCTGAATTCACCTTCGGCGCGCATATCCGCAGATTCCAGCGACACATACAGCCTCGACCGTGTCGGCAGCGCGATTTCGAGGTCGATGGCGCCGCCCCGGAATAACGGTAGGCCTCGTTTGGCGCCGGTGACGGCCAGCTTGCCGTCGTTGAATTCCACTCGGGTGTGCTCGGCCGCCCAGACGTCAGAACTACGCGATTCGTCGCGCGGGCGCACCTCGACGACGGTGTCGGTGCGGTCGGTTGCAACCAGGTGGACCGAACCATCGCCGGCTTGGATTCGAACCGAGATCGGATATGGGGTGTCAAACGTAGGCATCTTTTGTCCTTCATGTGGTGCATGTGGTGACAGGGGGTGACGGGGATGGATGATTCAGCGCACCCAGCCGGTAACGCGATGGCTGGTAGTTCGGTTTGTTGAGCGGCCGGACTCGGCAGGGCCGGCTCCTTGACTGGCCCCAGCCGCCGCACGGACCAGCCAGCTGTTCAGCGACGCCCCCTCGCGGCGGGCCGCCGCTTCGACGGCCGCTCGCAATCCCTCCGGAAGCCGGAGCGTGACCCGCCATGTGGCGCCGTCATCGTCGTACTGGGCGACGAGCACTTTGTCCGCGTTCTCGATGGGTTCCTCGTCAAGCGGAGCGCTGACGATGAACTCCGGGTCGCGGCCCCGCAGCCGCACCTCTACGGATCGAGGCGCCAGCTCACCGGTGATTTCCTCAGCGGCGGACGACAGCGCTTCCAACAGTGCGAGCCTGATCGCTGACTCGAGTGGTGCGCTCAGCCGGTCGGCCAGCTGCTGCGCGGCGTCGCCTGCGGCCGCCGCGGCCAGGTTCAACTCGTGCCGGACGGCGTCGACATAAGGTTGCAGATCCATAGTGTCATGTTGACACCACTTTGGTGTCTACACAAGTGTCGCTGTGGTGCGCTGTGGTGTCAGCGAGAGCGCCGCACCCGCCGGTACCAGCTACTTGCGAGAGCACCGCTCATGAACACAGCCATCGCCGCCGCCCACGGCCATACGCCATGTTGGTGAACCCAGCCGGCCAGCAGGCCTTGCACACGGCCAGCCGCAGTAATCACCGCGTCCTGCGGATTCTCCTGCGCGCTGGTGATCGCGCTGAACAGCCGCACTTCGTAGAGGCCGTAGTAGCCCACGTAGACCCCGACCAGCACCATCAGTAGGCCACTGATCCGGTTTACGAACGGCAATAGCCGACGCAGCCGGTCGGCCAGTGCCGAGCTCGCCGTCGCAGCGGCAACCGCAAGGACTCCGACGACCAAGGTCAGGCCGGCGACGTAGGCGAGGTAGATCGCCACGCCCCCGATGGTCGAACCGCTCCGAAAGCCGGCAGCGGTGACCGCCAAGAACGGCCCGATGGTGCACGACAGCGAGGCGATCGCATAGCTGACGCCATACCCATACATCCCCACTATCGGACCCACTGTCCGAGAGCCCCGCCGCACCTTCGGAGCCCACCGCAGGTTGAGCGGCCGAGGCGTCAGGGCCGTCAACTCCCGACCCGACAGCAGCCAAATCCCAAGGGCCACCAGCACTATGCCGATCAGCACCGTCACGTAGGGCAAGTAGCGCTGCACCGTCGAGGCCGCCGATATGGTCAGTGCCCCGAACAGTCCGAATACTGTCAAAAAGCCGAGCGCCATCCCGACGGTGGCTGCCAGAGCCCGGCCGATCGCAGCCAATCCCGGCGGTGCCGCCAGCCGTTCGCCGGACTGCTGCCCGCGCACCACCAGAAGCAGGTACGCGGGCAGCATGGCAAACCCACACGGGTTCAGCGCCGCCACCAATCCGGCGGCGAAGGCCAGACCTACCAGACCTTGATTCACGGGGTCAGTGCGTCAGAGCGGCCACTCGGCCGGCCAACTCCTGCTGGGACATCGCCGACGTCGGGTTGTTGACGAATGTCGAGCTGCCATCGGCGCGGTAGAACACATACGCCGGTTGCCATGGCACGTTGTAGCGAGCCCAGATCGAGCCGTCGGTGTCGTTGAGGTTGGTGAAGTTCAAGTTGTACTTGGAGACGAAATTCTGCGTTGCAGCGACATCCGAGTGCGCCGCGACGCCGACGAAGGTGACCCCGGGATTGGCGGCCGCCACCTGGCTGACGCCGGGAGCTTCGGCGTTACAGAATGGGCACCACGGCGTCCAGAACCACAACACCGCCGGCTTGCCCTGCAGGCTGGCGCCATTGAAGCCGGCACCGCTGAGGGTGGTTCCGGTGAACTGCAGACGATCGTCGGCGGCCTCAGCGCGCGGCGGTTCGGCCAGCCCGAATACCAGGGCGGCGGCAAAGACTGCCACAGCAAAAAACTTGAGCGGGGACAACAGACGAACAATCATGGCGTTCCTTATTTGCTGGTGTTATGCCCTTAAGACGTGATAGCCACCGCTGCGGTTCACAACGCCGCGCCCGCGCTCCAGCTACCCCCCTCCGGCGGCCAGCTGTCCGCAGGCCCCCGCTGATTCGCCCGCGCTCCAACTACCCGCCTCCGGCGGCCAGCTGTCCGCAGGCCCCCGCTGATTCGCCCGCGCTCCAACTACCCGCCTCCGGCGGCTAGCTGTCCGCAGGCCCCCGCTGATTCGCCCGCGCTCCAACTACCCGCCTCCGGCGGCTAGCTGTCCGCAGGCGGCGCTGATCTCCCGGCCTCGGGTGTCTCGCACCGTGCACGACACCCCTTTCGACCGGACGCGCCGAACGAACTCCCGCTCCACCGCCTTGGGGCTGGCGTCCCAATCACTGCCCGGGGTGGGGTTGAGCGGGATCAGGTTCACATGCACCAGCGGTCCGAGCGCACGATGTAGCCGCTTACCGAGTAGATCAGCGCGCCACGGTTGGTCGTTGACATCGCGGATCAATGCGTACTCGACAGATACCCGCCGACCAGTCACATCGGCGTAGTACCTGGCGGCATCAAGAGCCTCGCTGATCTTCCACCGGCTGTTGACCGGAACCAGTGTGTCGCGCAACTCGTCGTCGGGCGCATGCAGCGACAGCGCCAGAGTCACCCCGAGCCGTTCGTCGGCAAGCTTGCGGATCGCCGGAGCCAGGCCCACCGTCGACACCGTCACCGCGCGGGCCGAAATCCCGAAACCGTGTGGCGGCTGCTCGGTGATGCGCCGCACCGCGGCCAGCACCCTTACGTAGTTGGCCAGCGGCTCTCCCATGCCCATGAAAACCACATTCGAGAGCCGATCACCGAAGTCGTCGCGCAGCGCCGCGGCACCGGCACGCACCTGTTCGAGGATCTCCGCGGTCGACAGGTTGCGGGTCAATCCACCCTGGCCGGTGGCACAGAACGGGCAGGCCATCCCGCAGCCTGCCTGCGATGAGATGCACAACGTGTTGCGCTGCGGGTAGCGCATCAGCACCGACTCGAAAGTGGCGCCATCGACTGCCCGCCACAACGTCTTTCGGGTCTGGCCGCCATCACACGTGATTTCACGGGCCGCGGTGAGCAGGTCCGGGAACATCGTCTCGGCGACCAGGTCACGAACGGCCGCCGGAAGGTCGGTCATCAGCCGCGGATCGGCGGTCAGTCGGCCGTAGTACTGGTGCGCGAGCTGCTTGGCGCGAAACTCCGGCAAGCCCAACTCCGCGATGGCGGACGCGCGGCCCGCAGCGTCGAGGTCGGCTAGATGCCGTGGCGGCCGACCGGGGCGCGGCTCGGAGAACATCAACTCTTGGACCATGGCATGTCCAGTATCGGCCCTTTCAGGGCAACAGCGTGAAGATTGTCCAGGCCGCCACCGCGGACGGGAGCACGCCGTCGAGTCGGTCCATCAGGCCGCCGTGACCGGGTAGCAGCCGGCCCATGTCCTTGATGCCCAGGTCGCGCTTGATCTGGGATTCCACCAGGTCGCCAAGCGTGCAGGTGAGAACGAGTACCAGGCCCAACAGCGCGCCGACCCACGGTGATTTGCCGGCCAAGAAGGTCGCGGACAGGATCGCTGCGGTGATCCCGCAGACCAACGAACCGGCGAATCCCTCCCAGGACTTGTTCGGGCTGATCGTCGGAACCATCGGATGTCTACCCAAGAGCACGCCCACGGTGTAACCGCCCACGTCGGATGCGACGACCGTGAGCATCAGGCAGAACACCCGTCCCGCGCCATCGTGTGGATAGACCAGCAATGCGGCGAAAGAGGCAAACAACGGAACCCACGCGGCCAGGAAAATGGTGGCGGAAGCGTCCCGCAGATAGTTCGACGCGGCCGGCGGCCCGGCTATGGGTTCGTGGGATTCGTGCCGCTTGCTCTCGTCCGGCATCAACAGCCGCCAGATCATGCAGACCACCACGGTCGCGCCGAAGCCGGCCAACGCCCCGACTGCGTGATACGGCCAGGTCAGCCAGACCGTGACCTGGCCACCGATCAGCAGCGGGATTACCGGGATTACATATCCGGCTTCACGCAGCCGCCGGACCACCTCATGGCTCGCAACGAAAATGGCGGCGGAGCAAAGGATCACCCAGCCGCGCGGAGCGAACACCAGCGTCGCGACGAGAACAGCACCAATACTGGCGCCCACCGCGATGGCGGCGCGTAGATCGCGTCCTGCCCGGGACTTCTTTTTTGCAGTATGTTGCGACCCTCCCGCCGGTTCGTCGGCCGGGGTGCCTGCGCCGGCATCGGTAGTCGCCACGAACTTCGTTGCTGGGCGGCCGCTAGACCTCCAGCAGCTCGCCTTCTTTGTGCTTGACCAACTCGTCGATCTGGTTGACGTACTGCTGGGTGGTCTTGTCCAAGTCTTTTTCCGCGCGACCGACCTCGTCCTCGCCGGCCTCGCCGTCCTTGCGGATCCGGTGCAGTTCCTCCATAGCTTTGCGACGAATGTTGCGCACCGAGACCTTGGCGTCTTCCCCCTTGCCCTTGGCCTGCTTGACCATGTCCCGGCGACGTTCCTCGGTGAGCTGCGGTACTGCCACCCGGATGAGGGTGCCGTCGTTGGTGGGGTTCACCCCCAGGTCGGAGTTGCGAATGGCGGTCTCGATGGCATGCAGCTGATTGGCTTCGTAGGGCTTGATGACGACAAGCCGCGCCTCGGGGACATTGATGCTGGCCAGCTGCGTGATCGGGGTGTGGGTGCCGTAGTAGTCGATGACGACCCGAGAAAACATACCGGGGTTGGCGCGGCCGGTCCGGATTGTTGACAAGTCGTCGCGGGCCACCGACACGGCCTTTTCCATTTTCTCTTCTGCGTCGAAGAGAGCTTCATCTATCATTTGCGCCGCTCCTTCTCATCGCTGCGCTCTGCATCGTCGCCGGCGCGGATCATATGCGCCGCTCCTTCTCATCGCTGCGCTCTGCATCGTCGCCGGCGCG
>Ga0209693_10000437_pt1 | contig 16772 bp, 15 predicted proteins | sample HubBroMetageWRM3_FD_188345 | JGI IMG/M metagenome (GOLD analysis project Ga0209693, IMG submission 188345) | Warmed soil microbial communities from the Hubbard Brook experimental Forest, New Hampshire - Hubbard Brook CCASE Soil Metagenome WRM 3... | ecosystem: Environmental > Terrestrial > Soil... | reverse complement strand
GGTCACCCGGCCGCGCAGCCGGCCCGCAGAAAGACCGCACCGGCGGCTACTCGCACGGCCTCAGCCAGTGGATCGAGTCCGGTGGTGCTGACCGGGCCGGGGAGCATCAGGTTCTCCTCCGCCGTGGCGGAGAACGCGCGGCTGGCCGCCGCGCTCGCCCCGGTGCTGCGGGGCGGCACGGGCAACCTCGCGGCCGGGGTGGTCGACGCGGCAACCGGGGCCGTCGCCGTCTACGGGGGCGACCGGAAGTTTCACGCCGCCAGCGTCATCAAGGTGGACATCCTCGCCTCGCTGCTGCTGGAGCACCAGTGGTCGAATGCGCCGCTGAGCGCGCAGCAGCGGGCGCTGGCCACCGAAATGATCGAGGACAGCAGCGACCAGGCCGCCAATGAACTCTGGGAAGCTGCCGGGGAAGGCCAGGGCGTCAAGGTAGCCAACCAGGAGTTCGGCCTGCGGCAGACGACGCCGGGCGACGGCATCTACTGGGGTCTCACCAGCACCACGGTCGAGGACCAGTTGCGGCTGCTAGCCGACCTCGCTTCGAGTCACTCGCCGCTTTCGGCGGGGTCCCGGTCCTTTGAGCTCGGCCTGATGCGGCACGTGGCGGCCAGCCAGGACTGGGGAGTTACCGCCGCAGCCGTTCCGGGCACTGGAGCGGCCGTGAAGGACGGCTGGCTCCCCGACGGCAGCGCCACCACCTGGGTGATCAACAGCGTCGGCCTGATATCGCGCGGCGGGCACGAGCTGCTCGTCGCGGTGCTGTCCAGCGACCAGCCGTCCGAGTCGGCCGGGATAACCCAGGTTGACGCCGCCGCCAAGGCCGCTGTCTCCGCGATCAGTGGAGCCCGCGCGTAGCGCGGGCTCCACAATCTCAGGTAGTCCCTGACAAGGGCAGAGCCCCAGCAGGCTGGGTCTTGGGTCAGCGCGACGGGATAACGACGGTCTGCATGATCTTGTCGGCCAGCGTCTGCCGCTTGGCGTCCCAGAGCGGGAACAGAAAGCCGACGTAGCAGATGACGCTGTCGACGATGTGGCAGATGTCGCGCAGGAAGGCCTTGCCGGGGCCGATCGGCTGGCCGGTCTGCTCGCCGATCAGGCTCATGTTCAGCGCCCTCTTGCCCCAGGACTGGCCCGTCTTCCCAGCCTGGTACCAGCGGTTGTACGCGGTGACGGCGATTCCGGCGAGCACGAAGATGAAATAGACGGCGCTGTTGTGCGATGCCACGCCGATGCCGATCAGGATCCAGACGGGGACGACGTCGATGAGGTAAGCGCCGACCCGGTACAGCCAGCTCGAGTAGTTTCCTGCCTGGCTGACGTAGCCGCCCTGCGGCGCGCCATAACCCCCCGCGGGCTGGCCGTAGGCGCCTTGCTGGCCGTAGGGGCCGGGCTGACCGTACCCTCCGGGCTGGCTGTATCCCGCCGACTGGTCATATCCGCCTGGCTGCTGGGCGTATCCCCCGGGTGGGGGCGGTGGCGGGCTGCCGTAGCCGCCGGCGGGCGGAGGGCTGCCGTAGCCGCCGGCGGGCGGCGGGCTGCCATACCCACCCGGCGCTTGGCCGTAGCCGTCGGAGGGACCGGCGTTGCCCCCTGGAGGGTTCTCATAAGTCATGGACGTGCCTTTCTGGTGACGGAGATCGTCGTCTCTGGGTGGACCGGTGGGGAGACCTCACAGGAGGCCGTAACGGTGCAGCTGGAAGACCCAGCTGAGCGCGACCACCACGGCCACGACGTAGGCCACCCGCTTGCGTGTTGCCGGAGACCAGGCGCTCGGCTGGGCCACCAGTCCCGCATTCCGCGCGACCAGGACCGGCGCCGTGCCCAGGGTCAGGGCGGCGACGAGGTACGCAAGCGGGCTGGTCGCGGCCGCGGCCGCCCAGTGCCCGTGGGTGAGGGCAACAGTGGCCGTGGTGAGACCGCAGAACGGGCAGGGCACACCGGTGAGCGCCCGCAGTGGGCACTCCAGGCCATGGCCGCCGGTATGCGCCAGGATCAGTGGATAGACCGATCCCACCACGCCCGCACCGGCATAGAACATGGTGATGTTCTCGGGTACGGAATATCCCCTGCGGATAATCACCGACATGCTCCCCGTGCTGCTTTACTGCCATCCATAGGACGGCTGTCGGCATCGTACGGGTTCAAAGCACCTGGTCGCCGGGTAAATCCGCTGATACCTCGCTACGCCGGCTGTTACCCTTGCTCGCTGCGCCACTCGGTGATGTCCTGCTCACACGGTGTCTGGCCGCGAAGTGAACTCGGAGTGAATCCGCGTGCTCCTGACGATTTCGACCACCCGCGCCGGGCTGGTCCTCGCCGCGGCCACGGTCGCCCTGGTCGTCACCGGCTGTGCCGGCGCCGGATCGTCTGGCTCAGCCGTGCCGTCTGGCTCGGCCGCTTCGCCCGCATCGCCGTCGGCAAGCCACACGTCGGCGGCTCCATCGCCCACGCCCACACCCACCGTTTCCGCGCCGCCGCTCGCCGGGAAGATCGTCGGCATCGATCCCGGCCACAACGGCGGCAACTTCACCGACCCGGATGCGATCGCGCGGCAGATCTGGAACGGCGCTGAATGGGAAGCCTGCGATACCACGGGCACGACGACCGACGGCGGCTACACCGAGGCGCAGTTCAACTTCAATGTGGCGAAGTACCTGCGGGCTGACCTGATGCGTGACGGCGCACGCGTGATCATGACGCGGACCAGCAACACCGGCGTCGGGCCTTGTGTCAACCGCCGCGCCGAGATCATCAATGCTGCCCACGCGGACGTCGCGGTCGATATCCACGCCGACGGCGCGGCCGCTTCCGGCCGCGGGTTCACGATCCTGGAGCCGGTGGCCGTCGGCCCGAACAACGCGGTGATCGGGGCGTCGCAGCGGTTCGGTGGCGACGTCCGGCAGGCGATGCTGGCGGACACCGCGATGCCGGAAAGCAACTACGAGGGCGTGGACGGCATTATGCCGCGCGACGACCTGGCCGGGCTCAATCTCACCACGGTCCCCAAGGTGCTAATCGAGTGCGGCAACATGCGCAACGCCGTCGATGCCAGTCTGCTGGTGACGGCGCGGTTCCAGCGGCGGGTGGCCAGCGCGCTGACCGCGGCGATCGCGGCGTTTCTCAGGCCGGCCTGACCGGCCGGTAAACGGGTTCCCACATCAGTGCACGGATGCGGGACGGCAGGTCCCCGTCCAGGCTGGCGCCTGCCGCACCGTCCGCGGCGGCGGCCCGTGCTACGGCGGCCGCGACGGCAACCGACGTCTCGCGCATAGCCTCGACCTCAGGCAGCAGCGGCGCGCCCGGCCTGGCGGTGTCGACGAGCCCGGACACCGCGTGCGCCGCGGCGGCCAGCATGTTGTCGGTCACTTGTGCGGCCCGGGCCGCGATGACGCCGAGCCCCAGCCCAGGGAAGATCAGGGCGTTGTTCGCCTGACCGATCACGTACCTGACGCCGCGGTAGTCGACGGGCGGGAACGGGCTGCCGGTGGCCACGAGCGCGCGGCCGTCGGTCCACCGGATCAGGTCGGCGGGCACCGCCTCGGACAGCGCGGTCGGATTCGACATCGGCAAGATCACCGGCCGGGCGCAGTGCGCCGCCATGTCCCTGACCACGGGCTCGGTGAACGCGCCCGCCTGGGTGGACGTGCCGATCAGGATCGTCGGGTGCACCTGGCGCACCACCTCGGCAAGCCCTGGGCCGCCGACCGAGTCGTCCCGCTGCCAGCCGGCGACCTCGGCTTCGGGGCGTGCGTACCGGCGCTGCGCCCCACCTAGGCCTGTCGTCGCGGTGGTCAGCAGGCCCGCGCGGTCGATCGCCCAGAACTTCTGGCGCGCCTGGTCCTCGGACAGCCCGTCGGCCAGCATCGCGGCGGTGAGCTGGTCGGCGATGCCGGTCCCGGCTGTTCCCGCCCCGAAGATCACGATCCGGTGCTCGGCCAGGCTGACCCCCGTGGCCCTCGCCGCGGCGAGCACAGCAGCCAGGTTGACCGCGCCAGTGCCCTGGATGTCATCGTTGAACGAGAGCGTCTGGTGGCGGTACCGGTCCAGCAGGCGCCTCGCGTTGCTGACGCCGATGTCCTCCCAGTGCAGCAGCGCCCCGGGGAACAGCTTCCCAACCGCGGTGACGAACGCCTCGAGGAACTGGTCGTACTCGGCTTCGCCGGCCCTAGGCCGCCGGTTCCCGATGTACAGCGGGTCGTCGAGCAGGCTCTGCCGGTCGGTGCCCACGTCGAGCATGACCGGCAGGGCCCGGTTCGGGTCGATGCCGGCGGCCGCCGTGTACACGGCGAGCTTGCCGACCGCGATGCCGATGCCGCCCACCCCCCAGTCGCCGATCCCCAGAATCGCCCCGGCGTCGGTGGCCACCACCAGGTCCACCTCGCCCGGGCTCAGGCCCGGGGCGCGCAGCGAGGTCTCGATCTCCTCGGGGTGGTCGACAGACAGGTAGATACCGCGGGGACGGCGGTATTCATGGCTGTACTGCTCGATGGCCTGACCGACTGTCGGGGTGTAGACGATCGGCAGCATCTCGGCGAGGTACCGGGTCAGCAGCTGGTAGTACAGCACCTCGTTGCGGTCGCGGACCTCGTTCAGCAAGACGTTCCGCGCCAGGTCCGTGGTCTGGTTCTGGTACTGCGCGTACACCCGGGACACCTGCCCGTCCAGGGTGCTGTGACCCCACGGGATCAGCCCGGTGACGCCAAGCTCACGCCGCTCCTCGTCACTGAACGCGGTTCCCTTGTTGGTCCTGGGGTCGGCGAGGACCTGCCGCCCGCGCAGCGTCGTGTGCCAGGCGCCGTCATCGCCGGTCCAGACCGTCTTCATCGAAGGCCCCTTCCGGCTACGTCAGAGCGGCCACCTCCACGGCGGGCCGTTCCGCCCGCGGCTGGCGCAAGGTCCAGGCGCCAAGCACACACAGTATGACCGCTGCGAGAGCCGTGCCCAGCCTGATCCACGGCGACAGATCGCTGCCCACGAACCCGATCACGTGTGTCAGCCACGTGGCGGGCGAACGCGCCACGTAGCCGGTGGCCATCGCCATGGCCGTCGGAACCGCGCGGATCAGCATCAGCCAGTCGAGTCGGGACGCCGGGACGACGGCCAGCAGGCAGAACGCGATCGCGTCGTACCAGGGCCGCTGCAGCGGCCAAACCAGCAGCCAGGCCAGCATCAGCGCGATCGCGGGCCGGATCGCCGGCAGGCGCGGCGGCCCGGCAGGCAGCCGCCGGGCCAGCAGCGCGGCCACGACCACGCAGCCCGCCGCGGCGAACAGCTCAAGACCACGCGGCATGCTGTCGTAGCCGAACGGTGAGTAGAACAGCCGCCAGAAGCTGTCGAAGGTAACCAGGTTGCTGCTGCGCACCAGCAGGTCCTTGAGCGCGGCCGGCCCGGCAATCAGGTAGCCGGGCACCACGGCCACGACGCCGCCGACGCCCGCGGCGGCCGTCGCCTTGATCGAGTTCCGGCACGACCACGCGAGCGCGAGCCCGAGCGGGAAATACGGCGCCTTGACCGCGATGGCGGCACCCACCAGCAGCCCGGCGGCCAGCGCCCGGGCAGGCGGGATCCTGGCACTGGGGCCTGCCGTGGCCGTGCGCGCCACGAGCAGGCCAAGGATCCCCAGGCCGGCGCCGAGCCCGTCGATGTGATCGCCGCCGACCACTGCCCACAGCATCAGCGGGTTCACGGTCCACAGCAGGTGCGCCCTGGCCCGGGCCGCTGGGTCGCAGCGGAACAGGCGGTCCAGCACCAGTGCGATCACGCCGAACGCGAGCGCGAACAGCAGCTTCAGCCATTCCACGGTGTAGGAGATCGTGATTCCGCCCACCTTCGCCGCCACCCAGTCCACCGCGATCGCGACGGGCCCGTAGAGCGAGGGGTCGGTCTGCCAATTGCGCGTGGTCTGCAAGCCGATCGGGTCGCCGATCGCGCGCAACTGCGCGGGCGTCATCACGTACGGGTTGTGGCCGATCAGGGCGATCCGGCCGTACGCCGCGTAGCTGAGGCTGTCCGTGGACCCGCCGGGCGGCAGCAGGGCCAGCACGATGATCGCGACGATCACGCCGGCCGCCAGCAACCGCAGGTTCGGCCGGGCACCGCGCCGCACCGCGACCAGGCCACAGGCCACCCCGACACCGCCGAGCACGATCGCGAAGTAGATCAGGCTGACGCTTGTGGCCTGCGACAGGTGCAGGGGCAACCAGAGCGGCGGGATCGGCCAGGTGCGCGGGATCACCGGCACCACGAGGCTCGGCCCTGCCACGCACACGAAGATCATCAAGAGCAGCGAGATCGCGATGTCGGTGGCGGCGACCCAGCCGAGGATCCCGGAACGCGATTTCGCCGCGGGCAGCCACTCCGGCGAAACGAGCCGCGGCGCGCGGGGCACCGTTCCCGTCAGGCCGGCTACCCCACCCCGCCCGCTCCCGTACACCACGCTCCGGCCATGTGTCGAGGCTTCCCCCCGCCCCCATTACATCGGGGATTACGCATGCCGAAATTACTCGACCATCTGGATTACCCGCGTACCGAGAAAGCATCGTTGGCGCGATCTTTACCCAGCGTTTAAATGTCTTTACCGAGTCTCGAAATGCCTTTACCGTGCCCGGAAATGACCTTTAGGATTCACCGGTCCAAACGGCGCGAACGGCGTCAATGGTGTCCGCATCGGCCGCTTTCTTGTCCGGCCGGAAGCGCAATACACGGGCGAATCGCAGCGCCAGGCCACCTGGATAGCGGCGGCTCGCCTGCACCCCGTCGAACGCGACCTCCACTACAAGTTCGGGGCGCACCCTGACGACGCCGTAAGCCTGCCGGCGATCGGCGTCCGCCCCGAGCTGCACGGGCGGGTCCGCCAGGTCGAGCAGCCTGGCCGTCTGCCAGGCGAGCATCTCGTCGGTCAGGCCCTTGAAGGTCTTGCCGAGCATCACCAGGCCGCCGGTCTCCGGGTCGCGGGCACCGAGGTGCAGGTTGGACAGCACGCCCCGGCGCCGCCCGTGGCCCCATTCGGCGGCGAGAATCACGAGATCGAGCGTGTGCCGCGGCTTCACCTTGATCCACTCACCGCCGCGCCGCCCGGCCCGGTACGGAGCGTCAAGGGACTTCAGCACGAGACCCTCATGGCCCTGGGCGACCGCGTCTGCGAAGAAGGCCTCGGCCTCGGCCAGGTCCGCGGTGACGATCCGGGGCGTGAGCAGCGTGGCCGGGGCTATCTCGGACAGCAGGCGATGCCGCTCACCGTCCGGCTCGTCTATCAGATCGCTGCCGTTCAGGTGCAGCAGGTCGAACAGGAACGGTGTGAGTGGGGTCTGCCCGCGCATCCGCCCGACGTCGGCCTGGCTGGCGGTCCTGGCCGCGGTGACCTGAAACGGGCGCGGCCTGCCGTCCGGGGCGAGGGCCACCGCCTCACCGTCGAGCACGGCAGCGGTTACCGGGAGCGACAGGGCCGCCTCGACGATCTCGGGTACCCGCGCGGTGATGTCGTCCAGCGTCCGGGTGAAGACGGCTACCTCGTCGCCCGCGCGGTGCACCTGGATCCGGATGCCGTCGATCTTCCACTCCGCGGCTGCCGGGCTGATCTTGGCCAGGGCGGCGGCCACATCGGGCGCCGACGCCGCGAGCATCGGCCGGGCCGGCCGGCCCACGCGCAAGGTGAACCCGCGCAGCGCCGCCAGCGCCTGTTCCGCGCCGCGAGCCTGGTCAGCGTCGTCCTCCGCCGGTTCCTGATCGGCTGCGGCGGTGGCGGCTTCGCCGTCTCTCCCGGCGCCGCCGAGCGCGGCCTCGGCTACCTCGGGCAGTGACCCGCCAAGCTGGTGCGCGCGGCGGACCTCCTCGGCCGGGACGCCGGCGGCCCTCGCGACCGCTTCGGTCATCACGCCCTCGAGCGCACCCTGCCGGAGATCGCCGGCCAGCAGGCGGACCAGGAACTCCCGCTCGCTGTCGGCCGCCCGGGCAAACAGCGCGGCGAGTTGCTCCCTCCGCAGCGCGACAGACCCGGGTCCGGTCACCGCGCCGATCGCGGCGAACACCTCGTTGACCTCGGTCAGCGTGAGCGGGCCCGCATTACCACCGTCATCTGCCCCGGCAGCGTCGGCGGCCCGGAACAGCTCGCCGATCGTCGCGTACCCCACGCCGATCTGCCCCTGCAGCAGCTCGCCGGACAAGAACGCCACGGCGACCGCGACCTGGCCAGGCTCCGCCCGCGCCAGCAGCGTCGCGATCTGTGCGATTTTCGCGTTCCTGGCGGAGGTCGCGGTGACCCCCGCCGACACCTCGACGACGTCGCTCAGCTGCACAACAGCGATTCTGCCTGACTAGCACCTCGGCCGCAGAGCGCGCCCTCGTCCGAGCTAGCCGGGAATCCTGTCAGTTTGGGGTAACGGGTCAGCGCATCCGGCCGACACGATTCCCCGATAAGCCGATCATGAAATTTTGGCCGGAACCGCCCGATTGGGCTAACTGCCCGGGCTACAGCCAGCCTTTTTCCTGGGCGATCTGGGCGGCGTCGGCCCTGTTGCGAGCACCCAGCTTTTGAATCGCGGCCGACAGATGGTTGCGCACGGTGCCCGGCGACAGGTTCAGCCGGGCGGCCACGACCGCGATGGTCTCGTGCCCCGCTGCCGCGGCGAGCACATCGGTCTCGCGCTGGCTCAGCGGGCTCTCGCCCTCGGTCAGCGCGGCGGCGGCCAGCGCGGAGTCGACGACGCGCTGCCCGGCTGCCACCTGCCTGATGGCCGCGGCTAGCTCGGCCGCTGGGGCGTCCTTCAGCAGGAAGCCGCTGGCTCCGGCCGCCATCGCCGCCCGCAGGTAGCCGGGGCGCCCGAACGTGGTCACGATCACGATCTTGCCCGCAAAGCCGGATTGCGTGAGCTGTCGTGCCACATCGATGCCGCCGGGTCCCGGCATCTCGATGTCCAGGACGGCCACGTCCGGCTCGTGCTTGCGCGCCATCGCCAGTGCCTCGTCGCCGCTGGCGGCCTCGGCGACAACGTCAATGTCCGGCTCGAGTTCGAGAAGGGCCACCAGGGCCTGCCGAACCATCGTCTGGTCTTCAGCGATCATGATGCGCAGGCTCATGCGTCCATGATGACGTGCGGGCCCCAGATGAGCCCGCCCGTGCCCCGTGCCCCCGTGCCCCGGCCTGTACCGCTAGCTGCTGGCGCTCGCGCTGCTGAACCGGGTGGTCGGAACCCGGACCAGGAGCCGGAAGCCCTTTCCGCCGGGGCCTTCTCCCGAGCTGATCTCCGCCCCGGCGGCGCGTGCCCGCTCGGTGAGCCCAGACAAGCCGGAGCCCTGGGGCTCGCCCGGACGCCGGTCAGCGTCCCATGCCGGGCCAACCCCATCGTCGGCGATCTCGGCGCTCACCTGGTCGGCTGTAATGCCGACGGTGATCGTCACGGTGCGCGCGCCGGAGTGCCTGACCACGTTCGTGGTGCCCTCGCGCACCGTCCAGGCAAGCAGGGCATCGGTGGCCGGGGGCAACTCGAAGGATGCGGGCGCGTGGACCTGGCAGTCCATCCCGGCGGCGGCCAGCATGTGGCGTGCGGCCGCGATCTCGGCGGCCAGGCGCGGCTGGCGGTAGCTGGTCACCGCGGCGCGCACCTCACCGAGCGACCGGCGTGCCACGCGCTCCAGGTCGGCGACCTCCCGCGCCGCGCGCTCCGGGTCGGCGTCGAGCAACCGCCCCGCGAGCTCGGCCTTCAGGGTTATCAGCGACAGGCTGTGGCCGAGCAGGTCGTGCAAGTCGCGCGCGATCCGCAGTCGCTCGTCGGCGACAGCCATCCGGGCGAGTTCAGCCCTGGTCTCGCGCAGTTTGTTGACGAGGTCAACCCGGCGGGAAGCGCTGTACGCGAAGCACGCTGCCAGCGGCGGCGCGATGAAGGCCACGGTGTTGCTGGAGTTCAGCATCCCCTCGATCAGGTAGACGCTGAGCCCGGCGGCGGTGCAGAACGCGGCGCCGAGCACGACAAGCCGCAGCGTCGGCACGCTGCGGCCGACGGCGGCGCTCGCGACGACGAGCGCGGCTACCCAGTTCGAGCCGTTCGCGCCGCCTACGGCAAGGATCGCGATGGAGAGCCCGACGACGCCGATCAGCCCCGCCCATGGCACCTCACGCGGCATCATCGCGACCGGGAAGATGAGCCGGCTGGTGATCGCCATTACGGCGACCGTGGCCACGGCGAGGAACGTGAGCTTCCCGGGGCTGAGCGAGTGCGGGCCCAAGTACAGCCGAGAGGACCAGAACGGGACGGTCAGGTAGAGCATGACCATGGCCCGGACCCACCGTCGGCGGTTGCGGTACCAGCGCTCGCCCTGCCGGTCCAGGTCGTCCACATAGGACGACGTGGCCACGCTCGTCGCCGGGCTTCCCTGAGGCGCGGCCCGGCGGCCCGCATCCTCGGGGAATGACCCGTCGGCACTGTTCATGTCAACATCATGCCTTTTCGCTGGTGGCTCGGGCTCGCTGGTAGTTGCGGTTCGCTGGTAGTTGGGGTTTGCTGGTGGCTCGGGTTCGCTCGTTGCTCGGGTTCGCGGCGGATCAGGCGGCGGTGCTCTCCTGGCGCCAGCGCCAGGCCGCTATCGCGCCGAGGCCCACCGTCCAGGCGGCGAGCGCGGCCACGTGCGACATCCCCAGCGGGCGCCCGGCCGCGGCGTTCCAGCCGAGCTGCGCGAGGTGGTAGCTGGGAAGCAGCTTTCCTACCGTCTGCATGCCGCTGGGCAGGCTGGACCAGCTGATGAAGATCCCGCCGAGGAACGCCAGCACCAGCAGGGTGATCATCTGCGCCACCTGAGCGGTCTGGCTGTCGAACATCAGCCCGATGACCAGGCCCGCCGCGCAAAACGGGATCGTGCCGACCACAATGATGACCACGAGCGTGCCCAGCCTGCCCCCGGCAAGGTGCACGTGGCCGTAGGTCAGGGCCAGGACGACGAGAACAGCCAGCCCAGGAATGATCATCAGGACCGACTGCACCAGCTTGGCGGCGAACCATCCGGGCGTGGTGATGGGCGAGATCCGCAGTTGCCGCATCCAGCCGTTGTGCCGCTCCCTGGCCAGCTGCGGCCCGCTGGCGAACATCGCCGAGCCCATGCCCGAGTACACGGCCATGGACACGAGCAGCAGCGTCGCGACCGTCAGGCCCTGCGACGTGCCGTGCTGCTTCGCATAGATGAGGTAGAGCAAGACCGGGAACGCGATCAGCATGATGAGGAACCGGGCGTTACGCAGGGTCCGCACGATCTCGAACCGCAGGAAGGCAATCATCGGTCAGCCCACTCTCGTCATGTCGGAGGAGTTGGTTACGGCGGCGGCCCGCTCGGCCTGCTCGCCCAGATCCGCGGCGCCGGCCGCGACGCCACCATCGCCGGTAAGCGCGATCAGGGCCTCCTCGAGGCCGCCGCCACCGACCTCAAGTCCCCGGACCGGCATGCCAAGCGCGTAGAGCGCGGGCAGGGTCGCGTCGGCGTCGCCGGACCGGATCGTCACCGCTTCGCCGCTGGCCACGACCTCATTGACCCTGGGCAGCCGGAGCAGCGCCGAGGTGTGGGGCGCAGGCGTGCTGAACCGGATGGTCCGGACCGAGGTGTAAGCCTTGATCTGGGACGGGGTGCCGTCGGCCATGATCCGGCCGTGGCTGACCACGATGATCCGGCTCGCGTTGGCGTCGGCCTCGTCCAGGTAGTGAGTGGCGAACAGCACCGTGGTGCCCTGGCCGGCGATCGCCTGCACGGACTGCCAGAAGCTGCGGCGCGCCTCCACGTCCAGGGCCGCCGTTGGCTCGTCGAGGAAGAGCAGGTCGGGTCGGCCGGCCAGCGCGAGGGCGAAGCGCACCCGCTGGGTCTGGCCGCCGGACAGCTGTTCCACTCGCCGGTCGGCGATGTCGGTGAGGCCAGCCAGCCGGAGCAGGTCGGCCTGGCTGCGCCTGCCGTGATAGAGCTGGCGGAACAGCGCGATCAGCTCGGAGACCTTCGCGCCGTCCGGCAGGCCGCCGGTCTGCACCATCCCGCCGATCTTCCCGGCAGCGACCGCGGCAGCCGGAGTCATGCCGAGTACGCGCACCTCGCCCGAGGTTGGCTTGCGCAGGCCGAGCATGGTGTCGATGGCCGTTGACTTCCCGGCCCCGTTAGGCCCGAGCAGCGCGACCGTCGCGCCGCGGGGGATCTCGAAGTTCACGTGATCCAGGGCGGTGACGCGGCCGTTGTAGACCTTTGTCACGTTGTGGAACACGACGGCAGGACTCGCCTGCGGGCTTGCTGTCTTCATGACAGCCACGCTAAGTGGCCGTCCGGCGCTGGCCCTGTGCCCAGGATCACGAACCGGGCATGACAGATGTCATGCCCGGTTCGGGTCGAACACGCTGCGCGAGGTCAGGACGTGTGGGAACGCCGTCCGTTGGCGGACTCTTCCTCGGCGGCCGGTGCCGCGGCTGAGCCGTTGGCCTCTGCCGGTGGCGTGCTGCCATCCGGCACCTGGTCCTCGTTGCCGAGGCTGGAAAAGTCGGGCTTGCGCCGGAGCACGACGGCGGCCACCGCGCTGCCGACCGCGGCGACCATCGCGAAACCCGCGAGTACCCGCGGCCAGCGCTTCCGCTGCGGCCGGGAGTCATCGAGCCGGTGCGCGGCTTCGACCAGCGCGGAAGAGATCGTCGGCGCGATCTTCTCCGAGATCGCCGGGGCGATCTTGTCGCGCACGGCAATGCCGGCCTGCTCAACGTGCGGCGCCGCCCAGCTACGCGCCTCCTGCACCCGCGGCGCAGCCCAGGCCACGGCGTCCTCGGCGCTCTGCCGCGCCGCGAGGCCGGCGGTCTTCGCCGTCTGCCCGGCACTGCGGGCCATCACCGGCACCTGCGAGGCGGTATCGAGCGCGCGCTGTTTCGCCGCGGCGCCCGTATTTTTCCTGGTCATAAGGGACATCGGACCTCCCAAGAGTCTTTCCCGCCGGATCCACTTCCCCGGGTTGGGCAGGTCAACCGTTATCCGCAAGATCGCCAAAGGGCACGGCGCCGCCAGTGAAGGTGGGAGGGAGGGACGAGTCAAGGCAGCGCGATGAACGGATGAGGAGCTGGGTGGGCGCTTTGCATCGCCGGTGAAGAGCAGACGTGCTTGCGGCGCCTTGCCTTGCCGGTTAGAGCACAGCGGCCGGAGCAATAAGCTGACCGTGCAAGGATGCTTTCCATGACTAACACGCTCACCGCAACGCTGCGCACCAGCCAGGGAACGGTTCAGGTCCGGCTGTTCCCCGACCATGCGCCGAAGACCGTGGCGAATTTCGTTGAGCTCGCCGAGGGCGCACGCGAGTGGACCGACCCGCGGACCCGCCAGGCGACGACCGGCCGGCTCTACGACGGCACGGTCTTCCACCGGGTTATCCCGCGGTTCATGATCCAGGGCGGCGACCCGCTCGGCACCGGGACCGGTGGCCCCGGCTACAAGTTTGGCGACGAAATCCATCCCGACCTGAGGTTCGACCGGCCGTACCTGCTGGCGATGGCCAACGCTGGCCCGGGTACCAACGGCTCGCAGTTCTTCATCACGACGGTGCCGACGCCCCACCTCAACGGCAAGCACACCATCTTCGGTGAGGTCATCGACGGCAGTGACGTCATCGAGCGGATCAGCCAGGTGCAGACCGGCCGAAGCGATCGCCCGGTGCAGGATGTGGTGCTCGAATCGGTCACGATCGAGCGGCCGTCCGGCAACGGGGAAACCGCGGGATAGGAGACTGGCGGTGGCCACCCCACCAGACGCGGCAGCGGACCAGGGCACGAAGGTCCCCACCTGCTACCGGCATCCGGGCAGGGAGACATATGTGTCCTGCGTGCGGTGCGGCCGGCCCGCATGCCCGGACTGCCTCCGGTCTGCCGCGGTCGGCCAGCAGTGCGTCGATTGCGTGCGGGAGGGGAGCCGCGGCACCCGTAGCGGCGGCGCGGTGTTCGGCGGCCGGCCGGCCGCCGGCGCGATGGTCACCTGGGCCCTGGTCGGCATCAACGTGCTGCTCTACCTCGTGGAGCTGGCGCACCCGAACATCGCGAACGACTGGGCGATGCTCGGGCGGGCGGAGATCGTGCCAGGGGGCCCGCTGCAGGGTGTATCCCAGGGGCAGTGGTACCGGCTGCTCACGTCCGCGTTCCTGCCGCCGCCCGGGCTGAGCGGCCTTGGGCCCCTGGACATCGCGTTCAACATGTGGGCGCTGATTCTGGTCGGCCCCGCGCTCGAGCGGCTGCTCGGCCACGTGCGCTATCTCACCGTGTACCTGGTCAGCGCGATCGGCGGCTCGGTGATGTTCTACCTCATCGGGCCCGCGAACGTGGAGGCGCTCGGCGCATCGGGCGCCATCTTCGGCCTGTTCGGCGCCTGGTTCGTGGTGGCAAGGCGGCTGCGCCTCGACAGCAGGTGGATCGTCACCGTCGTGGTGCTGAACCTGGTGATCGGCTTTGTGGTGCCGGGCATCGCGTGGCAGGCGCACGTGGGCGGGATCCTGGCCGGCGGGCTGCTGACCGCCGCCTACGCCTATGCGCCGCGCGGCAACCGGGCCCTGATCCAGGGCGGGGCGACCATCGCGGTGCTGGCGATCCTGGCCGTGGCGCTGCTCGCGCGCAACCACCAGCTCGCCGCGGCAGCGCTCAGTTAGCCAGCTGCCGGGCTATGCACAGCCTGTGGATGACGGTGTGTACCGAATCACCGCGATGTGATTCGGTGTCAGCGCCACTTCGTTGACAGGCCCACCCCGGCGATGATGAAACCGAAGCCGAGAACCAGGTTCCAGTCGCCGAGAGCGCTCTGCAGCGGCGTGCTGCCCCCAGTGATGTAGAACAGCGCGATCCAGGCCAGGCCGAGCAGCAGGCAGCCCAGCATGGACGGCACCACCCAGCGAGGGCTGACCTTCGCCTTGGTTGACTTTGTTGGCGGTGTGTAGACCGCCTTGCTTCTAACGCGTGATTTGGGCACGGCCGACGCCTCCTGAGGGAATTCTAAAGCCTCCGTTGTCCGAGGCGCTCGGGCTCGGCGACGGCGACGGCGACGGCGACGGGCTCGCTGACGGGCTCGGCGTCGAGGTCTGTTGCGCCGCGACGAAAATGGTCACCGTGGAGCCCGACGGCGCCGTGCCGCTGCTCGGGTTCTGTTCGAACACGTTGCCCGGCGTCGATCCGGCCGGTCCCTGCACGGTCTTGGTCACCACGTTGAACCCGGCACCGGACAGGATCTGCTGCGCCGTGGCCATCGGGTCACCGATCACGGACGGGACCTGGGTGCCGCCGCCGGAGACGTAGATCGTGATGCTGCTGCCCTTGGATACCGCGGTGCCAGGCTTCGGGTTCTGCCTGACCACCTGACCCTGTGGCTGCGTCGAGTTCGGCTGGGGTTTCTGGGTGACCTGGAAGCCCGCGTTCTCCAGCTGGCTCGTGGCCGCGTTCTCGTTCTCGCCGACCACATTCGGCACCTTGACCGACGCCGGGCCGGTGGACACGAACAGCTTGACCGTGGCGTTCTTGGACAGCTTGGTGCCGAACGGCGGGCTGGTGCTGATCACGTCGCCCTTGTGCACGCTGCTCGATGCCTTATCCACAACCGAAGGCACCAGGCCCGCCTGCACGATCGCCTTCTGGGCCTGCGCCTGGGTTTGGCCGACGACGTTCGGCACCGCGATGTTGCCGCCGCTGCTCGAGATGTAGTTGAACCCCCAGATCAGCCCCGCGATGACGGCGACGGCGGCCACGGCCGCCACGATCCACGGCCACTTCTTCCTGCCGCCGGGCTGATCCCCCTCTGGCCCGTAGTCATACGGCGGGATCGCGCCGGTCGCCCCAGCCATCTGGGTCGCCGACCCCATCCGCCGGGTGCCCTGGTAAGCGTCGAACCGGGTCGGCGCTGCGACCGGCATGCCCTGGAGCGCGCGCTGGATGTCATTGCGCATATCCCCGGCCGACTGGTAACGGTCCGCGGGGTCCTTGGCCATGGCCTTGAGCACGATCGAGTCCGCCCACTGCGGGATCTCCGGGTCCACCCGCGAGGGCGGGATCGGGTTCTCCCGCACGTGCTGATAGGCGATCGCCACCGGCGAGTCGCCGGTGAACGGGGGGCGGCCGGTGAGCAGCTCGTAGAGCAGGCACCCGGTGGAGTACAGGTCGCTGCGGGCGTCCACCCGTTCGCCCCTGGCCTGCTCCGGCGAGAGGTACTGCGCGGTGCCGATGACCTGCGCCGTCTGCGTCATCGTGGCCTGCGCGTCGCTGACCGCCCTGGCGATGCCGAAGTCCATCACCTTGACGTCGCCGGTCCTGGTCAGCATCACGTTCCCGGGCTTGATGTCCCGGTGCACGATCCCGTTGCGATGGCTGTAGTCCAGCGCCCGCAGCACCCCGTCGGTGATCTCGAGCGCTCGCTCCGGCAGCAGCCGCCGGTCGTCCCGCAGCAGGTCGCGCAGCGTGCGGCCGTCAACGTACTCCATCACGATGTAGGGAACCGGGGTATGGCCGACCATGTCCTCCCCGGTGTCGTAGACGGCCACGATGCTCGGGTGGTTGAGCGAAGCCGCGGACTGCGCCTCGCGGCGGAACCTGGCCTGGAAGGTCTGGTCGCGCGCCAGGTCGTCGCGGAGGGTCTTCACCGCGACGATGCGGTCGAGACGGATGTCGCGGGCGCGGTAGACCTCGGCCATGCCGCCGCGCCCGACGACTCCGTCGAGTTCGTATCGGCCGCCGAGTAGTCGCGGCTGTGTCATGTCTCGCACTTGCGTTACCGCCCTGCGTAGATGTCTGTCTGGGTCTGGGTGGCCA
>Ga0209693_10000435_pt1 | contig 16791 bp, 17 predicted proteins | sample HubBroMetageWRM3_FD_188345 | JGI IMG/M metagenome (GOLD analysis project Ga0209693, IMG submission 188345) | Warmed soil microbial communities from the Hubbard Brook experimental Forest, New Hampshire - Hubbard Brook CCASE Soil Metagenome WRM 3... | ecosystem: Environmental > Terrestrial > Soil... | reverse complement strand
GCACATGCTTCTCGGCGGCGGCGACCCGGTGACGATGCTGCGGGATCTCGGCGACCGGGTCAACCACGTGCACCTCAAGGACGCCAGGCTTGCAGTCATGAGCCGGATCGTCGCCGATGAGGCGCCGGTGACCGAGATCTGGACCAGGGAGGCGTTCTGCGCGCTCGGCGGCGGCGACCTCGACGCGGACGCGGTGCTTGACGGGCTGCGCGCGATGTCGTTCGGCGGCTGGCTGGTGGTCGAGCAGGACATCCTGCCGCGCAGCGCGGAGCGGTTCGCGCAGGCCGCCGCGGAGCAGCAGCACAACAGGGCGTTTCTCGCCGCGCGGGGGTTGTGATGGTGGCGGCGTTCCGGCTTGGGCTGATCGGCGCGGGGCGGATGGGGCGGACGCACCTGCGGGCGCTCGCCGGATCCCCGCGGGTGACGGTGACGGCGATCGCGGAGATGTCGGGGGCGGCCAGGGAGGCGGTCGCCTCGCTCGGGGTGCCGGTGTATTCCAGCGTCGCTGCGATGCTGGATCGCGGGCAGCTCGACGGGGTGCTCATCGTGGCGCCCACGACCCAGCACGGCGTCATCATCGGCGAGGTGGCGGAGCGGGGGGTGCCGATACTGTGCGAGAAGCCGTGCGGGCTGACGGCTGCGTCGGCGCGTGCCTCGGCGTCTTCGGCGGCGGCCGCCGGGGTTCCCTTGCAGGTCGCGTACTGGCGCAGGTTCGTGCCGGGGCTGCGGGAGCTGCGCGGCCGGATCGCCGCCGGGTCACTCGGCGCGATCCACCTGGTCACCTGCTATCAGTGGGACGAGGCGCCGCCGACTGCGGACTTCCGCGCGCACAGCGGCGGCATCGCGGTCGACATGGGCGTGCACGAGTTCGACCAGCTGCGCTGGCTGACCGGCCGGGAAATCGAGGGTGCGGCGGCGGTGTCCGTGCCGACGCCAGGCGGGGTGGCCGACGTGGACAGCGCGCAGGTGATCATTTCGCTGTCGGGGGGCGCAACCGGGTTCGTGTCGCTTGGGCGGTATTACCCGGCGGGGGACGCGGTATGGGCGGAGGCGTTCGGTACCGAGGGCAGCGAGCGGTGTGACGTGATCGACCCGGCGGAAGGCGAGCGCGCGCAGCTTGACGCGCTGCGGCGCCAGGCGGAGAGCTTCGCGTCGTTCGCGGAGGGCGGGCCGTGCGAGGGCGCCACGGCCGATGACGCGATCGCGGCGCTGAGCGCGGCGGAGTTGGTCAATGCCGCGATAACGGCCGGTGCGCCGGGCGGGTCCTCGGGCGTTGGCGCGGGCCTGCCGGCGAGCTACCGGCACAGGCCGGGCGGATGAACGCAGGTCAGGTACTCCGGGTCGGCATCGTCGGCTATGGGCTGATGGGCAAGGCGCACAGCTACGGCTACCGGGTCGCGCCGATGCTGCGGCGCCTGCCGGTCACGCCGGTCGTCACGGTGATGTCCGGCCGGGACGCCGGCGGGGTGGCCGCGGCCGCGGCGGCGTACGGGGTGCCATCGGCCGTCACGGACTGGCGGGCGCTTATCGAGCGGGACGACGTCGACGTGGTGGACATCTGCACGCCGCCCGGCACGCACGCGCAGATCGCGATCGCCGCGGCGGGCGCGGGCAAGGCCGTGCTGTGCGAGAAGCCGCTGGCCCTCTCCTACCAGGACGCGGCCGCGGCGCTAGCCGCGGTGACGCGGGCCGGGGTGCACCACGCGGTCGGCTTCAACTACCGGCGGCTGCCCGCGGTGGCGCTGATGTGCCGCATGATCGCCGAGGGCGCGGTCGGGGAGATCAGGCTCTGGCGGGCGTCCTGGCTGTCCGATGAGTTCGCCGACCCGGCCACCCCGTACGACTGGCGGTTCGACCTGGCCATGGGCGGCACCACGATCACCGACCTCGGCAGCCACCTGATCGACATGGCGCTGACCATGGCCGGCCCGGTGCAGAGCACCTGCGCCCAGGCGGCCACGTTCATCCGGGAGCGGCCGGCGGCGGACGGCGGGAGCGTGCCGGTGACCGTCGACGACGCCGCCAGTGCCCTGCTGCGGTTCGAGTCCGGCGCGCTCGGGGTCTTCGAGGTGGCGCGCGCCGCCGTGGGCCGGCCCTGTGACTTCACCGTCGAGGTGAACGGCAGCCGCGGCACGCTGGTCTTCAACTACGCCAGGCTGAACGAGCTGTGGTACTCCGAGGCGGGCGACGACCCGGGCCTTTACGGCATGCGGCGGATCCGCGCCGAGCACCCCAGCCACCCCTACGCCGCCCAGTGGTGGCCGATCGGCCAGGGCGTCGGGTACGGCTCCTCGTTCGCCAATCAGGCCGCCGACCTTCTCGAGGGCTGGCCCGAGGCGGCGTGGGCGCCCGGGTTCGACCAGGGCGCCGCCGCGCAGGCGGTCTGCGAGGCGATCGAGAGGTCGGCCTCCAACGGCCGCTGGGTCGCGGTGAACGAGGTGACTCATGGACAGGGTGACGGGAATGCGCCGCCCGGGCTAGGCGCTGCCGGATCGGCTTAGGGCGCTTTACGGTGCCCAGCCGACGCTCATGAGATAGAGGGTGAGCCAGGTTGACGCGGCGACGGACACGGCGATCACGGGAATCAGCGCCCACGTTCGCGCCGCGGCCAGCAGGCGAGCCAGCGGGAGGCCGAGCAGCATGGCGGGCAGCAGGAAGCGCGGCTTGGAGCCCAGGTAACCAGGCCCCGCGGCCAGGGCGGTCAGCACGATCACGAGCGTGTAGGCGTGCAGGCACGCGGGCATGCGCTCGGTCAGGCTGCACGCGGCGAGCACCGCGGCCGCTGCGATCACCAGGAAGGTCAGTGCGATATAGGCCGTCGGGCTGTAAATGATCGCGTCCTTCAGGGTCAGCAGCATGCTGTATCCCAGGTCAAAGCCGTTGTGTACCTTCTTCTCGAACAGGAACCATCCGTCGAGCCTGTGCACCGCCAGGGCCACGTAGCCAATGAACCCCAGCAGGCCGAGCGGGGCGAGCAGCACCGCAGCCGCCGGGCGCCACCAGGCGGCCATATCCTGCCGCGCTCGCGCGGCCCGGATCAGGGCGGGCAACGCCGCGACGGCGACCGCCGCGATCAGGGCCAGGGCGCTGCTGTGCACGGTCCCGGCCAGGATGGTCAGGCCCGCGGCGGTCAGCCAGCGCCGTTCCACCAGGGCGATGAGGGCCCAGATGGCCAGCGCGCAGAACAGCGCCTCGGAGTACACCATGGACAACACGAAGGAGGCGGGCGCCACCGCCCACAGCGCCGTCGTGAGCAGGCTGATCCGCCGGTTATCGGTAAGGGTCATGACCAGCCTGGTCAGGCCCCATGCCGCGACCAGCCCGGCGGCGGCACTCACGGCCAGGCCCGCCCGCACGGAGCTGATTCCGGGTATCCAGTCGAGGGCACGAATGGCTGCCGGATACCCGGGGAACCAGACGATGTTGGCGTTACGGGGATAGCCGTGGGCCGCGATCAACAGGTAACGGCCTGCATCCCATGACCTCAGCAGGTCCGCCAGCGAAGCATGGAGGTCACGGAATCTTCCGCGGCGCAGCAGGAACGCGGCGACGGCCAGGCCGAGCAGGCGGATGCCCGCGAAGATTAAGGTCCCGTACAGCGGCAGGGGAAATCCCGGGCTCGTCTCGTGCTCGCCTGCGGCAGCCGAGGCCGGTCGGGTCAGCCGCGCGGTGAGACTGCGGTAGGAAGGTCCCAAGTGTGACATAGGTATCAATCCGTCTGACCGGAGTGAGACTATACCCGGACACCGGTTCTCGGCCGCGCCGTCGGCTAATCGGCTTGCTGGCTTTCGTGCTCCGGGGAGACCATCCGGGTAAGTCTGGTCGGCGCACGGCGCTAGCGTCGGAGACATGGGCGACAATCGCGATCCGCTGGTGTCCGAGGCCGAGGTGTTGCTCGCCTACCTGAACAAGATGCGGAATGCCGTGGTCCGGACTCCTTGCCCGCGCCCGTGAAACGGGTGCCCGCGTCACCGTTCCAGCTACCGCGCTAGCCCAGGCGATCCGGCGGCCAGACCGGCAGGTCCGGCTGGCACGGCTGGTCCGCCAGCCCACAACCGACGTTGTCGACCTTGGCCGGGTGGACGCGACGAATGTCGGCAGGCTGCTGGCGGCGAGTGGGACATCTGACATCGTCGATGCCCACGTGGTGATCTGCGCGCGCCGCACTGGGCAGTATGTGGTCACCTCTGACCCGGCCGATCTCCGTCTTCTTGACCCGGCCATCCGGCTGACCGTGATCGGAGCGTCCAGCGCAGCAGCGCACGGTGATGGATCGGCGCTTGCGACGACGGGCGACGAGCGCAACCTGTGTCATTATCGTTTGCACGACGGGCCAGGTTAAGCTAGCGCAGCGGTTTTGTCGTCGATGGCCTGCGGTGCGCCGCGAAGCACCGTTACTTATGAGCAGCACGACATTTTCCTTGTCTGGTCTGGAGCTGCCTTCGGGGCGGTGAGCGGGGCGCAGATCCGGATCCGGACGAGCGAGGACCTTGCTCGCCAGCGGCGGCGCCGGAGTCATCGGTGCTGGGATCACATCATCGCCGCACCGCTATGGCCGATGCACGGCGTCAACCTCGGAACGCTGCTGCGGACCTGTGACGCGGTGGGCGCCTGCCTGGCCGTACCGCGTCTGCCGTGGGTGCCGGAGGCTCTGGCTCGCGGCAACACCCTGCGTCGGCCGGCATGCGTCCACTGGACGGGCCGGGACCCCTGCCGGTGGCTGGAGGAACAGCGGTCAGCCGGGTCTTACATCGTCGGGGTCGAGCTCGCCGATGAGGCGATCAGGCTGGCCGACCTGCCCGCCGCCCGGCAGCGGACGATCGCCGTGCTCGGACACGAGCGGACGGGTATCCCGGGTGAGGCCGTCGACTTGCTCGACGCCGCGGTGGAGATCCCGATGATCGGCTCGGGCGCGAGCCTTAACGTCGCGGTGGCCGGTTCACTCGTGCTGTACCGTCTCGCCGGGTTTATCTGATCCCGACCGGGCCCAGCGGCGGACGGGACAGCGGGCGCGCGCGGCCGCGCTTTCGCGGGCGTGACTCGAGCATCACCGAACCAGCCAGCATCAGGGTTCCCGCGTAGGCAAGGGTGATGGCCAGTGCCACGAAGATCGCGACGGGGTTGTCGGTGATGAGCGCGGCCGCCCACACGAACGCGGCCAGCCCCGTTCCCACCGCGATCACGGCCAGGCCCGATCTGACGCCCCTGTTTCCCTGCGGCTTGGCTGGGATCGGCCGGGCTGGAATCGGCTCGGCTGGGAGTGGCTTGGCCGGGAGCGGTTCTGGCGGGATGTCGGCGGTGACTGCGGCCAGTTCCAGGTAGGTCCGCGAGGCGAACGCCTGGCCCACCCGCGCGTCGAACTCGCGCTTGTCCAGCCTGCCCTGCACGAACGCGGCCTTGAGTGCCTCGACTGCCCGCTCCCGGTCGGCGTGCGAGGCCCGCACGCGGCCCGTCTCGTCGGTCGCCATGGCGGTTACATGATCCCGTGCCGGATCAAGCCAGCGGAGACGAGCATCTGATGGTGAGCAACCGTTCGGTTCTTCCCGACGTCATTTTGCCGCACATTAACTATCGTAACGTCGCGGAGGCGTCACGCTGGCTCGCGGCCGTGTTCGGTTTCGAGGAGCATTACCGTTACGGGGCGCCGGGGCGGTCTTGGTCAGCGGACGGCGGGGTTGGCGACCCTGGCCACGAGAAGCGGCTCGCCGGTGCCGGTGTCCGTCACCAGCAGCAGGTAGGGCCTGTCGAACGTGATCAGGTTCGCCGGCAGGTCCACCGGCGTCACGCCTACCGCGGTCGCCGCGCTGGCCACCGTGCCCTCCTCGCTCACCTGCAGGGTAGCGGCCTGCTCGACAAGGCTGATGCAGCACGCCTGCGGCGATAGCCCGGCGAAGTCCGCGGCCGAGGTGAACGCGATACCCATGCCCAGGCCGGCCAGCACGTCCCTCAGGCTGACCCGGGTGCTGAGGTTCACCTTGGGCAGCTTGATCGTGGCGCTGGTCAGGCCGGCGGCGGTGCCTGGTCCGGCCAGCGTGGCGGCCATCGTGCCGAGGGCGGTCGCGGCGGGCATGGCGCAGGACGCGGCACCGGCGGGCGGCAGCAGCGCGACCATGTCCAGCTTGCCGCCGCGGTACGGAAGCGAGACCGCGGTCCAGCCGGCCATCCGGACCGTGCGGTACCCGTCGCCGCTCAGGTAGCTCGCGGAGGCCTGCTGGCCAGCGGCCGTGGTGAACTGCCCCGGGACGGTCAGGCTGGCCTGGAACGGAGTGGCCCAGGCGGCCTGCAGGTAGAGCGCGTCGGTGAGTACCCAGGCGTCGTTCTGCAGCATGCCGGGGAGCAGCAGCTGCGGGATATGCCCGCGGGTGGCGGTCGCGATCGCCTGGTTGATCTCCCTTTCGGCCTGAGCGGGGTCGCTAAGCAGCGGCGCCTGGGCGACGCCCGCGCCATATCCCGTGGCCACCGCGTTCAGGTAACTGCGCAGGGTCTGCACGCTCGGGTCGGCCCACACCTGGTCGGTGGAAGACACCGTCACGCCGGGGCCGTCCACGCCGCGCAGCGCCGCCGACCGTGCCTGCAGGCCCGCCTCGAGGGCCTGGCCGCCGGCCGCGGGCAGGTGCAGCACGCCGGCCATGGCCCGCGCGGTCGCGCCGCGCGCGCCGAGATAGGCCATGCCGAGCCCGCTGGCCAGGCTCGACGGGGACAGAACGAGGTTGGCGTCCGGATCCGAGCGGCACCAGGCGCCCAGCACGTCAAGCCCGAACGCGGTGTCCGCCGCGCCGTAGGGACGCGGGTCCACGATGGGTTCTCTGAAGGCCACGCCGTGGGCGATGACGGGCGCCGTCTGCGGGGGTGCCGGTTGCGCCGATCCGCATCCGGCAACCGTCAGGGCCGCCGCCACCGCCAGTCCCGCGGCTACCCTCCGCTCGTTTCTCATGCCGATCAGACGGGACGCGGCGGCGAATGGTTGCATCCGTTGCCGCACCGTGATGCCGGCCCGCGCGGGCCCGCGGGCTGCCAGACCCGGTGTAGCGTGCCGGGTTATGGACTGGAAGATCGAGCTGGTCGCGATCCCGGTGACGGACGTGGACCGGGCCAAGGCCTTTTACGTGGAGCAGGCCGGCTTCAACGCCGACCACGATTACCAAGTGAGCGAGACGCTGCGGTTCGTGCAGCTCACCCCGCCCGGGTCGGCGTGCTCCATCGTGCTTGGCACCGGGATCACCCAGATGGCGCCGGGCTCGCAGAAGGGCGTGCAGTGCGTCGTCGCGGACGTCGGGGCCGCCAGGAGTGAGCTCATCGCGCACGGCGTGGAAGCCAGCGATGTGGACGTCCAGCCGTGGGGCTCGTTCGTCACCTTCGCCGACCCCGACGGCAACACCTGGACGCTGCAGCAACTGCCGGCGTGGTCCCAGCAGGCGCAGCCCTAGCCGCCGCGTCCGGCTCGGTCCTGCTCGTCGTAGCGGACCGGGGTGGAGTAGCGAGGGTCGGAGTGGCTGGCCCAGTAGAGGTCCTGCAGCTGCCGCGTCAGCGGCCCTGGGGTGCCGGTGCCGACCGGCTTGCCGTCGACGACCGTCACCGGGATGACCCCGCCCGCCGTGGAGGTGACCAGCACCTCGGCCGCCAGGTACAGGTCATCGGCGGTCATCCGGCCCTGCTCCACCTGCTGGCCGGCCTCGCGGGCCAGCTCGATCACCGAACGGCTGGTGATGCCCGCGAGCGTGCCGTCGGCGGGCGTCAGCCACCGGTCGCCGGTGAACGCGAACACGTTGTACCCCGGTCCCTCGGTGATCGCACCGGACAGGTCGCGCAGCACGACCAGGTCGGCGTCGTGATCGTAGGCGTCCAGCAGGGCCAGGTCCAGGTCCAGCCAGTGGTAGTTCTTGACCAGCGGGTCGACGCTCTGCGGCGGGATACGGACGACCTGGCTGACCCACATGCTCGCGCCGGCGGCCTGTCGGCTGATCCACACGAACGGCACGGCGTAGCAGTAGAACGTGTTCCGCGCGGTACGGAGGTCGCGGCTGCCCGGAGCCAGCCGGCCCCGCGTGCACGTCATCGACACGTACGCCTCCCGCAGCCCGGTCCGGCTGACGCAGCCGTGCAGGATGGCCTCGATCTCGGCCCGGCTGTGCCCGGGGTCGAGCCGGAGCCTGGCCAGGCTGGCACCGAACCGGTCCAGGTGGGCGTCCAGCCGGTAGAACCGGCCGTCCCAGACGTGCACCACGTCGTAGCTGCCGTCCGAGCGGGTCACGCCCAGGTCAAGCACCGAGATCTTCGCCTCCCCGATCGGGCAGTACCGCCCGTCGATCCAGGCCGCCCCGGCCGACCACGCGCCTACTTCGTCCATTTACGCCTCCGGAACCGTCGCGCCACCGAGCACAATCGACAGTATCCAGGCAGTGGGCTAGGCCCCGATCGCTGCTTCGGGCCAGGCGCGGGCGAGGATCTCCTCGACGGTCTGCGCGGCGGTCTGTGCCGAGGTATCAAGCCAGAGCCCGAGGCGGGGGGTGCGGCTGCGGAGGACCTCGTCGAGCTGCCCGATGGCCCATGCGCCATAGGCGGCCTTGGCCCTGGCCGCCTCGCGGGCGGCGATCGCGGCGGGCGAAGGGACGAGCACCACGACGAGCAGCGGCCGGCTGCGGATCATGGCGGTCATCTCGGCGAGGTGCTCGCCCAGGATGACGTCCTGGGCGACCACGGTGAAACCTGCCTGGCAGTAGGAGTCGCTGACGGTCGCTGTGAGCTGGTAGCGCAGCCGGAGCTGCCGCAGGGCCTCGGCGCTGGGATCCGGGGTCATGTCCGTGCGGCCGCCTACGACCATGCGGCGGAACAGGTCACCCCTGACGTGCACCGATCGCGGCAGCCGCTCGGCCAGGAGCTGCGCGACCGTGGACTTGCCCGCGGCCTGGATGCCGGTAACGAGCACGACCGCGGGCTGCGGCAGGGACGTCACGGCGAAGCAGCGTAGGGGTTCTCGGGCCAGAAGGGCCACTCCTCGAACCAGCTGCAGCGACCGTCTTCGCCGAGCCGGATCACCCAGAGGTCGCGGTACTCCTGGCTGACCGGATCTCCGTAGCCGACCTCGGCCCGCACCACGGCCGTGGGGCCATCGACGGCCACGATCTCGGTGGCGAGGGTGAAGACCTCATCGGGACCTTTCCTTTCCTCCTCCCACATCTGCCTGATCGCGTCCAGGCCGACCATGGGCTCGTAATACGGGGATTGCCGGTAGCTGGCATCATCGGTGAAGATCCCGGCCAGGCCGTCGGTGCCCGGCGCCCGCCAGGCGGCCTCATAACCCGCCAGCCACCGGCTCACGGCCGCCCGGTCCGTCATGCCCGGCTCCCCGGGTGCACCTGGGCACCAGTGAAGCCGGCCTGCTGCAGGTGGGCGAGGTAGGCCTGCACGGTCGTGCTGAACGGCCGGACCGGCCGGCGGACGGTATCCCCGATCCGCACGATGCCCGCGGTGACGCCGTCCCCGACCAGCGGCTCCTCGATGTTCGCATTCGTCACTTGATCTCCCGGGTCTCCGGCAGGGGATATCAGGCTCGCCACCAAGCTCTAACGAATAACGCGATAGTCGGCGAGCAGATAGCCAGCCGGTGAGATCTCGCTTCGGATCGATTCGAGCTGAATCGATGGCAAGCCGTCGAGGAGTCGTCGTCCGCGGCCGGCGATCCTCGGCGCTATCACGAGCCTGAGTTCGTCGACAGCGTCGGCGGCGAGCAGCGCCTGCGCGACCGAGATACTTGCGTGGACGCCGACATCGCCTCCGCTCTGCTGCTTGAGATCCCGGACGAATTCGACCAGCCCGCCGTCGAGCACCGTCGCATTGGCCCAATCTCGGTCAAGGGGCGTCGATGTCGCGACATACTTCGCGACCCCGTTGATGAATGTCGCGAATGGCTGGATCTGGCTGCCCGGCCAGAACTGCGCCCACTCGGTGTAGCTACGGCGGCCGAGAATGACCGCGTCCTGTGTCGCGATCACGGCGGCAAGGTTGGCGCCCATCACGTCGTCCCAGTCGGCGAAGAAATTATCCGGGTCCTCGGCAACCCCGTCGAGGGACAACAACTCGTACACGACGATCTTTCGCACGCCCTGCACCTCCGATCGGTCTCGATGCTACTAGCGCCGTAGCAGTAACCCCTGGGCGACGGGATGCCGGAATCATTGACCGGGCCCAGCCTGGTCCGCGCCCACCAGGACGTGGCACGCGATCGCGGCGGCGGCGACCACGTTGAGCGAGTCGATCCCGGCGGCAAGGGCGCCCGGGTGCATCGGGATGCGGACGGCCTGATCGGCCAGGTGCAGCCAGCGGGATGACAGGCCGTCGCCCTCGGTGCCGAGCAGCAGCGCAGTCCGCTGGCCGGCCATTGCCGCGCTGATCGGCGCGGCCCCCAGGTCCGGTGTCAGCGCGAGCAGGCGGAACCCGGCGGTACGCAGCTCGGCCAGGCCGTCCCGCCAGCTGGTCATGCGAGCGTAGGGGATGGCGAACACCGCGCCCATGGCGACCTTCACCGCGCGCCGGTAGAGCGGGTCGGCGCACCGCGGCGACAGGACCACGGCGTGCACGCCGAGCGCGGCGGCGCACCGGAAGATGGCCCCGACGTTGGCGTGATCCACCAGATCCTCGAGCACTATTACCCGCCGGGCAGCCGCGGCCAGCGCCGCGGTCGCCGGGAGGGGCTTGCGGTGCAGCGAGGCCAGCGCCCCGCGGTGGACCCGGTACCCGGTGAGCCGCTCGACGGTCTCGTCCGGGACGACGTACACCGGAGCGCCGATGGAGGTCAGCGACGGGAGGTCAGCCAGCCTCCGCTCGGCGAGCAGGACAGAGCGCACCGGGTAGCCGGCCGCCACGGCCCGGCCGATCACCTTGGCCCCCTCCGCGATGAACAGCCCGTTCGCGGGCTCCAGGCTGGTCCGCAGCTCCCTGTCCGTCAGCCGGGCGTAGTCCGCCAGCCGCGGATCCTCCACATCAGTTACGAACTCCCGCATCCCCTAAGTCTCGGCCACTCCGCGAGATCGGGGTGCCAGCGGTAGCGTGCGGGTGTGGCGTGGACTGGCGGCGATGCCCTGACGGCGGTGGCGGCGGCCTACCGGGTGTTCGCCCGGCGGGAGGCGCGGGGCCGGTCGGCGGAGTACGAGGCGCTGGCCGAGTCGGTCGCCGACGAACCGGCCGTGGTGAATTTCATCGCGTCGCTGCCTGCGGGTAAGCGCCAGCCGCAGCTGGTGTTCGCGGCGGCGCGATACCTGCTCGGCGCTCCTGCGGCCATCGGATCGCTGCGCGAGCTCGTCAGCCGGGCCGGGGCCGAACTGACCGAGGTGATCCTGACCCGGCGCACGCAGACCAATGAGCCCGCGCGCTGCGCCGTCCTGCTGCCGGCCCTGGCCCAGCTGCCGCAGCCGCTTGCCCTGATCGAAGTCGGCGCGAGCGCCGGGCTCACCTTGCTGTTCGATCACTACACCTACGACTACGGCGGGTACCGGCTGGTCGGCCGCAGCCTGGATGGCCCCGTGCTGCGGTGCCAGCCCCGCGGGCCAGTGCCGCTGCCGCGGCGGCTGCCCGCCATCGCCTGGCGGGCCGGACTCGACCTCAATCCGCTGGACGTCACCAACGACGACGACGTCCGCTGGCTCTCTTGCCTGGTCTGGCCCGGGGAGAGCGACCGCGCAGAGCGGCTCGCGGCCGCGATCGCCTCCGCCCGCTTTGACCCGCCGACCGTGTACCGCGGCGACCTGCTCACCGACCTGCCTGCCCTGGTGGCGCGGGCGCCGGCGGCCGCGACCCTGGTCGTCTATCACACATCGGTCCTGTACTACGTCGCCGCGGACCAGCGAGAGCACTTCATCCGCACGGTCCGCGGGCTTGGCGCCGTCTGGCTGTCCAGCGAGGCACCCGGCATCGTGCCAGGAACGGGCACGCCGGTCCGGGACGAACTGCTGTGCGTTCTGGCCCGCGATGGCCATCCGGTCGCGCGGGCCGACAGCCACGGCACCTGGCTGCACTGGCTGCCTTTATGGTGAGGGAGCGTCAGGAGTGAACTTCTGCGCTTAGGAGATCGTGGTGGATCAGGGCCTCGGGGTGGATCCGGTTTACCCCGCGGGCATTCCGCAGTAACCGGAGTTTGGGTGCGTCGTGCTCGCGGGACGCTCACCACGACAAGACGCCCGGTTCATGCCTATTCATACCTGTTTAGTGGTCCCGGCCGGCCCGTCCCGACCGGAACGTTGCCGCATCGACACGCATAGGACCGGGTCGTTGTCACAACGTCCTGGTCAGGGCCTGGCGGTACGTGACCACAGGGGCAAATGGGGCTGGCGGGGAACGGCCGGGCGGCTGCGGACGGGCATTGAACCACATCCAGACGCGCGACACACCGCAGACGCACCTTACTTTGGAGCGTCTACCCAGTCCCCCCGAATCTGCCGCCGAGCCCGAATCAACCGCAGAAAACAGCCTGGCTAGGGACTGCTCAATCCGGGAATTCCGATCTGATAAGTTAGGATTAGGGATAGGGTTCTAGGGAATATGGTCCCGGCGCCAGCCGACAGCGTCCTCCGAGGAGTAAGCGTGAGCAGCACCGATGGGTTTGTGGCCAACTCCGAGCGGTACGCCGCCAGCTTTGACAAGGGCGATCTGCCGCTGCCTCCGGCCTCGCATGTCGCGGTGGTGGCCTGCATGGACGCCCGGCTGAACCCCTACGGGGTGCTCGGGCTCAGCGAGGGGGACGCGCACGTCATCCGCAACGCGGGCGGCGTCGTGACCGACGACGTGATCCGCTCGCTGACCATCTCGCAGCGACTCCTCGGCACCACGGAGATCATCCTCATCCACCACAGCGGCTGCGGGATGCTCACCTTCCACGACGACGACGTCAAGGCCCAGATCGAGGCCGACACCGGGCTGCGGCCGCCGTTCGCGCTCGAGGCCTTCGGCGACCTGGACGCCGACGTCCGGCAGTCCATCGCGCGGATCAAGGCCAGCCCTTACGTGCCGCACAAGGACTCCATCCGCGGCTTCGTCTACGAGGTCGAAACCGGCCGCCTGCGCGAGATCAAGGACTGATATCGTGACCCGGTGACGGTCGTAGCCGAAGCGAACGAACCGGGTGGGGACGCCGGCGCCCGGTCCGCGCGGCTGCGGCACCTGATCGTCACCGTTTACGGCCTGTATGCCAGGTCCGATGGCGGCTGGCTGTCCGTGGCGGCGCTGATCCGGCTGCTCGCCGACCTCGGGGTGGACGAGCCCGCGGTGCGTTCGGCGATCTCGCGGCTGAAACGGCGGGGCATCCTTCAAGCCCGGCGGCATGAGGGGGCGGCGGGGTACCAGCTGTCCCCCGAGGCGCTGGCCATCCTGCGCGAGGGCGACGCCAGGATCTTCCGGCGGGAGCGCGGGACGCTGGCCGACGGCTGGCTGCTGGCGGTCTTCTCGGTGCCCGAGTCGCAGCGCCACCGGCGGCACGTGCTGAGGTCCGAGCTGACCAGGCTGGGGTTCGGGATGGTGGCCCCCGGGGTCTGGATCGTGCCCGCCCACCTGCACGACGTGACCGCGCAGACGCTGCGGCGGCTGGAGCTTGACTCCTACGCGGACCTGTTCCACGCGGATCACCGCGCGTTCGGCGACCTGGCCGCCAAGATCCGCGCCTGGTGGGACCTGGACGAACTCGAGCGCCGGTACGAGGCGTTCATCGCGGCACACGAACCGGCGCTGCGCCGCTGGCAGCAAGCCGCGACGATCGGCGGCCGCGACGCCTTCGCCGATTACGTGCGGGCCCTCACCGACTGGCGGCGGCTCCCCTACCTCGACCCCGGGCTGCCCGCGGACCTGCTGCCTGCCGGCTGGATCGGCATCCGCGCCGCCGAAGAGTTCTTCGCCCTGCGCGCACTGCTCGGGGAACCGGCCCGAGCCTACGTCCAGCAGGTGATTACCGGCCAGCCCGCTGGCCGTGCAGGCGGCCCGCCGCGATAAGCCACTGCTCGTTCGGGATAAAAAAGAGTTTTTAATTTTGCCGAACGGGCAGTAGTTTCCCTGCCGCGGACCGCGGCTCTCAACGGCTGTGCCCGGGCGCGGCGATGCCCTGGATCTCGACCAGGGCATCGGGGTCCCACAGGCGGGTCACGCCCACGGCGGCCATCGCCGGGTAGTCGGTGCCGGCCAGGCGGCGCCAGGCGCTGCCGACCTCCTTGGCGTGCGCGCGGTAGAGGTCGACGTCGACAAGGTAGACGGTGAGGCTGACCAGGTCGCCGGGCTGGCCGCCGGCTGCGCGCAGGGCGGTGAGCAGGTTGCCCAGGGCCTGCTCGAACTGCGCCGCGATGCCGCCGCCGACGATCTTGCCGTCCGGGCCGGTCCCGGTCTGGCCGGCCAGGTACACCGTCTGGGTCGCGGTCACCGACACCGCGTGCGAGAAACCGGAGGGGCGGGCGAGTCCGGCGGGGTTGATCCGTTCCATGGCCTTATCCTAGCGATATCGCGTTCTGTTGACGATCGTAGAAGATCCGGCATACGATCGTCTTGACGAGAGGCGGGCACCTGCATGCGCATCGCGGTGATCGGCGGCGGACCTGGCGGGCTGTATTTCGCGGCCCTGGCCAAGCAACTCGACCCGGGGCACGACATCACCATCTGGGAGCGCAACGCGGCCGACGACACGTTCGGCTTCGGCGTGGTGTTCTCCGACGAGACGCTCGGCGGCATCGAGCACGCCGACGTCGAGATCTTCGCGGCCATGCGCCGCGAGTTCGCCTGCTGGGATGACATCGACGTGCATTTCCGCGGCAGCACCTTCACCTCTGGCGGGCACGGCTTCGCCGCGATGAGCCGCAAGCGGCTGCTCGGCATCTTGCAGGCGCGGTGCGCCTCGCTCGGGGTGCGGGTGCTGTTCCAGGCGCAGGCGCCGGACGCGGCGGAGCTAGCGGCCGGCTACGACCTGGTGGTGGCCGCCGACGGGATGAACTCGGCCACCCGGGCGCGGTTCGCGGACACGTTCGTGCCCTCGGTCGAGCGACGGCGCTGCAGGTACATCTGGCTCGGCACCGACCTGGTCTTCGACGCGTTCAAGTTCTACGTCCTGGATACCCCTGCCGGGATCATGCAGGTACACGGCTACCCGTACAGCGAGGCCGCCAGCACCTTCATCCTGGAGATGCACGAGGAGGTGTGGCGGCGCGCCGGGTTCGCGGACCTCGCCACCGAGGGCTTGGCGCCGGGCCTGAGCGACGAGGCCTCGATCGAGCTCATCCGCGAGCTGTGCGCCGGGGTGCTGGACGGGCACGAGCTGGTCGCCAACAACTCCCGGTGGACGGCGTTCGGCACCGTCAGGTGCCAGACCTGGCGGCACGAGAACGTGGTGCTGCTCGGCGACGCGGCGCACACCGCGCACTTCTCCATCGGCTCGGGCACCAAGCTCGCCATGGAGGACGCGCTGGCGCTGGCTGCCTGCCTGCGCGAGCAGGACGGGGTACCCGGCGCGCTCGCCGCCTACGAGGCGGAGCGCCGGCCGGTGGTCGCCTCGACCCAGCGGGCCGCGCAGGCCAGCCTGGAGTGGTTCGAGAACATCGGCCAGTACGCCGACCAGGACCCGCACCAGTTCGCGTTCAACATCGTGACGCGCAGCCGCCGGGTCACCTACGACAACCTCCGGCTGCGGGACCCCGAGTTCGTTGCCGACCTGGACCGCTGGTTCGGCGGCGGGCTTGACACCGAGCCGAGGCCGCCGATGTTCCAGCCATTCCGGCTCGGCCCGCTGGAACTTGCCAACCGGGTGATCGTGTCCCCGATGGACATGTACAGCGCCAGCGACGGCGTGCCAGGCGACTTCCACCTCGTGCACCTGGGCGGCAAGGCGCTCGGCGGCGCCGGGCTCGTGATGACCGAGATGGTCTGCGTGTCCCCCGAGGGCCGGATCACGCCGGGGTGCACCGGGATCTACACCGCCGAGCAGGAGGAGTCCTGGCGGCGGATCGTCTCGTTCGTGCACGAGCGGAGTGCGGCCAAGATCGGCATCCAGCTCGGCCACTCCGGCCGCAAGGGCTCGACCAGGCTGATGTGGGAGGGCATGGACGTGCCGCTGGCCGAAGGGAACTGGGAGGTCTGCGGGCCTTCGGCTATCCCGTACGGGGCGCAGAGCCAGGTGCCGCGGGAGCTGGATGCTGCATCGCTGGACGAGATCAGGGATCAGTTCGTGGCGGCGGCGCGGGCGGCCGCGCGGGCCGGCTTCGACGTGCTCGAGCTGCACTGCGCGCATGGCTACCTGCTGTCCTCGTTCCTGTCGCCCCTGACGAACCGGCGGGTTGATCGTTACGGCGGCTCGCTTGCCGGGCGGCTGCGCTACCCGCTGTCGGTCTTCGACGCGGTCCGGGCAGTGTGGCCGGAGGACAGGCCGATGACCGTGCGGATCTCGGCGACCGACTGGCATGAGGGCGGGCTGGGTATCGAGGACGCGGTCGAGATCGCAAGGGCGTTCGCCGAGCACGGGGCGGCCGGCGTCGACGTGTCGACCGGGCAGGTGGTCAGCGAGGAGAGGCCCGCGTTCGGGCGCAGCTACCAGACGCCGTACGCGGACCGGATCCGCAACGAGATCGGCCGCAAGTACGGCGTGGCGGTGATCGCGGTGGGGGCGATCTCGTCCTACGACGACGTGAACTCGATCATCCTGGCGGGCCGGGCCGACCTGTGCGCGCTCGGCCGCAGCCACCTGTACGACCCGCAGTGGACCCTGCACGCCGCCGCCGAGCAGGGATACGAGGTGTCCTGGCCGCTGCCGTTCGCGGCGGGCAGCCGCAGGCC
>Ga0209693_10000432_pt1 | contig 16826 bp, 26 predicted proteins | sample HubBroMetageWRM3_FD_188345 | JGI IMG/M metagenome (GOLD analysis project Ga0209693, IMG submission 188345) | Warmed soil microbial communities from the Hubbard Brook experimental Forest, New Hampshire - Hubbard Brook CCASE Soil Metagenome WRM 3... | ecosystem: Environmental > Terrestrial > Soil... | reverse complement strand
CGCGCCGGCGTCGCTTGACGTCGCGCTGCTCGACGCGGCGCCGGCGGCCGACGTCGTCGACGAACCCGCGCTCCCGGTCTGCGACCCCGGTGCTTGCCTGTGCCTCTACGAGGGCAGCGTGCGGTGTTGCGTCGCCGCGGGCGGGGTCACGTGCCTGTAGACGAAAAGGCGTGGGAAGCGGCGTACGCAAAAGCGGAAGAACGTGCCGCAATTGTGGCGTGGCTACGTTCTGGTGACGGGAAAGGGGGCGATGATGCCGTGGCGCGTACGTTGGCCGATGCCATCGAAGCGGGAGAGCACGTAGTGTGCAAAAAGGCATGACCGACGCCTGCCCCAAGTGCGGCGAGCCCGGCGGCGCCAAGTACACGCACCGCTGCTCCCCGCGTGCCGCGGTCCGCAAGTACGCGCACGGCTTGCCCGACACGCGCCACTCGCTCGAGGTCGAGCGGCGCGCGGGCCTGGCCTTTCGGTTGCTCATCTGCGACCGATGCCGCGCGGTCTGGCCGACCGAGCGCGACGAGGCGCACGGCGGCGCGCGCCTCGACGGCGACCCGTGCTCGTATACGGCGTTCGGGTCCAAGCCCTGCCGCGGGCGCGTCTGGCCGATGAACTTCACGCACGCGGACCACGGAGCGCACGAGCCACCGCGGCAGGATGGCGAGTGGCGCGTGGGGGATAACGCCTGGCGTGAGGCGCTCGGGCTCCCGCTCGGGTGCCGTGACATCGCCCTCGTGCGAAAGACCTACCGGCGCCTCGCCAAGGAGCTGCACCCCGACGTCGCCGGCGGCGACACAGCGAAGATGGCGAAGGTCAATGAGGCGTACGCCCAGGCGCTCGCCGAGCTCGGGCAGCCGACGTCTTAGATGCGCGCCGGCAGGCCCGGGATGATGGTCACGTCCTTTTGCGGCTCGCGCGTCGGCACCTCGCTCGGCGCGGTCCCTGCGCGCGCCGGTTGCCCCTCCGCCGTGACGACGTCGGCCGGCGCGCGCGAGGGCAGCGAGCCCTCACGCGGCGTCTGCGGCGCGGGCTCCTCGGTGCCGGCGACGGCGCTCCGGGCGTCGCCGGCGGCGAGCGCCGCGGGCCCGGCGACCGTCGGCGCGTGCGTCGAGAGCACGCCGGCCTCGGGCGAGGCGACGCGCGAGGGCAGTCCGGACAGGTCCAGCGGCGCACGCGTGGTCTGCCCGCGAGCCCGGGCCTGAAGCTCGGCAATGCGCGCGGCCATGCGCGGCGAGAACTGCGGCACGGGGCCGCTGGGCGAGGTCCCGGCCACGCGCGATCCCACGGGGGGCGTCGACGGCGCCGCCGGCGGCGCGCTCGTCACGGGCGCTTCGCTGCGCGCCGGCGGGCCGGCCGGCGTGGTCGTATCGGCCGGCTGCGCGCATCCGGGGCCAAGGTTCGTGGGAAGCGGAGGCAGGGCGTGCGCGTCGGCGAAGGTGTCTTCGGCGGCGAGCTCGCCGGCGGCCAAGCGGATGAATCGCCGCAAGAGCACGAGCTCGTCGGCTGGCATCGCGAGCGCGCTCTTGACGTAGTGCGCGACGCGCGTGAGCGCGGGGTTTTGCGGGATGGGGGCGTCGACGGTCATTGTGGTGGTTCTTTCAGGGGTAGGGCAGTCACGCGCGTCGCGTCAATTGAGCGGCCGTTCGTAGACACGCAGGTTGGCGGAGAAGGTCCACGCGTTCGCTCCAGATTGCGAGCTCGCGTAGACGACGACCGTGACGGCGGTCCCCACCGCCACCTGGCCTTGGCACGCGAGCGTGGACGACGTTTGCGCGATCGACGCCGCGCCGAGGTTCGAGAACCGTCCGATGTGCGTCTGCCCGCCGCCGGGCACGGTGAGCGGGTTGGCCGTGTCGCCGAGGAGCGTATTGACGCCGCCCGCGACGCCCCCCGAGGAGCTGCCCGCGATGATGACGACTTCGTAGGCCGGAATCTCGGCCGACGTCGGGTTGACCAGCACTTCGCCCGAGAGCTCGAGTAAGCCCGTCTGCGTGGGCGTGACGTTGAACGCCGCGATGGGCGTGCCCGGAAAGGTCGCGGGCGTGACCGCGAGGGCTTGCAGAAACGCCGTGGTGTACGCCGCCGCGGCCAGCGCCGTGATTGAGACGTCCGCGCCCGGGCCCGTCGACGACGCGACCCAGATCGTGCCGTTCCAGCGGTACTCCTGATTGAGGTCAGTACGAAAGAAGGGTTGTCCGACCTGCAGCGGAATGGCCGTGCTGTTGACGGGGAAGGCCGTGCCGGCCCCGTAGGCCATCGCCTGGTCGGAATCGAAGATGAAGACACTGTAGACGCCCGTCAAAAACGTCCAGTCTTGTGGGGGGACGCTCGCGTCATAGTTATATTGCAGCGTTCCGCCGCCGCTGCCGCCCGCGCATCCGTACGAGAGCGCGGTTGCGAACGAGCCGTTCAGCGCGTTGACTTCAAGAAATCCGTGCGTGCCCCCGGTGAACATGGGCGCGGTCGTGCTCGCGCCCTCGACCAGCGCGTTCAAATACTGGAAGATTTGCAACTGCGTTCCGCCGCCGGGCACCGTGAAGGCCGGCACGGTGCTCGTCACGGCGTTGTCGACGATGCAATGTTCCAACTCGAGGATCATGTCGCCACGGCTGTACGTGAGCGCGGGCGCCGTCAAGCACACGAGGTGCACGTGCAAACCGCCGCTCACGTTGGCCAGGTTGTCGATGGTCGCAGTATCCGCGACCGTGAGCAGGTCTTCGCCGACGCCGCCGTTCGAGACGCCGTTCCACGCGACGAGCGAGACGACCCCGCCGTCGGTGCGCGCGAGCGCGAACCCTGCCGGTCCGCCGTCGCCGCCGTCGCCCAATGTGGCGGCTGCATGCGAGCTATCGACGTAGATGGTCACTGCGCCGTTGGCCATGGCGGCGATGAGCTCGGGGGCCGTACGCACGGCCTGTCCTGCACTGGCCACGCCTGGACGCCAAATGACGTACCCCGAGCTGCCTGGTCCGGTCGCGGGCAGATTGCTCCACACGGCGGCGCCGGCGACGGTCAACACCGCTTGGCCGTTCGCGCCGGGCGCCAGCGTGTTCGCGGGGGCGCTCGGCGTGATCCCGATGGCGGGCGTCCCGCCGCCCGTGGACGTGACAGGCGCCGTACCCGTGACGGCCGTGACGCCGTCCCCACCCCCGCCGGCGGTCTGTGTCGACACCGGAAGCGTGCCGCCGTCCGAGAGCGCGAGGTTGAAGTCTCCGCCGCTCGCGGGCACCAGCACTTGCTGAAACAGTCGCGTTTGGAAAAAGCGTCGCATGGTCTATCTCCGGTAGCGCATCACGCCGTCATCGAAGCCGGGGGGCATCCACCGCGGTTGCCCGTCGCCGTCGGTCGGGTCCGAGTGGCGCGAGGGCAAGGCCATCGCGTGCAGCTCGCGGAGCAGCTCGCGAATGTCGACGATGCCGCGCGGGTCGGTCACGGGCGCCGCCATCGCGGTCACCGTGACCACCGTGCCGTCACTCGCCACGGGGGGGTTGGCGAAGGCCACAAACTGAAGCTGCATCGTCTCGGCGGGGATGTCGTAAAAGCGCGTGATGCCGTCGAAGCTGAGCGGCGGCGTCGCGCTGAACTCGAACGTATCGAGCGGCACCACTTGATTGGCCTGCCCGACGCCCACGAAAAGCCCCACGGTGACCGTGAGGACCGAGGCCGTGTCGACGCCCGCCACTTGGGGCGCAACCGACACCATCAGGCGCCACGTGATGGGGCGCTGCCACTTGGCGTTGAGCATTTGCGAGCTCGTCGCCGACTGCGTACCGCTCTCGGGGTCGATGATGCCGGCGGAGAGCTCGATCGCCTGCGTGTCGCCCCATCGCATGGTGTCGATGTCGCTCATGCGCTCGCTCCCTTCGCCGGCATGTACGCCAGGTGCTTGCCGTCGTTGTAGGTCGACCACTTCGACCACCCGCCCGCCTGGAAGATGGCGAGCGCCGCTTGCGCGTTGAAGGTGGGGTCGGTCAAGTCGTGCTCGCGCCCGCGGTACTCGGGGTGCCACGGGATGTTGATCTGCCAAAGGCCGTACGAGTTGCCGTTGTCGCCGATGACGTGCGGAAAGCCCTGGCTCTCGGCGTACGCCACGGCCGCGGCCAGGTCCGGGTCCGGAAACCCCACGCGCGCCGCGAGCGCGCGCACCTGCGCGAGCGTCATGCGCCCAAGCCGGTCGCCGGTCACGGGCGAGCTCCCGCCCCGCGCGCCCTTGGAGAGCACGAAGAGCGCGGCAAGGAGGAGCAGCGGGGAAACACGGAGCCTCATCCCCCATCGTCCGGGGGCGCGTCGCCTCCGCCGTCGCCTCCATCGCCCCCCCCGTCGCCTCCGCCGTCGTCGGGCGGCGCGGGCGGCGGGGGGCGCTTGCCGTGCTTGTGACGATGACGGCGGCCGATGTCCTCGCCGCTCGCGACGGGCGCGGGCGCGGCCGACGCGACATTGTGAACGGCCTGGTCGAGCGCCGTCGCCGTCGACGCGCCGCATTCGCCGTCTTGCGTGAGTCCCGCCTCTTTCTGGAAGGCCTGCACCGCAAGCTTGGTGTTGTTTCCAAACTTGCCGTCGACGCCTTGTGGATCGCACGGGCAGAAATGCGCCGCGGCCAGGTACGTGAGTGCCGACTGGTAGCGCGCGATGTACGCCGCGTTTGTCTGCCACGCGCCCGGGCCCGGGTACGGCGAGACGGCCGCGGGCGGCGGCAAAGGCCCCGCGGGCACGCCGGGCGCCGGCGACGCCGGCGTCGCAGGGACCGGGATGGGCGGCGCCGCGGCGGGCATGGCCGCGGCCGGCCCCGGCGCGACCACGGGCGCGGGCACGGCCGCGGGCGTCGCGGGTTTCGGCGCGGGCTGCTGGCCGTAGCCGAGCTCCGCGTCAATGCTCGCGGCGGTCTGCGTGCCGCACTGGCCATCGGCCTTGAGGTTGGTCGGGTGGTCCTTCTGGAAGGCGAGCACCGCGGCCTGCGTGTTCGGGCCGAACTTGCCGTCGACGCCCTTGGGGTCCCACGCGGGCTTGCTCTTGCTCTTGCTGAGAAACGTCAGCGCCGTCTGGTACTTCAGAATCCACGCGGCGCTCGTCTTCCACGCGCCCTTGACGGGCTCGGGCCCGAGCGCGCCGGGCATCGTCGGCGTGACGGGCGCTCCGGGCGTCGCCGGCGACACGGGCGCCGGCGGCGCGATGACGGGCACGGGCGCTTGCGGCAACGGCTGGTCGGTCGCCAAGCGCCAGGCTTCCGTGGCCATGAACGTCTGCGGCCCGTCCTTGCCCGGGTGCCACGCCGCCACGAACGTCAGCCATCGCCCCCCGAACTGCTCTTGCACCATCGGCTTGACGATCGTCTTTTTCGTCACGTCCCATAGCTGGGGGTTCCAGAAGGCGGCGCGGTTGGTCACGGCCTCGCTCAGCGGCAAGTCGGGGACCCATCCGGTGCCGGGGAAGGACGGGAGCGTCGCGGGCACGGGCGTTTGCGCGCCGCCCCACGCGGGCATAGGCGCCGCCGTGCCGGGCGGCGCGGTCGCGGTCGTGACGGGCGGCGGCGTGCCGGGCGCGGGCGCTTTCGGCAACGGCGGTTCTTTCGCGCCCTCGTTTTGTTTGAGGAGCTCGAGAAACGCAAAGAGCGTGAGCAGTCCAGCACCCATCGTGGCGACTCCCTACTTCTTGCCGTTCGGCGACGTCGCCGCGGCGCCGTTGGTCTTCGGCGCGGGCGGCGCCTGCATGCTGCCCATGAGCAGAGGCGCGAGAAGCCCCGCGAGCTGCGCGACCGTGCTGTTGCCCTCGTCGCCCTCGGGGCGCCCCTGCGCTTGCAGCGCGTTGGCGTAGTTCGCCGAGAGGTTATGGATGTTGGTGATGGCGATGGCGAGGTTGTCTGTCAGCGTCGTCACCATGTTCGTGAGCGCCTCGTTGCTGCGGCTCGCCGCTTCGGAGCCCGCGGCGTAGGCGCGCTCGATCGCTTTGCCCTGCGCGTCGAGAATCGCGGCGAGCTCGCGGCGGTCTTTCGCGACGGCCTTGTCGCTCGCGCGCTCGCGCCGCTCTTCGCGGTCCTCGTCGTCGTCGGCGTCGTCGTCGCTCGTCAGGGGCAGCGAGCGCAGGATGGTCCCGTCGGCCCCGAGGCAGTCGACCGACGTTGCGCCGTCGATGAGCTCGATCGTTTGTTCGAGCTTGGCCCACTGCGTACGCTTGCCGCCGCCGGCGCCCTTGACGTCGATGGTCTCCGTATCGCCGTCGTGCTTTTTGACGCGGAGCTTCACCGGGCGCGGCGCCCGCTTCATCCACGTCTGGAGCGAGACGGTCATGCGCCCCCCTCGGCCGGCGGTTTCGGCATCGACGCCAGGACCGCGTCCAGGGTCTCCTTCATGCTCGCGGCCATGGCGTTGCGCGACGGCAAGCCCTCCGGCATGCGCTTGACGGCCGCGAGCACGAGCGCATCGGCACCCTTCGCCGCGGCTTCCGCGCTGACGCCGTTGCCGAGCAGCGTCAGCGCGGCGTCGCACCACAGCGCGAACTCGTCGCCCGTCATCTGTTGCGAGCTCACTTGGCCGCCGCCGCGGGCGCGGGCGCGTCGGCCGCGGGCGCCGCCGCCGCGGCGCTGGTCTTCTTGTGCTCCTCGTAGAGCAACCACGCGATGCCGGCGACGAGGAGGTTTTTTGGCTTCAAGATGTGCTTCAGGTTCATGGGGGGACTCACACGTTGTTGGTGACGGTGTCGACGGAGGCGAGGGTTTGCGCGTGCATCGCCGCGTGGGCGCGGCCGTGGTGGCTCGGCAGGGGCAGCGGGATGACGGGCGCCATCGTCACGGGCGGCGGCGGCGGGGGCGCCTGCGGCGTGATGATGAGCGCGTGGAGCTGCGCCGCGTTCGCGGGCGGCGGCGGCGGGGCGGCGGGCTGGCTCCTCGGAGGGCCCGCCGTCGCCTTGTCGTGGCGCACGCCCAGGTGCCCCACGATGAGATGCGCGAGCGACGCGGCGACGCTCCGGGGCGAGATGCTTCCGATCTTCGGGCTGTCGGGCACCTGGCTCAGCACGCCGTCCAAAAGCGCGCTGTCCACGGGCTCGTGCTTGGTGGTCATGTTGACGAGCGTGTTTTTGACCGGGTCCAAGATCGGGTGCAGCGCCGCGGCGCCGGGGATGCTTCCGAGCGCAAAGTTGTAGGCCGCGTCGATGGCCGCCTCGAGCGGGTTTCCGTGCAGCAGCGCGCTCGCGCTCTCGATGGCCGTCTCGCCCGCGGCCACGATGTCACTGACGGCCGTGCCGAGGCCCGGCACCACGGACACCGCCGCTTCGACCCCGTGCAAAATGTCTCCCGTCCACGGACCCACCATCTTGGTCACGTTGCCGAGGGCTGAAGTGACCTTGCTCACGTCAGCCAAAACGGCTTTTGGGACGACGGCCTTCGCGACCTTGCTCACGTCCGAGACGACGGAGCTCGCAATGTGCGCGAGCGACGAGAAGAGTCCGTGCACCTCGACGAAGTGCACGTCTTCGCCGCTCAGCACCGCGTGCGCGGGCATCGTCTGCGCCAGAAGCTCGGCCGCGTGGTCCTCGGGGTGCCCGCCCTGCGCGTTGGCCTTCGCGACCATGTCGGCGTGCATCTGCTTGACAAGCGCGTCGTGCACCTGGCCGGGCGTCGCGCCTTTCATCGCGAGGTTCAGGGCTTGGAGTTTGTACTGGTCGAGCGACGAGGTCATGTTGCTGGCGTCGCCGACGAGCATCGCCCCGCAGATGGCTCCGTGCACCGCGTGCTTGGCGTAGGGACTTCGGTGCGTGACGGAGATGGCCGCGGGGATGGCGCCGTGCACGCTCGCGTAGCCGCGGCGCGTCGGCCGGTGGCGCCGCGACCTGTGGCGCGCGCCGACGAGCGGGGCGCCCAAAATCGGCACGTCGATGCGCGCCTCGTACTGCATGCCGCTCCCCAGCACCTTGCAGCCACGCACCGCGATGCCCGGCCCGCAGTGAAGCGAGAGCGGGCCGACCGCGGGCGCCAGCGCCCCCTGGTAGATGCGCCCGTCGTGCGGGTCGCAGACCCAGACGTGCGGCACGGCGTCTTGCGTGAGCTCGTAGGGCTCCTCGCCCGAGATGTTAGAAGGGCGGTCGCTCTTCATGCCGGCCGCGATGCTCGGGTCTTGGATGGAACCGTCCGAGCGTTGCGTGAGCGCGTGAAATACGTGCGGACCGCTTCGCACCAGGCGCGTCACAGCGTCGGGGTCTTCGCCCGTCGCGCGGAGCGTCGCCGTGTGCAGCGGACCCCAGTCGTCGCAGTCGCCCCACCCGCGCTCGTGAATCGTCGCGCCGTGGTCGAAGTGCTCGTCGCCGGGCGCCTCGGGTCGCCACACGGCGCCCTTGTCCAAGAGCTCGTAGCTCGTCGGCGACTGCCCGTTGCGAATCAGGTGTTCGTTGACGCGCGTGACCGCTTCCAGCACGGGCTCCACGGTCTCGGGCCCGACGTGCTCGTCGGGGATGGCGATGCGAATGCGCACGGGTGACCTCCGAAAGTAGCGCCGGCAGATGACCCCCTGCCGGCGGCGGGGCTCGCGAGTGGAGTCGCGAAGTCAGTGCAGGTAGTGCCCCACGGCCGTCACGGTGTACGCCTCGAAGTCGGTCCCCGTGGGGAACGCGGTCAAGGTCGCCAGCACGCGCATCCACACGCCGGGTTCCGCCTGTTTGAACGAAACCCACGTGTCGAACGCGTTGGCCGCGCCGAGCGATTCGAGGTCGATGTTTCCGACCTCGCCCTGCTGCAAGTCCGTCCCGATGAACGTCTGCCCGACGAGGTTACCCACCGCCGTCGTGCCGCTCTTGGTGCCTCGGATGAGCAGACGCGAGGTCTTGTAGGGCTTCTGCGGCCGGGCCGAGAAGATGATCGTCGCGCCCGCCGGAGCGCCGGCCGGCGTCGCGCCCGAGCCCCACACGCCGCCGAACGTCTCGGGGTTGAGGGGGATAGGAACGTGGCCTTCGCCGACGGGCGGCGAGCCCGGGGCGACCATCGCGCGCCAGGGCGGCGACTGCGGGTGCAGGTGATCGGGCAGGCCGTGCGTGTGCTTGCGGTGATGCTTGTGGTGGCGCTTGCCCACGATCGGCTCGCCGTCGTGCGTGTAGCCGATGACGCGCTCCTCGCCGTCCACTTCGCCGTCCACTTCGCCGGCGACGTAGCCGCGGACCATGCGGCCTTCTCCAGGGGCGCCCACTCCAGGGTGGTAGCCGACAACTCTCGGGTATCCAGGCATCTCGCGTGCTGCTTTCTCCCGGGCGCGGCCCGGGAATCTCGTGACCCGCCCGGAATTGGGCGGGGGTGCTTCATCTCGTGTGCGGCGCAGGGCCGCGGGCGGGCGTCAGTAGCCCGCGACGTACGCCACGCCTTCTTCGCCGGCGACGTAGTCCCCGCTCACCTTGCCGGTGTTTCCGAGCTCGTAGGCGGCGAGCAGCAGCGCCGCGGTGCCGACGTCGTCGGCGAGCTTGCCGCCGATGATTATCGACGCGACCGCGATCGTGCCCTTCTTGCCGATGAACGGGAGCGCTGGAATTTGCGCGTAGAACGGTTGCTTCTCGAGAAAGCCCACCGCGAGGCCCGCCGCGGCCACCTGCATGCGCTTGTCGGAGAAGAGCTTGCCGAGCCCGAGGCCTCCGCCGCCGCCCCCGCCGCGCCGGTGCTTGTGCTTGGCCTTGACGACCTTCGTTGTCCGGATGATGACCGGCTTCGGGTGCGGCGCTCGACGCGAGAGAACGAGCGCGGTCGAGTGCCTCTTTTTGCTTCGGTGCTTCGCACGGGCCATGGGGTGGGCGTCCTTTGTGGGGAGTCTTGACCCCCCTATGGACGCTCCATCCGAGGCTCGAGCGCAAGAGTCCGGCCTTTCGGGCTACCGCGCGCGCGAAAGGAGCCACAGCCCGCCGAGCAAGAGGGCGAGCTCCGTCGTCGGGTTTTGCCCGCCAAAGAGCGCGGACAGGAACGTCGCGTCGCTTTGCTCGGGCGCGCGCCTCGGCGGCGGGACGTGCGCCAAGAGCGTGGGCACGTCGCCGCACCCTTGGCTCTTCAGCGTCGCGGCCATCGCGTTGAACTTGTCGCGCATGTCGCGCACGTCGCCGGCGAAGTCGTGGCCGGGCGCCGCCGCCATCACGCCGCGCGCAAAGGCGCTCAGCGAGAGAAACGCTTGGATGCGCTTGGCGAGCGCGTACCACGCATCCTTGGTGGGTGGGTCGAGCGTCGTGCACGAGGCCACGACCGCGGACATCTGCGGAAAGCGGTCGGTGAGGTATGCCGCAATGGCGGCGACGTCCTCGGCGTCGCTTCCCACCGTCGCCGCGCCCACCCAGTGGGGGTCCCACCTGCGAACGCGCGGCGACGGCATCCGAGAAAGCCTACAGCTTGAATTGCTTACCGAGAAGCACGCCAGCGATGGCCCCGAGGGCGAGCGTCTTGTTGCGCTCGCCCTTTTGCGTGTGCGCCATCGCCTGCGCGCCGGCGATGACCTTCTCGATGCGGGCGATCTCGCTTCGCGGCACCAGCACGAGCTCCTCTTCTTTCATCAGCCGCGCGAGCGCGACGGCGGCCGTGCGCGCCTCTTCGACTTCGCTCGAGTTGGCGAGCCGCACGAGCTTTTGCGCCTTTTCCAAGACCTTCGATTCAGTGGGCATATGGGCATGTTCCAGGTTTGTGGTGGATTCGGGAAGCTGTGCAGATGCGCTCAGGCCCCCGATTGGTCGATAAAGTCCAGCAAAATGAGCGCGGAAAGAACGTTGCTGAGCGCGGAGCGCGCGCCCTGGCGCTCGCCTTCGCTCCGCTCGAAGTACGAGCGCTGCATGTGGCCGGGCAGGATGGCGCCCGCCGCCCGCGCCTGGTCCTGCATGATGCGGATGACGAGGTCTCCGATGCGGTCCAGCTCCGCGTCCGAGAGGTTGTTGCGCAGGCCGCGTGCGCGGACCATGAGCGCCTCAAGCTCGGCGTCGCTGCGTGCGGCGCCGTTGACGAGGTTTTTGACGAGTCGGCTCACGGGTAAGGCACCTTTCTCCATTGATGGCACGAGAGCTCATCGAACTACCTTCAGCCGCGCGCCACGCGGCGGTTCATCGTCGGGCAAAAACACCGTCGATTCCTTTCCCTCGCCCGAGTGCGTCAACGACCACGGCACGCCCGCGCCGCACTGGCAAACGACCACCGCCGTCACGCCCTGAAGGAGCGCGCGAGGCTGAAGAATGACCGTCACCTGTTTTGGGAGGGGTCGAGAGCACTGCGAACACGTCTCGCGCTTCGCCTGTGCGGTCCACTGCGAATTGCTCACAGGTCGCTCGCCGCTTGCGTGAGGGCAAGCGCCGCGCACTCCCGGTCGATGAGCCTTCGCAGGACGTCGCTCGGCGTCCTCTTCTCGTGCTTCGCGAGCCGCGCAAGTCGGCGCTTGGTGGTCGTGGTCGTGCGAAACCGGATCATCACGGACAGCTCTTTGCTCGTGGCCATGGGGCGACTCTAGCCCGGCGTACCGCGTCGGGATACACGGTAGCTACATGGCCTCGTCCTTGTTTTGCGTGTTCGTCGCCGGCTTCGCTTCCGGCGGCGGCTTCGTGGCTCTCATCATCCCTTCCGTGTTGCGGCGGGCGCTTGCGCGGAGAGACGAGCAATGGCAGCTCGCGGATCTGAATCGGCGGGCCAGGAACATCGGCAAATGAGCAACGACGACGTTCCCGAGCTCCCCGCCCGATGCGAGTGCGGGTGGATCTTCCCCGCGGGCTTTCAAGTGATGACGCCGGGCCTCGCGCCAGGCGCGGCGTGGCTGCGCCAGGGCACGCTACTGCTCTTCGCGTGCGGCAACTGCGGCGCGTGGCGCTCGTGCGCACTGAGTCCACGCGGCGGCGCCGCGACGGTCAACGCCGCGGGCTTCGACCTCAAAGGCATCGTCCAGCCGTGACGCTCCTTCGCACGCCCAACGATGACGAGCGCGCGCGCCAGCGGCGCGACGTCGAATGGCTGTGGCTCGCGCTCGTGGTGCTCGTCGGATTGACCGTCGTGCACTTCGGGCTCGCGTGGTGGTGGAAGCCCGCGCCGGCGTTCACCGGGGGCATCGGCGGGCCCGTCGACCCGTGAAGCCCCCGTGGTGGGAGACGAGCACGCTCCCGAACAAGGAGCTCGCTCGCGAGCTCAGCGCGTTTATCGAAGCGCTTCGCGAATGCCTCGACCTCGAGCCGCTCAATTCCCGTACGCAGCAAGTGCGAAGCATGGCGAAGAAGCGCGACGCCGCACGCGGGTAGCCCAGGCGCCCCGCTGGCGCGCGCTTTGCTCTTCTTCCCCTTGGTGCTCTCCGCGCGGCCGTCGCGCCGCCTCGGCCTGTTTGCGTGCCCGCGTGGCCCACGAACCACGAGGGGTCTCGCTTGCGTCCTGGTGCCCGGAGGGCACGCGTTCTTGCCCGGAGGGAGAGAGGATCTTTTAAGTTGCCGAGAGAGGTAAGAGAGAGTCGTGGGGGAAGGGTGAAGGACGCTCGCTCGCTGCCAGGAACACGCCGGCGCTGCGCCGGTGGGTTCCTGGCAGCGAGCGAGCGTCCTTCACCCGTCGGCGGGGCCCGGGGGCCGGTTTAGCCGACACTGAGCGGACCACTGAACATTGTCGATCCGCGCGCGCGATGGAACGCCGCGACCGTCGCGGGCGATGGCCTGCGACCCCGATTCCCGCCCAGCGCGGCGCTTAGTCGGGTGGCTTGGACGAGGGCGGGGCGTCGAGGCCCGCGGCGACGAACGCGCGCGCCGCCTCGAGCTGCGCACGGCGGCGGGCTTCCCACGCGGCTTCGCTCAGCGGCTCGGCCGACGCGACCGTGGACGCGACTGCGGCGCGCGCGGACACGAGCGAGAGAAACGCGCGCTTGTTCTCGTTCGCGCGCGCCCGTGCGTGCGCGCGGAACGCGCGCCGCTGGCCTCGGCTTCGCGCCAGGAAGATGAGCCTCGTTCCAAACACCACGCGCTCGCCGGTCGGAAGGATGTCCGCTTTGCGGCCCGTGCGCTTGTCCGAGGGCTGAAGCCACACTTGCTTTAGGATGCCGCGCCGCTCGAGCCGTTCGAGCGCGCATGGGATGGTGTCGACGCCGGGCATGTGGCCGACGTTCTCGGCTACCATCTTGCGCAGGCCCGCCTCGGACGCGTACGCCTCGCCGTGGCGACGCTGCAAGCTCGCAACGACGGCGAGCAGTGAGGCGTCCACCGTCATCCGGTGATCCCGGAAGTTGGGGAACTCGGCCCGCGCGATGACCTCGCGCGTCCTTGGCCGTCTCACTCCTTTGGCACCCGCGACCAGCGCGGAAGCCGTGCACTCTGAACCCAGGGGACAACCTTCCGAGGTCCGCGACCAGCGCGGGCCCCATTCGGTGGGGGTGGGACGGCTACGCTGCGGTGCTGCTCTTCTCTTTGAACTTGGCGAGGGCGCGGACGATGGCGTCGCGGACGGCGACCGATTTCGGGGTGCGCCCTTCGAGGAAGCGCTTCACCGTGCGGGACTCGACGCCCGCATCCGTCGCAACGGTTCGGATTTCATGTGGTGTTAGGCTTTTCTGGCCCATAGAGTCGACACTACGAGGCCAAGTGGCTACGGTCAAGCAAATGGGCGATCCCACGTACTTCTTGTCCTCGACCTGGAACGAAGGCACGGGCGACCACGGGGTGTGGGTCACCGACGCGCGCGTCGGCCTGCGCGGCGCGTGGTGCCAGCAAGGCCGACGCGACATCACCGGGACGCGCGAAGAGCTCGAGCCCTACGCGGCGCGCGCACGCGCGAGGTTCCCTGGCGCGACGTACGAGGTCCGTCCGTACGAGCGCATCCAGAAGCCTTTCCGCGGGAACCCGCTGTGACTCGAGCCGTCTTCTACCTACGGGTCTCGACGGTCGACCAGGACCACGCGAACCAGCGGCCGACGCTCGATCGCATCGCGCGGGCCCGCGGCTTCCGCATCGTCAACGAACACGTCGAGCGCGCGAGCACCCGCAAGGCTCGCCCGGTCTTCGAGGCCATGCTCGCGAGCGCCGCGCGCGGCGAGTTTGACGTGCTGCTCGTGTGGGCGCTCGACCGCTTCGGCCGCGACACCATCGGCAACCTGCTCGCCGTGCGCGAGCTCGACAGGCTCGGCGTGCGCATCGTCTCGGCGCAAGACTCGTGGCTGGACACGACCGGCCCCGCGCGTGAGCTGCTCGTGGCCGTGATGTCCTGGGTTGCGCAGCAAGAGCGCGACCGGCGGAGCGAGCGGACGCGCGCGGGGCTCGCGCGGGCTCGAGCTCAGGGCGCGCGCATCGGCCGGCCGCATCGCCTCACGCGTGCCGACGTCGCGCGCGCGAAGGCGATGCGCGCGGATGGCAAGAGCATCCGCGCCATCGCGATTGCGATGCGCACGCCCAGGGCGACGATCGCTAGGGCGCTCCGATGATGGCCAGCGTGCGGTTCGGTTTCCGGAACACCTGGTGCTTCCGACGATGAGCCACATGACGAAACGATTGGGCCCATGTGCAACCGCTGCAAAGCGGAGGTTGACGCCATCATGCGGATGGCACGTGCGAAAAACCGCGACTGAGGAGGTGACCCATGAACCGAGACCATGAAGAAGCTGTGGACATCCTGCTAGCGGGCAACGCGCTGCTGGACCTGCGCGCGCTCGTCCGGAACGCGCCGCGCGAGTCCTCGCTACGCGCCACGTTCGAGTTTCTCGAAGGAACCAAAGACTACATCGACAAGGTGCAGGCGTTCATCCGAGCCATCGAACCCACGATCGCGGCCCCGAGACGCCCCGATCTCGCCGGCCACATACCGGCGGGCAAGAGCGCCGACGATGTCACGTTCGTCAACCACGCCTTTGCGTTCGCGGGCCGGTGGAGTGGCCCCCCTGGTCTCAGCCACAAGCTGTGCGGCGCGTGCGGCCTGTCCGAGGTCGCGCACCTCTCTGAGCCCGCCGCCGATCCAAGCGTGTGCCTATCGGCTCCCGAGCCGCTAGGGCTCGGCGGCCGGACGCATGGGACAATCGATGGCCGCTGGTGCGTCTACTGCGGGGCGTTCAAAACGCACGCGGGGTGGCGGCGCCCGGCGGCGCATCAACCGTACCTCCCCGGCGCGTTCGGCGACCACGAGCGCGACACGCGCGAAGGCCCTGGCTCAAGCACAGCCGATGACACGGGGAAAACCATCACGTAACCTCGTGGAGCTTCGCGAGACGATGCGTTCATCGGCCGCCATGGCCCGCGCCGAGCTCTCCCCGGCGGTCGTGCCGCTGGAGGTCGCGGCTACTCACTTGCACATGGCAATCAACGCGATCCAAGAGGTCGAGCGCATCGCGGCCTCGGAGGAGGCGTCTCAAAAAGGGGCCACGAACCAGGACCCCGCTTCCCCCGCGCAGAACTGACCCCGAGCCCCCTGGCCCACAAACGAACACTTGAGAGACCGCTTTTCTAAAGGACAAGAGCCATGGCCCCCGTCTTAGGTAAGCGCGATCGCGCGCGTGCGGTCTTAGGTAAGCCAGGTCGCCGGCGCGGCCGTTCCTTACCTAAGACACCTCCTCCGGGAGGACCTCCTGGTGGTCGAGGACCTGGCTTACCTAAGACTGGTCGACCAGCGGCCGACAGCAAACCGGAGGTCCCCTCGCGCGCGACGCTTCGCCTCGAGCTCGTGCTGTGTGGCAAGGCGAAGTGCAAGCGCCTGCACGGCCCGTACTGGTACGCGTATTGGCAAGTCGGCCGCGGCACGCGCAAGGTCTACGTCGGCAAGAGCTTGCCGGCGGACCTCGCGGAGCGCCGCTTGCGAGCGCGCTCGCGGCGACGGTGCCGCGGGTCCGCGCATGACGCGAAAGTGCTTGAAGTCGTCGAGCTCGGAAGCGAAGACGAGTAACCCCACCTGGCCCACAAACGAACGCTTGCGAGACAGCTTCCATGGCCAAGACACCCGACAACGTGATCCCGTTCCCCGTGCACGCCTGCCGCGGCGACGCCGTAAGCCTCGAGCTCGACGGACACGGCGGCAACATGCTCGCCTCGCTTCTCGAAGGCTTGCAGCGCGCGATCGCGATGCTCCCACCAGGACGCGTGCGCATCTCCGTGACAGTCGAATCGCTCGAACCCCCGGACGGCGAGCGCAAGGCCCACACCCCTTAACCGAACGGAGTCCCCCATGCTCATCGCCCTCACCCTGTCTCTCATCGCGTTCCATCTCGCCGGCACCTTCGCCGGCTTTCGCGCCATCGCCCAACTTGAACGGGCCATCTCCGACGAAGCCATCCGCACGCGAGCGCTCATCCGCCTGCCTCCGCCGCCGCCCCCGCCCGCCTTCGTCTCGCTCCTTCTCATCGGCGAAGACGATCGCGGAGCCCAAATCCTGGCGGGTGCAAGCGAGGTGCTCACGGGCACACCTGGCGAGTCGAAGCAGCTTGAGCTCACTGCTCAGGTTCCCGTCAAGCGCGCCTTTGCCGTCGTGCTTTGCGACGCGTCGCGCGTCAGCGTCCAAATCTTCAAGGGCCACGATCTGATGGCGGCGTCGGTCGGTGACTGCCCCATGGGCCGCGTCGGCGACGTCGAACTAGGCGTCAAGGTTCGGGCGCTTGCGTATTTGCGGGTGCCCTCGTGAGGCCTGCATGCGCGTGTCTCTTGCTGGCTGCGTGTGGCGGGCCCGCCTTCCAGGCTGGCGAGGCCTTTCCGGACGACGCCGGCGACGTCGCCGACGCGTCCTCGAGGCCCGTGCTCGAGCACGGTTTTTCGGATGCGCAAAGCGAAACGGCGGCGCCGGCGGCCGACGTCGTCGACGACGCGCCGGCGTCGCTTGACGTCGCGCTGCTCGACGCGGCGCCGGCGGCCGACGTCGTCGACGAACCCGCGCTCCCGGTCTGCGACCCCGGTGCTTGCCT
>Ga0209693_10000431_pt1 | contig 16833 bp, 29 predicted proteins | sample HubBroMetageWRM3_FD_188345 | JGI IMG/M metagenome (GOLD analysis project Ga0209693, IMG submission 188345) | Warmed soil microbial communities from the Hubbard Brook experimental Forest, New Hampshire - Hubbard Brook CCASE Soil Metagenome WRM 3... | ecosystem: Environmental > Terrestrial > Soil... | reverse complement strand
CGACTACCAGATGAAGACCGGCGAGGCCGTCCTAATGGTGAAGCCCGGCGACCTCTACGAGGGCCAGGCGATCGTCTGGGTCGGGTCGTCGGGCGCCACGCCGCAGCCGTGGATAGCGATGAAGGTCACGGGGCCGCAGGGCGACAAGGGCGACCAGGGCGACCAGGGACCTATCGGCCCGGTCGGCATCCAGGGCGTGCAGGGGGTGCCGGGCGACCAAGGCCCGGCCGGGCCGCAGGGCGAGCCCGGCGAGGTGCAGTGGCAGGACATCTTCCCGATCGTGACCCGGATCGACGGGCTGGAGGCCCGCGTCAACAGGCTGGAGTCTTTCCAGCTTGTGACCCTGGCCAACGACATGACCGTGACCGACAACACCGACACGCTGGTCTCGACGGTGGTGATGCCAGCGCTGGGCGACTCGCAGGGGAGCGCTCACCTGACGTTCGAGCTGCAAGGCGGCGCACCGCCAGGCAGCGAGATCCCGCGACTGGTCGTCGCGTGGATCGAGGGCATCGGCACGGTGACGATCAGCGGCCCCGCCTCGGGGCAGCTCACGCTGCACGGCCAGTTGCCATACGGGATGATCTCGCTCGGGCCGGTGCGTGCGGTCAATTCGGGCGTGGCGGGGAACGTGGTGCTCTACGTGCGGGTGACGCCGATGGGTGGCGGTCCCGGCGCGACCGACCGGGTGATACTCAAGGCGGCCACCTCGGTTCTCGGCTCGGCCACCGCGAAGCCGCTCGCCACCGGCCTTATCGCCCGCTGATCGTGTCCCGCATCGACTGGCGGGGCCTGGCTGCCGTGCTGATCGTCGTCGGCGTGTTCGCGGTGCTGCTGGTCGGCGCGATCGGCGCGACGCTCAACCACGACCGCGCCGTGTCCACTGACGAGATCACGACCGTATCGGCGGTGCTCGGGACGGGGCTCGGGGCGGTGTCGGTCTACCTCGGCACGAAGGCCAGAGGGGGCAGGTCCCGCGATTTGCCCGCCAGCGAGCGCGCAGCACCGGCCCGCAGCGACGACGACGACGAGCGCGGGCAAGCACGAGGGGCAGACCCCCCGACGTCTTAGATTCGCTCTCAGCGCGTCGGGCTTGTAAACCCTGAGCGGTAGCTGGGAGTCTGCTAAGCGGGCCGGCCGGGGAGTAGCCGAGCCCGCCCCCCACGAAAGGACCCCCCGCTATGCGTTCTATCCCGCGCCGGTTCCGTCAGGCCGCGCTCGTGCTCACACTCGCGCTCGGCGCTCTCGGCCTCGCGGTCGGCACCGCCGCCGCAGCCACCACGGGCGGGCAGCCGTACCCGAGCCCGACCCCGACCGTCCACTACACGCCCCCGCCCCGGCATCACAAGCCCCCGCCCCCGGTCACCCACTGTTTCCTGTCGCTGGAGACTGAGCACGACACGCTCAGCGGCCAGCCGGTCGGCCAGCAGGGCTACGGCCAGCCGATCACCGATGCCTACTTCGGCGGCCAGCCGCAGGCCAAGCCGCAGGCCACGATCGAGGTCGTGCAGCTCGTCAAGGTGTGCGTGACCGAGCAGCGCGGCAAGCCCGACAAGGTGCAGGTGTGGGACGAGACCGGCCCGTTTGCGTGGGAGGTCCCGGCGAGCGGCCCAGCGCCGACCCCGACCGGCCTGCCCGACAACATCGCCGGAATGCTCGCGGCCTAGACGCAAGAGAGCCCGCCCACGTTTGAGGCGGGCGGGCTATCCTGGCCATTCGGGTAATCAGCGACGCGACCCCCGCTCTCCCCCCCGGCGGGGGTCGCCGTCTGTCAGTCGTCGTCTTGCACGAGGCGCAGCCCCCCCGCCGCGCGCTTCGGTTCCGGGTCCGGCTTGTCGACGTGGCGCAGCTCCCAATCGGCGAACGCCTCAGCCATCAGCATTACCCGATCCTCGCCCAGCGTCATATTCGTCTTGGCTGGCGTGCCATTCACCGGACACCACCAGACTTCAACCAGCCCGGTAAGCGACGCGCTATCGCGCAGCTCGTAATGCCCCGCTGGCTCGACTCGCTTGCCGCCCATAACATGTGCCTCGCTATCCGGGCGATCACGTCTGAGATTCGCCCTCTCAGCCTTTCGGCTTCCCCGCGCCCCGCCGCCTCGGCGGTCACGTGAAAGAACCCCGGCGTTTCAATGGCGCGCCCGAGCATTCCGCAGAGCAGTTTCCAGTCGCGCATATTCGGGAACCACGGGGCGGCGTCGACGGTGCGCTCGGCGCGGAAGTGCTCGACCGCCTCGTCGGCGAGCCGCACCTGATAGCCCGCCTTGAGATAGTCGACGGCTGCGGTGAGCGCGTCGGCGGGCTCGGGATAGGTCAGCCGCTTAATCGTGCTCGCCGCGCCCGGCTTCCAGATCAGCACCGAGAACCCCGGCACGTCGGCCTCAGCCGCATACCGGCCCGCTCTCGCGCGCTGCCAATCGAGGCTCACGAGCGCCACCCGCCTTCGCCGTCCGACCACTCAATGTCGCGCACGGGCAGCGGATCACCCGCGCACGAGCCGCCGCCGGTCCAGCGGATGCGCTGGCCGTCCCCGCTGAATATCGGGTCGTCGCCCTCGTGCTTGGTGGCCGGATAGTGCCCCGGCGGCTGATCGCAGCTCGTGCCGTAGGGGTCCGGGCCGCGCGTGACGAACTGCGCGCCGCACTCGTCGGCGCGCTCGTCGTCGTCGGCGTAGCGGTCGGGGTCCTCGTGGTGGTACGGCCCGAGCGCGCGTGTCATCCACGCGCCGACCTCGGCCTGCCGCCCCTCGCGAATCTCGCGGGCCTCGCGCAGCGCGTCGCCGCTCGTGGCCCCAGCGGGTAGCCCGGTCCAGTCGTGGCACGCGCCGCAGTAGCCCTCTCGAATGTCGTCGGGGCTGTACGAGGTCCGGCCGCAGCGCGGGCACGTGATCGACGCGCGCCCGACGTCGCACGTCGCGCACCGGCCCGAGCTGGTGTCGTCGCCGTGGATTCCGCAGGTCGTCATGACGCACCGCCCGACGTCGACGCCCGCCGTAGCGGCCGGGCTGCTCGTTCGAGCCTGGCCGCTAGGTCGGTCGTGTCTTTCAGCCGGTCGATGTCGGTCGCGGCCATGCCCTCATGTTCGAGGCCGGCCAGCAGCAGCTCTATGTCGGCCAGGCTCAGCGCGGGCCGAACGGTCGGGGCGCTCATGCCGCACCCGACTTCCGCGCCCGGCGGCGAGTCGTCGCCTTCGAGCCCCGCCGAGAGAGCCGCTCGGCTATCTGCTGATCGCCCCTGTCGGTCGCGTGCTGGTAGATCATCGCCATCGTGGGGTTAGCGTGCCCGATCCGCCGCATCAGTTGCTTGGTCGTCGCGCCCGCCTCAGCGGCCCACGTCGCCCCGGTGTGGCGCAGATCGTGAAACCGCAAGTCGCCGCGGCCGATGCTAGCCCGCGCCTTGTTCCACTCGCGCCACACCACCGACTGGTAGAGCTGCCCGCCCCGAGGGGCGGTGAACAGCAGCCCGTTATCGCCCGGCTGCGCGTACGCGAGCAAGTGCTGCGCCAGCTCCGGCAGCAGGAACGCCGGAACGGCGATCGACCGTATGCCGGCCTCGCTCTTGGGCGGTCCCGAGACGAGCCCGTGCCCGGTGCGCGTCGCGGCGCGGCTGATCATCAGCGCGCCCGCGTCGAGATCGACGTCGCCCCGGCGCAGCTCGGACAGCTCGCCGAAGCGCATCGCGCACCACGCGGCCAGCAGCACGAGCATTCGCCATTCGGCGGGCATCGCGTCGGCGAGCTGGTCGACCTCGGCCTCAGTCGCGACGTTGATCACGTGCGATCGCTTGTCCGACCCGCCCCGCCGCACCCGGCACGGGTTCGCGACGATCAGCTCGTCCTCGACGGCGGTCGCCATGATCGCGTGGAGCAGGCGGTACGACTTCGCCCGCGCCGAGGGGGTGCGCTGGCCGTAGCCGGTGTGCCACTCGCGCACGTGCTGCGGCGTGATCGCGGTCATCCGCAGGGCGCCGAACGTCGGCAGCAGATGCCCGGCCAGCACAGAGCGGTACTCGATGGGGGTGCGCCCGCGTAGCGGCCGGGTGCGCAGCCAGTCGGCGGCGTAGGCGGCGAACGTGGGCACGCGCTCGCGGCGGGGCTGCGCGACCTGGCCCCAGGCCCCGCGAGCGATGTCTGTCTGCTGGGCGCTCAGCCACGCGGCCGCGTCGCCCTTGGTCTGAAACGTGCTCGGCGCGTTGTGCCGCTCGCCGTCCGGCCCGATGTAGCTCGCCTGGTGCCGCCCCGAGGGCAGCTTGCGGAGCTTGCCGAAGCCTGAGCGTCGTCGTGTGGTCATTTTTTCGGTGGTCCCTTCCGGCCGATCTCTCGTGCCCCACACGTGCCTTACGCACTCTACATTCGTGGGGTGTCCTTGTCACTCGTTGTAACACGGACGGGGGCACGATCTATGCCGTGACGTGCAAGAACACGCCTCTGACCTGCTACGACGCGCGGTGGTGCATGATAATGATCGAGGAGTGAACACCCCAGCTCAGAGGGGGTCTTGTCCCCCCCGTGCCCCCCGCGTGCCCTAGTCGAAACTCGTGCCGCAACTGGGGGCACGCTCGGCACACCCGCCCGAAGGATGATTTCGAGGCGCAGGACTTGACGTGCGCCAACGTGGCGGGTAATAGTCGCTCCTATGTGTTAGTTGACCGCAAGCAACCAAGCGGTGAGCAGCGAGCGACGAGCGCAGGCCGAAACGAGGGACGGCATATTCCCCCGCCACCTTTCGGGGCGGACCAGGCTAACCCCGAGCCGAACGAGGGACGGCATATTCCCCCGCCACCTTCCGGGGCGGACTAGGTGAACCCCGGGGCCGGACGCACGGCCGGGCCAGAGCGTATGAGGCGTGACGCTGGCCGAGCCGCCCGGTAACCCGACACACTCTCTGGCCAGCAGGAGGGGATCACCTTGTCAGTTCCGGCGCGCTCGGACGAGCCCCGGTGGGCCTCGCTTAAAGAGGCTGAAATCTACTCGCACATCCCGCGCCGCACCCTGCGGCACTGGATCGCGAAAGGGTGGCTGCCCGCCGAGAGGGTAGGCCCGCGACTGATCCGCGTCGACCTAGACGACGTGGACCGGCTGCGCACGCCGATCCCTTCGGCCAGGCTGGACGCCCAAGATGCCTAGCGCCGATCCCGATCTAGGCATCCGCCGCCGCAATCACGGGCTGAATCACAGCTACCGGATCGACGGTGAAAAGGTCCCCGGCGTGACGACGATCACCGGCTTTTTCAAGTCGGGCGCGCTGGCCAAGTACCCCGGCACGGCGACCGCGGAATATGCGGTCAATAACTGGGGCTCGCTCTCGGAGCTGCCCCCGGCCGACCGCCTCAAGGTGCTCTACGGCGCGCAGTATTCCGAGCGCGACGCCGCCGCCGGGCGGGGCACCAAGGTTCACCGGATCGCGCAGCGATTGCACGAGGCGCCGCCGGGCACCGAGATCGACTATCCCGACGAGCTGGCCGGGCACGTCGACAGTTACGTCGATTTCCTCGAGCGGGTCGACCCCAAGGTGCAGGCCGTCGAGCTGGTCGTCGGGAACCGGACCCATCGCTACTGCGGCACGCTCGACCTGATCGCCGACCTCGGGCCTATCCCGTGGGATGACACGATCATCCCGCCCGCGCGGTGGCTGCTCGACCTCAAGACGAACAGGTCGGGCATCTGGCCGGAAACGGCGCTCCAGGTCTGCGCCTACGAGCGCGCCGAGGTGTTCATCGGCGAGGACGGCTCAGAGCGGCCTATGGAGTGGTTCGGTATCGAGCGCTGCGGCGCGTTGCACGTCCGGGGCGACGGCTGGGATCTGGTGCCCGTCGAGACCGGCCCCCAGGTCTGGACGTGCTTCACCAACCTGGCGTGGCTCTACCACCACGACGAGGCGCGCAAGGAATGGGTGGGCGTAGCCGCCGGGCCGTTCCCGCACGCTGCCCCGGCGGCACTCTCCGCGTAAATCGAGCAGGGCCAGACGATGCGACCGCCCGGCCCTATCCGCCCAAGTGAATGGACTGCGGCATGACCGTACCACCGCACGACCCCGAAACGGTGAACATCCAGACAACGGCGATTTACGATCCGCTCACCACCCGCGATCTCGACCTGCTCTTGGCGGTCATCACCGCCGGGCGGCGCATGGTCTCGGCGGTGCACCCGACGCTGTGCCCGCTCTGGCACGATCTCGGCGAAGTCATCACCGACCTGAATGCGGCGTGGTGGCGCGCGTTCAAACGAGAGAACCCCGACGTCCGGGTCGAGCAGCACCGGCCCCTCGCGAATGCGTGCGCGTGGTGACCGCCCGGCGAGCGCAGCCCAGCGACGAGCTATCAATCCGCGCGTGGGCCGCTGAGCTGGAAGCCGCCGCCGTGATCGCTCGGCAGCTCGCGCCCACGGCGTTCATCCCCGAGAGCCTCAAGCGCTACCACCGGGGCGAGCATAACGAGCTGCTCGACGGCAAGGACGGCCGGGCCTACCGCCTCGACCTCGATAGCACGACCGCGACGGCGGCGGCCGCGATATTGACGGGGCAGGAAATCGGGCTCAAGCCGATGGCCGCGCTGCGGTCTATCGCGGTGATCAATAACACGCCCGCGCTCGCGGCGCTCACCCTGCGGGGCGTGCTCCAGAACGCCGGTCACGACATATGGGTCGCCGAGTCGACCGCGACGCGCGCAGTCGTGCGCGCCCGCCGCGCCGGGGATACCGAAGTGCAGGAGTCGACCTGGACGCTTGACCGGGCGAAGACACTCGGGCTCTACCCCGGCAAGGAATACGGCCAGTGGCGACGCCAGCCGACGTCGATGCTCGTCGCCCGCGCGACCGCCGAGGCTGCCCGGTGGATCGCCTCAGACGCGATCCTGGGCATTCCCTACATCGCCGAGGAGCTCATAGACGAGCTGGACGAGCACGTGCCCCTCGCGATCGAGGCCGGCCCCGGCGACAGTAACGGCGACGCGCCCAAGGCCAAGACGCGCACGGTGAAGCGCAAGGCGACGAGCCCGCCGCCCGCGCTGCCCGCCGGGCCTCCGCTCCCGCGCGCCGCCGACGAGCCCCCCGCGGTCGCCGCAGCGAACGCTCGCGCGATTCCCGAGGAGCCCGCCGACGACGCCCCGATGATCTCCAAGCCGCAGCTCGACAAGTTGCACGCCGGGCTACGCGAGATCGGGATCGAGGATCGCGCCGAGGGGCTCGCGCTCGTGCAGACGTGGGCGGGCCGGAAGATCACGACGACCAAGAATCTGACCGAGGCCGAGGCGGGCCGCGTGCTGTCCAGTCTTGAGGCGGTGCGCAGCATGGGCGAGCGCCTCGCCGTCGCCCAGGCCCACGACGACGCCGAGCGGGAAGCGCCGTGAGCCGCGCCGAGCTGGAGGCAGCGCGAGAGCAGGCGTGGCTCGCCTATAACGCGATCGTCCGGACGCTGCCCGACTGCGAGCACGTGCGCGCGTGGCGGCAGCAGGCCACCGTCGCGCGGGCGGCGCACCTGGCCGCCGCGAGGGCGTGCGATCGCGCAGAGGAGGACGCGCAGCGATGACCCATATCTGCCCGGCGCGGCGCTGCGGCGTCGAGCTGCCCGATCACCTGCTGATGTGCCGCCCTCATTGGGGGCTCGTCCCGCCGGTCTATCAGCGCGCGGTCTATGCCGCCTACAACCACGGGGCGGGGGTCGGCTCGCTGGGCCTGTTGCACGCCCAGGTCGACGCGATCAGGGCCGCGAACGATGCCATCCTGCCCCCGGCCCCGAGGAGCGCCCCGTGATCGAAACCAGGCCCGAGACGACGATCTATCGCGGGCAGCGCATCCCCGGCGGGCTCGTCGCGGTGTTCGTGTGCGACGACGCGGCGGGCTGGGCCGCGCCGCTCGTGCATTTCGTGCGGCACTCGCACGGGCTCGGCTGGGGCGATAGCGGGCCGGGGGCGGCTGATCTCGCGCTCTCGCTGCTGGTCGACGCTCTCGGTCCGGCGGCGCTGTGCCCGATGTGCGACGGCAGGCGTCGCGTCGTGTGGCTCGGTCCCGACGCCCCCGTCGACCCCGTGCCCTATAACCCGATCCGGCACGCCGGGGCCGATCCCGAGCTGGTCACCGACTGCCTGTGCTCGGACGGGCTGCGCAGCCTGGCCTATCGCGAGTTCACGTTCGCGGTGGTCTCGGGCTGGCCCGACACGTGGACGATCAGCCGCGCGCAGATACTCGACTTCCTGACCACGCTCTACCCGCCCGAGGGCGAGCTGCCCGAGTGGCTCCAAGACGTCGTGACCGGGGCGCGATCGTGACCCGGACGGGCCGCGACAAGGGCAACGCCGCCCCAGCCTGGGTCGCTGAATACCTGCAACCCTGGTGGCCAGGCTGCGAGAAGACACCCAACTCGCGCCCCGGTCGCGACATACTCGGCACCCCCGGCGCCGCGATCGAGGTCAAGACCGGCGTTGAATGGCGGCACAAGTGGATCGAGCAGGCGGCCGGTTACGTGCTGCCGGGCGAGCTGGGCCTGCTGTTCTACGTCCCCCCCGGCGTCCAGCGGGGCGGCGTGCTGCGCGGTGACTTCCTGGCCGTGCTCACCGCGCGCTCGATTATGCCGCTCGTCGTCGCCGCCGGATACGCCCCCGAGCCCAAGGAGCGGTGATGCCCCACACCGACACGACGTTTTACAAGATGGCCGTGGGCTGGACCGAGGACCCGAAGGTGGTCGCGCTCGCCCGCTTCGGCGCGGTCGACGCCATTCTGAGCCGCGACCTGTTCAGCCAGATGATCGGCTACTCGCGCCGGAATCTGACCGATGGGGACGTGCCGGGGGTCGAGCTGGGGCGGCTGATGTACCCGCTTCCCGTCGAGCACGTCGAGCAGCTCGCGCAGCACCTCGCCGACTCGGGCGCGTACGGGCCGCTATGCGAGCGGCTATTCCCCGAGCAATCCCCCGAGCAATCCCCCGAGCATAGCCCCGAGCATTCCCCCGAGCATTCGACGCGATGGCGGGTGATCAACTACGCGAAGTGGAACGACACCCGCGAGGAGATCGACGCCCGCTCGGCGCACGCCGCCAAGGCTGCCGCCCACCGCTGGGATTCCCCAGGTCACGTCGGCCGCGATGCTCGGCGCAATGCCGGGGGCAATGCTCGGTGGAGTCCTCACGGTGTGCTCGACCATGCAGAGGTAGAGAGAGAGGGAGATAAAACCCCCGCGCGCCCGCGCGCAGGCGCGCCCGCGCGAGGCACCCGGCAGCCCCCGCCCGCGTCTGAGGTGCTCGGCCAGCACTACGCCCCGTCGAGCGATCCGAACGGACAAGCCGCCGAGGCCCGCCGCCAGCTCGCCGAGCGCGACCGGCCCCTCAACGCCGCACCCGACCCCGCGCCCGCCCTCGGGGGCGAAGCGCTCGCACGCGCGCAGCTCGCCCAGGCACGAGCCGCCCGCCTGCCCGAGATCGAGGCCGCCGCCGTCGACGGCGACGAGCCCCCCGCCGAGCAACCGCCCGGCGACGATTACCCGTTCTGAGAGGACCCGACCATGCCCAACGTCAAGACCAACGCCGTGCTACCCAAGGGCGAGGAGAACGGGCTCGCCGACATCGCGGGCGCGCTCGTCGCCGAAGGGCTCGGGCGCTCCCCGGTCAAGCTCCGCGCCGTGATCGCGATCGTCGCCCCGCGCCGCGTCAACGTCGACACCAAGACCGGCGAGGAGCTGGCCACCGTCGAGATTCGCCGCGTCGAGGTTCTCCTGCCCGTCGACCTCGGGGCCGCTGAGAAACTGCTACGCCGCGCCCTAGAGTCCCGCTCCGGTCAAACGACGCTGGAGCTGGAGCTAGAGGACGAGATTCGACAGGCGTTCGATCAGATGCTCAACCCCGACAGCCCCGAGGACCCCGACGAGGGCGGCGACGGCCAGGGCGGCAAGGGCGGCAAGCCGCGGGGCAAGTCGTGACCGCCGAGGCCGAGCGCGACCTGACCCCGCTCGACATGGCCCGCAACCTGGCCGCGTCGGTGCTCCGCTACGCCCGGCAGTCTGAGGCCGATCAGCTCGGCTCGTACCTCAACCAGACGGGCGAGCGCGCCCACGCGGCGGCGCAGCTCGCGGCGAACCTCGCGCTCGTGTCGATCGCCGACGACCTGCACCGCGTCGTCGGCATCATGACCGGCCGGCCGGACCCCGACCCCTGGACGCTGCGCGGCGCAGTTGACGACGCGCGAGCGACGCGCGAGCACATGCGCCGCTGGGCCGAGGGCGACGAGACCCACCCCGGCGAGCAACCATGACGCCGCCCCTTCCGCCCGTCGCGCCCGACACCGAGCACACCACAGCGAAGCTCGTCCGCGCGCTGCAAGCGGTCCCCGACCCCGGCGTGTCCGAGGCGATGATCGCCCGCGCAGAGATCGGCCACTATCACGATTACCTGTCCCCGCTGGCGCTTCCCGAACTGGCCCTCGTCGCCGAGCTGCGCGCGATCGCGAACCACCCCTCGCGCAACGGCACCCGCTCCCGGCTCGTGCTGCTCGACATCGCGCAGCGCGTGATCAACGGCGAGTTTGACGCCAGCAAAGCCGAATCCGACGCCTGGGCGCGCAGCCCCGAGGGGCGGCAAGCGTTCGCGTCGCTCGTGCGCCTGCCCCAGCCCCCCGAACGGCCATGAGCGGCGTCGACCCGCACGATCTCGGATTCGCGGGCCTGCTCAAAGCCGGATATACGCCCGATGAGGCGTGGTCCGAAATACGGCGCGACTGCTATCACCCGGCGGTCCGCGCGATTATCGCCGAGCTGCGCTCAACCAAGGAGGGACGCGACACGCTCGAATGGTCGCGGCTCGAATGGGCGCAGCGCGGAATGATCCCGCCGTGGGACGTTCCGTGAAAGTGGAGCCGCGCGATTACACGTCGTCTAATGTGTTTGCACGTACGCAACTACTCGCAGTAAAGGAAGGGACCACCAGTGGCAACACAAACCCGAGTCGTGCTCACCGACGACCTTAACGGCGGCGAAGCCGAGGGCACGGTGCAATTCGGGCTCGACGGCCAGGGCTACGAAATGGAGCTCGACGCGGCGAATAGCGCCGCTCTGCGCGCCTCGCTGCGCCCCTACATCGACGCGGGCCGCAGAACCGCCGCGCAGACCCCCCGGCGCCGGGGCACTCGCAGCGCCCCCGGCCGCGCAGCCGCCCCCGCGGTGCGCTTCGCCACCGGGCAGCCGCTCACCGACGACGAGCGCGCCAAGATTCGCGAATGGGCCAAGACTCAGCCCCAGCTCGGCAAGATCGCCGACCGGGGACGGCTCGGCGCGAACGTGATCGCCGAATACCGAAAGGTGCACTGATGACCGGCCTGACATTCACCGACCACCCCGCCGACCCCGCCGCCTACCTGCCCCCCGCGCCGCGATCTGAGCGGCCCGGCCCGCTCGTGCTGATCATCCGGCCCGGCGACGCGCCCGCCGAGCTGCTCGTGCTGCCCTCACGCGATCACGAGCAGGCCGCCGTGCTCAACGGCATCGTGGGCGGCCATCTCGAAACCATCGGCGACGGCTCCTGGCTCGCGTTCGTGTGCGAGGACGGGGCGCGGCTAGAGCAGCCGCACAACCTGACCGCCGACGCTCTCGCCCGCGCGCTGGGGTGGCACTTCCACCACGGCGACGTCCTTCTAGGCCCGGCGGTGTTCGCGTGCCGGAAGGGCGTCGAGATCGGCGACGTGCCGCAGCGCGTGATCGACCTCGCCTCAGCCGCCGGGCTGGTGCTCTCGTGATGGGGCCGATCGACCAGCACGCGCGGGCCGAACTGCACCACGAGCCCTCCCGTCGCGGCGGCGACGACGGCGAGGTCTATTCGATCGTGCGGATGATCCCCAAGCCCGACGAGCGCGGCGGGGTCGTGATCAGCGTCGAGCACGCCGAGTTCATCGAGGCATGGCCGCGCACCGCCGAGGGCGCGATAACCGCCGTGAACCGGGCGGCGGCGCTGTCCCGTCACGACGGGCCGGTCGAGCTGCTACGCCCCGATGGGCGCATGATGGCCCGATACGAGCGCGGCCGGCGTGCCGACCTGCCAGCGGGCGGCATCGTCCACATGGCCGAAGCCAGGGCGGCGATCAATGGCTGAGGGCAGGCTGCGGTTCCGTATCTACGTCGAGGGTGAGCTAGTTCGCGAGGACTGGCTAGTGACCGGCGACGCGGAGGGCACCGCAGCCAAAGCCCGCGAGCACGGTCACATATGCGACGAGGCCAAGGAGGCGGGCAAAGACTGGCTCCTTGAGGTCTACGACCCCGACCGGCCCGAGGACGACCCCGACGCCTATCTCAAGATCGGCCCCGACTCGCTCGCCGTGATGGAGCCGATCGCCGTCGTCGTGCTCGGCGTCGCGCCGATCGACGGGCAAGGCCGAGGGCTCAACTGATGACCGCGCAGCCGGGGGGCGCCCGCTTCGCTCCCCGGCTGCGCCGCGCCGAGAGGCGCGTCTGCGGCTGTGGCCACGCCCGCCGCTATCACGAGCACTACCGGCCCGGCACCGAGTGCATCGTGTGCGTCTGCACCCGCTTCCGCTGGCGCTGGCGCTCGCCGTTGCGGCTGCTCGACTAGCGGGGCAGACTGGCCGCGTGGCCACATCCCGCCGAACACTCTCAGCCCGTGGCCGGGCGATGTACGGCAAGCCGGTTACCTCGAGCTGGCGCACGGCGAACTACGCCTACCCGCGCGGCGTCGGACCCGACCGGGGCAAGCGCCCGAGCTACCCCATCGACCCCCGGCACGTGCGCGCAGCTCTCGCGCGCTCGTCCCAGCGCAACACCGCGTCCAGCCGGGGCGCGATCGAGGCCAGGCTGCGCAAGCGCTACGGCTCAGTAGCGAACGCGCTCGCCGCAGCCAAGCGAGCCAGCCCCCGACGCGCGACGTCGACGGCCAGGCGCACGAGCACGAGCAAGCGCACGAGCACGCACAGAGGGGGCGGCACCAGACGGGCAGGGGCGCGTCGCTCGACCCCCCGGCGCTCTCGCTGATGCCCCTCAAGGCTCCGACCCCCTGCTCGTTTCCACGATGCCCCTCGCCGTCAACAGCGGGCGGTCGATGCGACGAGCACCCGCGCCCGCTCAGGTGGGCGAGCGGAGCACCGGGGCGCGCTATGCCGAAGGGGTGGGCAGCAACTAGAGCCCGCATCCTGCGGCGGGACGGGGGGCTGTGCGACTGCGGCGCGCCCGCCACTGAGGTGCATCACACGATCCCCGGCGTCGAGGCCGATTGGGCGCTACGGAGCAAGTGTGGTCCGTGCCACCGAGCGATCACCCAGCAGCAGGCAGCGGGGGCGCGCAGGCAACCACGCGAAACGGCCGCCAGATGACGCACAGAGCGGAGCGCAGACGCTCCCAGCGCGAGCGCGACTGTCTGCCAGCACGACACACTCGGCGGCGCAGCGTCCGTCTGAGCGTCGCGCAGACCAGGGGAGGGGCTCCCCCTGCCCCCCGTCGTGCTGAGCGGCTCGCACAGGGCACGCATCCGCGCGACGGTTTCGCGGGTTTCGGGGGTTGCCGCCATGACCGACGCTGAGCCCGGCCCCGCCGCCGCCGCCGTGGTGCTCCCGCACCGCTACGCCATGATGCCGGTCGGCGAGCTGCGGCCGCACCCGAGCAACCCGAACCGGGGCGACGTCGACGCGATCGCCGAGTCAATCGAGGGCATCGGGTTCTACGGCGTCGTGGTGGTGCACGAGTCGACCGGCCACATCCTGATCGGCGAGCACCGATGGACCGCCGCGCAGCAGGTCGGGCTCGGCGAGGTCCCCGCGATCGTGGTCGACTGCGACGACGACACCGCGCGGGCGATCATGGTCGGCGATAACGAGTATGCGAAGCTGGCGCGCTGGGACGTCGAGCGGCTCGTCGCCGTGCTGGAGCAGCAACGCGCGTCGCCGCTGGGCCTGGCCGCGACCGGGTTCGGCGAGGCCCGGTTCGCCGAGCTGGTCGCGCAGCTCCACCCCGCGCCGCCCGATCAGTTCCCCGGCTACGACGACGACCTGCCGACCCAGCACAAGTGCCCGCGCTGCGGCTACGAGTGGTCGGGGCAGTCGCGGCCAGGCCAGGGCGCCGCATGATCCGGCCGGCCTACGAGCTGCCGACGATGGCCAGCATCGCGAGCGGCGAGCGCAACGGCTACACGGTCGCGTCGACATTCAGCGGGACCGGGGGCAGCTCGGCGGGCTACCGGCTCGCCGGGTTCGACGTCGTGTGGGCGTCCGAGTTCGTCCCCGCGGCAGCCGCGAGCTATCGCGCGAACGCGAGCGCCGCGACCGTGCTCGACACGCGAGACATCCGCGACGTGAAGCCCGACGAGCTGCCCGACGTCGACCTGCTCGACGGCTCGCCGCCCTGCTCGGACTTCTCCACCCAAGGCAACCTGTCGGCGGGCTGGGGCGAGGTCAAGCCCTACTCGGGCACGAGCCAGCGCGTGGACGACCTGTTTTTCGAGTTCGCCAGGATCGCCGAGGGGCGACGCCCGAAGGTGATCATTGCGGAGAACGTCTCCGGGCTCGTGCGCGGCGTGTCCAAGGGCTATTTCAAGCTGATCTTGGCCAGGCTGCGCGACGCCGGATACCGCGTCGAGGCGCGGCTGCTCGACGCGAGCTGGCTCGGCGCGGCGCAAGAGCGTAAGCGGATCATCTTCTGCGGCGTGCGCGACGACCTGGCCGCCGCGCCCGCCTTCCCCGCTCCGCAGCTCGTGCGCCGCACGATCGGCGACGCCCTCGGCCCCGATTACGGCGGGCTCGTGTGGCGCTGGGGCATCGCCGACCGGACCCGGCCCTGTCCCACGATTCAGACGTCTTACACGTCTCATTCTGAGCTGGCCGTGCTCGCGCCGCCCGGCACCGACCACGACCCCGAGACGGGCCGCGATCTTCACGCCGGGATACCGCCGCACGTCGCGCGCCGCGAGCGCGAGCACGAGTGCCGACGTCTCACGCTCGGCGAGCTGCGGGCGCTGGCCGGGTTCCCTCCTGATTTCGTGCTGACCGGGAGCTACGATCAGCGCTGGGAGCGGATCGGCCGCGCCGTCCCGCCCGTGATGATGGCCGCGATCGCGTCGGCGGTGCGCGATCGCATACTCGACCCGCTGCGGGAGGCCGCGTGAATCAGGGCGACGTCGCCGAAGCGTTCGGCCCCGGCGGCTGGCAGTTCACCGAGCAGGTCGCCGAAGTGTTCCCCGAGCACGTGCGCGCCTCGGTGCCGTTCTACGACGCCATACAGGCGATCGTCGCCGAGGCGTCCGACTGGCTCGTCCCGGCTGGCGGGCACGTCGCCGACATCGGCGCGGCGACGGGCATCACGTGCTGCGCGATCGCCGCCCGGCACCCTGAGCGCGGCATCGCGTTCGACCTCTACGACGAGTCCGAGCCGATGCTGAAACTCGCCGAGGCGTCGATGCGCGCCGTGCCCGATCTCGGCGGGCACCGCTGCCTCACCCACGCGATACGAGTCGAGAAAGGCCCGTATCAGCACACCCCGGCGCACCTGACGCTCGCGCTGTTCGTGCTCCAGTTCTTGCCCGACCCCGCCGACCGGGTGCAGACGCTCAAGCTGGCCCGCGAGCACGCCGCGCCCGGCGGCGCGCTGATCGTCGCCGAAAAGATCCGGCCCGCCGACGTGCGCTGGGCCGAGATCGCGATCGACTGCTCGCACGACTGGAAGGCCGCGCGGGGCATCGCCGACAACGCGATCAGGGCCAAGGCCCGCGCGCTGCGCGGCGTGCTGATCCCGTCGACGCCGCGCGAGCTGGCCAGCCAGATACGCGCCGCCGGGTGGGCTGCGCCCGAGGTTCTGTTCCGCTGGCATCAGTGGCAGCTCGTCGGCGCGTTCGCGACGAGAGGCTGATCGTGGGGCGCCGGGGGCCGGCCCCGAGCCCGACCGCGCTGCGGGTCCTCAAGGGCGATCGCCCGTACCGGATCAACCAGGCCGAGCCGCGCCCGCGCGACCGGCCCCCCGAACGTCCCGCGTGGCTCTCGGTCAAAGCCGCCGCCGAATGGGAGCGGATCATTCCCGACCTGACCGCGATGGGCACCGCGAAGGCCGTCGACGCGATGGGCCTCGCCGCGTACTGCGAAGCGGTCGCGCTGATGGAGACGCTCGCCGAGCTGGTCACCCGAGCCGGGCCGCTGCTGATCGGCCGCGACGGCAACGCCCACAAGAACCCCGCGGTGAGCCAGCTCCGCGACGCGAGCGCAGCCGTGCGGATGTGGGCGCGCGAGTTCGGGTTCACCCCCGCCGCGCGGCAGCCGCTCAAGGTTGAGATAGACCACCACGGGCTGTCCGCTGAGCGGCTACTGTCGTCCTGATCGTGAGACTCCCACGAGGGGGGACGCTTAGGGATGGGCAGATCAGCCACCGCTCGCGGCGGGCTCGTGCTGGCCGGTGCCGGAGACCGTAACCGGACCCTGTTCCCCCGCCCCAACCGAGCGAGGCCGGGCGTGCCGCGACTGGCCCGGCCCCGCGCTGTCAACGTTCGTCTAGTTTTGTCAACCGCCGCCGCGCTCGCGCTCGTCGCTGCGCTCGCCGCCTGCGGCACGGCGACGTCGACGTCGACGCGACCCGCACCGGCCCCGAGCACGAGCACGAGCACGCCGCGCCCCTCGCCGAGCGCGAGCCTGCTCGGCTGCGCCTGGTACAGCCCGACCGGCAGCGACGGCCAGGTCGTCAACGTCACCGCGACCGGCCCCGCGTGCTCGACTCAGGCGCTCGTCGCGTGGCTCGCCCAGCAGACGCGCGGCACGTGGCGCAGCGAGCCGATGATCCCCGGCTCGTTCGGCGAGCTGCTCGCCGTCGAGCGCAAGGCGGGCTCGTCCGTGTGGGTCTACTTCACCGGCCCCGAGCCGAGCGCGACGACGAC
>Ga0209693_10000430_pt1 | contig 16836 bp, 21 predicted proteins | sample HubBroMetageWRM3_FD_188345 | JGI IMG/M metagenome (GOLD analysis project Ga0209693, IMG submission 188345) | Warmed soil microbial communities from the Hubbard Brook experimental Forest, New Hampshire - Hubbard Brook CCASE Soil Metagenome WRM 3... | ecosystem: Environmental > Terrestrial > Soil... | reverse complement strand
TGCGGGTCTGCCATGCGGCTGCTCCTTTGCAGTTTCTCGTCGGGTACACCGGCCAGGTACACCAGCAGTCGAATCCATCATGCCAGGACGGGCAATCCGGGTTAGCGCGGCGACCGCCGGGCCGTCATCGCCCCTTCCGCGCCGCCCATATCGCCGCGGCGGCCACGAGCACCACCGCGCCGACAACGAACGGCCAGACCGGTAGGTCGCCGCTCTCCGTATCCGAGGTGTCCGCCGTCGGCCCGGGTGTGCCGGTGCCGGCTGTCGTCAGCCGAAACGACCAGGATCCGGACACTACGTGCCCGTCTGCCGAGGTCACTCGGTAATTCACCGTGTAGTTTCCGGTCGGTCCAAGCGGCCGTACGCCGACGCTGACGACCGCGCCCTGCACCTGCGGTTGCCCGGAAGACCACAGGTTGCGGTCCGGACCGACGACCGTCATCGCGGCGAACGTGGTTTGCAGCTCCTCGTTGAAGGTCGCGCTGACGTGCGTCGGACCGGTGCTGACAGCGGCATTCTCGGCGGGGTCGACCGACACCCGGGCGGCGTGTGCACTGGCGGCTCCCGCAGTCAAGGTGGCGCCGATGGTGACTGCTAACAAGAGCAGACTCACCGCAACCAAGCGTGCTCGCCGACTCATGTCCGTCGAGCGACCAGCGCGACACCGATACCCAGGGCAGCAAAGAGCAGGGCGGCTCCACCGAGTATCCGGGCGGTGTTATCGGCTGTGGCCCTTGGCTTTTGCGTGGACGGCGATGCCACGCCGGTCGGCGCTGTGGTGGTGGTCGGGTGTGGGTGATGGATGGGCGGCGACGGCGTCCCCTCGGTGAGCGTCAGCATCGGCACCGGATTGGACGGCTCAGCCCCGCCGGGATGCGGCGACTGATCCCACTTGACCACCCCTCCGTCGGCGTAGGTCTGGGTGGCCGGGAAGCTGACGGTGTCGGTGTCGGGAAGCTTCACGAAGATCCGGAACAGCCCGAACTGATCGACCGGAATGCCGCCGTTCGGTGCTGCCGTCCAGGTGACCGAGTGCACGATGCCGGACGCGGGATCGCGGTCGAGTTTGGCCGACCAACCGGGCTGCGTTTCGGCCTGTACGGAAGTGACGTTGGACAGGTCGACCGTGAGAGCGGTGGTGGCCTTCCCGTTGGTGGACTCATTGGGGACCTGGAAGGTGACCAGCGCCATGCCGCCGCGGACTGCGTCGTCGCTGCTGGCATGGACATGGGCTGACGCCAGCGCGATGGCGGCGGTCGATCCGAGGAGGTAGAGCGTGGTGGTGGCGGCGGCCGAGATCAGGGCGCGCCAAACCGTATTGCGGTGCCATGACATCCGATTGCTCTTCCTTTGTCGAAGGGGTGGGATCAGACCGCGTCGGCGGGCGGCCATAGATTCAGGTCAATCCGAGCCGCGCCATCAGGTCGGCGTCGATCTCATCGAGTTGTCTGGAGATCGCGGCGTGGGCGGCACGGCGGCGTGCGGCGGGCATGTTCTCTGCAGCGGTGACGGCCGCCGACAGGTCGGTGAGACGTTCGGAAATGGCGGCCACAAATTGCTTGGTCTCGGCGTCCTTGGGCTTCTTGTCCTGCACCGTGTGCAACGATTGCTCGGCGCCGGCGACGCGGGCCGACAACCGGCCGCCGTGCCCGGAAAACTGCCCGATCTGGGCTAACGGCACCCCGAGCTGGTCGGCGCGCCGCTGGTCGACCAACCCGCGGGCGGCGATGGCGACGCGATAGGCCAGCGGCACCACGATCGGGGCGAGCAGCCGAGACACCGTCAGGACCCTGCGAATACGTATCGGTGACAGCAACTTGCCCTCTCGCACCGTCTTGAGCTTGGTCTCGGCGACTTTCAACGCCGTAAGGTCGCTGTCCCGCTGCGCCTTCAACTGGTCCCTGAGCGCCTTCGATTCGGCTCGCTGCGCGACTTTGAACCGGCGGGCCTCGTTTTTCGCAGACAGTTTTGCCTCGAGTCTGGCCCGGGATTTGATCGCGCGAGCCTCGGCACGACGCGTCGCGCGGGTCTTTCGCTTGCCGAATAGGCCCATTCGCGGCCGCCTCCCCGGTATCTCGTCGACGATCGAGGTGCGCTGTGCCCCATCGATGGGCCAACCCTAACCGGCCCGCATCCCCGGCTAGGCGTCCAGGTGTTCGTTGCGGCGTAGCTCGTCAACGCGCTGCGCGATGTCGTGTTGCGCCTCCGCGGACAAACCGCTGGCGCGAACGGCGATCCGCCGAACACCCTCGTCGCGCATGGTCATCAGCCACGACAATTCCTTGTCGAGCTTTTCGTAGTACTCGTCGTCGGTGAAGTAGGCGGGCTTGATACGGAAGAAGTTCGCCAGGGCGGCCATGGTGGCAGCCGACGGATTTGTCCGGTTGCCGGAGCGTAGCTGCGACAGGTAGGGAGCCGACATCGTGACGCCCTCCGACTTAAGCGACGCGATCACCTCTGCGGAGGTGTGTGGCCCCCGTCCGGGCGGATAAACCGTGTCGAACAGGCGGTTCAGGCGGGCAGAAAACGTCGTGCTCATCGATATGACCTCCACCGGGTCGGTAGAACAAATAACTCCATCCACGTATTTGCTGACCATCGTAGCGACAGTTATCGCCGCAACCAAGTGCAAACTTGTGGGGGGTAGCCGCCGACGGCCGCAGCGGTCGTTTGCAGCGCGGCCAATGTGCCGCGAGCTCTTTATGCAGCGAATTCACAAGACATGCCAAGCGAATTGTGTAACGTTTCGTGGCGTCTGTGCTCAGCGACCGCGGCAGGTGGCTTCGTCGGTCGAGTGCGTCCGACGCTACGGCAACCGGTGCGCTGCGCCGACGTCTCGAAAAGCCGATTTGCTGTCACCCGCAGTGCGGTACTCGTGGGCGCGGTTTCTGACCATGCCTTCGGCCACATTCGCAGACCAAGGGCCGGCTTCGTCCCGAGTGGAACCGTCCTGGCGAGTTCGGCGGCCCTCAGGCGGCGAGCAGCATCGCCAGGATCGCAGTGTCGGGATGGCTGATGGGGTCGACGCCGACGCGACTCACCATCGAGGTGATCGTGCCGTCGGCTTCTGCCTCCACCCAGGCGGCGCGGTGCTCCAGCCCCAGATACGGCAGCCCCGGCAGCAGCACGCATCCCGACGCCGCGCCGTTGCATTCGGGTAACGACGGCGTGGTCTCCGAGGGTGGATGCAGCATCAACAGTGCCGGCGGCTGATGGTCAGCGAAATAGCCTGGCCGAATGGCGGATTCGCCAACCACCGGACCCTCCGCCAGCACCAGTCCGACGGTGCCCGGCGCAGGAGCGTCCGGGAGTTCCTCGCGAGCACCGAATACCGTTGTGGTGTTTAGCAATCCAGGTAGCGACGCTACTCTGACCGCAACCATCAACAGTTGTGCCCATTCTTTGGTCGAGTCGGGCCAACGCCCGGAAATGACAAACCCTTTCAGGGCACCACGAGAATGGAATGGGGCCACCTCGATGGCCCGGCCTGACCCGGTTTCCATTTCGCCCTCCGCCATAGTTCGGTTCGGGTACCCAGCGATACGCCGGTGGGTCGATCAGCTCAGCATGCGTCAGCCGGTGAATACCCGCAAGCTGACACGAGCAACCAACTGCAACAAGCAGTAAAAAGAAACACGGCCGAAATAGTGTTCGGGGCGCCGCGCGAATGGCGCGACGCCCCGATCAGGTGAATTCAACTCAAGTCAGCCAGCGATCAGCCCCGTGGCCTTCGAAGTCGCCGCCGCGTAACGCGATTGGACATCCTCCCAGTTCACGACGTTCCAGAATGCCTTGGCAAAGTCGGCCTTGACGTTCTTGTACTGCAGGTAGAAGGCGTGCTCCCACATGTCGAGCACCAGCAACGGAACGATGCCGAGCGGGAAATTGGTCTGATGGTCGTACACCTGGAATACCAAGAGCTTCTGGCCGAGGCTGTCCCAGCCAAGTGCCGCCCAGCCCGAACCCTGCACGGTGGTGGCAGCCGAGGTGAACTGACCGCGGAACTTGTCGAATGACCCGAAGGCGTCATCAATGGCGGCCGCGAGCTCGCCCGTCGGCTTGTCACCACCGTTGGGGGACAAGTTCTTCCACCACAGACTGTGGTTGACGTGGCCGGCCAAGTTGAAGGCCAGGTTCTTCTCGTACAGCAGAATCGCCGAGAAATCCTCTTTCTCGCGTACCTCTTCCAGCTTGGCAACGGCGTCGTTGGCGCCCTTGACGTAGGTGGCGTGGTGCTTGTTGTGGTGAAGCTCGTTGATTTGACCCGAGATATGGGGCTCCAGTGCTCCGTAGTCCCAGTCCAGGTCGGGCAAAGTGTATTCAGCCACGGGATTCCTTCCTTCAATGATCGTTGCCGAGCTACTTCTGACGCTCCACTCGCAGGCTGTTAGCGGCGCGGCGGCTTGGGTTGGTCAACCATGTCAACCCTGCTCCATCACCGCGCGCACCGCAAGAACGAGTGCGATGCGTGAATACCCCGCGCCGAGGCTTCAGAACCAGATGATGACAGCGAGGACGGCCAGCAAAACCAGGGCGATCAGGCCCGCGCGCAAACCGGCGAGCAAGTAGGAGCGATTGCAGGTGGCCGAATTCGTGTACCAGTGCGACGAGGATGCCGCCGACTGCGGTCCGATCGGTTGCGTGGTCATTGGATGATCCCGACCTTTGCGTCCAACTGTCCCCCAGTGAGATGAGTCACAACTACTCCCAGTGGTCGCGATCATAGCCCCTTGGCGAACCGGCGGGAAAATTGAGCGAAAAGCGGGTGGCTGACCAGCACCTTTTTGCTGAGGGAGAGGGCGGCCGAGCCGCGCCATCGACGCCGTCCGGATAGGCCGGGCCTGTGGTCCGCCGGGCGGATTGGTTGTGATATCTCCCATACGGGGGAAGCGGCGCGTCGGCTGGCGCGCGTTAAGAATTCGCTAAAGTTCCGCTGGAACCGTCGATCGCGGCGTGGAATCCGCGCGGTGTTATCCACAGTCGTAGAGCCGTCGGGTGTGTTGACCGCGCGTTCGATGCGCCCGACGCCGGGTCGCCGGCTGTGGATAAACCTGTGGAAACTGTGGATACCCATTGGTAGCTGGATGAGCCTTTCTGCGCAGCGGGATCCCGCGTGCCAAGATCAAGCCCATGGACGGTGAACCGGTGGTCGCACAGACAGATGTTGCCGACCTGCCCACTGAATTCGGCGTGGGGGCAGTGTTGCTAGATGTGCGGGAGGACGACGAATGGCGCCGCGGTCACGCGGCGGGCGCCCGGCACATCCCGATGGGTGAGGTGCCGGCCCGGGTCGACGAGATCGACCCACAAGCGAAGCTGTACGTCATCTGCAAGGCCGGAGGCCGCTCGCAGAAAGTGGCGCAGTATCTGGCTCGCAACGGGTATGAACCCGTCAACGTCAGTGGCGGGATGCTGGCGTGGGCCAACGCCGGCCGTCCAGTGGTCACCGATGACGGCGGCCCCGGCAGCGTCTGATCGAGCCATGCCGCGACGCACCGCTAGGGCCTGATTGCCGGGCTCCTTCTCGCGCCGTTCGGCGGCGCGCGTCGTCGCCCGGCTAGGGCCTGATTGCCGGGCTCCTTCTCGCGCCGTTCGGCGGCACGCATCGTCGCCCGGCTAGGCTGATCCGGTGATCCAAGTGTGCTCCCAGTGCGGCACACGCTGGAACGTCCGTGATCGACAGCGTGTGTGGTGTCCGCGCTGCCGCGGGACGCTGCTGGCGCCGTCGGCAGAGACACCCGACGCCGATCGGCGGTGGAGCGCCGGCCCGCAGACCCTGCCGCGGTTGCCACCGGGCTACCGGTGGATTGCGGTGCGTCCCGGCCCGCCGCCACCGCCACGACGTCGTCGGCGGCCGCTCGGGCCGACGCCGCGATACCCGGTGATACCGCGCTGGGGTCTGCAGGATCGCATCGAATCGGATGGCGTCGGGCGCGGTTCGGCGGTGGGGCAAGCCCCACCGGCGCGCCGGGTGCATGCGGCGTTCTTCGCGACGACGATGGTGCTGGGCATTGCCGCCCTGGTTCATCTGCTGCGTTATCTGCTGCTGATCATCAACCGCAACACGTTGCTGAATTGGCTGGTGGCTGACGCAGCCGCGCTGCTGAGTGTGTTGGCCAGCCTGGCTGCGATCGTGGCGGTGATCACCTACGCCGTGCTGCTGACGCAATGGTTGATTGCGCGCCGCGCCGCGGCCTTCGCCCATTGTGGTAGGTCGGAGACCCGTACGCCGTGGGCGCTGAGGGCTGGTTGTCTGCTTCCTCCGTCGGCCGCGATGGCGCTGGCGATCACCTTCGCCGTTACCCAGGCGACGTTCGGTCACTCAGCCAGCTGGGCGTTGATGGCCGCCTGCGTGGTGTTCAGTTGTCTGCCCCTGCTCGCCGCGGTGTGGTCGCTGGTCTATGTCATCGAGCTGGCGAAAACCGAAGACAACTACACCCGGCTGCGTGGGCCGATCTGGGGATGGTGGCTGCTGTGGCTGCTCAGCAGCGTGACTTCGGTCTTCGCATCGGTTACCAGCGGGGCGCAGGACGCCCAGGGCATCGCCAATAACACGGTGGCCATGATCGTCGCCTACCTGCTGGCGTTGGCCGCAGCGCTTGCGACTTCGAGGGTCTTCGAGGGATTTGAGAGCAAACCAGTCGAACGGCCCGCCCATCGCTGGGTGGTGGTCGCTGACGATGGAACGGGCTCGCCGGGTTCGGCTCCCGCAGTTGAGTTGACGGGTGAGCAACCGGCAGCATAGTGGCATGACGCGGGCCGATGAGGTGGTCTCTCGGCATCCGTTCGTCGTCGCCCATCGCGGCGCGTCGGCCACCCTGCCGGAACACACGTTGGCCGCATACGATCTCGCCCTCAAGGAAGGTGCCGACGGCGTGGAATGCGACGTCCGGCTCACCCGCGACGGCCACCTGGTCTGTGTGCACGACCGCCGGCTCGACCGGACGTCGACCGGCGCGGGGCTGGTCAGCACGATGACGCTGGCCGAGCTGCGCGAGCTGGAATACGGGGCGTGGCACGGCAGTTGGCGCGCCGACGGCACCCACGGCGATACCGGCCTGTTGACGTTGGACGCCCTTGTCGCGTTGGTGCTGGACTGGAAGCGGCCGGTGAAGATCTTCATCGAGACCAAGCATCCCGTCCGGTACGGCGCACTGGTGGAAAGCAAGGTGCTGGCGCTGCTGCATCGCTTCGGCATCGCCGTGCCCGCGTCCGCGGACCGATCCCGCGCGGTGGTGATGTCGTTTTCCGCCGCCGCGCTGTGGCGGGTTCGGCGGGCAGCGCCGCTACTGCCCACGGTGCTGCTCGGCCGGAGCCATCGATACCTCACCAGCAGCGCGGCCAGCACTGTCGGGGCCACCGCGGTTGGACCGTCGCTGGACACCCTTCGAGAACACCCCGAGCTCGTCGACCGTGCTGCGGCCCAGGGCCGGGCACTCTACTGCTGGAGCGCCGACGACTACGCGGACGTCAGATTCTGCCGGGACGTGGGGGTGGCATGGCTGGCCACCCACCACCCCGGCCGCGTGAAAGCCTGGCTCGACGACGGTCTGCCCGGCGCCGACTCTCACTAATCAGAGCCGGCCCCCGGCCGCGGCCGGCGCGTCGGACGCACTGTGCGGCGAGTCGATTTCGCGTGCGATGAAGTTCTCCAGGTCGAACAAGTTCGCTCCGGCGCGATCGGCCACCCGCACCAGCGAGGTCATCCGCGCCATCTCTTCGACCTGTTCCTTGAGGAACCACTGGATGAACTGTTCGCCGAGGTAGTCGCCTTCGTCGCGGGCCACGGCCGCCAGCCTGCTGACCTGCTCGGTGACCGCTCGCTCCTGATCCAGCGCCAACGCCAGCGCATCCCGCGGGGTGTCGAACTGATTGCGCACCCCGCCCACGCCGGGGATCTCGACGCGCACGTCGCGGTCGAGTAGATACTGCACCAGCATCATCGCGTGATTACGTTCCTCGACAGCCTGAGCGTAAAAGTGTTTCGCCAGCTGACGCAGGTCGGCGCCATCGAAATAAACGGCCATCGCAATATACTGCTGGGCATTGGTGAATTCGCTGTAGATCTGCTCCTGCAATAATGCATGGAATTTGGTTTTGTGGGCATCCTGATAACTCATGACAACCACGCTACCGCAGGTCAAACACCATTGTCATCCAAGGTAATACTTACTCAGGCCAGCTTTGCCTAAGTAAAGAGAGGCTACGCTGAATTAATTAGTCGAGCCGTCGTGCGCATTTGTCGAATTCCGGTAGCTAGGCCGGCGTTATGGTCGGTCGCCCAGAACCGCCGGTGGTACCGGCTGGTCGGCCGCCAGCGCTTCGAACAGTTGGGCGGCCTTGTCGTGATCCCACACCACGACCGAGCCGACGCCGGTGCCGGTGAACTCGCTGATCGGGACGGTCAACGCGACGGTGGATCCGTGCAGGGCCCAGCCCAGCCGGGCCATATCCCACACGTGATCGCCGTGGTCGACCGTCAGGGCGTCAGCCGCCGCGTGCGGCACCGAATACCACCGCCACGGGTTCAGCCACACCGCCGGGCTGGCGACGCGGTGCAGCAGCGCCGACATGAACCCCCGCTGGTTGACCATGCGGTCGAGGTCGGCGCGCGGGGTGTCGCGGGAGCGGACGTAGCCGAGCGCGTCGCGGCCGTCGAGTTTCTGGCATCCGGCCGGCAGGTCGATGCCGGCAAGGGGATCGTCCATCGGCGCGACCGGACAAACGGTGATCCCGCCGAGCGCGTCGACCACGACAGCGAAGCCGCCGAATCCGACCTCGGCGTAATGGTCGAGCCGCAGGCCGGTGGCTTGTTCGACCGTCTGCGCCAGTAACGGCGCCCCGCCCATCGCGAATGCCGCGTTGATCTTGTCGCGGCCGTATCCGGGAATCGGCACGTAGGAGTCGCGCGGTATGGAGACCATCGTCGTTGGATTGGGTGATCCCAACGCCGGCACATGGACCAGCAGAATGGTGTCGGTTCGGCCGTTGCCGGTGTCGCCGCCGGTCGCCAGTGCCTGCTGCTGCTCGACGGTGAGGCCCTGACGGCTGTCGGAGCCGACCAGCAGCCAGGTGGTGCCCCGCCCGGCCGCGGGCCGGCCGGGATAGTCCGTCAGCACCGGCTGGTGGTGCAGCGCGGTCTCCATCCACAACGTGCCGCCCAGCATGGCGGCACTGATCAGCAGAACGGCGATCACCAGGCTCAGTGAAATCAGTTGACCCCAGGCCCGTTTGCGCCGCGGCCGCGGCTTACGGGGGCGCGCAGGCGGCGGGCCGGCCGGACCTGGTCGCCGGCTCCGGGCCTCGGGTGTGGCCGGCGGCGTGGGTCGTCGGGTCGGGTTCGGCGGCGGGTAGCGCGGGATGACCGGCGACGGCTCGGGTGGATGGGGGTCGTTCATGTGATCGTCAGGACTCCATCAGTGCAGCCAGTGCAGATGACCGGCCAGCAGGGCATACCCGACGAAAGCCACGGTGTCGATGATCCCGTGCGCGATCACCAGCGGCCACAGCCGGCCGGTGCGCTGCCAGGCGTACCCGAACACCAGGCCCATCGCGACGTTGCCCAGCCCGGCGCCGAATCCTTGGTAGAGGTGGTAACAGCCGCGCAGCACGCTCGACCACACCAGCGCCGCACGCGCGCCCACACCCAGCTGCTCCAACCGGGTGAGCAGATAACCGACGACGATGATCTCTTCGGCCCAGCCATTGGCGAAGGCGACCAGCAGCAGCATCGGGATCCGCCACCAGGTGTCGCCCAAGCTGGACGGGACGACCGACGCGTTGAGCCGTAATGCCCGCGCCGCCAGGTACAGCGCCAGCCCGGGCAGGCCGATCAACGCGGCCAGGCCGACGCCGCCGGTCAGGTCGGTGCGCCACTGGAAGCGCGCTAAACCGATGCGAGCCGGGCTTAATCCGCTGCGCCACAACAGGTACAGCCCAAGTCCGCCCCAGGCGATCAGTTGCACGACGAAGGTCGCATTCAGGCCGAGGTCGATCAGGTCGAAATAAGACCGCCGCGGGTTGAGCGGGATCCGTTGAGCGCTGAGGTTGCGCAACACCGAGTCGGCGAGCTGCAGGATCGCGGTGACGGCGCTGAGACCGAACGTCACGCTCAACACGACGACGAGCTCGATGCGCAACGCGCGGCGCTGCGTCAGCTGCGAGTCGGCGTCACTGCGGGACCAGGGCACCTCGACACGGTAACCGGCACCGGGCGGCCGCCCGCCGGTCAGTCTCGGCGGGCCCGCAAGCCGTTCGCGAACGGGCAGCCCATCAGCACCCGGATGGCCTGGCCCAACCCGGTGACGTCGTCAACCGGCTGGCGGAATGGCAGCCGTACGTCACGATCGCCGTCGGCGCTTTCGACGCGTAACCGGACGCCGTAGCGGTCCACGCCCAGCGGACGGATGTCTCCGCGCCGCAGCCGCGCGGGCAGCCGGGCGGCCAGCCGGGCGACCACGTCTCGATGAGCGGTGTCCAGGTGCCGAATCCAGCACGATTCAAACACGCAGAACGGGTCCGGACGCGCGGCCAGCAGGGTGGCCACGTCGACGGCCTCAGCCCCGGGCACTCCGTCTTTCTTGTAGGCCGCCACCACCGACTCGATCTCCAGTCGCGCCAGCAGGTAGCGGGTGTCGTCAGCGGCGATCGGGCCGGACTCCGGGGTCTGCACTTGCAGCAGTGCCGGGTTGGCGTCCTCGGCGGCGATCCTGTCCAGCAGCCCGGGCACGGTCGGCAGCGGCACCTGGTGCAGCCGGCCGCGGATCCAGGCCAGCGAGCGGACCGGTTCACGCAAGGGCAGCGGCGCGTAGTCGGCCAACTCCAGCACGGCCTGCGCGCCGTCGGCCTCACAGTCGCCTAAATGCGTGGCCACCGCCCCGCCGACCGGCACGACGACGGCGAACGACCCGTCGCCGAGCAGATGGTGCAGGGGGGTGGTGAGCGGCTCGGCGCCTTCGACCGCCAGCAGCGCTCCGCCCGCCCGGACGCAGGTGCTGCGGATCCGCTCGGCCGTCGTGGGTGCCGGGCAGTTGGCAAGTGTCATCGTTGACCACCCTGGCTTGCGGAAGAAAATTAGTGAGGTAAGCCTAACTTAACTAGGGATGATCGGACGGCGCAAGACGTACGACCCGATAGGGTTTTGGTCGTGGTGAGCATCGCGTATCTCGGTCCCGAAGGGACCTTCACCGAGGCGGCGCTGCTGCAGATGATCGACGCCGGCATGGTTCCGCAGCACAGCCCGGCCGCCGTGCGGCCGGTGCCGGTCGACAGCACACCGGCTGCACTCGACGCGGTTCGCGACGGCGCGGCCGCTTACGCGTGCGTGCCGATCGAGAACTCGATCGACGGCTCGGTCGTGCCCACCCTGGACAGCCTGGCGATCGGCACGCCGCTGCAGGTGTTCGCAGAGCTGACCTTGGACGTGGCGTTCAACATCGTCGTCAAACCGGGTCGCACAGCCGCCGACGTACGCACGCTGGCCGCCTTCCCGGTCGCTGCGGCGCAGGTGCGGCGGTGGCTGGCCGCCCATCTGCCCACCGCCGAACTGCGCCCGGCCAACTCCAACGCCGACGCTGCCCAGCAAGTCGCCGACGGTCACGTCGACGCCGCGGTGAGTTCGCCGCTGGCCGGCATCCAACGCGGGTTGTCGACGCTCGCCGACGGCGTGGTCGACGAAGCCAATGCGCGCACACGCTTTGTGCTGGTAGGTCAGCCGGGGCAACCGCCGGCACGTAGTGGTGCCGATCGGACGTCGGTGGTGTTGCGGATCGACAGTGCGCCGAGCGCGCTGGTGTCCGCGCTCAGCGAATTCGGGATCCGCGGTATTGACCTGACCCGCATCGAATCCCGTCCCACCCGGATCGAATTGGGTACCTACGTGTTTTTCCTGGACTGCGTCGGCCACATCGACGACGACGCGGTCGCCGAGGCACTCAAGGCGCTGCACCGGCGTTGTACCGATGTGCGCTATCTGGGTTCCTGGCCGACCGGGCTACTTGCCGGAGCACCGCCACCACAGTTGGACGAGGCGTCGCGGTGGCTGGCGCGACTGCGCGACGGGTCGGCTGGAGAGGGGCAGCCGCGATGAGCGGTCGCCTGGTATTAGTGCGGCACGGTCAGTCCTACGGCAACGTCGATCGCCGGTTGGACACCCGACCGCCGGGAAGCGAATTGACACCGTTGGGCCGCGACCAGGCGCGGGCATTTGCGCGGGACGGGTTGAGCCGACCCGGGCTGTTGCTGCATTCGGTGGCTACCCGCGCGGCGCAGACCGCGGCGGAGATCAGCGCCGAGGTCGACGTGCCGGCCAGCGAGGTGACCGGCATCCACGAGGTGCAGGTCGGCGAGCTGGAAAACCGCAGCGACGACGATGCGGTCGCTGAGTTCGACGCGATCTACAAGCGTTGGCATGAGGGAGAGCGGGATGTGCCGCTGCCCGGCGGGGAGACCGGCAACCAGGTGCTGGACCGCTATCTGCCGGTGGTTACCGATCTACGGATGCGGTATCTCGACGACGACGAGTGGACCAGCGACATCATCGTCGTCAGCCACGGGGCCGCGATTCGGCTGACGGCCGCCGTGTTGGCCGGCGTCGAAAGCAGTTTCGTGCTCGATCATCACCTCAAAAACACCGAGGCGGTCGTGCTGGCGCCGGTCACCGACGGCCGCTGGAGCTGCGTGCAATGGGGGACCCTGAAGCCGCCGTTCTACCCGGAGCCAGACGCCACTCCGGTGACTGACGCGGTGGAGTCGGGCATCGACCCGATGGGCTGAGCGCCGTTGCGGTTCAGATCGCCAGGGCGGACGGCGCGCCCACCTCGGCGCAGTTGCAGCCGACCGCGTCGCAGTCGACGACAAAGGCGTGCGGCATCAGCTCCGGGCTGGTGCACCCTTCCTCGGTGCACTCCGACCGGTGCAACCAATGGCGAATGATCGTGCCGTGGCAATGATCCAAGCCTGCTTGGCAGTCGCGGCAGCCTCTGTTCATGCGCCGCTCTCCCCCGCAAGCGGGCGGTACCCCCACCTCATCGCTTCGCTCTGCATCGTCGCCGGCGCTGCTCATGCGCCGCTCCTCGTCATCGCTTCGCTCTGCATCGTCGCCGGCGCTGCTCATGCGCCGCTCCTCCTCATCGCTTCGCTCTGCATCGTCGCCGGCGGTCCTCATGCGCTGTTCTTAGCACCGATCGCCGACAGATCTGCGGCGCCGCGCCCACCAGATCGCCGTGAAGTTGGTCAGGCCCAACCCAGTTCATGCAACCGGTCGTCGTCGATACCGAAGTGGTGGGCGATCTCGTGAACCACGGTGATCCTGACCTCGTCTACGACCTCGTCCTCGTCGTCGCAGACGTCCAACAGCGCAGCGCGATAGATCGTGATGGTGTCCGGCAGCGAACCGGCGTAATGGGAATCGCGTTCGGTCAACGCCACGCCCTCATACAAGCCGAGCAGGTCGTCTTCGTCGGCGTTACGGTCGGCGACCAGCACCACCACGTTGTCCATCACGGCAGCCAGCCGCGGCGGGATCAGGTCGAGCGCGTCGGACACCAGCTCGTCGAACCGTTGCGGATCCATCCGCACGGCCACCAGTTACCCGCCCGGCGGAGGAGGTGGAGGTGGTGGCGGCGGCGGGGCCTCCGGCGCGGGCGGCGGTGGCGGAGCCTCGGGAGCCGGTGGTGGCGGTGCCTCGGGAGCCGGCGGTGGCGGTGCGGCGGGCGCGGGCTGCTCCGGCGGGGCCGGTTGCTGTCCCGGAAGGTGTTGGTTGCCCTGTCGCTGGCTGTTTGAACCGCCCGACGATCCGCCCGATGACGATCCGGCGGACGACGATCCGGCCGACGACGATCCGGCCGACGACGATGATCCACCGCCGGTGTCCGGGGTAGTCGGGATCGGCGGCAGGTTGAGCCGCTCCTGCGGGATGTCGGGCGGCGGAACGGGAGGCTGACCATTGATCCGCAGCGCCCCTTTGGCGCTGTTGAGCAACGTCGCCCAGCCGCCGTTACCCAGGGTCGCCCCGATGCTGCAGGCAACCTGCCGGCTACCGGCCGACCAGCTGGGCAGCGACAGCGTGCTGTAAATCAGCGTCAGGGTGGTGCTGCGCAACTGAACCGGCGCGAGGTAGGCGTCCGTCAGCCTGGTGCAGGAGTCCTTGATGAAGCCGTCCTGTTCGGGCTCCGGCGGCAGCGCGTCGGGAAACTTCGCCAGCAAGTTGACCGTGCCAGTGACCTCCATCGCGTGCGGCGCGGCGCAATCGATCGGAATGTCGGTGGGTTGATTGGTCGAGGGGTCGATACCCAGGCAGGTACCGTCGGGCCAGACCTTGGACTGGTCAACGTCGGCGACCTTGCCCTTGAAGGCGATCTGTTCGTTACCCGCGCCCGGCAGCTGCAGGCCGCACAGCATCCGCCGCTCGCCGTTCTGCCGCCACGCTTTGTCGCCGGACCACAACATGCTGATGATGAACTTGCTGTTGGGATCGAATTTCGCGCCCAGGTAGCGGCGCACGGCCGACTCGCACTGCTCCTGGCTGATCTGTTCGATGCGGGTGGCCGACGGCGGCGGGGCGTCGGGGCCGTACTCCGAACCGGGGAACGTGCGCATGTCGATCGATTCGGCGACCTCGAACCGGTGGTCGTCTTTGCAGTCGACGATGGTCGCAGCTTCGGGCAACCGATCCGGCCACATCAAGCAGTTACCGATGGCGGCGTGGTTGAAAGCGTCGTTACCCTTCGACCCGGTGCTGGGCACCGGGTCGATGTAGCCGGCCAGCCGACCGGGACCACCCCCGATCGGAAGGGCGGTGACGAGCCCGGCAATCAGCAGACCGCCCAGCGCGGTCAGCAGCAGCGCGCGCCGGGTGGCCGAGGCCTGCAGAGCAGTCAGCCACTCGGCCCGCGGTAGCCGAAGTCCCAGTCGGCCGGCCGGCGACTTGTGCTGCTCGGTTGCGTTCGACATCAGCTCCATTCTGACAGGCCGACCGTGTCCCGTGACAGCTGTTACAGAAGTAACGTCATGTGGTTGTCGTCTACGGGTACTGCACGCGTAGGGTTCTAGGCCGTGATCGACCTGAAGTTGCTCCGCGAAAACCCGGACGCCGTGCGCCAATCGCAGACCAGCCGCGGCGAGGACCCGGCTTTGGTCGACACGCTGCTGGCAGCCGATACCGCCCGGCGGACCGCGATCTCGACAGCCGATTCGCTGCGCGCCGAACAAAACGCGGCCAGCAAGAAGGTGGGAGCCGCCGCTGCCGACGAGCGTCCGGCGCTGCTGCAGCGGGCCAAGGAGCTGGCCGAGCAGGTCAAAGCGGCCGAGACAGCGCAGGCTGAAGCCGAGGCGAGGTTCACCGCGGCCCACGTGGCGATCTCGAACGTGATCATCGATGGCGTCCCCGCCGGCGGCGAGGACGACTACAGCGTCCTCGACGTCGTCGGTGAGCCGGCCGCGATCGACAATCCGAAAGACCACGTGGAACTCGGCGAGGCACTGGGCCTGATCGACATGGAGCGTGGCGCCAAGGTGTCCGGTTCGCGGTTCTACTTCCTGACCGGTCGGGGTGCGTTACTGCAACTTGGGCTGCTCCAGCTGGCGATCCGGCTGGCGGCGAACAACGGTTTCATCCCGGTCATTCCGCCGGTTCTGGTGCGTCCGGAGGTGATGTCGGGCACCGGCTTCCTCGGCGCACACGCCGAGGAGGTGTACCGGGTCGAGGCCGACGACCTCTATCTGGTCGGCACCTCGGAGGTACCGCTGGCCGGCTATCACGCCGACGAGATCCTCGACCTGTCCGGCGGGCCGCTGCGCTACGCCGGTTGGTCGTCGTGCTTCCGCCGCGAAGCCGGCAGTTACGGCAAGGACACCCGCGGCATCATCCGGGTGCACCAGTTCGACAAGGTCGAAGGATTCGTCTACTGCACGCCGGCCGACGCCGAGGCCGAGCATCAGCGGCTGCTGGGCTGGCAGCGAGAGATGCTGGCCCTTATCGAGGTGCCCTATCGGGTAATCGACGTGGCCGCAGGCGATCTCGGCTCGTCGGCGGCCCGCAAGTTCGATTGCGAGGCCTGGGTGCCGACTCAAGGGACCTACCGCGAGCTGACCTCGACGTCCAACTGCACCACCTTCCAGGCCCGCCGTTTGGCGACGCGCTACCGGGACGCCGCAGGCAAGCCGCAGATCGCCGGGACGCTCAACGGCACGTTGGCCACCACCCGCTGGCTGGTCGCCATCCTGGAAAACCACCAACGGCCCGACGGCAGTGTGCGGGTTCCCGACGCGCTGGTGCCGTTCGTCGGTGCCGAATTGCTGGAGCCGGTATAGGTCCGGCCTTTGCTGCCGTCGTCGAGAGCAAAGGTTCAGAAAGGGCTCAGATTGGGCCTAGTCGCTGAATTATCATCTTCTGATCCGTGTGCTGCACAACCAAGGATGGAGCTACGTCCCGTTGGGAAAAATGTTCGGTGTGTCTGATGACGCGGTTCGTGACTCGGTGAGAGGCCGAACGTGGAAGCACATATAGTCGCGGATTCGCGACGGGACTCGGCCGCGTTGTCGTGACATCGCGGTGATACTGCACGCCTCACTTAGCGCCTTATGATTGGCCGATCGGGGTAGTCGTACCCGGGGGATCGGCCGGTGCCGACAAACCGCTGCCGTGCACGTCGACGCAATGACCGCTGCCAATCCACGTCCGATCAGCAACCCCCGCGCTCAGGGTCCCGGCGCGAACCATGTTGTCAGAGAGGCGATTTAGCCCGCGTACTGCGGGCTTGCCACCGGCGTCTTCCGAGCACCGGGCATTGGCGGGATCATCAGCGCGGTGCCGCGAGGGCAATCGCCTCTATCTCG
>Ga0209693_10000428_pt1 | contig 16948 bp, 11 predicted proteins | sample HubBroMetageWRM3_FD_188345 | JGI IMG/M metagenome (GOLD analysis project Ga0209693, IMG submission 188345) | Warmed soil microbial communities from the Hubbard Brook experimental Forest, New Hampshire - Hubbard Brook CCASE Soil Metagenome WRM 3... | ecosystem: Environmental > Terrestrial > Soil... | reverse complement strand
AACCGCAACATCCTGCGATGCTGCAGGCTGCGGCGTTGCGGGACCCTCGAGCTTTGATGCAGGTCTGGGCGAAGTAACAGAATCATCGTCCAGATCAGAGTCATCGGGAATGCTTCGCGCCGCGAACGCTTTTCGCCCGCGATCGCCCGCCATGACCTTGAACTCAATCCGCACGCCCGGGCTGAGCTCGTCCGCGTCGCCTTCGTACACCGATGCGTGCAGGAAGACATCCTCGCCGCCGTCGTCCGCCGCGATAAACCCGTAGCCGCGTTCCCTGTCGAACTGCAGCACCCGTCCGGTAGCCATCTACGCCCACCTCCGCCTCGCCAGCCGTCCCAGCAACCCACCTCGTTCACAGGCTAGCCCGCAGGGCCCACGATGGCATTGTTCACCCGCCCTAGTGCGGCTGGGCGCCTGCGCGAAGATGCCGGGCTGCTGACGGCAGCCTGCGGCAGTATGTCCGGCATGGCAATTGCACGCCAGGCTGCGCCGGGCGGTCCGGCGGATTCGGTGCTCGAGGCGGTTCTCGAGCGCGTGACGTACGCGAATGAGGAGACCGGCTACACCATCGCCCGGGTGGCGGCCGACCGCAGCGGCCCCGACTTGCTGACCGTGGTGGGGCCGCTTGCGGGAGCTCAGGTCGGCGAGAGCCTGCGGCTGACCGGCCGGTGGACGTCGCATCCCCGTTACGGCCGGCAATTCGAGGTGCGGTCCTACTCGACCGTCCTGCCAGCAACCATCCAGGGAATTCAGCGCTATCTGGGATCCGGGCTGATCAAGGGCATCGGCCCGGTCATGGCCGAGCGCATGGTTGCGCACTTTGGCACCGACATCCTGCGCGTCATCGATGAGGAGGTGCAGCGCCTTGTCGAGGTGCCGGGGGTGGGGCCCAAGCGCACGAAGATGGTCGCCGCGGCGTGGCAGGAGCAAAAGGCGATCAAGGATGTCATGGTCTTCCTGCAGAGCGTCGGGGTGTCGACCTCGCTGGCGGTGCGCATCTACAAGCAGTACCGGGACAGCTCCGTAGACGTTGTCCGCGGCGAGCCCTACCGGCTGGCCGCTGACGTGTGGGGGATCGGCTTCAAGACCGCCGACACGATAGCCCGCGCGGTCGGCATCGCGCACGACAGCCCGGAGCGCATCAAAGCCGGGCTCCAGCACACCCTGTCTGAGGCGGCCGACGACGGCCACTGCTTCCTGCCAGCGCCCAACCTGCTCACCGATGCCGCGAAGATCCTCGACGTGGACCGCGAGCTCATCGGCCCGTGCCTGGACGAGCTCGCGGCCGGGGAGGGCGTGGTCAGCGAGACCGTTGCGCAGGGTGATCAGGAGGTGCCCGCCGTCTACCTTGTGCCCTTTCACCGGGCCGAGCGTTCGCTGGCCTCTGGACTGCTCGATCTGCTGCATGCGGGCCAGGACCGGATGGCGGCATTCCAGCAAGCGGACTGGGACCGGGCGCTGGCGTGGCTGCGCAGCCGCACCGGTGCCGACCTCGCCACGGAGCAGCAGGACGCGGTGCGGCTGGCGCTGACCAAGCGGGTGGCGGTGCTGACCGGCGGCCCTGGCTGCGGCAAGAGCTTCACGGTCCGCTCGATCGTTGAGCTCGCCAAAGCCAGGAAGGCGAAGATCGTGCTGACCGCGCCGACTGGCCGGGCCGCCAAACGGCTCGCGGAGCTCACCGCGCACGAGGCCACCACCGTGCACCGGCTGCTTCAGCTGCAGCCGGGCGGGAACCCGAAGTATGACAAGGACAACCCGCTGGACGCCGACCTGGTCGTGGCCGACGAATCCTCCATGATCGACCTGATCCTGGCGAACAAGCTGGTGCGGGCCGTCCCCCGCGGCGCTCATCTGCTGCTGGTCGGCGATGTGGACCAGCTTCCGTCGGTGGGGGCCGGGGAGGTGCTGCGCGACCTGCTGGCCGCCACCGAGGTGATCCCCCGGGTGCGCCTGACGAAGATCTTCCGGCAGGCCCAGACGTCCGGGATCGTGGTGAATGCGCACCGGGTCAACGCCGGGTCGCCGCCGCGGCTGCGCGACTTTCCGGACTTCTACTGGTTCTCCTGTGACGACACCGAGCAGACCGCGGCCCTGACCGCCGACATCGTCGCGAATCGCATTCCGCGCCGCTTCGGCATGGACGCGCGCCGCGACATCCAGGTGCTGGCCCCGATGCACCGCGGGCCGGCCGGCGCTGGCAACCTCAACGTCCTGCTCCAGCAGACGCTGACCCCGTACCGCGACGGGCAGCCCGAACGCCGGTACGGCGGCCGGGTGTTCCGCGCCGGGGACAAGATCACCCAGTTGCGCAACAATTATGACAAGGGCGCCGCCGGGGTGTTCAACGGCACAATCGGCGTGATCACCGCGATTTCCCTGGAGGACGGCAAGCTCACGGTGCTCACCGACGAGGACGAGAGCCTTGACTACGGCTTCGACGAACTCGACGAGCTCGCCCACGCCTACGCCACCACCATCCACCGCTCGCAGGGCAGCGAATACCCCGCGGTCGTCATTCCGCTCACCACCAGCTCATGGATGATGCTGCGCCGCAATCTCCTCTATACCGCGATCACCCGGGCCAAGAAACTGGCCGTCCTGGTCGGATCGGAGCGCGCGCTCGCCGCCGCCGTCCGCACGCCCGGCGCCGGCCGCCGCCACACCGGACTCACCTACCGCATCAACGGGATGGGACCTCCGGCCCGGGCTACCTGAGCGACTGAGTCAGCGTGGCAGAACCGGTGCCGACCCGGAGCTGCCCCAGAGCACCGTTCACCATCGGGACGTAGGGCGGAACGTGGCCGCAGCCGACCTCGGCGATGATCGGCACGCCGACCCTGGCAAGCGCATCGACCACCGCCTCCTGCTGAGTGAGGGTGGGGCAATCCGGGGCGAACGTGCTGGCGATGAGGATCGCCTTGGCCTCGGCAAAAAAGCCGGCCAGCCGCATTCCGTGCAGGCTCCGGCACACGCTGAAGGCATCATCATCGGCTGCCTCGAGGTAGACGATCAGACCTTCCGGTGCGTGTTGCCGCGCGAAACGGGCAACGTCACCGTGTGGAGTGCCCGCGAGATGGCGCACGGCTTCGATGCAGCCACCGACGAGGCGCCCGGTGACGTCAGCCGGGCCGTCACCGTCGAGCCGGATCCACCGCCCGCCCTGGGTGAACGACGCGCCTCCGGAAAAGGCAATGATGTCGGGCCAGGTGAGAACCTGGCCGCCCCGTCCGTCCTGCCCGGCCAGCTTATAGGGCGTGTTCATCAGGTTGTTGGTGTGCAGCGTCGCGATTCCGGTGCGCAGTGTCATCGGCAGAAGGAGGGTCGAGATGTCGGAGAACCCGACGAACCAGGCCGGGTCCGCGGCGGCGATCGAATCCCAGTCCAGCAATGGCAGCAGGTCGATGGCGGTCTCGCCACCGCGCGGCGGAACCACCGCGCGGATGCGTGGGTCGGTGAGCATGGCCATCAGCTCCGCCGCTCGCTCTTCCGCCGGAGCGCTGGTGTGCGACGTCCCATCCATGCATTCGCCAATGACGACGTCATATCCGCGATTGCGGACGGCCCTGACCGCTTGCTCGAGACGGTCTCGTTCCCGGTGTTCGACGCCTTTGGAGGGAGATGTCACGCCCACGCGGTCGCCTGGCCGCAGCGGGGCCGGGAACTTGACTGCCATGCCCTCATCCTGATTGGGTCAGGCGCTCGCCTGCGATACCGATGAGGCGGCGCGCAAGTGGCGAGAGCCCGCAGTTGGACGATGCCTGGGACTAATCGGGGGAGCCAGCCTGTGGCAGCGCTGCGGGGTGCTGTTCGCTGACTGCAGGAGGCACTTCGGGCGAAGGCAATACCGAGAGCAATGGGCCGGTGAGAGCAGTGGTGATCAGCGCCATAAGAACAAGGATGCTGAACACCCGCTGATCGATGAGCCCGGCGCTCAGCCCAAGGTTGAGCGCAATCAGTTCGGTCAGCCCTCTCGTGTTGATCAGCACCGCGACGATGGCGGAGTCCCGCGGACGCATGCCGCCAATACGAGACGCCGCGTACGCGGGGACGAGCTTGCCAGCGATTGCGATCGCGCACACGAGCGCCAGAACGGCGAATGCTGTCCCGTCCAGGGACCCCACGTTCAAAGACAGGCCTGTGACGACGAAGAAGAGAGGCAGGAAGAGACCGCTGATCTCTTCCATGGGCCGCAGGATTTCAGCGTCACGGCTCCCGTCGACTGTTGGCATCGTGATACCGGCCAGGAATCCGCCGAACACCGGATGCAAACCCAGCGAGGCCGTAACCCACGCACTGCCGAGCGCAAGAGCCAGGGCTAGCGGCAGCTGGTTCGAGAGCACCGAGCGCCGTCGGCTCATCCACCAGCGCAACCCTGGTCGCACAACGAGCAGCATTATCGCCACGAAGCAGCCGAACAGCAGCAGGGTCCTGAGCACTGAGCTGCCGGGCTTGTGCTGTGCACCTGCGATAGCCACAGCCAGCACCAGCCACGCAGATACGTCCATGAGTCCGGCAGCTGCGGTCGCCGTGGTGCCGGGGACACTGCCGGCGATCCCGCGTTCGCGGACGATTGCTGCCAGCACCGGGAGGGCGGTGATGGCCAAGGCCACGCCCATGAACAGGATGAACGGGCGGCCGATATGGGATTGCCCCAGGGCGGCAAATTCCGGCTTCAAGACCAGCACTGCCCCGGATCCGAGCGCCATCGGCACGAGCAGTGCGCTAGCCGCGATGAGCACCACGACCCGGCGTCCTCCTTGCATTGACCGCCGGTCAAGTTCGTACCCCACGACGAACATAAAGAGCACGACGGCAATCTGCGCCAGGACGTTCAGGACCTTGAGCTCTGCGGGCGGGAAGAGCCGGCCAGTCAAATGACCGGGCAGGCGGCCGAGAAGGGTCGGGCCGAGCAGGATGCCCGCCACGATCTGGCCGACAACGATTGGCTGGCCGCATCGCCGGGCTGCGAGGCCGAAAAGCCACGAAACGACGAGTACCAGCGCGACTTCGCCAATGACGTCAGCGATCAGGGCATTCATGCTTCCTTACCTCAGCCATTGCCGGAGTAACACCGGCAGGCTAGCGGAATAAGAGGGTCGGCCGAAAACGCCCGCAAACGAGCCGCGAGCGCAGGGAACCGGCCGGCGAAGGCCGCCGCGCAGCGGATGCGGCGCGGCAAAGTCCCATCGCGAGCTGGCGGCCGCGAGTGCTCCGTCACGATGATGCTCGGGCGTAACCTGCCCTACACCGCGATCACCCGAGCCAAGAATCCGTCCCTTGCTGCAGCAACACCCGGGCACGACTTACGGTCGTCCGTATACTGCCAGCAGCACACAGCGTGATCAGCGTCTCCATATGGAGTAGTAGCCACATGCCCGATGTCGTCACAGATCCGAGCCTGTCCGTTGCCTACCGGGCGCTTGAGCGGCGGCGAGAAGAGGTTATTGCGGCGCGCGACCGCATAGCCGCCGAGCTGAAGAAGCTCGACGCTGCGCTTGAGGCACTGCAAACCCTGGCGGAAAACGTGCCAGAGGCTGCCAAGGCAGATGGCCGCGAGGCCGCACCCCCCGCCGCCGAGGCCACGGAGGCGCCGGCCAAAGTAGCGCCCAAGCCAGCGGCGCGCAAGTCGGCAGGGGCGCGCAAGCCGGCGGCAGTGCGCAAGCCGGCGGGGGTGCGCAAGCCGGCGGGGGTGCGCAAGCCGGCGGGGGTACGCAAGCCGGCAGCGGCGCCCGAGCCGGCGGCATCCGAGTCGGCAGCGTCCGAGTCGGCAGCGTCCGAGTCGGCAGCGTCCGAGTCGGCAGCGTCCGAGCAGGCGGCGGTGGCCGGGAGGGCCGCAGATCGCAAGGCTCGCGTCATCGAGGTCCTGCTCGAGAACCCTCGGCAGTGGTTCACATCGTCCGAAGTCGCACTCCTGACGGAGGGCGAGAACATCTCGGAGACCCAGCGAAATGCTGTCTCAGAGACGATGCGCCGGCTGCTGCGCGGCGGGGCCGTGCAACGGGACGGCGAGAACAGGCCGATTAAGTACCGCGCTGTCTCGGCAGCTCTGCGCGAGCTCCTGCTCAGCAGGCAATAGCCCTTCGTCCCAGCCGCGGCCGATCTCGACCCGCCCGGCGGGTATACGCGCGCGGTCAGTTGGCGTGGCCGGAGGCTACGGCAAAGTGCAGATGGCCATCCTCGCCAGAAGCGCGGTGCTCCGCAATAGCTGCAGGACGTGACGGCAGCATCGTGCACTGCAGACTGCGCGGCGCTGCCGGGCCGGGCACTGACGGGCGATGTTGTCTCACTATCGCTTATTGCAGCTTGAGCTCGATCTGACATGGGAACGTCGGCAGCTCGTCAATGACCTGCGCGCCGAACGGCGGGCGGACTTTTGTCGCCGCCGGCGCTTGCCGAACATATTCGAGAGCGCCCGCGCGAGGTTAATCGGCAATCATCGAATTTCCCGACAAGAATCGGTGAGACTCTGCGACGCGCTGTTCAGCTGCCGACGCACCGCAGTTGAACGGTGATCGGGCCGCACGGGCGAAGCTTGACAAGATTATCAGCTGAGTGTTATCGGCGGTCGGCGAGGGTTGTCCGCATTACGCAGGTCCGCGACTTTAGGTATATTTGTTGTGATAGTTCTGGCCGTGAGGCTAAGCGTGGAGGGGAATGCCCAGTGGCGACGAATCCTTTCGAAGATCCCGATGCCAAGTACCTCGTTCTAATCAACGACGAAGGGCAGCATTCTCTGTGGCCCGTGTTCGCGGATGTCCCTGACGGCTGGGAAATCATCTTCGGTGAAGACGGCCGCCAGGAATGCCTGGACTTCATCGAGAAGAACTGGACAGATATGCGGCCGAATAGCCTTATCCGGGAGATGGAGGCGGATGCCGCGGCAAGGCAGGACGATAACCAGGGGAACGGGCAGTCAGGGAACGGGTCTGCGCGGGCGAAGCCGAAGAAATCGACTGCCGGCAAGAAGTAGCTGGCAAGAAGTAGCTGATCCGGCGCTGGACGAGCGAGCGGAGAGGGCTTCGATGGCTGCGCAGGACATCGAGTATGTCGAGCTGTACACGAGGGATATGCCGTCGGTTGTCGACTATTTTGTATCGTCCTTTGGGTTCACGCCGATGGCGGAGTCGATGGCTGAGGGCAGCCGCTCGTTGCTGCTGCGGCACGGTACTGTCCAGCTGGTCGTGACGGCCGGCCGGGAGACCGAGGAATTCATCGAGGCGCACGGCGACGGGATCGCCGACATCGCTTTCGGATGTGACGATCCCGCGCGGACCTGTGAACAGGCCTTGGCGGCTGGCGCCTTACTCATCAACTCGGCACCCGGCAGGCTGGTTGTTTCGGGGTTCGGTGACACGCGCCACTCGCTGGTGCCGCGCTCGGCTGGCGCTGGCCTTCCCGGCGACCGCGCCTGGAGGCCGGTCTCAGAAGGATCCGCGAGACCAGGCCGGATCTGGCTGCTCGATCACGTCGCCATCCTCGTCGAGGGCGGGACGCTGTCGAGCTACGCGGATTTCTGCACAGAAGCCTTCGGGCTGGCCCGTTATTCGGGTGAATATATCGAGATCGGGGAGCAGGCGATTGACTCAATTGTCGTCCGCAGTCCGTCCGGCGGCATCACATTTACCATTCTTCAGCAAGACCAGGCAAGGAAGCCGGGGCAGGTAGAGGGATTTATTTCGCGGTACGGGGGGCCGGGTGTCCAGCACCTCGCTTTCCTGGTAGATGATATTGTTTCCGCTGTCCATGAATTTCGTTGCCGGGGAGTGGAGTTCCTGAACAGCCCGAACGCTTATTACGACATGCTCGCGCACCGGCTATCCGGCATTACAGGTGAGATAGCTGACCTGCGCGCCACGAATGTTCTCGCGGATCGCGACGAATGGGGCTATCTTCTGCAGTTGTTCACGCGTTCGCCGTATAAGCGGAATACCCTGTTCTACGAGCTTGTGCAGCGCCGCGGTGCCCGCGGGTTCGGCACTGCGAACATTAAGGCCCTCTATGAAGCCGTGGAGCGTGATGCGTCGGGTGCAGGCGGATGAGCGAATCAATTGCCACCTCCACCGCTGCTTCGCTGCGGAAGGAAGACCTGCACGCCAGCCTGTCCGACCCCGTCCTCGACACGATGAACTTTCTAAACGAGATCACCTTCCGGTATCCGAACGCGATCTCGTTCGCCCCGGGCCGCCCATACGATGGCTTCTTCGACACCGAGCAGATCTTCACCTACATACGCCGCTATCTCGGCCATCTGGCGGGGCACGGCAGCTCGCCCGAGCAGATCCGCGCCGCGATGTTCCAGTACGGTCCCACCGCGGGGCAGATCCGCGAGCTGATCTCGTCCTCGCTTCGCCAGGACGAGAACATCGACGTCCCTGCCGAGTCAATTGTCCTCACAGTGGGCTGCCAGGAAGCCATGCTGCTCGTGCTGCGCGCGCTGGTCGCCGGCCCGCAGGACGTGTTCCTGGTCTCCAGTCCCTGCTACGTGGGGATTACAGGCGCGGCCACGCTACTGGACATAGCGGTGGTCGCTGTGGAAGAGCGGGAGGACGGATTCCGCTGCGCCGATCTCGACCTGGCGCTCAATGCCGAGCGGGCGCGCGGTCGCCGCCCCCGCGCCTTTTACGTGGTGCCCGATCACTCCAATCCCGCCGGGACCACGATGCCGGTGGAAACCCGCGGCGAACTCCTCGACCTGGCCGCGCATCATGACATCCTGATCGTGGAGGACAGCCCGTACCGGATGGTAAGTCCGGGGCCGCACCTTCCGACGCTGAAATCGCTCGATCGCCAGCATCGAGTAATCCATCTGGGCTCCTTCTCCAAGACCGCCTTTCCCGGGGCCCGGGTGGGGTTCGCGGTAGCGGACCAGACCGTGACCAACTCGGCAGGACAGGCAGGTCTGCTGGCGGATGAGCTCGCCAAGATCAAGAGCATGGTGACCGTGAATACGCCGGCGCTGAGCCAGGCCGTCATCGCGGGCATGCTGCTCGCCTGCGAAGGGCGGATCTCTGAGCTGAACACGCAGCAGGCGGCGTACTACGCGCGTGCGATGCGCTCTACCCTCCGGCAGCTCGACTTCTGCTTCCCGGCCTCGAAGCGAGGTGCGCTCGGAGTGCGCTGGAATGAACCGTGCGGAGGGTTCTTCCTGACGATGCGTGTCCCGTTCCGGGCCGATAACGCCGCGCTGGCGCGATCGGCCGAAAATTTCGGGGTTATCTGGACGCCGATGTCATATTTCTACCCCCAGGGTGGCGGGGATTACAGCCTTCGGCTGTCCGTTAGCTATCTGTCCGAGGAAAACATTACCCACGGAATTACCCGGCTAGCAAACTTCATAGAAGCCGAAGCCAAAGGAAGGTGAACGAAGTGGTTACAGCTACGCGATGCGTGCGCAGTCAGCCGCGCCGGTGGGGTTGGACGTACCGGTGACCCTGAGCGCGAGTCTTACCCTGCCAGATGTACAGAATGCGACGGACGTAGCCCCATGGCAATCCCTTCCAGCGCCGAGAATCGTCGGAGTCGGAACGGCTGTCGCGGGAGAACCCTATTCACAGTGCGACCTGCTCGATATTTTCCGCATAACAGACTCCCGGATCCGTTCCATTTTCCTCAATAGCGCCATTGAACGGCGTTACCTCTCGCTGCCTCCGGCGGGCCTTGATGGGGTGCGTCCCGATGAGACGCAGGAGGATCTGCTCGCCAAGCACAGGGCGCTGGCGCTCGACATGGGGGCGCGGGCAATCAGCGCCTCCCTGGCGAACGCGGGGGCAGGGATCGACGACATCGGCCACCTGTGCTGCGTCACCACGACTGGTTTTCTGACTCCGGGCCTGAGCGCCCTGCTGATTCGTGAGATGGGAATCGCGCCGCGTTGCAGCAGGGTCGATGTCGTCGGCATGGGCTGCAACGCCGGGCTGAACGCGCTCGGTGTGACGGCTGCCTGGTCAGCGGCTCACCCCGACCAGTTCGCGGTTCTGCTGTGCGCGGAGGCGTGTTCCGCTGCCTATGTATTCGACTCGACGATGCGGACCGCGGTCGTGAACAGCCTTTTCGGCGACGGCGCGGCGGCTATCGTGCTGACCGGCAATGACGCGGGCGACAGCCTGCTTCCAGCCTCGAGGGGGCCGCGGATCCTGTCGTTCGCCAGCCACATCATCACCGACGCGCTTGCTGCCATGCGCTATGACTGGGATGGCTCGCAGGGCAAGTTCAGCTTCTATCTCGATCCGGACATCCCCTATGTGGTCGGCGCCCACGCGGAGTTGGTTCTCGACCGGCTGCTGGCCGGAACCGGGCTGCGCCGCAGCGATATCAGCCACTGGCTCGTGCATTCCGGCGGCAAGAAGGTGATCGACGCGGTCAGGGTGAATCTCGGCCTCACCCGGCATGACGTGCGCCACACCATCGGTGTGATGCGCGATTACGGCAATTTGTCGAGCGGTTCGTTCCTGTTCTCGTATGAGCGGCTGCTTCGCGAGGGCGCGGCCAAGCCGGGCGATTACGGAGTCCTTATGACCATGGGTCCTGGCTCGACGATCGAAACGGCGCTGGTCCAATGGTGAGCGGACAGCAAACGGCAGGGAACCGAGAGACCGTCGGCCCTGTGGCCGACCACGGCGGTCTAATGCTCCGGGTGGATGGCAGCCGTCCGCTGTCCGCGGAAACAGTGTCCGAAGTCGGTGCGGTGTGCGATAGGGCCGAGGACGGTGACACGAGCGGGTTCGTGATCATCTACCTGTCCGGCGTGCCCGTGCCTGAATGCCCCGGCGGCCTGTCCGTGGCCCTGGTAAGCAAGTGGGAACGCGCAATGCGGCGGCTGGAGCGCCTGCCCGCGGTCACGATCGCGGTGGCCGAAGGCGACTGCGGCGGGTCGGCTCTGGACGCGCTGCTGGCCGCCGACTACCGCATCATTCCGGCCGGGGCCAAGCTGGTCGTGCCCGTCGTCGCCGGAGCGACCTGGCCCGGCATGGCGCTGTACCGGCTCGCCCGGCAGGCGGCGGGTGCCGCGCAGGCTCGCAGGGCGGCTCTGTTCGGCACACCCATCGGGGCCGCCGAGGCCCTGGCGATGGGTCTCATCGACGAAGTGGCCGACAATGTAACGAGCTCTGCCGAGAAGGCCATGGAGGTGGCTGCCGCGGCTGTGGGCGCCGAACTGGCCATCAGACGGCAACTCGTGCTGGAAGCGCCGGCTACCACCTTCGAGGACGCCCTGGGAACCCACCTCGCGGCCTGCGACCGGGCGCTGCGACGAGCAGCCACCGGGGCGGCGTAGTGATTTGCCGCAGCCACAGGACAACATTGGAGCCGCGCGCGGAGACTTGAGCCGCGCGCGGCGGGTTCTGGCGGACGCCGCGAAGCACACCGACGATCTGATCGCGTCACTCCCGGAGCCAGTGGGACGATCCGCAGAGCAACGCGCGACCGCCGCTGCGGCGCACGATGCGCTACGCGCCGTTCGCACCCGTCTCCTGGACGTTCATGCCGAAGCGGTCTACGACGAGCTCACCGGTTGCCGGGGTCGTTATCTGCGGTTGCTGGAACTCGTGGAGTCGGCCGCGATCGCGTTTCCCGGCCTGGTACCCACGGCGGATCAGATGACGGCCGAGCGGGCGTGCCCGCAGGCCCGCAAGGAAGGCCGCGAGATAGACCAGGGCATCTTCCTGCGCGGGATCCTGCGCTCGCCGGTGTCCGGACCACATCTGCTGAACGCCATGCTGCGGCCGACGCCTCGAGCCCTCCGGCTGCTGCCGGAGTTCAGCCGGACCGGCGTGGCCGACCTTGGATCCGTGCGGATGGAGCGCCGTGACGGCGCGGCCCGGCTGACGATGTGCCGGGATGATTGCCTGAATGCGGAGGACACGCAGCAGGTCGAGGATATGGAGACCGCTGTGGACCTCGCTCTGCTTGATCCGGACGTGCGTGTAGGCCTATTGCGCGGCGGAGAGATGAGCCATCCCCGCTACCGCGGCAAGCGAGTGTTCAGCGCCGGAATTAACCTCAAGGCGCTGCACGCCGGCGCTATCTCGCTGGTGGACTTCCTGATGCGCCGTGAACTGGGCTATATCCACAAGCTGGTGCGGGGAGTTCTTGTCGATGACGGTCGGTGGCGGTTCCCGATGGTCGCGAAACCATGGGTCGCAGCCGTGGATGGTTTCGCCATCGGCGGCGGGATGCAGCTGCTGCTGGTGTTCGATCACGTGCTCGCCGCCTCTGACGCCTACTTCAGTCTTCCGGCCGCTCAGGAAGGCATCGTGCCCGGAGCCGCTAACTTCAGGCTGACCAGATGCCTGGGGCCGCGGCTATCCCGCCAGGTAATCCTGGAGGGACGCCGGATCTGGGCGAATGAACCCGCCGCCAGGCTGCTGGTGGATGAGGTGATCGAGCCGAGCGAATTGCCGGAGGCGATCGGGAGATCTCTCGATCGCCTCCAGAGCCCGGCCGTGGCCGCTAACCGCCGCATGTTGAACTTCGCGGAGGAATCACTGGATGAGTTCCGCCGGTACATGGCCGAGTTTGCGGTCCAGCAGGCGCTGCGGCTCTACGGCGAGGACGTGATAGGGAAGGTCAGCCGGTTCACGCGTCAGGCGGGCAGTGACAGCTCTGATCCTGAATGATGATCCAGTACGGTGGATCGCCACCATTGACCTGGCGACGCTCAACGGCACCGGCCGACTTGCGCTCGATAAAAAGCCGTGGCGGCTACTGAGTGACGAACTTACGAGGGCTGCGCCCCGCGGGCGCAGCCCTCGTCGTGGGTCTTGAGAACCCATTTGCCGATCCGGAGAGTTAAGCGCGTATGGACGCCGATGGGTCGATGATCCGTGCTCGCCCGTCCAGTTCCTGGGCGAAGTCTTGCCACATTTTGGCGTACTGGCGAGCGAGCTGCACAATGATGGCGACGCAGTGCGCGGGCACTGCGTCGGCTACTTCCGGCAGCTGTTCCGCACCGACGGCGTTGATTTGGAGCAGCTGCAGCATTCCCTTGCCGCGCTCGTTGTTGCGCAGCGACGGATCGCGCAGCAGTTTTACCACCGTGGCGGCCGGATCGGGCGGTGCGGCTGCCCGGGAACTGAAACGAATGGTCTGGGCACAGGCGCCATCGTTTGATGCGTCATCCTCGGCGCCGTTACCGACGCTGCATTTGCGAGCAGCGCTGGCGAGTTTTTGGGGCACGGGTGATTCGCCACGTTCCAGGCGCTTGCGCACGTCGAGAACGGTGGCCGGGGATATGCCCGCGCCGCGGGCCACGTCGCGCAGCGACGCGTCGGGCTGCTGGGCCAGCAGTTCGGCGGCCCGACGTCGGCCTACGCTGCTGTCCAGCGGGCGGACTTTGCCATCTCGTCCGATTCTGGCGTTTGACTGCGGTTTTTCTTCGCTTGAACTTTTCCTGATGGTCGCTATGGTCTTGGCCGCCAGGCCGACCGAGTGGCCGATCGCGCGGTCGGACATTTGCGGGTGCGACACGACGATCCGTTCTGCCGCGGCGCGGCGGTCGGCCTGCGACAGCGGCAGGCCGTGGGCGACGTTCTCCTGAACCGCCCGCAGGAAGATGTCAGCCTCGCATCCGTCGATGAACATGACATCGATGGTCTGGCGTCCTTGCAAGGACGCCGCCATCAGGCGGTGCATCCCGTCGATCACCCGCATGGTGCGCCGGTCGGCCAGGATCGGCGGGAGCCGTGTCTCGGTCTCGGCGAGCCGTGCGATGTGTGTCTTGTCTTCACCGTTGAGGCGAGGTGAGTCGGCCGGGCGAAGTGCAAGCACGGGAACGGCCGTCACCATCGGGGTTGTGACCTCTGCGGGGTGTATGGCCCGGTCACGGACGTCCGGAAAGGAGGACGTTGTGTTGCTCATTTGCTGGGGCGCGCGATCACCTGGCTGTTGCACGACTCTCCCTTGCGATATCCCGCCCAACAACGCTTCCGCTAGCTGACTCAACCAGACGGTCCTGGCGGTCCGCTGACGCCGGATTGCCGTACCTGTCAGCAGAGCCGCGCTGCTTACCTGCTTCATGAGTGGGCAGGTCCGGGATGGTGCGGGCGGTCGAGGGTGAAGGTGGCGTCGGCCACTGCCACCTGCCCGTACCGGCAGTTCCGGCCGCGGGACAGTCACAGCGCCAGCATGGAGTAGATCCCCAGATGCCTTTATGTGGCATGATTGTTATCATTCAGGATGGTATGTGTCACTCTCCTGAGGGTCGTCAAGCTACCTGTGTACTAAGGTGATGGGACGTGGCCTATGGGGTTGGGGTACGGCGACGGTCCGGTTTCCCAGTTCGGATCTTTGGTCCGCACATACCGTGGCCAGGCACGGCTAACCCAACGGGAACTGGCGGCTAAGGCGGGACTCAGCGTCGCCGCGCTGCGCGACTTCGAGCAGTATCGCCGACGTTGGCCGCGACCGGATTCGCTGGCCGCCTTGGCCGCCGCTCTCGGCCTTGACCCTGACCAGACCGCCGGCCTGGCCCGTGCCGCCGCGCTACCCCGCCGAGGCCACATCGCAGTGCCGTCACTGCGGCCTCCGCTCGACAAGTCCGGACTCGCAAGGGAGTCGGGCACATCCGGATGCCGTGCGGGACTGTGGCTGTCGGTGCTTGGGCCGCTCGAGGCTTGGGAGGACGGGACACCGCTGTCCCTTGGGCCTCCCGCGCGGCGCGCGGTGCTCGCGCTGCTCCTGATGGACCCAGGGGCACCGGTGCGCCGGGACACGATGATCGACCTGCTGTGGGCAGAATCGCCGCCCCGCACCGCGGTAGGTCTCGTACAGGCACATGTGAGCAGGATTCGCAGGCTCCTGAACTCTCATAATCGCTTCGGAGGCGATCAGGGAGTGATCAATTCGGTCAGGGGCGCCTACCGGCTGAGCCTTTCACGCAAGGAAGTGGATCTGCTGGTCTTCAGGGACCTTGCCGAACGTGCCGCCGAGGCGCGGGCAGCCGGTGACTATGTGACCGCCGTCGAGTGCTATGAGCATGCGGTCGGCCTGTGGCGCGGTGAGCCGCTCGCCGACGTTGACGTCCTTTGCGGCCACCCGGGCATCACGGCGCTGAGGCAGGAGCTTGCCGGCGAACTGCTGCGCTATGCCGAGGTAGCCTGCGCGCTGGGTCAGTACGACCGGGTGATACCACGACTGCAGGCGCTTGCCGATGCTGAACCGCTCAACGAACCGGCGCATGCCCGCCTGATGATCGCGTTGGCAGGTTCCGGACGGCAGGCGGCCGCTATCCGTGTCCACGAAGACGTGCGGACGCGCCTCGACCGCGAGCTAGGGCTGAATCCGGGCGCAGAGCTCGCCGAAGCCTATATGCGAGTGCTGCGGCAGGACACCGGGGCGGGGAACCAAGTCCCGGTACCTGCCCGCGGTCCAGCGCCTCGCTCCATTGAGCGCGTGGTGCCGAGGCAGCTTCCTGCTGCATCACGATGCTTCACAGCTCGCCGCGGCGAGCTGGCCGTGCTCTCCCCGCTGGTGGAACGGGACCTCACGGAAACAAGCGGCGTGGTTATCGCCGCGCTGACCGGGATGGCCGGGATCGGAAAAACGGCGCTGGCTGTGTACTGGGCGCATCAGGTCGCCCGCCAGTTCCCTGATGGGCAGTTGTTCGTGAACCTGCGTGGTTCCGGTCCGTCTGGCATGCCGGTCACGCCGACCGACGCAGTGCGCGGTTTCCTGACTGCGCTCGGTGTGATTTCCGCGCGGATCCCCTCGGACACCGACGGGCAGGCAGCCCTGTACCGCAGTCTGCTGGCCGACCGGCGCATGCTGATCGTGCTGGACAACGCTCTGGACGCGGAACAGGTCCGCCCGCTGCTGCCCGGATCGCCGGGATGCCTGGTGCTGGTCACCAGCAGGAACCGCCTCACCGGCCTTGCGGCCGCGGAGGGCGCTCACCTGATCACTCCGGGCGTGCTGGCAGAGGCCGAATCGCGTGAACTACTGGCCTTGAACTTGGGTGCCGGGCGAGTAATGGCCGAGCACGTTGCGATCAGTGAACTGATCGCACTATGTGGTGGCCTGCCGCTGGCCCTGTGCGACGTCGCGGCCCGCGCCGTCGCGCGCCCCGGCCTGCCGCTGGCACCACTCGCGGCTGAGATGCGGGACGCGCGGAGGCGGCTGGATGTACTCGAGACGGGGGAGTCGGCCACCAGCGCCCGGATGGTTTTCTCCTGGTCGCGGGCAAAGCTTGGGGATAGCGCCTCGCGGATGTTCCGCTTGCTGGGAATTTACCCTGGGCCCGATATCACGGTTTCGGCCGTGGCCAGCCTCGTGGGGTCGCAGCGAGGGTGCGCATATCTGGCGCTGGCGGAGTTGTGCGATGAGCACCTGGTCACCGAGTACGTTCCCGGTCGCTACATCTGTCATGATTTGCTGCGCTCCTACGCTATGGAAGAAGCTATAACCCGCGAGAGCGAAGCCGACCGGCATGCAGCGCTGCACCGCGTGCTCGAGCACTACCTGCACGCTGCCAGCGTGGCATCTGGTTTTCTTCATTCCTCGCAGACCAAGGTTGGGCGTACCCGGCCACAGCCAGGCGTCCAGCTTGAGGAAATCAGAGATCCCGCGCAGGCAGCTGAATGGTTTCAAAACGAGCGGCATGTCCTGATTGCCATCATCGGCCAGGCTGCGGAAAGCGGCTTCGCTCCGTACGCCTGGGAACTTCCCTGGGTCGCGGGGTGGTATTTCCGGGACAAAGCATGCTGGCAAAGGCTCGCGGCGGCACAGGAATCCGCACTGGCGGTCGCCGCCACGCTGGGTGATCTCGCCGGGCTGGCAACGGCCAACCAGCATCTTGGGTGGCTGAGGTTCCTGCTGGGCGATACCGTCAGCGCCGGTCATTATCTGGACGAGGCCATCAATCTGGCAAGGCAGCTCGGCGACGGGCGGCTTCGCGCGCTGGCGGGTCTCCGCCGGGCCTATGTCCTACAGGCGCAGGATCGCATCCTGGAAGGAT
>Ga0209693_10000427_pt1 | contig 16956 bp, 25 predicted proteins | sample HubBroMetageWRM3_FD_188345 | JGI IMG/M metagenome (GOLD analysis project Ga0209693, IMG submission 188345) | Warmed soil microbial communities from the Hubbard Brook experimental Forest, New Hampshire - Hubbard Brook CCASE Soil Metagenome WRM 3... | ecosystem: Environmental > Terrestrial > Soil... | reverse complement strand
GTAGCCTCAGCGCACGACTCGCCGTTGCCGACGCACGGACCACCTCCCACGTCGGGTGAGTCCTGGCCAGCGTCCTTCGGTTCGACGATGAGGAGACCTCCTGCGTTGCAAGAGGCGAAGAGCAAGAACATGATCATCCACCTACGCATAGCCCAACGATATCTCATGGGTGGCGATGGGGCATAAAACCGAGGGTTTCGACGACTTTTTCGGCGAAGAGATAAATGGAGAGGAGATCCAGATCGAGAAATACATATATGCTTATGGGCGGCGGGTGGGGTGGTGGGGGTCAACCTAAGTAGGACTACGAAGCAGAACTAGAAAAGATCCTTTTCCGTATGAACTAGATCCTTATTGAAAGTGATCGCGTACGCGCCCGCGATCCGAATTTTCCTGCACCGCAAACCGGTTTGCGGCATAACAGCCCATGCGTGCCCAGGAGTTCCTGAACAAGAGGCCCGACCTGCAACTCCTCATCGGCGCTCATCCGGCGGTCACTGACTCGTGGGTTGTGAAGGCGGTGAGGGTCGAGCCGAGTTGCTTCAGGCACTTCATCTTCGTCGCCTCTGCCGAGGCTGAGGTCATCGACGAGGCCATCGAAAAGGTCGAGGCCATCTTGGCGAGTGCTTCGACCAGCTAGCACCGCAAACCGGTTTGCGGCAATAGGGGGCTCAGTGAAGGTACGCATCGACGTCAGGGATCGGGTCCGCGTCTTCCTCGGCCCTACGGCCGAGCGATCCCTACCTGACGACGTGGTCGACGCCCTCAAGGCAGTGTTCACCCACGACAACCCCGAGTTCGGCAAGCGACCCAACGCACCTCCTCACGAGGTCACTTGGCGTGCCGACCACACGGACGAGGGTCAGTGGCTCTCCCTGCCTCGTGGCGGGATGTCGAAGGTCCGCGAGACCTTGCACAGGTACGGACACGAGTGGCAGACCACAGACTCAAGGGTCACTGGTGACCCGTCGGTCGTAGTCCCACCCTTCCCCGTCGTCTTGTGGGACTTCCAGGTCAACGCGGTCGAGTCCTCCTTCGCCAAGCAGAACTGCATCTTCCAAGCTCCTACGGGAAGCGGAAAATCGGTCGCAGCGTTCGCCCTCATCTCGAAGATCGGTCACGCGGCTCTCGTGGTCGTCTTCGAGGGACGCCTCTTCGACCAGTGGGTCCGTCGCTGCACTGACGAGGCTGGCATGAAGCCGGAGGACGTCGGCCGCGTGAAGGGCGACCCGAAGAAGTGGACCTTCGGTGCCATCACCGTCGCCTCGGCCAAGACGCTAGCCGTACATCCTGAGTTCTTCACCGATCACGGGTGGCGCTTCGGCACCGTCGTGGCTGACGAGGTGCAAGGCTTCGCGGCAGACACGATGTACCGCTCAGTCGACCCTTGTCCTGCGAAGTACCGCATCGGGGTCTCGGCAGATTCTTCCCGCAAGGACAAGAGGGAGTACCTCGTTCACGACCTCTTCGGGTCAGTGGCTTTCGACATCTCACGTGAGCGTGTCGAGGCCAGTGGCAACATCCTCCCGGTCACGATCCGGGTCGTCCCCACCGACTTCAGGGCTGACTGGTACAGGAAGGCTTCCGTCTCACGGAACAACGTCGTGAAGCGCGAGGCTTGGAACAACCTACTCAACGCCATCACCGAGGACGAGGACAGGAACAAGCTCGCCGTCTCGCTCGTCGAGGCCGAGGCAGCCAGAGGTCACCAGTCGATGGTCATGTGTGCTCGCATCGAGCACTGCATCAAGCTGAACGAGGCCCTGGCCCAGTCGGACGTGTCGAGCGGCCTCATGCTAGGCGGCGACAAGATGTCTGCCGAGTTCGAGCGGACGAGGCTGGCGCTCCTCAGCGGGAGCATCGGAGCAGGGGTCGGCACGCTACAGGCCATCGGCCAGGCCATCGACATCCCGCTCGTCTCTCGTGGCTTCCTGTGCTTCCCGCTCGCAGCGAACCGGCAGAAGTTCAACCAGTTCCGCGGACGCATCTGCCGCACTGCCAAGTCTCAAGGCAAGGTGGACGCAGAGTTGGTCTACCTCTGGGATCGTTGGGTCTACGGGCTCACTCACCTGGCTAACCTTGTGCGTTGGTACGGGGACCGCGTGCTGGTGAAACAGGACGATCAGTGGGTGAGCGGTCGCGCCTACATGAAGACCTTCAAGCACGACTTCACTTCGCAGACCGCTTGCGACGACCTGTTCGAGTAGCACCGCAAACCGGTTTGCGGTGCATAAGCGCGCATGGAATATGAGCAATCTGCTACTGAGTCGGAATACGTCTGCGACAAGAAGGGACCATTCGCTCCGGTCCAGCCTCCTGGGAAGGGATGGCGACTCGTGACCGCGATCAAGGTCGGCTTCTACCACGGGGAGACACAGGGAGTCATCTGGTACTGGGAGCGCGAGAAGCCTTCGCGTTCCCGGAAGGTCAAGTGATGCCCTCAGACCTACTCGACAGGCACGCCACCGACGAAGAACTCCACGACAGGCACGTCGAGGCCCTGCGTGAAGTCCTCAAGGCTCTCGAAGATCCTTGGACTGACGACCTGAACGTGAGTCACGCATGGCTGTTCGCGTCACGCGACGCCTTCACCAACATGCTCGACAACATCACGGCAGACGAAGCCCGTTTCCGCACACTCACCCAACCTCAGCTCGACTGGCTGAAGAAGGTGGCGGATGCCATCGGCGTGACCATCTTCCGTGTCGAAGCCAAGGACGTGCCCAAGGGGAGGCCCGTCCAGCTCCTCATCGACAAGATGCCGAAGCCTACCCGCCCTCCCGGCCGGTGACTGGCTACCAGGATGCCGATTGCTGGCGTTGTGGGGCTCATTACGGGGCTTTCGTAGGGTGGAACGGGTTTGGGTACGTCCGGCGACACGAGGCCCGTAAAACGCCCCACAACGCGAATGCGGCACGTCACGTCCGCGGCATAAAGTGGTCGTGTTGGACCTCAAGGCTATAACCACGGCGACTTCGAGGATGAGGCTAACGAGGAATGGAACACTGCGGTCCTGTTCGACATTGCCTAGCGGCGCTCATCGAGGCAGAGGGTGAGCCGTGACCAAGATCCCTGACTTCGACCTCGACGTCCTATTCGAGCTGAACCAGCCCAGCTCCTCAGAACCGCAAACCGGTTTGCGGTTCCCTCCCCAGCAGGACAGCGTGGATGAGTGGCTGACCGACTTCACGCTCAAGACTGAGCGCCCACGTCCGAGCCAGAGGAAGCTCGACGCCTACACGGAGGAGGCCACCCGCAGGGCCAACTCGGGTGACTGGGATGACGTCACGGCAGAGCAGGCACCACACCTCCTCGTCGCCCTCTACCTCGTCTGCCACGCCAGGGTCTACGGCGTGAAGCCACTGGAACTGACGGCCGACTTTTACTCAGCCTCGATGATGGCGAAGAAGCAACTCCGCCTCGCCTTCAGCGACGACGTGACCGAGGCAGTCGAGTTCGTGCGCTGGACCTGGAACAAGGAGAAGCGCAAGCAGGAGTGGATGGAGCAGCAGGGCTTCGACGGCAAGCGCATCGGTTGGCGACTTCAGTTCGGCCACGAGTCCAGGCTGCTCACCGACTACAGGCACGCCATGGCCAGGAAGAACGGTATCGGGTGAGAAAGGTCATCCGATACCAGCAAGTGAGTGACGCATTCGATGCGTTGGAAGACATGGAGGCCGAGCAGGACTCGTTTCGTGAACTGGCTGGCGCAATCTTGCGGAAGATCCTCTTCCACGACAAGACGCTCACTCATGCGCAGAAGCGAGAGCTACTGAAGGAGTTGGAACTGTGACCGCAAACCGGTTTGCGGCGTTCGCCTTCTATTCGGCAGTCCTCCTCTGCTGGCTGCTCCCCTGGGTCGATTACTACCGGACTGAGTGGCTTCCTCGCTACCGAGTCCAGCGTAGGTGGGACGGCAAGTTCATGGGCCGAGACGGCGACCTCGTGCAAGTGGTCTGTCCGAGCGTGTGGGACCTCAGGAGGAGGTTCTGGCTAACCTCCTACACGGTCGGCACCATGTACGTCGAGTGCCGAGTTGGACAGGTCCACTTGCAGACCGTCACCACGGCCCGAGGGTGGGTGCAAGGCGTTGCGCTATACGAAGACAAGCGCAAGCAAAGACGCTTGCAGAGGAGACACTGAGATGCCGATCCACTGTTGCGGAAATCCCATCCACGACGTCGCCGCGAACCTGCCGAACCTGCCCGCCTTGATGCCGATCGTCGTCCTCGTGGTCGCGTGGCTCAGGGCCAAGGTCCGCGGGTGATCCCGGCTCCCGTGCTCCTGCCGTGGGAGCAAGTCCCCGTCTTCGAGTGGGGAGACGCTGAACATCGGGTGCAGAAGCTGCGATGGCCAGAACCTCGTAGGTCACTCGCTGAGATGCTCGCAAGTGGGCCTCGTGAGTGCGTCACCATGAGGACAGTCGACGTCTTCAGGCACGAGTACCAGTCGCCGCTGCTCAGGTGGCGAGGCTGGATCTTCTGCACTGAAGATGATGAGCAGAGGTTGCTCGACGCGCTATGGATGGCCGAGACAGCGATCCTCGCTTGCTGCGCGTTGTGCCTGTTCTTGGGTATTGACGGACACGTCAGCATCCGGTTTGCACGGGAACTGGACACGTTCGCACCGCAAACCGGTTTGCGGGAGCCCAAGTGAGGCGCCCCGTCAAGTCAGACGACGAAGAGCCGAAGCGCAAGCCCGCAGACACGATCGACATCCCCTACGACCCTGTCGGCGAGCAGGTCCTCATCGCCGCCGCACTGGTCGACCCCGAGGTCCGCGCCTCACTCGTCAAGCGCATCAAGGCCGAGAACTTCTCAGTCCCCGACCACATCTCGGCCTGGACCAACGTGGTCGTCCCCATGGCGCGACAGGCCATGGGATACGACCCGGCCGCAGTCCAGCAGCTATGCGGGACCAAGCTCGACACCTCCTACCTCACCGACCTAGCCGAATCCCGCAGTGAGGCACCGGACCAGAAGAACCTCGACTACCACGTGAACCAGCTCCTCTGGGACTCGGCCCGCATGACTGCCGTCAAGGGTCCGCTCGCCTCACTCCTCGCCGGCCTACGCGACCCGCACACGAAGCCCGATCGTGTCCAGTCGCTCGCCAAGCAACTGCAACTCACGCTCGGCACCTACGGCGAGAAGACCTTCCTGTGTGACTCCGATTCAGTCGTCAGAGCCCAAGTCGAGGAGATCCGGCAGAGGATGAGTGGCATCGCCGTCTTCGGCTACGGCATCGATGGCTTGGATTTCTACGAGAACAGGAAGCCGCGGCTCATCCCCGGGACCAAGCCGGGGCTCACCACGGTCATCACGGGTGTCTCGGGACACGGCAAGAGCACCACGACGGCAGCCATGGTGCTCGGCATGGCTCGCAAGCGCAGGAAGGTCCTCTACGGTGCTTGGGAGATGAACGCCGGCAGGACGCTAGAACTGCTCGCGTGCCTGTCACTCGGCTACAGCCGTACTGCCCTCACAACGGGTCGGCTCACCGAGGATGAGCTGACGAAGCTACACGAGAGGATGACGGCCATCACCCGCTACGTCACCTTCATGAAGAACCCGTTCTTCGACGAGGAGAACGCGGGCAAGCGTCCGTCGGTGGAGCGGAACCTGGACTGCGTCGAGCGCCACATCGCCATGTCCGGGTGCCACGTGTTCGTCGCTGACCTGTGGGAGCGTTGCCTGGTCACCGACGACCCGGGTGAGGAGAACAGAGCACTCAAGGCTCAGCAGAACATCCACGAGCGCTACCAGATCCACGGCATCCTCGTCCAGCAGCAGAGCATCAAGGCGCTAGAGGCTAGACGCGACAAGTGGCCGACTCAGGGGACGATGATGGGCTCCACTGCTTGGGTACACATCGCCGACACGATCATCGGATGGAACAGGCCGAGCCTGTGGAAGAACGTCAGCGACGCCGTGATCGAGGGTCACGTGCTGAAGCAGCGCGATGGTCCGTACCCGCTCATGGTGGAGCTAGCGTGGGATCCCGACACCGGACAACTAGGCGAGGGGACTTCGGTGCCCTACCCGAGGAGTGAGGGTGTCGGCGGAGGCGCTGGCGACTCCGTGTTCGCCGAGCCCCGGAGAGGGCGCAGGGGCTAGGCCGCAAACCGGTTTGCGGTGCATAACCTAGGCATGAAGATCCGTATGGTCTTGGTCGCGGAGTTGACGGAAGAGCAGAGCGAACTGCTCAAGGATTCGGCACAGAAAGACGCCTTGACTCTGGCGAGATGGTTGGCCGTTCAGGGCAGTGATCACAGCGACTTTGCAGTCAGCGTTATCGCAATTGAAGAAGACCTCTCGAAGCTGTGAGCTTCAACCCGCTAGCGGTCGACGTCCCGGCCCTCCTCATGTCGCTGGGCATCGACGCTCAGCGCAAGGGATTCAAGTGGCAGGCCCACTGCCCTAGCGGTAACCACGAGGACGCCCACCCTTCGTGGGGCATGCACGACGAGCCTGGCTCACCGAAGCACGGCCTCCACTACTGCTTCGCCTGCAAGTTCCAGGGCACTGCCGCAGACCTCGTGATGCACGTCCAGGATTTCGTCACCAAGTCGGTGGCGATCGATTGGATCGTCGAGCACGCCCACGGCTTCGCGGATCCCGTGTGGCAAGTCCGCATCAGCGTCTCGCCCCTCCGTTCCAACCCGTTCTACCTCCCTCCCGACGTGGTCCAAGCTCCGCTAGAGCAGTGGCCCAAGTCGCCGAGGGAGTACCTCCTCTCCCGCGGCGTCACCCCTGCTCAGGTCGAGCGCTGGAGCATCGGCTACGCCCTCAAGGGCTACCTCAACGGCCGCGTCGTCTTCCCGACCCACGACCGCATGGGTAGGGTCGTCCACTACACGGCTCGCACCTTCGTCGGCTCGCCCAAGCGCTACACCACACCCCGCGTCGAGTGCTCTGGCAAGTGCAAGCCGAAGTGCGAGGGAGCTTGCGGTTTCACCGGCAAGCCCAGCCACGGACCTATCCACGGTGAGTTCCTGTGGCCCGAAGGACTCGACACGGTGGTCCTCACCGAGGGAGTGCTCAACACGCTAGCAGTCGAGCGAGTGACTCCCCTCCCTGTCGGGTGCATCAACGGCAGCAACCCTTCACTCGGCCAGATGTCGAGGCTGAGCAGGTTTCATCGAGTGGTCGTCCTTACCGACCAAGACTACGCGGGTGACAAGGCCGGCAAGGACCTCACCGACGCTCTCACGCGACACGTCGAGGTGCTGAGGGTGCGGCTCCCCACCCGCTGCAACGACTGCGGTCACGAGCTGAGGGAGCACGAGAAGGGTCTAGGTTGTCGGTGCTGTCCTCCCGGCAAGTGCCGCAAGTGGGTGAAGCAGGACCCTGCGAGCATGCGAGCCGAGATGTTGGTAGACGTGTTGAAGGAGCATGGACTCGACACTCACTGACTACGTGTGGCCCGACGACCCGGCCGAGATGACCCTCCTCCAGAAGAAGGTGCGTGGCCATAACCACCCGCTCATCGTCCTCACTAGGAACGATCCGGCCAAGGCGAGAGCTGAGTGGCTCAAGCTCTTCGAGCGCTTCGCCGGTAACCGCGTCGCAGTGGGCAAGCACCTCGGCCTCGCCAGGGACACGGTCTATTACCGTGTGTGCCGGCTCAACCTATGGCCCGAGATCCGAGCCATCCGGGAGAGGACTGCCCAGCTCTACGGCTACAGGGCTTCACTGTTCTACGCCGAGTGCATCCAGCGCAACGTTAACAAGGACCCGCGCCGTACCTTCTTGGGTACCACTGAGCGCCGTCGGTTCTACTGACAAGCCACTGGCAAACGCCGCAAACTGGTTTGCCGTGGGCTAGCCATCGGTAGCCAGCGTTAACGGAGTCCAGGGGCATCCCGCCCCATAATGCAACATGGACGCAGGCACGTCCCTTGCGTGGGGCGTCCTTGCGGATTACACGGTGCAAGATGCCCCGAAAACCGCAAGGCGGAACTTTCGAGGCTCACCTAGGGGTAAGGGCGCCCGGCGGGTCGAAAACGCCGTGGCGACCCCCCAGCGCCCCAGCAATCGGCATCCTGGGGCTTGGAGCATCTTGGGCGCCGTAGTTTCGACCTAACGCGGAGCGGCATGGCCCGGGAGTTGCTAGGCGAAGCTCTTGGCACGGTAGCTGCTACGCGCGTGCGAGCGCATGCCTGCCCCGGGTGGGGTGGGGCCGGCGTAGCACGGGTGGGGCAAGTTGCACCTTTTTGGAACTTTCGGAAGCCCGCCGCGTTGCACTTGTGCAAGGTCCGAAAACGCCGGGAAATCTCACTAAATCGCTCCCCGTGCGGGCCCCCGGTTTGCAACTTTGCAATGTGACGGTTTCACGGCAAAACAAGCCGCAAACCGGTTTGCGGCCCGTCGAGCTGGGGCCACGCATTGCAAGTGTGCAAGGCCGGCGTACAGCGGCAGCATAATCCCCGGGGAGGGGTGAGCGTTTTCGCGGGAGTTTTGGGGTCGAGAGGCTGGTCCCGTGGCTTGGCACGCCTGCTGCACCATGCCCTTGACGCCGGGCACGAAAAGCCGGGCAGGGGTCGCGCAGGGTGGCCCCGGGAAGGGTACGCGGTAGGTCGAAAAGTTGGAAGTCCCCCGTCGGGGCACCCGCTCGTTGAAAATCTAGCCCCAGCGCAACCCACGGGTAGCGCCCTACCATCCCCCAGCGGCCTAGCAAGGCACGGCGGGGGGCCCTGGTAACGGCGCGGAGGCCCGGGGCCGCAGGGTAACGCACTAAGCGCCCGGCAAGGTGCCGCGGGTTGGCCAAGCTGCCGACTCCTACCGCGCTGCATCTGCCAAGGGTTTCTAGCTAGTCCGGGTTACGGCTTCGATCAGTCGGCCCGTTCGTGGTTTCGGCCGTCAGTAGCGGCGATTCCTAGTTGCAACTTCAAGCGTCGAGCAACGCCATCACGGGTTGCTCCGCTTAGCAGGGCCCTCAAGCCGCAAACCGGTTTGCGGGCCCTGCTAAGCGGATCCCACTTTAATCCAGGTAACCAGAAACGGAGTCCACCATGAACCAGATCATCTCGCTCAGCACGCCCCTCCAGATGACGATCGCCACGATGGGCCCGCGTCCCGCGCCGAACGGCGGCGAGAACGAGCAGGACCGCAGGGTGTGGCGGCGCGAGTACCGCGCCATGCGGCGCCTCGCCAAGGCGCTCGGTCACCCGACCACGACGGCGAAGGTCGCCGTGGCCACGGCGCGGCCCTCGTTCACGATGCACTTCTAGCAGAGGGGCAGGGCATCAGCCCTGTTAATGCACAGAGCAGGTCCCAAGTCCTGCTCGGAAGGATCTCACCATGGCAAAGCAGGATTGGATCGTCGTGCTCGACCCGGCGCTGTTCCCGAAGCCGAACAACGTCGTGCTCGGCGTGCAGCACATCGCAGCTCGTGGTGCCGACAATGCTCGTGGCTACCGATACAAGGCGGAAGCCGAGACCGAGGCCAAGCGTCACGATGGGGCCACGGTCATGCGTCGGTGTGACTTTCACTACGTCGTCGACACCGGGGCCACGAGCGCCTGCGCTAGCAAGAACTAGCGCAGAGGGGCTCCCGCTCGGGAGCTAATGCGGCAGACAGGTCCCAAGCCCCTGTCAAGGCATCACCAGTGCCGCTCAACGCTCACACAGGAGTTACATCACCATGAACACGCTCACCAACGACACGTTCTCCGCCCTCGTATCCACCTTCGTCGACAACCTCGCCGTCACCGACGAGCACACCCTCACGATCGGCCAGTTTCACGGCCAGTTCGTGGCCGAGTTTGGCAAGATGCCGAGCGGCAAGGGGACCGCGGAGCGCAAGCTCTGGAAGCGGGCGTACCGCCACGCCCGCGTCGCCGCCCGGAAGGCCGTGAAGCTGGAAGGGAAGCGGACCACCCTCCGCGTCGTGGGCACTCGGACCACGCGGTCGTCCGGCCGGCACGACATCTTCTTCGCCGGCAAGGAGTTCACGTTCGGCGAGGCCAAGCGCTTCGTCGAGCGGTGCAACGGCGTCTTCGACGTCGCGGCGCTCCTCAAGGCCATCACCGACCACGGCTTCACGTCCTACGTGCTCTGCGAGGGCACGTTCGCCATCGACGCGCCGAAGCCCGTCGAGAAGCCGGCCCCCGTGGTCGACGTCGAGAAGGTGAAGGCCGACCTCGCCAAGCTCCAGGCGAAGGCCGCGAAGGACGCCGCGAAGATGAAGGCGTTCCAGGAGAGCCTCGACGCGCTGAACGCCGGTACGCCCGCGATGCAGGCCGAGGTCCGCGAGACCGTGGCCACCGAGGTGTCCACTCCGCCTGTCGCCGAGACCCCGGCGGAGCCCAAGGTCGAGACGCCGGCCCCCAAGGCCAGCAAGAAGGCCAAGAAGGCCGCGTGACGCAGAGGGGCAGGGACCTCGGGGTCCCTGTTAATGCACGTGACCGGTCCCAAGTCCGGTCGAAGGAGAAGTGGGCATCATGTCGAGCTGGGCTGAGATCAAGGATGGGTTCGGCCTGGAGAAGATCCCGGCCGACAAGTGCAAGGACATCTGCTGTCAGCACTGCGACGAGAAGCGGCACCTCTACACGACGGCTTCCGTCGTGTATGACGGAAGCCGTCGTGGTTACGACAAGATGATGACCACATTGCGGTCTACCGCACTGTGCCGAACTCACGCCATCTGGCTTTACAGCTAAAGCAGAGGGGCCCGCGGCATGCGGGTTAATGCACGGAGCAGGTCCCAAGTCCTGCTCGGTATGCCGCAAACCGGTTTGCGGCAGGAGGACTCAAATGGACGTTCGCAAGCTCCAGATGCTCGTCGCTGTCACGCTCTCGGCGATGTACGACACCGACCCGACCGGCGAGGAGGGTTGCCCCGAGGTCGGCATCTACATGGCAGTGCAGGATCACCTCGACGAGTCCCGCGACTGGAGCACGCTGCTCCTCGCGCTGACGACCAACGCCCCGGGCAAGGCCGTCCTGGTGAAGGTCAAGGCCCACACTCTCTACCTCACGCCCCGCGGCGTCGAGGTCGGCAAGTCCGTCTCGTCCATCCTCGACGAGGAGAAGAAGGCCCGCGACGAGAAGGTGCGCCGCATGTCGGAGCCCATCACGGACGAGGAGATCTAGCGCGGTCACCTGTAGAGCAGAGGGGCCCGTCACACGGCGGGTTAATGCGGCAGCACGGTCCCAAGTCCCGTGCAGAAGGAGGAACGCATGGCAATCTCGAAGACGGGTGAGGCGACGAAGGTGGCGATTCGAGACGCGGTGCAGATGGTCTACTCCATCTATCGCAAAGGCGGTCTCCGTGCGTGCCAGGATACGGACTACCTCCCGCTGGCGAAGCAGGGTGGCGACGAGTCCGAGCACGTGTTCGACTCCGCCACGCGGGAGGCGTACACGCTCGCCTACACGACGGCGGCCGAGTACGTGGTCGCCGGCCTTCCCGGCATCAACTGAGCAGAGGGCAGCCTCGGACGAGGCTGTAATGCGGCGAGCAGGTCCCAAGCCCCTGCCATTAGCCCTAGCGCGGCGGCATAACCCGTGCTAGGGCTACGGTACCGCGTTGGTAGCCGCAAACCGGTTTGCGGCACGACCCGAGGTTCAGAGAAAGGAAGGCGAGACCATGCGAAGGCCGATCAAGGCAATCGCCGCGACGATCGTCAAGCCCCCCGAGACGCCCCTGGAGGCGTTCCACGCGGGACTCATCAACGCGACCACCCTGCGCGACTGGCTCGCCCTCCCGGCGGACAATGGCGCCGCCAAGGTGCGAGCTGAGGTGGATGCCGCGAAGCGCGTGCATGATCATCTCAGTGGCCAAGGGTGCCGTCCGGCTTGCCCGGGTTGGGCCTCGGATGGCCCCGTGCTGCCCTCCAGCGCCCCGTACACGGGCCCGCAGGGTGCCGGGCAGGGTAACGGTACCCCCCGCACCTCGGAGCCCGTAAACGGGCAGCAGACGTCCGCAACGGTCGGCCTGACCAACGCGGAGGAGTTGGAATATCTCCAGCTCCGTACTCGCAAGGCCATCTTCGATTGTCGGGAGAAGGAGTTCACGAAGCAGCATCCCGGTGACGAGCAGCCCGAGGAGGACGAGTTCCTCCCGCCCATGCCGGCCGCAAACCGGTTTGCGGTGAAGACCGTCCAGCTCGACCCGGAGCAGACGCTCGTGGTCGAGTTCACGGACGGCCCGCTCTTCGTCCCTGCGACCGCAGGGTGCGGCAAGACGGCCGCGCTGGTCGCCAGGATGGCCAAGCTCATCGATATGGGCGTTCCCGGCGACCGCATCATCGCCTGCACCTTCTCCAAGAAGGCTGCGGACGAGATGAACAAGCGCCTGAATGAGAAGTACGGCGTCACCTCCTGCCGCGTCGGGACTTGGCACTCCCTCGCCATGCAGGTCATCAAGGAGGACCACCTCCCGCAGAGCCAGTGGGCGGTCGACGAGAAGGACCGCCACAAGTTCATGGTGAAGGACGCCGCGGGGTGGAAGCACGTCGACTGGAAGGGAGTGGACATCACCAAGGTCCTCTCCTTCATCGGATGGTGCAAGGCGCACGTCTGGGACCCGGACGATGCCGAGACTGCCGAATATGCCGAGCAGAAGTTCGGTCAGAAGGACGCCCGCAAGGCGGTCGATGTCTACCGCATCTCGGACGACCTCACTCACCAGGCCGGGCTCCTCACCTTCGACGACATGCTCGTCTACGTGGCGAAGCACCTCGCCGTGGACGAGAACGCAGCCTCGTGGGCCGGACGCTGGGACTACGTCCTCCAGGACGAGGCCCAGGACGCCAACGTGGCCCAGATGCGGATCGCCAAGGCGCTCGCTCAGGGTCACCGGAACTACATGATCGTGGGCGACAGCGGTCAGGCCATCTTCGGCTTCCGCGGTTCTAACCCTGCCCACTTCGTCGGCTTCGAGCGCGAGTGGCAGGCCACCCGCATCAACCTCTGCCGGAACTACCGCTCCGGCGACGCCATCGTGAAGGCTGGCAACGCGGTCATCAAGGTTGGCAACCCCGACGCCGTGGACATGATCCCCATGCGTGGCGTCCCCGGTAAGGTGACGGTGGTCGCGGGTGACACCCTCGAAGACGAGGCACAGAGCTTCGTCTCCTGGGTCCAGCAGCACGTGGCCGAGGGCAGCACCTTCGGCTCATGCACTGCCCTGTTCCGCACCAACGCTCAGTCCCGAGCCCTGGAGGAGAAGCTCCTCAGCGCCAGGATCCCCTACGTCATCATCGGGGGGCACAGCTTCTATGAGCGGAAGGAGATCAAGGACCTGCTCGGCTACCTCCGGGTCGCCATGGGCCGAGACCCCGACGGCGAGGCCGTGAAGCGGTGCATCAACGCACCGTTCCGCTTCCTCGGCGCCAAGTTCGTGGACCGGGTGATGGACCTCGGCAGACCCGGGTGCTCCTGGCCCCAGGTCATCTCTCAGGCCGCTCGTCAGGCTGGCATTCAGCGTAGGCAGGAGGCCAGTGCCGACGAGTGGTGTGACCTCATCGCCCACGTCACCCGGCAGATCGCCGGGTCCAAGGACGACGCCAAGCCGGCGACGATCCTCAACGACCTCGTCCAGAAGACCGGCTTCATCGCGTGGCTGGAGAAGGAGGAGGGCGAGGAGAGCATCGAGTCCTCTCACGCTGCCAACGTCCGTGAGCTGATCCGGGTGTCCGAGCGGTTCGCCACGTGCGGCGAGCTGCTCGACTACGTCGACAAGTCCATCCGCGAGATGGGCCGTCAACGTAAGGACAACACCGAGGGCGAGGGCCGCGTCACCCTCATGTCGATCCACCGAAGCAAGGGGCTGGAGTATCCGCACGTCTGGGTGTGCGGGTGCTGTGAGGGCATCCTCCCTCACGCGAGGGGCGACGAGGCCGAGGAGCGGCGCCTCATGTACGTGGCCATCACCCGTGGTCGCGACGAGGTGGTCCTGTCCTGGGTGCGCCGCATGGCACTCAAGGGCGGGGTCAAGGCGATGGAGCCTAGCCACTTCATCGCGGACGCCGGGTTCGACGCAGAACCCATGATCGGTGAGGAGTACCAGCGCGAGCAGTCGCACTGCGTCGACCCGAACACGGGTGCCGTCCACGTCGGGGCGCAGACCTTCCTCGGTACGCCGCTCGATCCTGCGAATGGGGTGTCTCCGTATCTCGCTCGCAAGATGGACGGCATCGAGGGTGAGATGGTCGAGATGCTGGACGAGCACGGCATCGACGACCGCAGGCTGGAGATCGAGGGTGTGGCAGCACAGTTGAGCGGCCTGCTCGACTAGGCCGCAAACCGGTTTGCGGCGGCATGCAGAGGGACGCGGCTATTCAGCCGCGGTAATGCACGCAGCAGGTCCCAAGTCCTGCTAGGAGGCTTCAATGAGCACGATCAATTACCGGGAAGTGGCTGAGTTGCGGTGTCGTGGCGCGGTGAGCCAGGAGGAGCCGGAGGCGCCGAAGGGCCTCCTCCTCGTGGGTGATGTCGTGGCCCTGGAGTTCTCGGGGCCGGCGAGCAGTCTCGGGTCGGATGGATGCACGCTGAAGCCGGCCGTTTACGAGGGGAAGCGGGCGTGGATGCTCACCCGGAGGTGGTACCCCGGTCACGGCTACTCGGCCAGCGGGACCGAAGATGTGGTCCTCGATTTCGAGGCTGGCGTGAAGATCCTGTGCGAGCACGGCGTCTTCGCGTTTCCCACGTAGGAACTGGCGCGGACATGCTGAACACGCTGCTCTAGGCCGCAAACCGGTTTGCGGCACTGCAACTAACCCTTGCAGTGCCGCATTACCCGTGCTAGCCCTACAGCTACCCGCAACGCAGAGGGGCAGGGGCCCGCAACCCCTGTTAATGCACTGGCAAGGTCCCAAGTCCTTGCGTCGTGCTAGGAGGCTTCAATGGCAGAGAAGACGTTCGTGGTGGACTTCCGCGAGAGCAACCCGAAGTTGCACCGACTCTACGTGAAGGGGGCGGCGATCGATCTCGCCCTCATCGACAAGCAGATGAAGAAGCTGGCCGATCGGTGCAGGACGCCCCTGTTCGGCATCCTCGCCGCGATGGAGGCGGAGCGGGCCAAGCTCGTCGACGAGGAGGCCGCTTATCACGACGCCGACGTCATCATCCGCAGCATGAAGGCCGGAGACGACGTGGAGCTGCGCGAGGAGATCGAGGCGCAGGAGAAGGCTCGCCAGGACGAGTTGCTCGGCAACGGCACCCCCTTCCAGATGGGTCACGACTAGGCGTGAGCGCCTGACGTCTGCGCCGCCGCAAACCGGTTTGCGGTACTCGGCGGCGCGGCGGTGAGTCGCTCACCCGCCCCGGTCTTCACGCACGGGGCAACATGAAGGGACAAGGTGCATCAATGCGTAAGGTCATCGGGCCCGAGAGGGTCCAACACACTGCCTCGGTTCGAGAGATGAGTGCTCTCAGGGATGGGTCTCTCAAGCTGCCCGGCTGGGAAGTCGTCGAGCCCTCGAAGGCAGAGCAGACGTGGATGGCGGTCATCACCGACGTCACCCTCAGGCAGTACATCACCAACTTCGTCAACGAGCACGGGTACACCCGTCCCGACGATGTGCTCCAGGCCATCGCGGCTGATTGCTTCCCGACGAGGTCCCCCATCCTCGCTTGGAAGCCGTACGCCCATCAGTGGTGGCCTCTCGACGCCTACACGACCGCCCCCTACCGACTCCAGTGCATCAGCACGGTCATGGAGAGCATCCGGGCCAGCGGGATGTTCTCTACCAAAAAGATCGACGGGAAGTCCTACTACTTCGTTCCGTGCGGCGAGCGTCAGAACGGGCCGTGCCTCTATGTGAGCCCCCGTGCCAGCGTCTGTGACGCTTGCGCCGAGGACAAGCTGTGAGGTTCTCCACCGACTTCCACCGCAAGCTCAAGGCAGCGGCCGAAGCTTGTGTGTGGCATCCCCCGATGGAGCCGTGGACCAGAGGCCAGAAGGCCAAGGCTGACCGAGCCTTCGGCGACTTCTGGGCTTCTACCTCCCACATCTGGGGTGGCATCGCCAGCAACCTCCACCGCAAGTGGAAGCCCCCCGTGGGCTCGTGTGGTCCCGAGGACACCTACAACGACCTCGCCGTCGCCGTGTTCCAGCTCCTCCAGCGCGACACGTACGACCCCCACAACGTCGGTGGTCGCAACCTCGCCGACTACGTGGTGTTCAACGCCTGCAATAAGGCGAAGTACAAGCTCCACAAGCTGCGAGGCGCTAACCTCCACGGGAACCACGACAGCAACCCGTCCAGGGCGCCCAAGTCCTTCACGGAGGCCGGCATCGGTATCCCCGGCTCGCCGCGGGAGAACTACGCGGATCGGGCGATCCCCATCACGCAGGACGCACTCCACGGCTTCAACGCCCGTGTCGAGCCGAACCAGGACTCGAAGCTGTTCGGCGAGGAGCAACTCCACGCCATGCTCGACGAGTGCGACAACGTACGCGAGCGGTTCGGCCTCGTGGCGCTGTTCCTGTGTGAAGGTGACGTGGACGAAGCCGCCCGCACCGTCTACGACAACGTCGACATCCGTCGCACGTGCCACTTTGGCAGCGACGTCCAGGCGAGGGCCGCAGTCCGTAGGGCAGCGAGGCTCTACCTGGAGTGGAGTAGCCGGGAATCCGAGGCTGAGGATCTCATCGAGCAGGAGGCGACCGAGATGGTCCTCGGCCGTGAGGCCATCGAGGATGCTCTCGCTGAGATGTCTCCTGCCCAGGAGTTCACTGTCGAGCCCGTCTTCGACTTCCCCGAGTCGGACGAGCCGACCTTTGACTGGTTCGAGGTCACGTAGGCCGCAAACCGGTTTGCGGTAGCAGAGGGGCCCGCCGCACGGCGGGTTAATGCACACGCGCTGTCCCAAGTCAGCGCATCAAGGAGGTGCAGTCATGCCGAAGCAGGTCGTGCACAGCCTCCACCTGCATCCGCTGTCGACCATCAGCGGCACCTACTACGTGCAGACGCCGAAGGGTGCCCCGGGGTTGAAGTTCGAAGAT
>Ga0209693_10000425_pt1 | contig 16982 bp, 8 predicted proteins | sample HubBroMetageWRM3_FD_188345 | JGI IMG/M metagenome (GOLD analysis project Ga0209693, IMG submission 188345) | Warmed soil microbial communities from the Hubbard Brook experimental Forest, New Hampshire - Hubbard Brook CCASE Soil Metagenome WRM 3... | ecosystem: Environmental > Terrestrial > Soil... | reverse complement strand
CCAGATCTCGTGCGCGTTGCGCGCCAAGTCCTCGAGCAGGGGTTGCAAGTGGCCGAGGCTCACCTTCGAAGTATCGAGCGGATGCGGAATGTAAGGTTGGTCAGGCATGTGTCCGGATCTCTGAGTGACGGCGAGCGCGCTGGCGAGGGCGCAACGCGTTTTGCGACCCAGCCGGGAACGATTCTCCCAGAGGGCGGCAACTATACCAGAATCGGGCCTTAGCTCAGAAGAGGCGTCCCATACAGCGTCATGTACGCGGTTCTAGCCGGTTTAGAACCTCCCCACAACTGAGCGCGGACCAATCCACCGCATTTGGATTTGCAATCGCTGGCACAAGTAATGGAGAATAGCGCACGATTGGTGCGGATTGGGGGCTGAAAAACGCCCTGCGGAGTTCCCCATGGGGTCGTCCAAGAAGATTTTCATCAGTTACGTGGAAGAAGATGGCGCGGTAGCTCACGAAATTGCGGCAGGCCTGGAATCGCAGGGTTACAGCAGTTGGTATTACGAACGAGATTGCCCCGCCGGCGCGGATTACTTCGAAGAGACCTTCAAAGCCATCTCCGATTGCGAAGCGATGGTCGTGGTCATCTCGCCGCGCTCGCTGCCCTCCGACCAGGTCACGCGCGAGATTGTCCGCGCCGTGGAATCCTGTAAAGCGACACTGCCGTTACTGCTGGAAATCTCCCACGATGATTACGCCCGGCGACGGCCCGGCTGGAAGCAAGCGATGGCTGCCGCGAACGCGACACGGATTCCTTTCGACCGAGTTCCGACGATTATTCCGGCGCTCGTCGCAGGCTTGAGCGCGAAGGGCATTCGGGCTGAAACGAATGGGCATGCGTCGCCGGTCGTGGCACCGAAGGAAGAGACTCAGACCCACGGAACGGCGCGGACACCCGTACCTCGGACTGCGACTACCCCTTTACCCGCGCCTGCGACGGTGCCTTCGACGACGAAGGTCGAAACGTTCGCGCCAGCCGCCGCCACAACCACAACTCAAATTTCACCACCCGCGGCAGCCACGACGCAGACACAACAACTGCCCTGGAAAGCGATCGCAATTGCCGCGGCGGCCGTTATTGTGGCCGCGTCAGCCTGGGCTGTCGTCCGGGCGCGCAAGCCGAAACCGCCCGTTGTGCCCCCCGCACCCGTGACCGCGACGATCGTGCTCCAGTACGCGAGCGACCGCCACAAGTGCACGCCCGATTTAAATGTGACCATCGCGGGCAGTCCATATCATCCGACCTCGAATCCCTACGCCGCGAGCGGCGTGAAAATCGGTGCGCAGGAATATGCGATCGACGGCCTGATCAACTGCCCCGGCAAGAAAGCGATCAAGGCCAGCGGGACCGGGGCGATTGACGTGCACGAGGGCGCCGTCTTTGATTTTGCGTGGCAAGCGAAACCGGGCGGCGGCAGTACCGTAGATATCATCAGCGTGGATGCGGCGAATAACGCATCGAACGGTGACAATAGCGACGTTAGTTCACAGGACTCGTCGCAGAAAAGCGTTTCGCATGTGGTGAAACCCGCGGCGGCTCCAGCACCAACGCCGGTTCCCGTTTCCGCACCGGTGGATGCCGGGCAGCAATTGTTCCTGAACGCCCAAAACGCTTACGCCCAGGGCCGCTACTTCGTGCCCGTAAACAGTTCAGCGCTGCATTGGGCGATTCTCTCCCGCAACGCGGGAAACCAAAACGGCAAGGCTTTGGAAGGCCAGCTCATCAATGTGTACAAAGCGCAAGTGACGCAACTTTTTACGCAACAAAACTATCCCGCAGCGTTGCAATTAAACGCCGCGATGCAAAGCTATTACCCAGGCGATTCGGGATTACTGCAGGACCAGCAGAAAATCCTCGCAGCGGCGGGCGGACGACCCGGCGGATATCAAGCCCCGGTTAACGGCCAAGTGCCCGTGGCGCCGTACCCGCCGGGATACCCGCCGCAATATCAGCCTAGACCCGTGCCCCGCGCCACAACTCCTCATCCGTAGGTGTTTGGCAGGCCGCGATCTAGTTCGGACGTTCGTAGTGTGCGTCTCCATCAATAGCCGTGCCGCCTCCCAAGGCAGAACTCGGCTCGACCGGTGGTTCATCGGGAACGGCGAATGGCTTACCGTTGCGCAGATACAAGCGCGACGCCTCTACGCGATTGAAAGGCCTCGCGCCGCGACGCCCAAACACAGCAATCTGGTTTCCGCTTTCATCCACAGCGCGATCGCGATCGACTCCCTTTGAGATTGCGAGCGCAGGTCCAGCCGTACGGAATGAAGCGATCAGCTTGGGAGTCGGCCGCGGACTGAACCCATAAGAATTGGGCGAATCCGTGGGCGACAGGATTTGCAGCACGCGAAGCCCATTCCTTCCATCGGCGACGAACGCAAACGCGCTCGCATCCACCATCCCGATCTTGATGTCCTGAACATCGTTTAGCGCACCATCGCCAGTGAAGACTTGATCGAGGCGCGGCTGCTCGGGTTTCTCCACATCAACGATTGCAACTCCGTGTTTGCCGCTAGCAACGTAAGCATAGGTGCGGGCAACGTAAATATTGCGAGCATCTTCGAGCGGAACCGCAGCTTTCGGCACGATTCGGGGATGACCCAGATCGGTCACGTCGAGAACTTTCAGTCCTTCGCGATCCACCACGAAGGCGTAACGAAATTGAATCGCGATTCCTCGCGTGTCTTGCAGCCCCGGCGCGCCGATCTCCGCCGCGACACGCGGTTTGAGTGGGTCATTCAAATCCACAACCACCAGGCCCCGGTTGCAAAGCATGTAAGCATAAGTCCCGGCAATCACGATGCGCCTCGCGCCATTCAGAATCCCATCCGGATTGAAAGCCAGGGCCCGCTTCAAGAAATTATTGCGCGGATCGCCGTCGAGCAGAGTGCTTACACCGGGCGACTTGCTGTTCGGATCGGGATCGCCGATGACGACCAGCCCCTCATATTTGTCCGCCACATATAAATAGGCGTAAAGCGGGTGGATACTCTGTTCTTCATTTACCGGATTCCGCGAGCGAGCAGGATCAAGAGCCTGCGTCGAAGGGCTGGCAACCGCAGTTGCATATTTCGTTGGCACATAAAGACGCTGGCCCAAGGGCGAAACAGGCGCGGTGACCGTCCGCTCGGAAAAGTTCTTGTTGTCTATATTGGCCACGTCGTAGGCGCGGAATCCGCCTTTGCCCAACGCCGCGTAAAGATATTCGCCGCGCAGTTGCACATCCAGGACGTTCCCAATGTGGTGGTAGGCTTCCTGCAATTCGCGGCCGCGTGCGACATGTTTCTGATAATCGCGCGGATACGCCATGCGATGCAGGTCGCTGCCGATGATCGCGGGCGGCTCATCGTGTTCGGCGACGGCCACCGCATCAAATCCCTTCGCGCCGTCGGCGACATAAATATAACGCCCCATGAAATTCAGTAGGTTCGTGCCCTGCAGCAGCGTCTGAGCCATCCAGGCATTGTTGTCGTTGCGATCGGAGACATGGCAATCGTCGCAAGCCTTGGTTTCCTTGGCGCGCACAGTATGTGGAACAAACGTGCTGAACGCAGTTCCGCTGAGACCTTCGGCGGAAACCGTCTGCTGCATGTAATAAATCCAGTCACGATTCTGATTTTGCGAACTGACGAGAATCGCACACGACGACCGCACCGGCGCGATACGATGCCCGGTCACCGTACCGTCTATGCCCAGCATGAAGCCGTCGTCGCGAAGAACCTGGAAATCGTAAGCGGTCCAGTTGCGCGTCACCAATCCCTCATTGTGCAGCATCGGTTTGCGTTGATTGGCCATCATGGAAAGATGGCATCCAAAACAATTGGGCGTCCATGAGGTGTGGCATGCATAGCAAGTCATGCGGCCGTTTGCGTGCGCCAACAGCGCAGGATCGCTCGGAACATCGCCCCACGACTTTCCGTCGGTACGAATGGTTTTCGCCCAACGCGACTTTTCGCTGTAGTGCGCGTTTCCGGGCGTGATCGTGTCCAGAACTTGCACAACTTCCCATTCTTTGTCCGGTTCAACCATGGAGCGCTGGAAAAGCTTGCCGTCGCGAAATTCGAAACGGCGAGCGTTCCACGGAGTGCGCAACACATCGAAATGAGTGCCGCCCGCGGGGGACGCGGGCCCGGAGGAAATCAGCGTCGCGCGCGCGTCGATGGTTCCATGACAATCCACGCAATCGAGTTCGATGGCAGCGCGAGGTTCGGCGTAGAGCTTTCCGTTTCCGTGGGAATCTTGTTCGAAATGGCAGTCGACGCAGTGCATCCCCTTCTCCATGTGGATGTCCGCCAGATGAACGGCCCTCTTGAATTTGTCCGGATCGCTGGGATTGACGACTTTATTTTTGGCGTCGAGCAGATTGCCCTTGCGGTCCCGTTTGTAGACCGCGCGGAAAATCCAGCCATGGCTATGGAAATCGGCGAATTGCGTATCGGTGAGCTTCGCGTTGAACTCCGGGCTGCCGACCTTTTCCAAAAATTTGGGATCGGACCACAGTCCGCGCGCGGCCGCACCTTCTGGGTTGCGCAACGCCACTTGATATCGCTCTTCATCGGTTGGATTGTGCTGCTCGCCCGGATACATTGCTTTACCATCGGCTTCATTGTCCCACCACGTATAGCCGAAATACGTGGTCTCCATGTTCGTCCCGGGATGGACATGGCAAATCATGCATTGGCTGGAAGGAATGGCGCGCGTGAAAGTGTGTCGAATCGGATGACCGGACTCGTTCTTCGCAATCGTAGGATCAGAAGAAAAACTTTCGCCGAGATGGCCGTATTGCGCGTAAGGTCCCGAATGTTGCTGTGCACGATCGTTGGCGTAAACTACGTGGCATCCCGTACAGCCGCTGCCGCGATAATCGCCGGGCTCGTCGTTTGTGCCGGGTAACGAAAGCAGAGGATCGAGAAGCCGCGTCTTCTGCAGCCCGAGAAAAACGGGATCCGTTCGCAGCAAAGTACCGAATCCCCGCTCGCCAAGTTTGTCGTCCGGACGTCCGGATTCCTCTTCGCGATCCGGATTGCCGATTTCGCTTTTCTTCCCAGCGCCACGTTCAAACACGCGCAAGATATTTCCCGGCTGCGAAATCTCCCAGCGCTCCAGAGGGGTGAGTTCAGTCACGACGCCTTTCAGCCGGGTTTCGTCCGGAGTCGGCGTCGGTACCGTATGAACCGCTTGGGGCTGTCCATCGGCGGAATAGCTTTCGCCGAAACGCGTATTCTTCAGCGGGAACGAACCATTGTTGTAGAGCGCTGCTCCCCACAACATGCCGCCGTGCGTCATCATGCTGGTCTTCACTTTCAGCACTTCCGACGCGTGGCATCCCGCGCTGCCGCAGGTTTCAGCGGCGACTCGCAAATCACCCGGGTTGACGAACCGAACGTAGGCGTAATTCTCGCGGAGCCATTTGGTGTAAAGGCGCTGCGGATTTGCGGAAACGTCTTTCAGCAAGAGATCGTCGGGCTGCGGGTGCGCGCGAATTTTCAATTGCTCATACTCAGCCGTTCCGGCGTTGGTGCCCGGGAGCAAAATCACCGTAGCATCCCCGCCGTGGCAGTCAAGGCATCCTAGGCGGACCGTCCCAGTGGAATGCATCGAGGGTTCGTCGGTCTTAACGTGGCAGGAAACGCATCCCACGCTTTTGCGATCAACGTCTGATTGGCCCTGCCTTAGCAAGCTGGCTTGTTGCGCTGCGGACTGCGCGTGAGAACGGCCCACGATCAGGAACGCAGCAGCAATGACGGTTGCCATGGCCAGGAACGCAAAACACCGATGCAGCACGACACGCCGTTGCGCTTGAGCACCTCCGCAGGAGCCGTTCATGTTCATGAAGGTCTTTAGCAATTTGATTCGCCTAAAACTGGAACCGGATATCGGTGAAAAACGAAAACAACGTTCTGCCTGTGTAGATATCTTTCAAGCCCTGCCCAGGCACCAAAGTTGCCGCCCCAGCCGTGATCGAGAAATTTTCGGTTAGGGGCGGCCGGTAACGGACGCCCACGCTGGAATCAAAGCCAATCGAGTGGCGAATCGGCGATTGGAAAAGTATCTGCTCGAGAACATCGGTGTGTTCAAACCGCAGGTAATTCACGTTGGCGAAGCCGCGCAATTTTGGCGTGATATCGAACTCAGCGCCAAGATTCGTCAGAAGAATTCCGGGATTCACGAAGTTTGCTTGACCTTCGTCCTTGTTAGAGCGCAGATCGGGAAGAAGGCTATCGCCGGGATTCAGCGCGACGCCCGAGCCGGTCAATCGAATGCTTTCACGATTCCACAGGCTGAAGATCCCACCGGCGAATTCGGGAAAATCGTCAATCGAATCGAACCCGCGCGCGCGGCTGCTCGACGGGTTCGCCGATCCCGAAGCATAAAATGCCGAGCCTTTGATGCGAAACCAATCCTTGTCGTAGGAAAGCTCGAGCGCGGCCATCTGCGCGTTGATCGTGATGGGTCTTCCGGCGATGGCACTGAAACTGTCGTTGCCGAACACCTGATAAAAAGCGTGTGTCAAATTCACTGGCCCGATGTGGCCGTCGCCCGTCCAGCCGATATAGGCGGCGTGTATGCTGTGCGGCCGGATCATTCCGCTCGAAAACACGGCACCGATGGGAGACGGACGAACCAGAAAACCGTCGTCGTCATAGCGAATGGTGGCGTCATCCTTGTTGTAATGCACGCTCAGCTGCGCCGTGTAGCCCTGAAATAAGAAGTCCTGACGATAGGCGTTGGCGACGATTACCTGTTGATTCCGCAGCGCCATGGAATTCAACCCGCTGTTGGTGTTCTTCTCCAAAAAATTGAAATAGGCGACGTTATATTGCCACCGATTCGAATCGAGGTTGCCGAAGAAACGAACGCCCGGTTGCTCTTCTACAAACAGGAAGCCGCGAAAATCGCTGTTGAACTCCTGAATGCCTGCGCGCACCGACACGAAATCGAAATTCGGGCCGATGTCGTGCAGCTTGATTTCGCCAAAAGCTTCCTGCAATCCTATATGCGAATCCAGGCGCGTCGTGCCTTTGCGCACATCCACATTGACGACGCCGAGTTCTTGCACCACAAGATAATTCAAGCTGACCACAGGCGTGATGCGAATGCGCCAATCCACAGGGCGGAAAGACGTATCGCCGTGAAATAGATCGAATGAAAACGCGAAGGTCTGATCGAGAAAAATCTGTCCGCTCTTGCCGAAGAAGTCCGGGCTTCCCGGACGCGCGGAGCTGACGTCGGTGGGTGTGGGCAATCGCCGGCCGTCGAAAAACGTATCGCTGGTGGCGGTGAAATTCAGAAAGGCCTGCTGGCCGAAGATAGGAACGTCACCCTTGAATATATTGCGATCGAAAGGATCCCATTTGGTGCCGCGCACGTAGGGATGCTCTCCGCCGACTCCGTAGCGGTCCCAATCAGGCATGGCGACCGACCAGCGATCTGGTTCGGGTTGAAAAACCTGGCGAGCAGGAGGCAGCGATTCAGGGGGAGGCGTCTGCCCGGGCTGTTCGAGATTTTCGTTCTGTAGCGCTGCGGGCGGAGCGCCAGCAGACGGTGCAGGTTGGGCTCCTGCTTGCGGGTTTGTGGCGCCGGCAGGCAGCTGGGGAAACTGCCGCTCTGTGGCCGCTGCAGACGGATTCGCGATTAACGTAACCTCGCAGACCAGATTGTCGCCGGGCTTCAGCTGCACATCTGAATTTGCAAAATCTTCGAAGCCCGTTGCCACAACGCGCAGCTCGTAGTTCCCTGGAAGAACTTCAATAAAGCGGAAGACTCCTTGAGCATTGCTGACTTTTTCAAAGCTTTGGCCGGACGTGAGGTTTCGCAAGGTCACCATGACGCCGACGACGGCCCTGCCGTTCGCACCGCGCACCAAACCTTGCAGCGCCGCCCTCTTCGGAGCCGTCTGCCCAGGCAAACGCTGTTGCGCATCGGATTGTCGGGTCCAGCCCGAACCGTTCGCTCCCAAAACGTCCCAGGGCGTCAGGCACAACCAACACAGCAGCCAAGACAGACTCGCCGCCTTCACAAAAAACACGCGGGATGGGACGCGCATTCTGTCAGGCCTCGGTCGCGCAGCGAGGTTCGGGACGCGAAAGGTTCATTCGTTTGGTATCACAATTTTTTCGGAGCCAGCCTGTAATTCCGCCGGCTCCGTGGGCAAGAACCAAGATCAAGGTCCTGATTTCTGGCAATATTCATCCATCATTGAACATCTGTTTCGCGGAATGATTGAGAACGATGTGTGCCTGTGATACCAATAACTCAACCGCATGGAATTGACCGCTAAACGAAATTTTCGGGGCCGGCTGTGGAAGTCAGTTGGTATCCCCCTGGGTCCCAGCCTTGCGCTGACGATTGCATATTGCCTAGCACTTAGCGCGTGCGGCGGCGGTGGCAGCGCTCCAATCACGCCGCCTCCGCCGGCAACGGAGACCCTGACTCAAGCGGATGTCCAAATGCTGGTGCAGGCTGCGGCGACGGCCGCGGACTCCGACTCGATGGCAATTGCCGTGGTTGACCGACTGGGACGAATCCTCGCCGTATACAAGGCGCCTACCGCGCCGGCGACCTTGCCCGGAAATTTCGGCGCCATAATTCCCACCGATGAACTCGCCGTGTCGCTCGCTCGCACCGGCGCCTTCTTCAGCAACGATCAAGCCCCACTTTCGTCTCGCACGGTGCGCTTCATCAGCGGCGTGCACTTTCCGCCGGGAGTAGCCAACACCGCGAGCGCTGCGCTCTACGGCATCGAGAACACAAACCGCGGATGCAACCTCGCCGCGAGCCTGAGCACGACGGTCCCTCCCGCCACAACCATCGCCGGCACGTCCCCTGGCTATGGAATCATCACTGGCAGAGCGGATTTGAACGACTCCGACCCCACTGCCGTGAATCCCGGGGGCGTGCCGATATTCAAAAACGGCCAAGAAGTAGGGGGCATTGGCGTCGCAGCCGCCGACCCAGGCACGGCCGAGTACGTCGCATACGCTGCCTCCAGCATGATGGCGATGAGTGGCCCGAGCGCGGCAACCGACGGGGTCGGCTTCCCCGCGTTTCCGGCTCCGGGGCTCGTCTCGATCGCTGGAATCACGCTGCCGTTTATAAATCAGACGACGCCGCCCAGCGGTGTCACGCCCGGCACGTTCAATGCCGCAAACTTTACGGTCGGTCCGATATCCAGCGCAGGGCCTCCGCCCGAAGGCGAGCTAATTTCGGCGATGAATGGCCCGCTGGGCGGCCTCACGGCGACGCAGGTGACTGCAATCATAAATAACGCAGTGGCCACGGCGAATCAGACACGCGCGCAGATTCGCTTGCCGATCGGTGTCCGCGCGAAAATGGTGATCGCCGTAAGCGATCTGGACGGCACGTTAATTGGCCTCTACCGCATGACCGATTCAACGGTGTTCAGCATTGACGTAGCCGTGAGCAAAGCGCGCAATGTGATTTACTTCAGCGGCCTCACTCGCCAAGCCGTGGATCTGAACCAAGTTCCGATGGGCACGGCCGTCACTAATCGTACGATCGGGTTCGGCGCGCAACCTTTCTTCCCTTCGGGGATCAATGCTTCCCCGCCGGGTCCGTTCTTCAATTTGTACATGCAGGATGTCGCGAACCCGTGCACGCAGGGATTTCAGGCGCCCAGCGCGGCGTGGCCGAAATTCAACCAGAGCGGCGTCGTGTTTTTCCCTGGCTCCGAGCCGCTATATCTAAATGGCGTGCTGGTCGGCGGCCTGGGAGTCAGCGGGGACGGCGTGGATCAGGACGATTACGTGACCGCAGGCGGCGCGGCAGGATTCGAAGCTCCGACAGCGATCCGTGCCGACCAGGTTATGATCAATGGTGTGCGGCTGCCCTATTTGAAGTTTCCGCGAAACCCAACGCAATAGAAATTCGTAGCGCTCCGCGACCGACCTCTATCCTTCTCGCAGTTTGTGGCCGGAAAGATTCCCCAGTCCGTCGTACGCCGCATACTTATACATCTCCGAAAGCGTTGGATAATTGAAAACAAACTCGATGAACACATCGATTGCCATACCCGATTCCAGCGCCATCATTCCCAAATGAATCAATTCGGTGGCGTTTTCACCGATAATTTGCACGCCCAGCAGCCGTCGGTCTGATCTCGCGAAAATCAATTTCAACATTCCTGTCAAGTCGCCCTCGATCTCTCCGCGCGCGTTGTTGGCATAGCGTGCCCTGCCGACGGCGCACTCGATTCCTTTCTCCTTGCAGGTCTGTTCCGATTCGCCGACCGCGGAAATTTCGGGAATGGTGTAAATCCCCATCGGCAGCATGGACGCAACGCGCTGTTTGTACTTGAACCCGAAGGCATGGCAAACGGCCACGCGCGCCTGTTCCATCGAGGTGGAAGCCAGCGCTGGGAAACCGATCACGTCTCCGACAGCGTAAATACCCGGCGCCACGGTGCCGTAGTCTTCATTCACCTCGATATATCCGCGTTTATTCAACGTCACGCCGGCCCTTTCGAGATGCAACTGTTCAACTGCTCCGCGCCGGCCTGCGGCGAACAACGCCACTTCCGCTTCGACCGCCTTACCGGACTGCAAGGAAATGCGCACGCCACTTTCGGTGCGTTCAATTTTGGTGGTGCGCTCGCCCAGGACAAACCGAACGCCCAAGTGTGCGAGGCGCGCGCGAAGACACGCGGAAATCTCGGCATCGAGAAAAGGCAGCAAGCGATCCCGCCCATCCACCAGTGAAACTGCCACGCCCAAGGCCGTAAAAATAGAAGCGTACTCGCATCCGATCACGCCGCCGCCGACGACCGCAAATGTCCGCGGAATCGCGCCCATTCGCAGAACGGAATCCGAATCGAAGATAACTTCATCGTCAAATGGAATCTCGGAGGAGCGAAACGGGACCGAACCGGTGGCAATCAGAATAACTTCTGCGCGCAGTAGCAAGTTTTCACCCTGCGGCGTTACAACGCACACCGTGCCGGCGCCGTCGAACGAGGCTAGACCGCGCACCAGATCGATCTTATGAATCGCAAGATTCTCGGCCACTTTCTGGCGCTCAGTTTCGACCAGCACACCCGTGCGATGCATGAAATTCTTGACGGTCAGGCCCTCTTGCAGCGAATAGTCGACGCCATACAAACCACGTTGGCGTATTCCCGAAAAATAAAGCGCCGATTCGCGGAGGATTTTGCTCGGCAGGGTGCCGGTATTGACGCACGCTCCTCCTAAAGCGCCCGCACTTTCGATGAGAGCAACGCGCTTCCCGAAGTAAGCGGCCTGGGCGGCGCCCTTTTCACCGGCGGGACCAGAGCCGATCACGATGAGGTCGTATTGCTGCATGTGAGCTTCCTTGCTCCTTAGTGCCGGCGCTTCGCAACTCGCGCAGCCAACCAGCAGGAATTTCTCGCGTTGTCCACGGCATCCGCATCTACCGCAGCAGCGCGTTCACCTGCCGCATTTTGCCGGCGAACCGCGCGGGATCGTATGCGGACGGATCTTGAAGGTCCTGGAAGAGCGAGCCAATGGCCGCGCGAATTTCGGCAGCGTTTTGCAGTTTCTGATTCCGCTCGTAAGCCACAAACAGCGATTGAATGGCCATGGCTGCCTGTGCCGCCGCATGTTCACCCTGACCGGAAATATAATCTGCATCGCCCAAAATCTTCTCCAGCAACCGCAAAGTAGACGCCGAATCGTTGGGCATTGCGCTGAATTTCGAAGACAAATCACTAACCAAACGCGCGCAATTACTTGCCGAAGCAGCCACCGCGTCACGATCCGGGTTCAGTTGGCTCATTATCTGGGCCAGGCGCGAGAGTTCGGAATCCAGCTTGGTGGCGCTTTCACCGTCCGCTTGGAAAATCACTTCGTGGAAAATTGTGTACCGCGAGGGATTCCAAGGTGGATCGCCGGGACGGCGTCCAGGATATCCGCGAACCTGCCGCCAGCTATTTTCCGGCGCCGTCAAGCTGTGATGGCACGAGTAACACTGCAATTCCGAAAATTCGGGCCAGACCTTGCCGTGCGCCCGAGAAGCCAAGCGCAAAAGCGATTGCTGAAGTTGAACGGCTTGGCCTGTAGTAAGCTCACGCACGTCGTACCAGGGATCGCTGTTCTCCGGTTCCCCCGGCTCGCCCGGTTCTTTCCAGTGGCGTGGCATCACGGCGGAAAAGGAGTCCAGCTCAAAGTAAAGGTCAGGATGCCCAGCGGCGATCATTTCGTGGTCCACTGATTTTTCGTCGGAACCGAGGTGGCAACTCAGGCATTTCTCAGTGCGTTTAGTGAGGTCGCGCGTGTCATACATTCCCAACGCGAGTGATTTCTCATGCGTCCAGTCGCGCTCGGTGTGCGGACCCAGCCAAGCGGCCGCCGGGCCATGGCAGCTTTCGCAACTCACGCCCTCGCTCAGCTCAAAAGTCCGAGCACGCTGGCCGGCCGGCACGTCGAGAGCGTGACACGCCAGGCACTTCGGTGCAGACTCTGCCTTGCCAACGCCAAGAATCGCCGCCATCCTTTCGCCGATATTGCCCTGCAGCGACGCATAAGCGTTTGAATGTTTGTCCTTGACGATCCAGATGCTGTACTCATCCTGCAGCACGCGGTTATCCGTACGCGGCGCGACGCTGCCATGACAGGTAGTCGACGCGCAGGAACCAGGACCGGTAAAACGCGGCGCCGAAGCTGTTTGGACGCTAGCTGCGAGTCGAGGCATCACGAAGCTCTGTGAATAAACGACGGAGCAGGAACCTAATGTTGCGGCCATGAGAAGGACGAAGAGCAGGCGGGTACGCACAGAGCGCCGGAGTAGTGTTGTGAGCTTCGTTTCCATTTTGACTTTGGCATAGCCGGATACAGCGGCCGCAGTCCGGCGAGAACATAAATTCGTAAATCTGCCAGCTCGTACTACTGGATACTATCGAAGTCAAACCATTCCGCCCGGATTTATTCGCCGCGTTTCGCGCAAGAATAACCGCAGTAAGCTTTGTGCGTTGACCCCGGCCTCATATCCCTATACGCAACACCCTCAAGACTGATAGTTGTTTTCGGAGCCGGGAATGAATACTCTCCCCCGTGAGGAAGTCTCCTTGATTTTCAATGAGCTGAGGGATATTCAACGGCAGTTCGGCTATTTGCCTGCCGATCAACTGAAGGTTCTTGCCAAGAAAATCGATGTGCCTCTGTATCGTCTTCACGGTGTAGCCAGCTTTTATCCTCATTTTCATCTGACGCCGCCGCCCAAAGCAGACGTGCGCGTTTGTCGCGATATGTCCTGCCACCTGCGCGGAGCGGACGAGTTTTGCACAGGTCTCGACGAAGCGTGCCGCCAGCTCGGGTACGCGGACGCGAAAGTCAGCGGAGTTTCCTGCCTAGGCCGATGCAACGAGGCTCCGGCCGTCGCGATCAACGAACACATTTACACGGGACTCTCGCAGAATCAGATTGCGACAATGGCCGGCGACGTTCTGGCGGGCCGTGCGCTCCTCCAGATGTCTCAATCGCATCGCCGCGTGCCCTGTGCGTCCGATCCCTACGGCGAGAACGATCAGTACCAAGCCGTTCAGCGCCTCGTGCAGACGCGGGATTGGGCTGCGGCCTTCGAAACGCTGAAGGCGTCCGGCCTTCGCGGGCTTGGCGGAGCAGGATTCCCCACCGAATCGAAATGGCAACTTGTACGCCAGGCGGCCGATCCTCAGAAATTTATTGTGTGCAATGCGGATGAAAGCGAGCCCGGCACGTTCAAGGATCGCTTCATTCTTACGCACCTGCCGCATCTGGTGATCGAAGGAATGATTCTTGCCGGCGTGCTGACCAGCGCGCACAAAGGCATTCTTTACATCCGTCATGAATATGAGGAGCAGGAAAAAATCCTTCGCGATGAGATTCGCCGATGTCAGCGCAACGGCCTGCTTGGACCGAGTGTGCTGGGCAGTGAGTTCGCGTTCGACCTGGAGGTTTTTGTCAGTCCAGGCGGCTATATTTGCGGCGAAGAAACGGCGCTGCTCGAAGCGATCGAAGGCAAGCGAGCGGAACCGCGCAATAAACCGCCATTTCCCGTGCAGCAGGGTTTGTGGAACAAGCCGACGGTCATCAATAACGTTGAGACCTTTGCAAATGTGCCGATCATCCTGTTCCGTGGCGTGGATTGGTACAAATCGCAAGGTGTAAACGGCGCCGCGGCCTGAAGTTCGTTGGTGTCAGCGGTGACGTGGTGCATCCCGGCGTTTACGAAGTGCCCATGGGCACGCCGGTATCCGAACTCATTTTCAAATATGGCGGCGGCGTCGCGGACGGAAAGAAACTGAAAGCATTCGCGCCTTCCGGCCCTTCCTCAGGGTATTTGCCTGCGTCCATGGCGGATGTCCACCTCGATTTCAAATCGCTGGCCGATGCGGGTTCGATGCTCGGTTCCGGCGCACTGGTAGTTTGCTCGGAAGATCGCTGCATGCTGGATATGGCGCTGAACGCGACGGAATTCTTCCGCAACGAGTCGTGTGGAAAATGTGTCCCCTGCCGCGTCGGTTCCCAGAAACTCGTCGAAATGCTGTCTGGCTGGACCGAAGGCAAAGGCTCGTCCGCGGACCTGACGTTGATCGACGAACTTTCCGCGACGCTGCGGCAGACTTCGATCTGCGGACTCGGCCAGGTAGTGCCCGCGCCGATTGCCTCGGTGTTGAAACATTTTCGCGAAGAAGTCGAATCGCACATTCTGCACTACGAGTGCCCTTCCGAAGTCTGCCCTTGCGCTAGAAGCGCCCGTGCCGCCTCCTCAAGTGCCAGCGCGAGGCGCGCATGAGCGCGAGCCAACTGGTAGAACTCACGATTGACGGCAAGAAGGTCTCGGTCCCTACCGGAACCACCATATTTGACGCGGCGCGGATGCACGATATCGACATCCCCACTCTGTGCAACCAGCAAAACGAGAGACCCGTGGGCGTCTGTCGCGTTTGCGTGGTGGACGTCGGCGCCCGAGTGTACGCAGCCTCGTGCATTCGCCCGGTCGAGCCGGGAATGGTCGTGAATACCGCCTCTGACGGCGTGAAGCGCGCGCGACACACGCTGGTCGAACTGTTGATGTCCGATCATCCCAGCCCCTGCGCGCGTGAACGGCAATCCGGCGATTGCGAACTGGAAGCCCTCGCCAAACAGGAAAATATCACGCAAGCGCGTTACACACCGCGCGCCCTGCGGCGCGGTCCGGATGATTCCTCGATGAGCATTGCCGTGGATTTCGACGCATGTATTTTGTGCGATCGCTGCATTCGCGGCTGCACCGACATTCGCGAGAATTTCGTCCTGGGACGCATGGGCAAAGGAGCTTCCACCGGGATCGCTTTTGACAATAACAAGCCCATGGGCGAATCCTCTTGCGTTTCATGCGGCGAGTGCATGGTTTCTTGTCCGACCGGAGCGCTTACGAATCGCGTGATTACGCAAACAGCAATCGCCGTGACGCCCGACTCCGAACACGTGCCGCTCGACGAACTCCAACATCTTCCCTTCTTCGAGGGAGTTTCCGGAACATTTCTGAGCCTGAATCGCAACGCCGTCGTGCGTCGCCATTTCAAGTGCGGCGAAGTAATTTGCCGCGAGGGCGAATACGGCTCCACGGCCTTTTACCTTCTGGAGGGCCAAGCGCAGGTTTCCATTGCCAGTCCGATGGCGCACGTAAAAACCAAAGGCGCCGTCCGCAAGTTTCTGGGAAAGCTTTCGAGCGGCCTCACGCAGCGGCAGAACGATCAACGCGAAGAAGAAACCAGCCAACATTGGATTCCCATTGATGCGCCTATGGATTTGAATTACGACAACCCAGTTGCCACGCTCGGACCGGGCGACCTCTTCGGCGAAATGACCTGCATGAGCCTGTACCCGCGTTCGGCCACAATCCGCGCCGAAACCGACTGCACCGCGCTGGAAATGTTGCGCAATGTGCTGGACATCATGCAGCGCAACAAAACTTTTCGCGCGAAGCTGGATCAATCCTACCGCCGGCGCGCTCTGGACACTCATTTGCGCGCGGTTCCGGTGTTCGCCGAACTGACGGACGAGTTCATCGCCGGCCTGCGCGAAAAAGTGGATCTCTTGCGCTTTACGCCCGGGCAAGTGATTTGCCGCCAGGGCGAAGCGGCGGACAGCTTCTACCTCGTGCGGATCGGCTTCGTGAAAGTATCGCAAACGCATCCCGGCGGCGAAATGGTTCTAGCTTACCTTTCGCGTGGCGAATGCTTCGGAGAAACGGCGCTACTGAATGAAACCGTGCGCACCGCAACCTGCACGGCTCTCGATCACGTCGAAGTCGTGCGCATCAGCGCGGAAGATTTCAACAGCATGACCAGCCGGTTCCCCGGAGTGCGCCGCAAACTGGAAGACGTCGGCCACGAACGCTTGAAAATGAATCAAGAGAGTCTAGCGGTGATCAATAGCACGCCGCTCGACAGCTTCTTGAAGCAGGGCTTGATGGAAGCGCAGAGCCTGTTGTTGCTCGACCTGAATGCTTGCACGCGTTGCGATGCATGCGTCACGGCTTGCGCGGACGCTCACGACGGAGTCACACGCCTGGTGCGCGAAGGCCTGCGTTTCGATCATTACTTGGTCGCCACATCTTGCCGCCAGTGCCTGGACCCGTTGTGCATGGTGGGCTGCCCCGTGGGCTCGATCCGTCGCCGCAATTCACTTGAAGTCATCATCGAGGATTGGTGCATCGGCTGCGGCCTATGCGCGGAAAATTGCCCGTACGGCAATATCAACATGCACCCGTTTAATGTCTTTACCGACGTTCCAGGAATGCCCGGGAAGAAAAAAGCGATGGTGAAACAGAAAGCGACGTCCTGCGACCTCTGCTCCGAATTTGCGGAGCCGAGTTGTGTGTATGCCTGTCCGCACGATGCCGCACATCGCGTGAACCCGCGGAACTTTTTCGCGAATTTGCTGAAGCAGACTACGCGCGAGACACCACAGAGCTAGGAAGTTCAAATCGCATGGGGGAATGTAGAACGATTGCGTA
>Ga0209693_10000424_pt1 | contig 17016 bp, 12 predicted proteins | sample HubBroMetageWRM3_FD_188345 | JGI IMG/M metagenome (GOLD analysis project Ga0209693, IMG submission 188345) | Warmed soil microbial communities from the Hubbard Brook experimental Forest, New Hampshire - Hubbard Brook CCASE Soil Metagenome WRM 3... | ecosystem: Environmental > Terrestrial > Soil... | reverse complement strand
CCGAGTCCGGCGACTACGACGACGAGGCGGTCCGCGGCCCGCAGCGCACCACGCTGCGCCCGATCGAGATCACCCAGCCCGAGGGACCATCTTTTATCCTGAACGGAACGTGGCTCCAGTGGCAGGACTGGTCCATGCGGATCGGGTTCGACGCCCGCGAGGGCCTTACCCTGCACCAGGTCAGCCTGGACGAACGCCCAGTGATGTACCGCGCCTCGATCCCCGAGATGGTCGTGCCGTACGGGGATCCGCGGTTCCGCTACTGGCAGGCCTACTTCGACTCGGGGGAGTACCTGGTCGGGAAGTGGGCCAATTCGCTCGAGCTCGGCTGTGACTGCCTGGGCGAGATCGCCTACCTGGACGCGACCGTGACCGACGACACCGGGCACCCCAAGACCATACCGAACGCCATATGCGTGCATGAGGAGGACTTCGGCATCCTCTGGAAGCACACCGACATCTTCAACGGCTCGGCCCAGTCACGCCGCCAGCGCCGCCTCGTGGTGAGTTACTTCACCACGGTCGGCAACTACGACTACGGCTTCTACTGGTACTTCTACCTGGACGGCACCATCGAGTGCGAGATCAAGGCGACCGGGGTGCTATTCACCTCGGCGTATCCCGGCGGCGACCATCCCTACTCCACCGAAGTCGCGCCGGGGCTCGCCGCCCCGTTCCACCAGCACCTGTTCAGCGCGCGGCTGGACATGACCGTGGACGGGCTGGCCAACGCCGTGGAAGAGGTCGACGTCAGCGGCTTGCCGATCGGGCCGGACAACCCCTACGGCAACGCCATTGTCCAGCAGGTCACCCGGCTGACCCGCGAGTCGCAGGCTGGCCGCCGGGCTGACGGCTCCCGCGGCCGGATCTGGCGGATCATCAGCACCGAACGCTCCAACCGCTTCGGCCGTCCGACCGGTTACACCCTCTACCCGGAGTCCGCGCCGGTCCTGCTGGCCGACCCCGCCGCCCCGCTGACCGCGCGGGCTGGCTTCGCCACCAACCACCTCTGGGTCACCAGGTACGACCCGGACCAGCGCTGGCCGGCCGGCGACTTCGTGAACCAGAACCCCGGCGGAGCGGGCCTGCCCGCCTTCATCGCGGGCGACAGGGACATCGACGGCCAAGACATCGTGGTCTGGCACACGTTCGGCCCCACACACGTCCCGCGCCCGGAGGACTGGCCGGTCATGCCCGTCGCGCGCTGCGGGTTCACCCTCAAGCCGACCGGCTTCTTCGACCGCAACCCGACGCTAGACGTGCCCCCGCCGTCCCCGCACTGCCCGGCTTAGAAGTACGGCTTAGTGAGTGTTTGGGTTAACGCCCGTACTGGTCAGGAACACCGGCCAGCCGATCTCGGTCCGCCATCGGGCGGTGTCGGGGGTGTCGCGCTGGCCGACCAGATAGTGCTCACGGATCGGGCCGTCGACCGCTAGGGCGTGGCGTGCGACGTACGCGGCCAGGGCACCGTAGGCGCGGTCGACCTCGGCGGGCGGTCCGCGATGCTCGATGACCGCCAGTTCGGCGGCCGGCACTACCAGGGATGTCACCCGACCCATCGGCCGCACCGGTTCGGGACAAGGAACGTAGATGGTGACCTGTCCGCGGTGGTTGGTGAACACCTCGTCGGTGAAGATGCCGCCCGCGGGGCCGCCGGCGGGCACGTTCAGGGCCGTCAGGGTCGCGTGTAGTTCGCCGAGCGCGCCCTGCAGCCAGGCCGCCGACTCCCCGGCGTCGACCACGCTGGTAATCGCGGCCGTGGTGACGGCCGGCAGGCTGCGCAGCTCAATCCGGGCGGGGACACCGCCGGGCGGGGGAGGTGCGAGCAGGTCGCGCAGCGAGGCGACGACGGATTGAGTCCGGCCCAGATCATGCTCGAGGCCCGCCAGATAGACGGCAATCTGTTCGTTGCGGGTGCGCAGGCTCGGAGCGGACAGCACGCTTTGGATCCCCTCCAGCGGCATGCCCAGATCACGGAGGCGGCGGATGACCTGAGCGGTAGGGATCTGACCGGCGGTGTAGCGCCGGTAGCCGGTGTGCTGGTCCACCTCGGCGGGTTCCAGGAGCCCTAGCTCGTGGTAGTGGCGGAGGGTCCCGACGGTCATGTGGGTCGCACGCGAGAAGTCGCCGATGGACAGGTAGGCCGGCACGCCGCCCATTATCCGGTCTCGGGTTAGGGGAGAGTCTTCTTCCGCGATCGGGCTTGACCCTTCCGCCACCGCAGCGCCGAGCATCCTCACGTGGGCCGCACCAACCAACGGAAAGGATGCACCATCATGTCCCAGATCACCGAGCCGAGCACCGCCGAGATCGTCAGGCGCTACGTCGACGTGTGGAGCGAACCCGACTCCGAGCGCCGCTACGCCGCCATCGCCGGCCTGTGGGCCCCCAACGGCGCGGAGTTCGTGGAAGGCATCCAGTTCCGCGGACCCCGGGAACTCGACGCCCGAATCGCTCACGCCCATCAGGAATTCGTCGCCAGCGGCCGATTCACCGTCACCATCGCCGACGACGTGGGCCGCCACGACGACATCGTCACCTGCACCATCCAGCTGACCGCTCCCGGCGGGGAGGTGGCCTGGGCCGCCCGCGTATTTCTGCTCCTTGACTCCCATGGCCTCATCCGGGAGGACTATCAGCTGACCGTCAAACCCCTTGCCGGATAGCCCAAGATCGCCGCCATCCCGGTGCCCTGGCACCGGGGTGGCCGGTCAGGAGCCGCGGAGTTCTTCGCGCAGGTCCCGCTTGAGGATCTTGCCCAGCGGATTGCGGGGCAGTTCGTCGCGCAGTTCCAGCCGCTCGGGCAGCTTGAACGTGGCGATGCCGATGTCGCGCAGGTAGGCCACGATCCCGGCCAGGCTCACCGCCTGGCCGGGGCGGGACACGACCACGGCGCAGGCCCGCTCGCCGAGCACGTCGTCCGGATACGCGACTACGGCGACGTCGGCGACCGCAGGGTGGCCCGCGATGAAGCCCTCCAGCTCGGCGGCCGAGATCTTCATCCCGCCCCGGACCACCATGTCCTTGGACCGGTCGACGTAATGCAGGTACTGCTGCTCGTCGCCGGCGATCTCCAGGATGTCGCCCGTCTTCAGGTAGCCGTCCTCGTCGAACGGGTCGGGCACCCCGCTCGCGGGCAGGTACCCGGGGAACACGCCCGGTCCCTTGATCCGCAGCTCGCCGGGCACGCCGGCCTCGGTGATCTCCTCGCCGGTGACCGGGTCCACGATCCGGGCCAGCGTGGTCCGGGACATGGTGATCGACCAGTCCCGGACGCTGTAGCGCGGGAAGTACTGCGCGCGCACGCCGGGGTCGGGGATGTCCTTGGGCGTGCCGAGCAGCGCGATGCCCTCGTTGGAGCCGTAGAAGTTGATGATCTCGATGCCGTACGTGTCGTGCCAGCCCTGCAGCAGGCTGGGGGCCAGCGGCGTCGAACCCGAGCCGAGGATGCGCAGCGAGGAGATGTCGGTCTGGGCCGCCAGCGCCTTGTTGTGCAGCAGCGCGGTGAGCAGCGCGGGCGGCGCGCAGGTGTACGTCGCGCGGTACCGCTCGATCTGGGCCAGGAACGTGGCCAGGTCAAACGGGTGATGCTGGACCAGCAGCCCGCCTACCGTGAGCCAGGGCAGGAACATGCCGTTGATGCCGGCCATGTTGACCATCGGGAACGGGTTCAGCAGCACGTCGTCGGCGGTCAGGTCCGGCCCTTCCACCGTGCCGGTGCGCATGGACATCCAGTCGTAGTGGGTGCGCTGCACCCCCTTCGGCGTGCTTTCGGTCCCTGACGTCCAGCAGATCGTGACGCAGTCGTTCGGGTCCGGCGACCAGGAAGCCAGGTGCGCGGCCAGCCCGCCGCGATCACCAGCCGCCTCCATCCGCGAGTCGAGCCCGATCACCCCGTCCGCGAGGTCGGGACCGAATGAACCCACCCATCGCAGCGACGGAATCTGACCGGCCAGCGAGGCGATCTCCGCCGCCGCGGCCCGCTGGCCGATCCGGCTGGCCGTGAGGAACGCTCCAACCTGGGCCACTCCGGACAGGTAGGACAACTCGTAGGCGCGGTACTGCACCGGGAACGGGGCCACGATCGCGCCGATCCGCACGATGGCCAGGAACGCGACCACGATCTCCACCGTGTTCGGCAGCTGGATGCCGACCACGTCCCCGGGCCGAACGCCCTCGTCCAGCAGCACCTGCGCCAGCCGCGACACCTGCTCGTCCAGTTCCGGCCAGGTCAGCGTGCGCACCGGCCCGTCCATCAGCGCCGCCCGGTTCAGCGGATCGACCAGCGCCGGGATGTCCCCGTCCCGGGCCACGCGCTCGCGCAGCAGCGCGTCGATCATGTCGTCGTTCCAGAAGCCCTGGTCCCGGTACTCCCGGATCCGCTCGGCCGGATGCAGTCCCACGGTTCCTCCCTAGGGCGCCAGCGCGGTGAGCGTACCCACTCCCGCCGGGTCGGCATCACTGGATCCCGGCACCAGCGCGATCTGGTCCACTCCGGCGTCGGCGTACTCGGCCACCCGGGCCCGCACGGCCTGCTCGTCGCCGAGCAGCGATACGCACGCCGCCAGTTCGGCCGGGATCGCAGCCAGCAGCTCCCGCGGGTGCGGCCCGGTCCGGGCGAAATTCACCACGTCCGCGAAGCCCGCCTCGGCGAACATCTCCCCGTACCCGGGCGCGGACATGTACGCGACCAGCCCCCGGCGCAGCTGCTCGACGCCCGGCGGCGCAGGATCGACCACGGCCGCGACCCAGGCCGCCACCGGCGGCACCGGCCGGCCCGCCGCCCGGCACTCGTCGTGCAGCATCTGCACGAGCCGGGCCGCGGACTTCGGCGTGACCAGGTTGATGACCATCCGGTCGGCGTACCGCGCCGCCACCTTGACCGCCCCCGCGCCGAACGCCGCGATGGTCAGCCCCGACCCGGGCGGCGCGGTCCGCAACCGGAACCCGCGCGTCCGGATGACCTGCCCGTCCAGCTCGGCCTTCCCCCCGCCCAGCAGCGTGCGCACCGCCGCGGCCGACTCGGCCAGCGCGATCGCGGTGCGCTCGGATCGCCGCCCGTGCCACTGCTCGACCACCACCGGGCTGGACGAGCCCAGCGCCACGTTCACCGTCCGGCCGGTGAGCTCGGTCAGCGAGCCGACCCCCATCGCCACCATGACCGGGTCCCGCACCGCCACGGCCAGCGGCCCGATCGTGAGCGCGGCCCGCGCCGTCCGCTCGGCGACCACCGCCCCCAGCGCGAAGGCGTCGAACGTCGCCATCTCCCCGATCCAGATCTCCCCGTACCCCAGCTCGTCCGCCACCTGCGCCGTCCGCAGTACCTCACCAGGCGCCCGGTCCTGCCACAGCCCCAGCGACACCGACAGCCCCGGCATATCCACCGCCTCGTTCTATCACGCGCCGGTCCCGATTCCTCCCTGGATGAGTCACTCCATCTGTTGTAGTGTGCTGATATGAGCAGCAGAGGTGTGTGGGTCGCGGGCAGCTACCAGAGCGACTACGCGCGGAACTACGCCCGCGAGGGCCTCGAGATCTCCGACATGATCGCCGAAGCAGTGACCGGCACCCTCGACAGCGCGAAAACAAACCCAGCAGACGTGGAGGCGATCCACGTCGGGAACGCGTTCGGGCAGCTGTTCACCGGCCAGGGCCAGCTGGGTGCCATGCCGGCCACGGTAAACGATGCGCTATGGGGCAAACCCGCCGCCCGGCACGAGGCGGCCTGCGCGTCCGGCAGCATCGCCATCCTGTCCGCGATGGCCGACATCGAGGCCGGCCACTACGACTGCGTCCTGGTCATCGGCGTCGAGCAGGAACGCAACGTCCCAGGAACGCAGGCGCCCCAATACCTCGGCGCCGCGGCCTGGATCGGCCACGAGGGTCAGGACGCCAAGTTCATGTGGCCGTACATGTTCAGCGAGCTGGCCGACGAGTACGACCGCCGGTACGGCCTGGACGACCGGCACCTGCACGCGATCGCCGAGCTCAACATGCGCAACGCCAAGGCCAACCCGCTGGCGCAAACAAGGAAATGGACGTTTGGCCCGGGGAGCTTCACCGCCGACGACACCGACAATCCAGTCGTCGAGGGGCGCCTGCGCCGCACCGACTGCAGCCAGGTCACCGACGGCACCGCCGGCGTCCTCCTGGTCTCCGACCGGCACCGGGCAAAAAAACACGCCCGCATCGCCGGCTGGGGCCACGGCACCGCCGGGCTGTCCCTCCAGGCCAAGTTCGACCGCAGCCACGGCCAGCCCTACGTCTTCCCGCACGTCAGGCAGGTCGTCAAAGACGCCTTCCGCCGCGCCCACATCGACGACGTAAGCCAGCTCGACGGCATCGAGACCCACGACTGCTTCTCGATGTCGGAGTACATGGCCGTCGACCACTTCGGCATCACCGGCCCCGGCGAGAGCTGGAAGGCCGTGGAGAACGGGGACCTGGAGCGGGACGGCGCGATCCCGGTCAACCCCAGCGGCGGCCTGATCGGCGTCGGGCACCCGGTCGGCGCCAGCGGCGTGCGCATGCTCCGCGACGCCGCCCGCCAGGTCACCGGCCAGGCCGGCGAGACCCAGGTAGAAGGCGCCACGACGTTCGCCACCCTGAACATCGGCGGCAGCCTGACCACCACGGTCAGCTTCGTCGTCACTGGGGAGGACTGACCATGGTCGACGTCGAGGTCTACGGCAAGATGCTGTCCACGCTGCCAGAAGACGACGACCACCCCTACCGGTCCGGCGCCTGGCGCCCCCAGCACGTCGAGTACGACGCCGACAACCTGCACGTAAAAGGCGAGCTCCCGCACGACCTGTACGGCGTGTACCTGCGCAACACCGAGAACCCGCTGCACCCGGCCATCGCCAGGTACCACCCCTTCGACGGCGACGGGATGATCCACAAGGTCTCGTTCCGGGACGGTCACGTGTCCTACCGGAACCGCTTCGTCCGCACCGACGGCCTGCTCGCCGAGCAGGAAGCCGGGCGCTCACTGTGGGCCGGCCTTGCCGAGCACCCGGACAGCGCCATCCGAATGGACGGCTGGGGCGCCCGCGGCCGGATGAAGGACGCCGCCTCCACCGACGTGGTCGTCCACGCCGGCGTGGCCGTGGCCAGTTTCTACCAGTGCGGCGACCTGTACCGGCTCGACCCGCTCACCCTGAACGACCTCGGCAAGGCCACCTGGAACGGCAAGTTCCCGAACGCGGCCGGCGTCTCGGCCCACACCAAGGTGGACGACCGCACCGGTGAGCTTCTTTTCTTTAATTACCGAACGGACCATCCTTACCTGCACTACGGAGTCGTCGACGCCCGCGAGCGGCTGGTGCACTACGTACCGATCGACCTGCCCGGCCCGAGGCTGCCGCACGACATGGCCTACACCGAGCACTACGCGATCCTCAACGACCTGCCGCTGTTCTGGGAGCCCGAGCTGATCGAGCGCGGGCTGTACGCCGCGCGGCTGCACCGCGAACTCCCGTCCCGCCTCGGGGTCATCCCGCGCCGCGGCGCTTCCGGCGACATCCGCTGGTTCGACTTCGAGCCGACCTACGTGCTGCACTGGACCAACGCCTACGAGTCGGGCGACGAGGTCATCGTCGAGGGCTTCTTCCAGGGCTGCCCGGAACCGGCCAGCGCCGGGCCCAACGGGCCGAAGGACCGGATGTTCCGCTTCCTGGCCCAGGACATCATGCAGACCCGGCTGCACCGCTGGCGGATGAACCTGGTCACCGGGGCTACCTACGAGGAGGACCTGTCGGACCTGTACACCGAGTTCGGCACGATCCACAACGGGTTCGGCGGGCGGCCGTATCGGTATACTTACGCCGCCACTAACGAACCGGGCTGGTTTACCTTCAACGGGCTGGTCAAGCACGACACCCTGACCGGCGCCGCGGAACGGTACCAGTTCGAGCCGGGTGTGTTCTGCAGCGAGGTCGGCGTGGCCCCGCGCGTCGGCGGGACCGAGGAGGACGACGCGTACCTCGTGACGCTCACGGTCGACATGAACCGCGACCTGTCCGAGGTAGTCGTGTTCCGGGCCAACGACGTGGGCCGCGGCCCCATCGCGCGCGCTCAGCTTCCGGAGCGGATCGCCAGTGGCACGCATAGCTGCTGGGCGCCGGGCGAGTCCATCGCGGGCTGGTAAGGTGCCCGCCCCGAGCCTGAGCCCGAGCCCGAGTCGGAAGATGACCGTCATCGAAGATCACGTCCCCGTCGCCGAGAATTCCAACGCCATCGCCTTGGGCCTGCTCGGCGATGAGTGGAACCTGACCATCGTCAAGCTGGCCATCATGTCCGGCGTCAGTCGGTACAAGGAGTTCCGCGACTCGCTGGGCATCGCCAACTCGGTGCTGACCGTGCGGCTGCGCCGGCTCACCGAGGCGGGCGTGTTCACCATGCGGCAGTACTCCGACGCGCCGCGGCGCTACGAGTACGTGCTCACCGAGCGCGGCCGCGACCTGTGGCAGGTGCTGCTGACCATCTGGTCGTGGGAGGCCATCTGGGTCACCGAGCACATCGAGCCGCTGCCGGCCATGTACCACAAGGCCTGCGGGGAGGAGTTCTCCCCAGTCATGCACTGCCAGGCCTGCGGGCAGCTGGCCGGCCTCCACGACGTGCGCGGGAGTTTCGGGCCGAGCGGCGGCTTCGCCCGGTCGGTGCCGCAGGCCACCACACGCCGCCGCTCGACGGGCGGCTCGCCGGGCCCGGGGCTGGTGTCGCAGACCATCGAGCTGATCGGCAACCGCTGGTCGGCCTCGGCCCTGGCCGCCGCGTTCCTCGGCGCCCGGCGGTTCACCGACATGCTGACCATGATGGGCGCGCCCCCGGCCATCGTGTCGGACCGGCTGCGCACCTTCTGCCGGATGGGCGTGCTGGAGACCCGGCTGACCAGCGCCACCTCCGGCCGGGTCGAGTACCGGCTGACCGACAAGGGCCGCGCCTTCTTCCCGCACGTCATGGTCATGCTGAACTGGGGCGACAAGTGGTTCCGCGCGCCCGAGGGACCGGCCACGCTGCTCACCCACACCAGCTGCGGCGGGGAGTTCCGGCCGGTCCTGCATTGTTCGGTCTGCGGCCTGGAACTGCACGGGTCCCAGATCCAGGTCGGCGGCGACCCGCCCAAGGCCGCCGATCCCCGGTAACCGGCGGGCTACACCGGCCGAGCAGGCCGGCGCGGCGGCCACGGGAAGAACCCGCTGGTCCGGCTCACGTAGTCGGCGTACGCGGCCCCCTTGGACCGCGCCATGTGCTTCTCCAGCAACCGCTTGCCGGTGTGCCGCACCAGCATGTTCGTCATGTACACAGGCGAGACGACCAAAACAATACCGAGCCAGTGCGAGCAGGCGAGCAGCCACAACCCGAACCACACCACCGAGTCGCCGAAGTAGTTCGGGTGCCGGGTGTACCGCCAAAACCCGCGGTCGAGCACCTGACCCGCATGAGCCGGATCACCGCGGAACCGCCGCAGTTGCCAGTCACCGACCGTCTCGAAGGCAAAGCCGACAGCCCACACCGCCACGCCCAGCCACGTCACCCACGACAAGCCAGCGTGCTCGTACATCGCCACCTGCACCGGCAGCGACACGAACCACATCACCCGCCCCTGCGTCCAGTAGATGTAGCGCAGCACGAAGCGGGCCAGGCTCCCCGTGTTGCGCCGCAGCAGCGACGCGTACCGCCTGTCCTCGCCCTGCCCGCGGTTCCGGAGGTAGATATGTGCCGAGAGCCGCACCCCCCACACCGCCACCAAAACCAGCACCAGCACCCGGCGGCCAGCCAACCCGTGCCCAGTAGACAGCAAGAACGACACCAGCGCGATGATCACGAACCCGAGCCCCCAGACCGTGTCCATGATCGCGTGCACCCGCGTCCGCATCGCGTACGCGAACGTGGCCAGCATCAGCACCGCCACGGTCACCGCCGTCACACCCAGGTTGACTAGCAGCGGCCCCCAGCTCATCCGGGGCCGCCAGCGAGATCGGTAAACGCGTCCGCCGACACCCCGAACTCCCTCGGCTTCCCCCGCCCGCTCTCCGCCACCAGCGCCGCCAGCTGAGCCGCACTCAGCGAAGACCCACCAGGCAGCGCCACCGTCTCCCACTCCACCGCCGACGCCCGCCGCAGCAGCCCCCCGCCGGTCACTATGTATTCACCGTTCAACGTGCACTCCGGGGCGGCCAGCGCGGTCAGCACCGGCACCACCGCATCCGCCGTCATCCGCCGCCGCAAGTCATCGGACGAGATCCCTGCGGCGGTCATCTGGGTCACCGCGTACGGCAGCAGCATGTTGGTCAGCACGCCCTTGCCCGCGCCCTCAGCCGCCAGCGACCGGCCGAACGCCAGCAGTCCTCCCTTGCTGGCCGCGTACGCCGACAGCCCGATGTCCCCGTGCAGCCCGCCGGTCGAGGCGACCAGGATGATCCGCCCGTACCCGGCCGGGCGCATCACCGCCATCGCGGCCCGCGCCAGCCGGATGCTCCCGAGCAGGTTGATCGACAAAACCTCCTCGAAGGAGGAAGCGGACTGCTTGTGGAACATCCCGCCCACGCCGATCCCCGCGTTGGCCACGCAGATGTCCAGCCGTCCCCACCGCGATAGCGCCGCCTCGACCATCGAGTCTCCGGCGACCGGCGAGGCCGCGTCCGAATAATCCGCGACCGCCGAGCCGCCCGAAGACACAATCTCGGCGACCACGTGATCCGCGGGCCCGAGGCCGTCCCCGTCCACCACCCGGTTCCGGTTGTTGACCACCACCGAAGCGCCCTGCCGCGCCAGCGCCAGGCAGAACGCCCGCCCGAGCCCCCGCCCGCCCCCGGACACCACCGCCACCCGCCCAGACAACGAAGTCATGACGCGCGCTCGATGATCACGGTACGCGGCGTCTGGAGGACAAAGGCGTCGGACACGGCAACTCCTAGTAGCTTTCTTAGTTGTAGTAACTCTCAGCCCTGATTCCCTGTCCCGTCAAGCGCTCAGGTCGCCGTCCGCACGGGGAGAAATATTTTCGCCAAACGGGCCATGGTGACCAGCTCCTCGAACCCCTCGCGCCCGCCTGGCGCACTACAAGTGCCCCACCGGGGTCAGCTTCGCTGCCACCCTGGCCCGCACCGCCTCCGGCAAGCTCCAGAAGCGGGCCATCCGGTCCAGTCTCGGCTCGCTCCCCGCCCCGTAACTGGCCCGCGGTCCATGACGAGTGCGTCCCACGCTCCGCGACCCTGTATGCTATCTCCGTTCCAGCCGCCAGCCAGCGTCCCGCTGCTGGCCGCCGAGGGGCTTTAGCTCAGTTGGTAGAGCGCTTGCATGGCATGCAAGAGGTCAGGGGTTCGAATCCCCTAAGCTCCACGAGGTGACGAAGAGGTGATCGGCCTGGGCGTCGGTGTCGAGCGCACGGAAAGTGGGCGCCTCACTAACGTGGCAGCGGGGGTTTCATCGAGCCACCTGGCGTTGTCATGCGTGAGACGGCTGCCGCACGGCTGCTAACCCCGAATTTGCGGTAGATGTGCTCGAGGTGCTTTGCTACGGTGCGAGGGCTCACCTCCAGCGCGTGGGCGATGGAGACGTTTGTGCGGCCATCAGCGACTAGCCGCAGGATCTGGATCTCTCGTTCAGTGAGATCGGCAAGCTCGGTGTAGCCCATGGCGGTGTAAATCTGCCGGGCCTGTCGGCGTCTGCGAGCGCGGAGCAGGGCGGCCATCAGCGGGGCCCGGAGCACGCTGAGCAGGGCGCGATCCTCGTCGCAGAAGTCGTGGCGGGCCCGGCTCATGGCAACGCCGATGACCTGCTGATCGGGGCCCGGCAGGCTGAGGGCTACCTGGTGTTCCACGGGTATGCCGCGGAAGAACTCGGCGTACAGGCCGAGGCGGTGGAATCGCTGCTGAGTGAGAAAGTCGCTGATCATCACCGGCTCCCCGCTGCCGGTGGCACGGTAGTGGTTGACCAGCGGGTGCTCGTACACATACGCCGCGAACACCGGCTGGGTCGCCGGGTCCAGGGCACCAGCCGGGTAGTCCGCGTAGCGCGTCTGGCCGAGGGCTGGCTCGATCTCGTTGTAGGTAATGACGTCGCAACCCACCAGCGTGGCTAGGCCGGGGAGCACGATACCGGCGAAGCCAGCAGGGTCGTCGAGTTCGGCGAGGCTGTCCACGAGCCCGACCGCCCGCTTCAGGGTTTCCAGCGACACATACATAGCCGCACCCCCCGGCTACCGCGCCAAGTGCGCAATGTACGTATAGACACTTCCCTGATCAGCCAGTTTAGTCAAGCAAAAGCGCAAGTGACGACGCAGCCGGACGGGGTGGCCAACCTGCTGGGCGCGCTGTTCTATCCGGCATCGACCATGATCTGCACCTCGTCTCGCTGTCCCAGGAGGCCGGTGCGGCAGCCTCGATGGGATCTAGCCGTTTCCGGGGTTGTCTGCAGTTGGCGTGTGTCTTGGCTTCGAGGGCGCTCGGCGACCGGAACGGTGTCGGGGTGCGTCTGAGGTCGAAGCGGAGCGGGAGGCTCGCGCGGCCAGCGGCGGGCTTTAGCGAGGACTTAGAGAACGCAGGGAGAAACGAACGTGACAGACGCAAGGGTCGAGGGGCCGACAAGGGGACTCAACGTCGGGCACCTGCGCGACCAGGTACGAGGCCGTGTGATAACCGCTGACGACGTGGGTTACGACGAGGCGCGCGCCGTACACAACGGCATGTTCGACAGGCGCCCGCTAGCCGTCCTTCGCGCGGAGCAGGTCGCTGACGTCATCGCCGGCGTCAACTTCGCTCGGGACAACGGGCTGGACCTCTCCATCCGGGATGGCGGGCACAGCGCACCCGGGTTCGGTACGAACGACGACGGCCTGGTCATCGACATGACGCCTATGCGCACGGTGCGTGTCGACCCGGGGAGCAAGACCGCGCACGCCGGCGCCGGAGCCACGTGGGGCGACTTCAACCACGCGACGCACGCCTTCGGCTTGGCGACGACTGGCGGCATCATCTCGACCACAGGCGTCACGGGCCTAACACTGGGTGGTGGGATCGGTTACCTCGCACGTGGCTGCGGGCTGTCGATCGACAACCTGATCTCAGCCGACGTTGTCACAGCGGATGGGAGATTCGTCACCGCCAGCGAGCGTGAGAACGAGGATCTCTTTTGGGGACTTCGGGGCGGGGGCGGCAACTTCGGCGTGGTGACGTCCCTCGAATTCCGCCTGCACGAGGTCGGCCAGGTGTTTGCGGGACCGATCCTCTACAACCTCGAGGATGCCGCGTCGCTGTTCGGTATGTTCGACGAATTCATACGGGATGCGCCCGAGCAATTCGGCGGTTTCCCAGGGTTTCAGATCGCGCCGCCGCTGCCGTTCATCCCCGAGAACCGGCACGGGGACACCCTCGCGCTCGCCGTGGTGCACTGGACGGGGCCGCTCGACCAGGCCGAGAAGGTCCTCAAGCCGTTCATGGACGTCGCCCCGATCGTGGCCAACGGGACGGGCCCGCTGCCGTATCCCGCGCTGAACAGTGCGTTCGACGGCCTCTATCCCAAGGGGATCCGGGCCTACTGGAAGGGCGCCTTCGTCAAGGAACTGCCCGAGGCCGCGATCGCGGCTCATGTCGAACATGGGTCCAGGGTTCCCGAGGTGAGCGCGACAATGCACCTCTACCCCATCAACGGCGCCTGCCATCGTGTCGGCCCCGGCGACACGGCCTTCGCCTACCGGGAGGCCACCTACGGGATGGTGTTCCTCGCCTCGTGGAACGACCCCTCGAAGGATGCAGAGCGGATCGGGTGGGTGCGCGACTACTACCAGGCGATGGCTCCGTATTCGGAGCCGGGCGGATACATCAACTTCATGCAGGACGACGATTACGGCAAGATCCAGGCCAACTACCGCCAGAACTATGATCGGCTGGTTCAAGTCAAGCGGAAGTACGATCCCGATAACCTCTTCCACATCAACCAGAACATCGCGCCATAAGAGCCTCCGTCGGCGCGGATCTCCGGCCAGCAGGCTCGTGCAGCGAGGTAGTGCTTGGACGGCGAGCAGCTGCGATCGCTCAAGAGTCCACTCAAGGCCCTATCGAACGGAGTCGGCGGTGACGCTGTACGCCGAAGGCAAGCTTGGATCGGAGGAAGTCTCTTGCTCAGTGCAGACCGGCCATACCCTTACCCGGGCCTGGCCTGTACGCCGCCGGTGGAGGAGATGGAGGCCTTGCATGCTCGGGCGACGTGCTGCTTCAGGCGCGTACCGAGGTGGATCTCGACTTCCGCGGCGTTATAGAGCATCGACAGTGCAGCTTTCGCCGGTTTTTCGGCGATCCGGCTTCGCTTCGATAGCCAGAGTGATGCCACGCCCGAAGACCTTGATGCCCTCATAGCCGCCACCGAGCGCTACAGCACCGTGTATCAGACATTGAGCCGCCCACCCGCGCTGAGCATGCACCTCGCAGGGGTCGACTCCACCGAACGCGAACCACTGGCCTTCCCGAGATCCGGAAGGCCAGTGACAAACCAAGTGACAACGACCCCAGGCAACACCAGACGGCGTGCGACCCCCTCAGACACCGATTGCGGTCGGTAATGCCTTAGAAGCTGATCATCTGAGACGGCAGATGAGGTCGATCTGGCGCGATCTCCTGCGAGTTTTGGGGCCGGTCCCTTATCGGCTTCGTATGAGTCGCGTTTGGGAGCGTAACTGCGGTTAGTCCGGTGCTGCCGGGGCGGTGTCGGGGCGCCGTCGGCGACGGCGAGCATCGTGTATCAGCCGCCTGGCTCCCCTCTCCGTATGTCACGAGATGTCCAGGGCGAGTGAACGGAAGCCGTGATGATGCCCGAGCCATTAGCCGACGCCTTGCGATGCCGGAGTCTTTGTCCACTCTGGCTCCGTAGCGGTCGCGCTCGACGTCGGTCGTTTGCGCGGTTGTGGAGCAACAATGCCTGACCAGGATAAAAACCTGTTGGATGCCCAGCCTGGTGCGCGCAGTGATGATGTGATCCAGAGCCCGGAAAGGTCAGGGCTGGCCGGTCCCGGTCAAGGAGGTCAGCGGCAGCGCACGGCCAGCTACCTGCGCCTGGCCTGCTGGGGCATCGGCCGCCTTCTGCTGGTGGCTCTGCTGGGCTGGGATGCCTGGATTGTCAGGTCCAGCGCTGCCGCTGTTGTACCGGCAGTTCTTGCCGCCATACTCCTGGCCAGTGGCGTCGCTCGGCTCGGTCGCCTGATCACGGCGGTGCGGGGAAACGATGAAGTGACCGCCCGGTTGCGGAGCTCAGGCCGGATAGTCCTGGCCGATAACGTCGTGGACGGCCAGAGTCTGGAGTGGCGAGTGCTGCGCGGGCAGCCACGGGTGGCAGGTGTGGTGCGTGTCTACGGCCCTGTCGGCTTGGGCCGCTGGCTGGTCGTGCGGAGCCCCAGCGGCCGACTGGTCTGGCCGCGGTCCAGGGCGCAGCCCGTCATCGGGACAGGGACACCGCAGATGCCCGCAGTCATCGTCGGCGACGAGGGCCCGCTGGCTGCGGTGCATAAGTTGCTCGCTGGCTACGTTCAGGCGATCAGGCTCCTGGCCGCCCTGCCGGTGATGGTCCAGCGGCCGCCGGGACCGAGCATGCGCTGGTGGCGGGTCGGCGTGCCTCGCCCGTTCATACAAGCCCTTGTGGTCATTCAGATGCGACGGCGGCTCACGGCGCTGGCCAGTGCGCTCGTCCACCAGGCGATGCAGACGGGCGACGGCGACGGAAGGAACGCACGTGCCAGCCTGCTAGAGGCCAGCACGGAATGCCGAGCACTGGCAGGCAGCCTGCCCAGATCTGGCTGGCTTGCCGCTGCGGCTACCATCACCACCACCGCCCTGGCCGTTTACGGCCAGTTCGTATCCTTGCTGCCGAAACTATTCCTCCATCATGTTTGGCCGGCTGTGCTGGTCGGCCTTGCTCTCGGCGTGGTGCCCTTTTTGATGTTCTTCCGCGCAGTGAACTGTAAACGGGCGCTGCTCAGCCCAGCCACTGCCATGCCCAAGTGGGCGCCGCCGCACCAGGCGACCTGGCTCTGCGCGGAATGGGACGTATACCAGTTGGAAAATGATGCGTTCGCCTCGGTGAGACCGGGCGAGCTGCGCGAGTGGGAGTCACGGAGATGGATTCCCTGGCTAGTCATCGCTGTTTACTGCATGGCTGCCGGGATTCTCTTGAGGGGAGCCATCCACATTTCCGGGAATGCCCGGATCGCTTCGTACGTATTCAGTGAGATCATTATTATTCCCTCCGTCGTAACGCTGTATGCACTGAACCGATGGCATCGCGTACGAGCAGCACGCAAACGGCTGAAAGCCCAGTCGAGGCCATCTGAAGCGCAGCCCAACCGCGCGGCCCAGCTAGCCAAGTAACAACTAGTACTCCAGCCGTAGATCGTTATGTTGCATGGTCTTGGGTTATTTGCCGCTGGTAGTGGCAGGTCCGGGCGCGGTGCTGGTGGCGGCGTCGCCAGTGTGACCAGCGGAGGCGGTGCCCGGCGTCGCGGCCCGGTGGGGCAGTCACTGCGGCGAGGAGGTGGGCGATCTCGTTGCGAGTCAGAGGGATCTGCCCGGCCGCGGCCGGGCCGCGGGCGGATTCGATGGCGGCGGCGATGGTGAGGACTGCGGCGCTGGGCATGGCCAGGGTGACCCACCGGTACCAGGAGGTCCAGCGGCGCACCTGGTGCTCATCCAGGCCGGTCAGGCCCTTGCCGGCCTGGAAGTTCTCCTCGATCGTCCAGCGAAGCCCGGCGACCTTGACCAGGGCGGCCAGCGTGACCCGCTGCGGGGAGTAGCAGTGGTAGAAGGCCAGTTCCCCGGTGCTTGGGTTCCGGCGGATTAGCAGGTACCGGTGTCCGGGGCCGGGGTTGCTGATGGTGACCCAGGCCCAGTCGTACCACCGGTGTCCCTTGGCGCCATCACCTGCCGGTAGCCGCTGCCAGGCACGCCTGGGCAGCCGCGCGGCGAGCTCATCGGCGCGGACGGTGCGGCCGGCCCCGGCGGGGACACGGTGATCGCGCGCGACGGC
>Ga0209693_10000422_pt1 | contig 17033 bp, 16 predicted proteins | sample HubBroMetageWRM3_FD_188345 | JGI IMG/M metagenome (GOLD analysis project Ga0209693, IMG submission 188345) | Warmed soil microbial communities from the Hubbard Brook experimental Forest, New Hampshire - Hubbard Brook CCASE Soil Metagenome WRM 3... | ecosystem: Environmental > Terrestrial > Soil... | reverse complement strand
GCGGACGGCACACAGAGGTCACGGGGCACCTTACCAAGGGTAAGTTTCCGCGCCCCGATGAGGCACCCGTGTCTCCAGGCGGGACCCCCGCGCGCCCGCGATGAGTAATTTGCCCCAGGCGTGGTAGTTGGTCTAGCGCCCGAACTGGAGGTAGCAATGGCTACGCGCTCAGTGTTTCGCGGACGGGCGTTCCGCGGCTCGGCCCGCAGCAGGAGATCCGCCCGCCGGGCGGCCAGCAGCCGCGGCATGGCCTGGCTGGCCCGGGCCGGCCTCATCGCGCGCGGCCTTATGTACGTCCTGATCGGCGTCATCGCCATCGAGATCGCCATCAAGGGATCGCATCAGCAGGCCGACCGCACGGGTGCCGTCCGGCTGGTGGCGCACACCGGGTTCGGATCGTTCATACTGTGGCTGCTGGTGATCGGGTTCGCCGGCCTGACCCTGTGGCGGCTGTCCGAGGCCATCTGGGGCGGCCCGGAAGCGGACGGCCGCAAGGGCAGCAAGCGGCTGGCGAACCTGGCCTGCGCCGTGCTCTACGCGCTGGTCACCTACGGGATCCTCAAGTACGCGCTCGGTGTCGGCTCGCCGTCGTCGAGCGACACGCAGTCGCAGGACCTGACCGCGGCGGCCCTGAAGCACACCGGCGGCCAGGCGATCGTCGCGATCGCGGGCGTCGCCGTCGTGGCCGCGGGCCTGTACGTCATGTACCGCGCGTACCAGCTCAAGTTCCTCAAGCACCTGCGGATGGGCGCCGCCTCGCCGCGGACCAGGAAGGTCGTCACCCGCCTCGGCCAGATCGGCGGCATCGCCCGCGGCTTCGTCTTCGGCACCATCGGGGTCTTCCTGGTCATCGCGGCCAAGGACGCGAACCCGCGGCAGGCCAAGGGCATCGACTCCGCGCTGCGCGCGCTGGCGCACACGCCGCTCGGCCCGTGGCTGCTCGTGATCGTGGCGCTCGGGCTGCTGACGTTCGGCGTCTACTCCTGGTGCGAGGCCAGGTGGCGGGCGGTGTGAAGCGCTATTGCCGCGTTAGGCGGCCATGCCGCCGACAGCGAGGCCGATCAGGTACGTGATGCCCGCGGCGGCGGCGCCGAGGATCAGCTGGCGCGCCGCACCGCGCCAGAACGGCCGGTTGGTCAGCCGGGCCACCAGGCCGCCGCCGATGACCGCGGCGAGCGCGGACAGGCCCAGCGCCACGCCAAGGGCGTCGAAGCCGAGCAGGTACGGGAACAGCGGCACAAGCGCCCCGACCGCGAACGAGGCGAGCGACGCGCCGGCCGCCACCGCCGGCGACGGCAGCTCGGCGGTGTTGACACCCAGTTCTTCCAGCGTGTGGAAGCCCAGGGCCTTGTCCGGATGCGCCGAGATCTCGGCCGCCGCCTGGCGGGCGGTGCCGGCGCTGACGCCGCGCCGCCGCAGCATGCCCGCGAGCTCGGCCTGCTCGACGGCGGCGTTGTGGATGAGCTCGTGCCGTTCCTTATCCACCTCGGCCTGGATCAGCTCGTTCTGCGAGGAGACCGAGACGAACTCCCCGGCGGCCATCGAGAACGCGCCGGCCGCCAGGCCGGCCAGGCCGGTCAGCACGATCGCGTGCTGCGAGCCGCCGCCACCGCCCACCCCGGAGATCAGCGACACGTTCGTCACGAGACCGTCCATCGCCCCGAACACCGCCGGGCGCAGCCAGCCGCCAGAGACGTCCCTATGCTCCGGGTGGGTGTCCGGGTGATAGTTCTTCTCTGAGGTGGTCACCGGCCAATTCTAAGTGGACGGTCACCGGCCGGATGTGTCGTGTGCGCTCCGGTTACGCCAAGATAGGCGTGTGACAGCAGCCCGGATCCGGCCATGGCCAGCTCAGTTACCGGCGGGCCGCGCCGGTGGCATGCCGAGTTCGCCTGGCTGGCACGGGGTGCCGCGCCGGACGGCCTGGCTCATGACGTGCTGATCGAGGCGCATGGCGACCGGTTCACCACGGTCACGCCGGAGACGCCGGCCGCGCAGGTTCCGCCGGGCACCGTGCGGCTGCCCGGTCTCACGCTGCCGGGCCTGGCGAACGCGCACTCGCACGCGTTCCACCGGGCGCTGCGCGGCGCTGCCGCCGGTGACACGTTCTGGACCTGGCGGGACCGCATGTACGCGGTCGCGGAGCGACTGGACCCGGACCGGTACTTCGCGCTCGCCCGCGCCGTCTACGCGGAGATGGCGCTGGCGGGCATCACGTGCGTCGGCGAGTTTCACTACCTGCATCATGGCCCGGGGGGAATTCCGTATTCGGATCCGAACGAGCTCGGCCGTCTCCTGATCGCCGCCGCTTCCGCCGCGGGGTTGCGCATCACGCTGCTTGACACCTGCTACCTGGCCGGCGGCTTCGCGCCAGGCGGCGAGGCGCGGCCGCTGGCCGGGGTGCAGCTGCGGTTCGGTGACGGGACCGCGGCGGCCTGGGCGAAGCGGATGGCCGCCTTCGACTGCGACCCGCGCGGCATGCTCGGGGAGCACGCGCGGCTGGGCGCCGCGATCCACTCGGTCCGTGCGGTGCCGCCGGACCAGGTGCCCGACGTGATGGCCTGGTCGCACGCGCACGGCGCGCCGGTGCACGCGCACCTGTCGGAGCAGCCGCTGGAGAACGCGGAGTGCCTGGCCGCCTTCGGCGGGACGCCTGCGGAGGTGCTGTACGAGGCGGGCGCGCTCGGCCCGCGCAGCACGATGGTGCACGCCACGCACCTCACGTCGCGCGACGTGGAGCTGCTCGGCAGGTCCCAGACAGCGATATGCATGTGCCCGGTCACCGAGGCGGACCTGGCGGACGGCATCGGGCCGGCCCCCGCGCTCGCGGCGAGCGGCAGCCCGCTGTCGCTGGGCAGCGACGGGCACAGCATGATCGACCTGCTGGAAGAGGCGCGGTGGATGGAGCTGTCGCAGCGGCTGGCGACCCAGCGGCGCGGCCACTTCACCCCGGCCGACCTGGCGGTGGCCGCCACGGTCAGCGGGCACGCCTGCCTGGGCTGGCCGGACGCCGGGGAGATCGTGCCCGGCGCGTACGCGGACCTGGTGACGGTGCCGCTTGCCGGCCCCCGGCTGGCCGGGGCCGGCGCCGGGGATCCGCTCGCCGCGCTGTTCGCCGCGGGTACCGCCGCGGACATCAGGCACCTGGTGGCCTCCGGCGTGGACGTGGTCCGTGACGGTCGGCACCTGCTGGTAGATGACGTGCCCCGTGAGCTGGCCGCCGCGGTCCGCGCGGTGCTCTCCTAAAGGGCGCCGCCGGTGACCGGGAGCCTGCTGATCACGCGGATCGGCGAGCTGGTGACGAACGCGCCAGCGGACGCCGGCGCGGCCGCGGGACCCGGGGCATTCGCGGTGCTCAGCGACGCGGCACTGGTCATCGAGGGAGACCGGGTCGCGTGGACCGGGTTGTCGGCCCGGGCGCCTGCCGCCGACGCGGTGGTGGACGCGGCAGGCCGCGCGGTGCTGCCCGGGTTCGTGGACTCGCACGCGCACCTGGTCTTCGCGGGCGAGCGGAGCGCCGAGTTCGCCGCGCGGATGGCCGGCCTGCCTTACGAGGCCGGCGGCATCAGGTCCACGGTCCTTGCGACCAGGGCCGCCACCGACGCGCAGCTGCGCGCGGGGCTGCGGCGGCTGGCGGGCGAGATGCTGCGGCAGGGGACCACGACGTTCGAGTGCAAGTCCGGGTACGGCCTCACGGTGGCCGACGAGGCCCGGTCGGTGGCGCTGGCGGCCGAGGTCACCGCCGAGGTGACGTTCCTCGGCGCGCACGTGGTGCCCCCCGAGTTCGCCGCCGACGTCAGCGGCTACGTCGACCTGGTCCGGGGGCCGATGCTCGAGGCGTGCGCGCCGTTCTCGCGCTGGGCGGACGTGTTCTGCGAGCGCGGCGCGTTCGGCGCGGACGAGGCGCGCGCCGTGCTGACGGCGGGCCTGGCGCGCGGGCTGCAGCCGCGGATCCACGCGAACCAGCTGGGTACCGGGCCCGGGATCCTGCTGGCCGTGGAACTGGGCGCCGCCTCCGCCGACCACTGCACGTTCCTCACGGACGCCGACGTGGCGGCGCTCGCCTCATCGGACACCGTGGCGACCCTGCTGCCCGGCGCCGAGTTCGGCACCAGGCAGCCGTACCCGGACGCGCGCCGCCTGCTGTCCGCCGGGGCGGTGGTCGCCCTGGCCACCGACTGCAATCCCGGCTCCTCGTACACCTCGAGCATGCCGTTCTGCATCGCGCTCGCGGTCCGCGATATGCGGATGACGACGGAGGAAGCGGTCTGGTCCGCGACCGCGGGCGGCGCCAGGGCGCTGCGCCGCACCGACGTGGGTTACCTGGCCCCGGGCGCCCGCGCCGACCTGATCATGCTGAACGCCCCGTCGCACGCCTACCTCGCCTACCGCCCGGGCGTCCCGCTGGTCCGCACCGTCTGGCAATCCGGTAACCGCGTTTCCGCGGAAACGCGGTTACCGCCCGCCGCTAGCCACCCGGGGATGGTCGCGCCAGGCGGGCATGGTGGCCATGTAGTCGAGGGTCTGGCGTTCGAGCTCTTCCCTGGTGGCCTGCGGGTCACGTCGCGCCTGCCAGGCGACCATCCGCTCGAAGCGCTCGTCGAACGACTGGAGCTGGCCGGAATCGTCGGTGCAGTAGCCGCAGTACCGGCCAGTCTCGATGGGCATGCCGCAGCTCTCGCACGTGTGCGCGGTCGTCATGGCTGTCTCCTCAGAAATGGGTGTCCTGGCGGCCCGCCGTGTCCACGAGGGCCTGCATCCCGGCGATGAGCGCGTCGGCCTCGCCGGCCGGCATCCGGGCGAACGCGCTGGCCAGCAGGTCTAGGCCGAGCACCTCGCGGTCCCTGCGCAAGGCGTCGTGGCCGGCCGGGGTCAGCCAGATCAGCGTGCGCCGCCGGTCGGCCGGGTCGTTCTCACGCTCGAGCAGCCCCTGATCCTGCAAGTGGCTCACGATCTCGCTGACGACCGACTGGGCCCGGCTCAGGTGCGCGGCCGCCTCGCCGACCGTCAGCGGCCCGGCCATCGCCAGGTGCTCGAGCACGGCCCGTGACGCGCCCGCGAGCTGGCTCCGCGGCCCGTCCCGGCGGTGAAACGTCAGGTACACGGCCCGGAACCGCGCCGCGAACCGTTCGGCCCGCTCCCGCTCATCACTCACGCAACCAGGCTTCCGCCTGCCCCATGCATCGTCAATCCCGATCGATTGAGGGCTGCCAAGGCCGGCGCGGGTCATCTTATGGGGGGTGGCGTGCCCTCAGTGCTGCCAGGCAGCGCCGGGTCCCACCCGCTCACCTGGCAGGCGTGCTGGAAGGCGGAGCGGGCGAACCCGACCGCCGCGGCGCGCGGGTCGGGCGCGGCGCGGACGTCGTCCCAGTCCAGGATGTACTCGCCCTGACGCTTGTCCCAGTGGGCCGCGGCCGGGGAGAGGGTACCTTCAGCGAAGCCGGGCGGCGCCGGGTAGGTGTAGGCGTAGAACGCCGCCTGCGGGTGGCGGGCATCCCCCGGCCACCAGCCGACCGTCACCTTCTCGGCGTCCTCGGAGTTGCGGGTGATGAAGCCGTCGGAGGGCGGGTCGGCCGACTGGCCGGAGAACATGGTCACGGCCAGGTCGAACGTTCCCCACCACGCGTTGACAGGGGTGGACCGGCCTCGGTATGGCGCGCGGAACGCGGCCAGCGCCAGCATCGCCTGGGTGGCCACCGCGAAGTAGTCCCGAACCTGGCCGGAGTCGTAGCGCGCATGGTCGTAGTCTTCGTCGAGCGGTATGCGCCACGGAACCTCTTGCGGTACCGGGTTGATCCGCACCTCGCCGGCCATCTTGGCCACCGCGGCGAGCAACGCCCGGGTCACCTCTGCCACCGGCCGGTCCGGGGTCAACGGCACCCGCTCCACGGCGCCGCTGTTGTGCTCGACCACCGCCTCGTGAACCCGCAGATCGAGCGCCGCCACCAGCGACCCGGAGCCGTCGGGCGCGGGCAGCGGTGCAGTCTCCCACCCCCGCGCGCTCAGCCGCAGCGCTCCATGCTGCAACTCCGGTTCCGGCGGGGCCAGCTCGACCGCCAGCTTGCCCAGCACCTGGGTATGCGCGTGCAGAGTGTCACATGTCTCGCCCCACCGGTCAAAGGACACCGCTGGCCAGCGCTGTGCCATGACACGCTCCTGATCTCTCAATTTCGCCTCAGACACTGATACCCCTGAGGATGAGCCGGCTACGCCTGGCCGGTCAGTGCTGCCCCGCGGCCGGTGCGACAGTACGCCGGGTGATGCGCCAAGACCCGCCGGTGCGGCGCAGTTCCTGAGTGATCACCGAGGCGGCCTGGATGGCGGGCGGCTCAGCGAGGCCGATGATCAGCAGCACGGACCGGGCGACCGCCTGGCCGTCGCCGGGGCCCGGCTCGACGATCGGGTTGAGGGTGAGATGGAGGGTGGCTGGGCCCTCGGCGGCCCAGATCGGCCCGACCGACGCGCGCAGTGCCTCCCGGCCGGCGTGGCGGCCCTGGGCGCCGTCCAGCACGGCGTCCGGCGTGAACAGCGCGACGTAGGCGTCGGCGTCGCGTCGGCTGGCCGCCTCGTCCGCGCGGGTGATGACATCCACGATGGCCAGCCGGTCGGCGGCGGCCAGGCTCACGGCCGCAGCCACCGTGTCACCCGGTCGCGGATGCCGGCCGGGAAGACGCTCTTGGGGATGACCGCGTGCACCGCCTTGGGCGGCACCGAGGTATAGGCCGACCCGGTCTGGTTGGCGTACTGGGTCACCCGGAAGCTGACCGCCATGCTGGCCAGCGCGTATGCCTCCGGCCTGGTGATGCCCGCCGCGGTGGACAGCCATCCGATGAGCTCGCGCAGGCAGGCCACCAGTGCGTCGTCGAGGCTGGCGGCGAAGCCGATGACGATCCAGGAGTTGTCAGTTTCGCCGAGCGGCCCGGGCAGGGTGACCTGCTTGTGCAGGTCGTAGCGGATCTCCAGGTTCTCGGCCGCGGTCTCGATGGCGGTCTGGTCCACCACCCCGTCGCCTTGCAAGGCGTGCACGTCGCCGACCCAGACCCGACCGCCGGGCTTGACCACCGGCAGGAACAGGTGGCTGCCGACGCCGAGATCACGCAGCACCAGGTTCCCGCCGTAACTGCCGGCCACGATCGCGCTGACTTGATCCTGGCCGGCCGGCTCGGCCCCCACCACGCCGAGGAACGGCGCCATCGGCAGCGCGATGCCGTGGGTGAATTCCGCGGTGGTCCGGGCGTCGTCGAAGGTGAAGTAGTGCAGGTAGGGCTCGGCGAAGTCGTGCGGCAGCGCCCCGACGCCGAGCGGGAAGGAGTTCCAGCCCCAGCCGATTGTGCGCAGCGCGGTGATGCTGCACTCGATCACGTCGCCGGGCCCGGCGTCGGCCACCGCCACCGGGCCGAGCATCGAGTACGGGCCGTGCGGGTAGCGGTGTCGCAGCGGCTCGCGGTCGGCGAAGCTCATGCCGAACTTGGCCTCGTTGCCCCAGTGCGTCCAGGTATTCGGGTAGCGGACCGTGTCCCCGGACGCGATCACCGCCACTGGCTTGGCGGCGGGGTCCAGATAGCCCGAGCGCACCGTTTCCGGCGTCGACTCGACCGTATGCGTGGTGGGCACTGCATCTCCCGTTCAGGCGAATCGCTTAACGAAATCCATCGTGCCTGGGCTTTGCCTACAGGGCTAGGGCCGCTTAGGTCCTCGGCGCGATGAACAGGGACTGGGCGGAAACGCCCAGCGGGCCGGCGAGGTCGAAGAGGCGGCAGGTGGCCAGGCCTGCGCCGCCGGATGTGATAGCGGTCTCGGCGTCCAGGCACACCCACTCGCCGACTGGGTCGCGGTGCAGGTGGACGGTGAGCTCGGGGTTGATGAACAGCCAGCGGCTGATGTCCAGCTCCCACGAGGCGCCGTTGCCGCTGTCGGCAGCGACGAGCACGCGCTCGAGCGGCGCGGGCTCTTCGTCAGGCACGAGCGGGTACCGCATCCGCATCCACACGGTGGCCGGCCCGGGAACAGCGACGCCGCCGACCACTGGCCGCCACTCCATGGCGGACATGTAGCCGTCCGACCAGCCCTTCGATACCCCTGCCCGCCCGTCCGCCATCGCCGCCGGCGGCGCCCCGGGCAGCGGCGGCGGCACCGGGTAGCGAGACTCCACCGCGGGACAGGCCGTCCGCAGCACCCGCCATGCCGTGGCCCGCGCGACCTCACGGCCGCCGGCGCTCGCGGTCGCCTCGAGCAGTTCGACGCTGCGCCCAGGCCGAGCGACCCGGGCGGCCACGGTGATCTCGCCGACCGGGATGGCCCGCAGGATCTCGCAGGTGAACCGCGTGATCATCATGTCCGGCCGAGGCTGGCAGCGCAGCATCGCCCGGCCGAGCAGTGCGCTCGGCGGCCCGCCGTGCTGCGCGCTGGAGTCCCACGGCCCCGCCGTGTGCACGGTCGCCTGCCACACGCCATCGCCAACAGGAACGTAGAAGCTGTCCGACATGAGCCAAATCTAAGCAGGCAGCTCTACAGGACGGGGTAGCGGCCGCGGAAGCGGATCAGCGGGTCCCCGGTTTCCGCCGTGTAAGGGACGCCGATGACCGAGGCGATCACCAGCAGGTGGTCGCCCGCCGGCACCCGGCGGGCGACCGAGCACTCCAGGGCCGCCAGCCCTTCAGACGGGATCAGCGCCCCGGACAGGGAACCCCGGACGTGCGGCACGTCGTCGAGGGCTAGCCGCGCGCTCGGCCGGCCCTCGGCCGCGAACCGCCCGGCCAGCATCTTCTGCGCCGCGGACAGCAGCGTCACAGCGAACCGAACGGCGGGCAGCGACGGCCGGCTCAGCACCTCCGCTGGATAAGAATCCAGGGCCAGCGACACCAGCACCAGCGGCGGGTCGAGTGACACCGGCATGAACGCGCTGACCGTCGTCCCCACGTCGTCGCGTCCGTCGGCGATCGTGACCAGCGTGACACCCGCCGCCCAGGCCGACAGCGCGCCGGTAAATTGATCTTCCATACACCGGGCAGGGTCAGCGGCCCGTAGGGCGGCAGGCCGGCCGCCGCCGCGAACTGCCACGCCGGGCCCCAGCCGTCGGTGAACAGCTCGCGGATGCCGAACGTAGCGCCAGCGGCAGCGGCGGGGCGGACCTCGCTCGACTCGGCGGGACGCAGCTGGTCGAGCGGCCCGAGCCGCGGGTAGACCCGGACGGGGGCGTCGTCAGGCAGCCCGGCGCGCCGCCGTGCGATGGCGATCGCGTCGCGCATGCCGCCCGTCTCGTCGGCCAGGCCGTTGGCCACCGCGTCGGCGCCGGACCAGACCCGGCCGCGGGCCAGTTCGTGGACCCGGTCGCGGGATAGCCGCCGGCCCGACGCGACCTTCTCCGTGAAGTCCTCGTACACCGCGTCGAGCCAGCCGTTGATCCGGTCCCACTCGGCGTCGGTGAACGGCCGCGACAGCGAGAACATCGTCGCGTTGTCGCCGACCGTCACGGTGTCGGTGCCCACCCCCGCCCGGCCGAATATCTCCCGCAGCACCGGCTTGCCGAGAATGACCCCGATCGAGCCGGTGATCGTCCCCGGCTGCGCCACGATCACGTCGGCCGGGGCCGAGATGAAGTAGCCGCCGGACGCGGCGACGTCGCCCATCGACACCACGACCGGCTTGCCCGCGGCGCGCAGCCGCACCACCTCGCGCCAGATCACGTCTGACGCCGTGGCCGAGCCGCCGGGGCTGTTGACCCGCAGGACGACCGCGCGGGCCCGCTCGTCGGCCGCCGCGGCGCGCAGCGCGGCGGACACCGTGTCGGAGCCCATACCGCCGCCGCCAGGCCCTGGCCCGCGGCCGCTGCGCCCGTGCCTGATGGCGCCCTGCGCGTAGATCATCGCCACGAACCGCTCGTTCTTGGCCTTCTGCATGGACTGCACGCGGCGCGGCAGCTCGGCCAGCGCGTGGGTGCGCTGGTACCGCTGCAGGTACAGCAGCATCGCGTCGGGGCCGGCCTCCTTGTGCAGCTGGTCGTACACTTCGTCCCGGTACTGCAGCCCGTCGACCAGGCCTTCGTCGAGCGCCTGCTGGGCCAGGAACGGGCCGCGCTGCAGCAGCTCGCGGGCCTGCTCGGGGGACTTGTGCCTGCCTTCCGCGATGGCGGCGGTGAGCTGCTCGGCGACGGATTCGGCGAGCCGCTGCACCGCCTCGCGGGCCGGGCCGGTGAAGCCGGTCTCGGTCAGCGGGTCGGCGGCCGACTTGTACTCGTAGCGCTTGGCCGACTCAAAGCCGATGCCGAGCTTGTCCAGCGCGCCCCGCAGGAAGACCTGCTCGACGGCCACGCCGGTCAGCCCGAGCGTGCCAGACGGCTGCAGGTAGATGCGATCGAACCCGGTGGCCAGGTAGTACGGCAGGTTCCCCCGCACGAAGTCGCCGAACGTCTCGGCCCACGCCACCGTGAGCTTCCCCGACCGCCGGAAGTCCGTCACCGCCTCGCGGAGCTCCTGCGTCTTCGCCAGCCCGAGCCGGGCGCCGCCTACCTTGACCACGAGCGCGCGCACCCGGTCGTCGGCGCTGGCCCGCTTCAGGCCTTCGAGCACGTCGGGCAGCCGGGTCCTGCGGATGGTGAGCAGCGCCTGCACGGGGTCTTGCGGCGGGCCTTCGGCGATGCCGTCGGTCAGGTCCAGCTCGAGGATCAGCGGACCGCTCCGCCGCTGCCACATCCTCTGAAACTGTCCGGCGAGCTTCGCGTCTGCCATGCCGTCAGCTTACGCGGGGTGCATGATCGGCATTAATAGTCCGAACGTACGGGGGTGACTCCATCACCACGCCTGCTGTCACGGTCGTGGTCGACGTGGCGAACGTGATGGGCGCCAGGGCCGACGGCTGGTGGCGCGACCGGGCCGGCGCCGCGCTGCGGCTCTGCCGGTCGGTCGCGGAACTGGCCGCGCGCGGCGTCCCGGCGGCGCGCATGCCCGGCGGCCTGCCCGCGCCCGCCGCCTGGGTGCTGGTGCTCGAGGGACAGGCGCGGGCGGCGGCGGCGTCGCTGGCCGATGTCCCGCCGGCGGTTCGCGTGGTGACGGCGCCGGGGTCGGGAGACGACGCGATCGTCGCCGAGGTGGCTTCGCTCACCGCGGCCTCCGCGTCCTGCCTGGTGGTGACGGCGGACCGTGAGCTCCGCCGCCGCTGCGCGGCGCTCGGCGCCGCCGTGGCGGGACCCGGGTGGCTCATTGAGCTGCTGTGAACAGCTAATATTGAGGTAATCCTCACCCCTGCATCGCACGATGTGGTTGTCCTGTCCACTACTGGGAACCTGATGCGCATGTACGTGATTGCCGTCGTCGCCGTTGTCCTCATCGCCGGGCTGCTGTACCTGCTGGACCGTGCGCTCAAGGCGGTCCAGACGGGCCGCAGACGCCGTGACATCGTCTCCCGGATGGCCCCCGCCATCGCGCACGCGGAGGAACAGGCGAAGCAGAAGAAGCAAGTGAAGGAAACTAGTTCCGCGCTGACTTCGGTGCTGCCCTCGATCCTGCAGCCGGAAAAGGGCCCGCGACGGGTCGCGTAGTCGTCCTGTCCGACACGCATGCGCCGCGGCGGTGGAAATCCTGCCCGCCCGCGGTCGCCTCGTGGCTGCGCGGCGCCGGCCTGATCCTGCACGCGGGTGACGTGTGCACGGCGGCGGTGCTCGACGAGCTGGCTCAGTACGCGCCGGTGACCGCGGTCATGGGCAACAACGACGGCCCTGACGTGGCGGCCTGGGGCGCGCCGGAGACCGCTGTCGTGACGGTGGACGGCCTGCGGGTCGAGATGGTGCACGACAGCGGGCCTGCCGCCGGACGGCTGGCCCGGCTGCGGGGCCGGTTCCCCGACGCCGGCCTGGTTGTGTTCGGCCACTCGCACATCCCGCTGGACGTCGCCTCCGCTGACGGCGGATTCCGGATCTTCAACCCGGGCTCGCCGACCGACCGCCGCCGCCAGCCGCACGGCACGCTTGGCGTGCTTGACATCGCCGACGGCCGGGTGGCCGGCGCGAAGATCGTCCCGGTCACGTAACCAGTGACCCGTAACCAGCGGTCGCGGTGCACGACCTCGTCGAACGGGCGGCGGTCCGGGTGGCGGATCAGCGTCAGCGGGCGATCGGCCGGGTAGCCGAGCGAGATCAGGTAAGCGCAGAACCTGTCGCCGGGAAAGCCGAGCAGGCCGCGCGCGAGGTCCTGGTCGCTGACGCTCGCGTGACCGCTGCCGATGCCAAGGCCGGCCGCCGCGAGCATGATGCTCATCGTGGCCTGGCCGAGGTCGTACTGCACTCGGTTCCGCTGCCGCTCGTCCTTCGGCAGCGGCGCGATCAGCGCGATCGCCGCGGCCGCGTGCGCCACGTGGCCGGCGCCCCGCCACACGTGCGCGAGCTGCAGCAGCTGCTCGCGCTGCCGCACCAGGATGAAGTCCCAGGGCTGCCAGTTCTGCGAGGACGGCGACCTGCGGCCGGACTCAAGGATCTCGTCAAGATGGTCGTCGGCGATCGGCCGGTCCTCGAACGACCGCACGTTCCGCCGGGACCGGATCGCCTCCCACGTCTGCACATCCGTAGCCTAGCGATCCCTGCTACCGGTCGGGGGCTGCCGCTCGGGGGCTACCGCTCGGGGGTCAGCCAGAGCACCCCGAACGGCGGCAGCGCGATCGACGCGGAGGCCGGGCGGCCGTGCCAGGGCTTCGGGACCGCGTTGACGACGCCCAGGTTGCCGACGCCGCTGCCGCCATAGACGGTGGCGTCGGTGTTCAGCACCTCGCGCCAGCGGCCGGCCAGCGGCAGGCCGATCCGGTAGTCGTTGTGCGGCATCGCGGAGAAGTTGGCCACGCACGCCAGCACGGGGACGCCGTGCTCCTGCGACCCGAACCGCAGGAACGACAGGACGTTGCCGTGCGCGTCGTTGGCGTCGATCCAGGAGAAGCCGTCGGGGATGGTGTCCTGCGACCACAAGGCGGGCGACGACCGGTACGCGGCGTTCATGTCCCGCACCATGCGCTGCACGCCCGAGTGGAAGTCGTACTGCAGCACCCACCAGTCCAGGCCGTTCGTCTCCGACCACTCGCTGTTCTGGCCGAATTCCGAGCCCATGAACAGCAGCTGCTTCCCCGGGTGCGCCCACATGTAGGCGAGCAGCGCCCGCAGGCCCGCGAACTTGCGCCATTCGTCGCCGGGCATCTTGCCGAGCAGCGAGCCTTTCCCGTGCACCACCTCGTCGTGCGAGAGCGGCAGGACGAAGTTCTCCGAGAACGCGTAGATCAGCGAGAACGTCAGCTCGTTGTGGTGGTACTGGCGGAAGATCGGGTCCCGCCGCATGTAGTCGAGCGTGTCGTTCATCCAGCCCATGTTCCACTTGAAGCCGAAGCCAAGGCCGCCGAGGTGGACCGGCCTGGTGACGCCGGGCCACGCGGTGGACTCCTCGGCGATCATCATGATGCCTGGCACCCGCTTGTAGCAGGTGGCGTTGGTTTCCTGGAGGAACGAGATGGCGTCCAGGTTCTCCCGGCCGCCGTACGCGTTCGGCGTCCACTGGCCGGGCTGCCGCGAGTAGTCCAGGTAGAGCATCGACGCGACCGCGTCGACCCGGAGGCCATCGATGTGGAACTCCTCTAGCCAGTAGATGGCGTTGGCGACCAGGAAGTTCCTGACCTCGGAGCGGCCGTAGTTGAAGACCAGCGTGCCCCAGTCCGGGTGCGCCCCCAGCCGCGGGTCGGCGTGCTCGTACAGCGGCGTGCCGTCGAATTCCGCGAGCGCCCAGGAGTCGCGCGGGAAGTGCGCGGGGACCCAGTCGACGATCACCCCGATGCCGGCCTGGTGCAGCGTGTCCACCAGGTACCTGAAGTCGTCAGGCGAGCCGTACCGCGAGGTCGGCGCGTAGTACGAGGTGACCTGGTAGCCCCACGAGCCGCCGAACGGGTGCTCCGCGACGGGCAGGAACTCCACGTGGGTGAAGCCCATGTCGGTCACGTAGGCGGAGAGCTCGCCGGCCAGCTGCCGGTAGGACAGCCCGGGGCGCCATGAGCCGAGGTGTACCTCGTACACGCTCATCGCGCTGGTCACCGGCTGCCGCGCCGCCCGCGCGGTCATCCAGTCCGCGTCGGCCCACTCGTACGCCGACTCGTACACCACGGAGGCGGTGGCGGGCGGGGTCTCGGCGAGCACCGCCATCGGGTCGGCCTTGTCCCGCCACTCGCCGTCGGGCCCGCAGATCGAGTACTTGTACCGTGTGCCAGGGCCCACGCCAGGCACGTAAAGCTCCCACACCCCGGCGCCGCCAAGCGAGCGCATCGGGTGGGCGCGGCCGTCCCAGAAGTTGAAGTCGCCGGTCACCCGGACGCCGCGCGCGTTCGGCGCCCACACCGCGAACGCGGTGCCGGTGCCGCGCGGCCGCGCGCCGAGCACCTGCCACAGCTGCTCGTGCCTGCCCTCGGCGATCAGGTGCAGGTCGAACTCCCCGACCGAGGGGAGGTGCCGGTACGGGTCGTCCTGAAGCGCCGTGGAGCCAGCCGCGTACGTTCCGGATGATTCTCCCGGATACGTGACTTCGAGCAGGTACTCGGGAACGGATGCCTGCGGCTCCGGCAGCGTCACCTCGAACACGCCCTGGTGGCGGTGCGGCATCGGGAACCGGCTGCCGTCGGGCAGCACCGCGGTGACCGATTCGGCGAGCGGCCGCAGCGCGCGGATCGTCACGCCGTGCGGGCCGAGGTGCGCGCCGAGCACCGAGTGCGGATCGTGGTGCTGCCCGGCGACCACGCGCTCGATCTCCCGCAGGGATACACCGCCAGAGCCCGGAGCGTTCTTTCCCGCCGACGTTGAAGTGGACAAGTCGTGTGTCATCTAGAACTCCGCGAGTGAGTCAAGCGGAATCTGCAGCCAGGACGGCCGGTGCCTTGCCTCGTACAGTACTTCGTACACTGCCTTGTCCAGCTGCAGCGCCCGCAGCAGCACGTCGTTCTCGTCCGGGTCCTGACCGCCCGCTTCCGCGTACCCGGCGCAGAGGGCGCTCGCGTTCCGCCGCACCCAGTCGCCGGCGACCGCGTTGAGGCCGAACTGCTCCGGGTGGCCGATGAGCTGGTGCCTGGCCGCGTAGTCGAAGGAGCGGAGCATCCCGGCCACGTCGCGCAGCGGGGAAGAGCGGGCGCGGCGCTGCGCGAGCGGGGTGGCCGGCTCGCCCTCGAAGTCGAGCACCACCCAGCCGGTCTCCGTCGTGCGCATCACCTGGCCCAGGTGGTAGTCGCCGTGCACGCGCTGCACCGGGATCGGGTCCCGCAGCTTGGCCAGGCTGGAGTAGGCGTCGCCGAGCATCTCGCTGTACCTGCCGAGCTCGGGCACCGCGGCCTCCGCCAGGTCGAGCTTCCTGAACATCTGCTCGGTCAGCTCGCGCAGCGCGTCGTCGCCGAGCGTGTCGTCGCCGAACGCGGCGGCCAGGTCGGCGTGTACCTGGGCGGTGGCGATGCCGAGCCGGTACGCCTCGCCGGCGAAGTCGCCGCCGGCCTCGGCCGCCCGCACGCCGTCGCCCGTGCCGTCCTCCATCGCGTACAGGTCACGCACGCTCGTCGCCGCGAGTGACCAGCCGTCGGAGGCCAGCCGCAGGTACCTGGACAGGATCGCCAGGCTGGTAGGGACGCCGTCCAGCGTGGTCTCGATCCAGCCGAACGGCTCGGCGACGTGCTGCGATCCCAGCCGCGCGAGGGCGGTGGTCACCTCGAGGTCCGGGTTGGGGCCGGGGGACAGCCGCCGGAACACCTTGAGGATCGACTCCTCGCCGTACACCAGGCTGGTGTTGCTCTGCTCGCCGCCGAGCACCAGGCTGTCGAGCCCGGTCTCGAAGGAGGCGCCGGGTATCGTCCGCATCCGCAGCCTGCCGATCGACTCGTCGGCGGCGATGCCCGCGAGCAGCGTCCTGGTGAGCTCGGCGTCGTGCAGCCCGTCGTACACCTGCCGTCCGTCATCGGACGGGCAAATGTGCGCGTGCTGCAGTTCGTCAGGCAGCTCGTGGCGCAGCCCGGTCAGCACCTGGTAGTAGTCGACGGTCGTGTCGTAGGAGACGGTGACGATCAGGTGCCGCAGTTCAGGATCGCCGCCGACGACCTCGGTATCCGCGACGATCGCGAGATCTCGCAGCCCGCGCCCTTTGCCGGCGAACCACCGCTGCTTGACCAGCCACGTCGCTAGAGCTTCCTCGAAAGCCATCGGCCTCGCTCATCCCATGGGGTGCCGCTTACGGACCCGGCTGCCCCTGTTCTATCGCAGGTGCCGGCCTGGGCCGTTGGCCGGCCTATCGGTCATGTTCCTCCCTCACAGCGGGAAGCTGAAACCAGTAGAAGCCATGTCCTGGCAGCGTCAGCAGGTACGGCAGCTCGCCGATCCGCGGGAACGTCACGCCGCCCATGCACTCCACCGGCGTGACGCCCATGAACCTGCGCAGGTCAAGCTCGACCGGCTGCGGGAACCTCGACAGGTTGTTGACGCACAGGATCTGGTCGCTCGCGTCGTGCTCCCAGGCGGCGCCGTGCTCCCCGAGCAGCCGCTGCGCCGCCATGGTGCCCGCCGCGTCGTACTCGCGGACGAAGGCGAGCACGCTCGGGTTGCTCGAGGCGAGCTCGTCGTAGGCGCCGAGCCCGAAGACGGGGTGCCGCTTCCTGATCTCGATCATCCGGCGGGTCCAGTGCAGCAGCGACTGCGGGATGCGCTGCTGGGCCTCGACGTTCAGCGACTGGTAGCCGTAGATCGGGTCCATGACCGGCGGCAGGTACAGCCGCTGCGGGTCGCAGCTCGAGAAGCCGCCGTTCCGGTCCGGCGTCCACTGCATGGGCGTGCGCACGCCGTCCCGGTCGCCGAGCCAGATGTTGTCGCCCATGCCGATCTCGTCGCCGTAGTACATGACGGGCGAGCCGGGCAGGCTGAGCAGCAGCGCGGTGAACAGCTCGAGCTGGTTGCGGTCGTTGTCGAGCAGCGGGGACAGCCGCCGCCTGATACCGATGTTCGCCTTCATCCGCGGGTCCTTGGCGTACTCCGCGTACATGTAGTCCCG
>Ga0209693_10000421_pt1 | contig 17058 bp, 20 predicted proteins | sample HubBroMetageWRM3_FD_188345 | JGI IMG/M metagenome (GOLD analysis project Ga0209693, IMG submission 188345) | Warmed soil microbial communities from the Hubbard Brook experimental Forest, New Hampshire - Hubbard Brook CCASE Soil Metagenome WRM 3... | ecosystem: Environmental > Terrestrial > Soil... | reverse complement strand
AGCCTCATCCTTTTTGGGTTTGTTACCGACCATCGGATCGAGAATGAAAATGCCTTTTTCGCCACGCCGGACGAAGCGGCCAAGCGAAGTCCAAGTGCAGTATCCTTGTGCGCCTAAATGCCTGCCTAACGAAGGCGCAAAATGCCGTCAGACTATAAGCATAACTTATAATATAATTACCATTATTACGTTGACTTATGAGGCCTGCGTTCCTATATTAACGCCCGTGGGATGGCGCTCCAATCTGAGCTTTGGGAAGAGAGCCTGAAATGTTAAGCAATCCGTCAGTAAAATATCGGCCGGCAACCCGTTTTGAACTAGCTAACCGGCAATGGCCGTCCAAAACTTTGCAAACTGCACCTGCATGGTGCAGCGTCGACCTCCGTGATGGCAATCAGGCCCTCATTGAGCCCATGAGCATCCGGAGTAAGAAGGCCATGTTTGACCTCCTCGTCTCCATTGGCTTCAAAGAGATTGAGATTGGATTTCCCTCTGGTTCCCAGATCGACTTTGATTTTTGCCGTCAACTTATCGAAAATAAATTGATCCCTGAAGACGTTACCGTACAGGTTCTAGTACAAGCAAGAGAACACCTGATCCAGCGCACCTTTGAAGCACTTCGAGGAGTCCATCGCGCGATCGTCCATGTCTACAACTCCACGTCGACTATTCAGCGCAAGATTGTGTTTAGGTTAGGGAAAGATGGGGTCAAAGCGATTGCGGTAAATGGCGCAACGATAGTCAAACGAATTGCGAATCAATATCCGGAAACAGATTGGATATTCCAATATTCGCCCGAGAGCTTTACTGGGACCGAAATGGACTATGCCCTTGAGGTTTGTGAGGCTGTCATAGACGTTTGGCAACCAACCTCCGATAAGAAGGTAATCATCAACTTGCCCGCTACTGTGGAATTGAGCACACCGAATGTATATGCCGATCAAATTGAGTGGATACATCGAACTATCAAATACCGCGAGGCTTTGATATTGAGCGTACACCCCCACAATGATCGTGGGACCGCAGTTGCAGCAGCAGAACTCGGACTTATGGCGGGTGCACAGCGAATCGAAGGTACATTATTTGGCAATGGCGAGAGAACAGGTAATGTTGATCTGGTTTGTGTGGCGCTGAACCTTTATAGCCAGGGTATTCATCCCGGTCTGGAGTTGTCTAATCTTGCTGCAATTGTAGATCGCGTCGAAGAGTCTACCCAACTTGAGATGCACCCGCGGCATCCTTATGCCGGTGATTTTGTGTTCACTGCGTTCTCTGGTTCGCATCAGGATGCGATTCGGAAGGGGCTATTAGCTCAAAGCGTCGGCGGGCCGTGGGAAGTTCCATATCTGCCAATTGACCCGAAAGACATCGGACGTAGCTATGAACCGATTATTCGCGTCAACAGTCAGTCCGGGAAGGGAGGGATCGCCTTTCTTATGGAGAGTGACTATGGGGTTCAGCTTCCCCGGAATCTCTTGATCGAATTCAGTCAAATTGTTCAGCAGCTGAGCGATTCCAGCGGAAAAGAAGTTACCTCCCCCATGCTTTGGGAAACTTTTCGTGCCGAATACTTAGAGTCTCGGACGGAGGTCGCCTGCGGGCTACTCAATTGGATAATGGGAAACTTGCAGGATGTCTCCCATACGACGGGTGCGGACCAGATCGAGATGTTGGTGCAAATGCTTGGCAAATGTATTGGAACTGGCCTTCGGATCGTTACGCAAGAACCGTGTCAAACGGTGTCGAAGAACAAGAAAGAGAATATTGTGTTTTTGGAGATGTGCGTGGAAGAGGCTGACCACGTTTTCGGAGTTGGCATGCACGAGGATCCAATCAGGGCGGGTTTTAATTCCGTAGTCAGCGCAATCGATCGTGCGGCGCGAACCCAACTTCTCCCATCGTTGAGAGTGTCCCTGGATCACGGCGTTACACTGTTGTGGGACAAGGTAGTAGAGATTCCAGGTTAAGATCCACACGTTCAAGCTGAATCAGACGCTCTGCCAACATTATCGTTGTTCGAGGCGATAGCTCAAGTGTCTTAACACGCACTCTCGGCTTGCTTCCAAACTACATCCATGCACATGAAATCGGGCACGTGTTTGGACTGCCTCACATTGTGGATCCGGAAAATTTGATGTGCGGCGCTCCCAGTGGATCCGGTTATTTGACTAACTTCATTACGGAATTCATGTGCACATCTTGGAATGCATTTGATTTGAACGATGATCAGCTCAACACTGCAAAAGCCGGAGCTGCACAACTGGTGGAGAAATAAGAATGTTTACAAAAAGTCTGCTTTATGCTGGGAGCGTCTTATTAGCTCTGCTTTGGGCCCTGATTCTGGACGGACTTCTGGTGTTTGGTGGTCGCAGCTATGCAGTGCCATATCCTGCGAGGCATTTGTGCTCTAGCCTGTCTCCGGGCATGAAAGTCGATGATGCGAAGGCAAAGATCACCTCGTTTGGCAGGCCGGACTGGCTTGAACGTCGCAATGAACAGTTGATAATCGCAAGTCATGATTCGGGATGCCTTGTGGACATTGATCCGAGTACGAATCTGATTTCCAAGGTCGTTGCAACCAATGCAGCGATCCAGTTTTAGAGGACGTTTTGATGAACAATACTCCACGTACCATTCTTAATGGCGTCGTTGTTGCTTTGCTTGCAGGAACAATTCTTGGTCTTGTTCCGTCCCTATACGATGCTACTTCCTTCCTCTCGCGGTCGCGGGTTTTTGAACAAATCACCATTGGTATGCCTGAGGAGACTGCGGCTCAGATATTGTCAAGAGAAAACATAGCCTGCGGGTTGTCCGTTCGTCAGGAGCACACTTGTTGGTTCTCTGATTTTTGGAGGGACTATGAAATAGTTGCCGATTCCAAAACGGGCACAGTCAGTAGACTTTCGTATGTCCGGCAAAGACGGCGACCAATATTGCGGAGAATCTTTTGATAGTGGAATCGGAAGCCGCGGCCTTCGGAATCGTTGGGGGCCACTACCTGACGTGCCGAAATTTCGAGGTGGTGTAGCCTCGGGTCTCGCCGGTTTTAGACGTCATGGGGGGGACGGTGTTCAACTTGTAGAGCTAGGCCGTTCACACGCAGGAGGCAGAGTGAGACTTGCGCCCCTGACATCAGCTTCTGCCGCGAAAACCGTTAATGGCCCCGTTCAAGGAGATTCTGTGCGTGGCAGCTTTCATATTCTGTTATTGTTCCTTCTCGTCACGGGACTGGCGTTCGCGGAGGCGAGCGACAGTCCGAAACTGAGCCCTGAAGAACGCACGTTCACGGCGTCGAAAGTCTATTCGCTTGTGCGGGGATATTTCTTCTCAGCAAATGGTCTGCAGACACCAGGGTTGGATGCCTCTTACAAGACCTATCTGAGAACGGCCCTTACGTCCGACGACCGCCGCCAATTCGACCTAGCGACGATAGAATTCGTTTCTCAGCTGCACGACGGGCACACCTTCTTTTGGGATACCTGCTCCTGCGCTCAAGAGCAAACCCAGAATGAATCCTAGCGCCGCGGCCGCACTCCTGGACCTCCGATATTAACCATGGCTTGACGAATGGTGGAGCCGAGCGCCACGCGGATGCCGCGACTGCGTCACTAAATGCGCGGCCCATGAGGCCGGCACGAAATCCAGGGCAGCAGCAGCCTCGGTGAGTACCGCTCTCCACGCCGCCAATCGCGACACCGAAGACTATTACCTCAAAGGCCGCTTCTACTCGAACAAGCCCACGCCCGAAGGTCTGCCTAGCTGTGGATTCCCTCAGCCAGGCCATGGTTCACGATCCCCATACCGCGGACACTTGCGTCGTGGTTGGAGTTCGTGGACATCTTAGAGTCTGGAAGTTGCCTGTTTATAACCAAGTCATGACTACAGTTAGTAAACACCAAGCAGACGCGCGATTGATCATGGTCTTCGCCCGTTTTATCGGGTTCTTGCGGTGTCGTCTCTAGCTTTTGCCCGTCGAACTCGCGGGTACCAACATTTTAACCTTGACTTCCACAGGCCATATGCCGCAGATTGAGCCTGCAGTCGGAACCCGTCCCCCAATTGGTTCCTGCAAGGCTGTAAGGAGTAGCCCGCTCTGGCACTCCCACAACCCGATGGCCACGACTCTTGCCCCGGTAGATTCACGGGAAGTCGTACGATGCGATCATTGCCTGCTGGTCCAGTTTCGTAATTCCAACAATAATTGCCGACGCTGCCACGCGTCGCTGGACGAAGAACCTGAACCCGAACCCATCATGGTGGCGCCACCAATGATGATGCCGGTGCCCGGCACCGGTCGCGGACATTTGAATCTCGCGACCTCCATCCGATCGCTGCGCCTGCGCAACGGGCTCAGTCAACGCCAACTGGCCGGACGCATGTCCGTACCGCGCACCTACGTTTCTAAAATTGAAAACGAGAAAGCCACGCCTACGCTGTCTTCCCTGGAACGGTTGGCGCGAGCACTGGAGGTCACTGTGCCCGATCTGCTCAGCGGCGGCGAACGCAGCCGCCAGGAGGAAGTCAACGAATTGATGAAAGATCAATTTATCGCCGAACTCTTACCCTTTGTTTCGCAACTAAATGGGATGCAGATGTCGAGTATCCTGACTCAGGTGCGAGACTTGACGGTAAGGCCGCGGCGCAGCGCGTAGCTGAAGTTTCGAGTTTCGGGTGAGCAGCAAATGACTACAGCTTCGAAGTCCACTCGCAACCAAGAACCTGAAACTTGAAAACAGGAACTCAAGTTTATCCGGGCAACCAGCCAACACTAGCCGGGACCAAATCAACGGTCCCGGTTTTTTCGCTGTTTTGATATGTGGGGACAGCCGCCCCCGGCTGTTCGGCAGAGCGAAGCTCCACGGCCTGAATCCAACCTAGATCGACCGGCATCTATCCAACATGAGTTCCTTAGAAAGTGGAGCTGTATTTTCAACAGCCCTTGGGCATTCGGCGACTCTGAATCAGTCTGATTCCGATGGCCTCGAGACACCCGCCCTTGGGCATGAGGCCGCGACACCCAGGGACGCGGACGGCTCGCTGCTGGACGCCTACTCGACGGCGGTGACGGGCGCGGTCGAGCGCATGAGCCCGTCAGTGGTGAACATTGAAGTCCACCAGAGTTCCGGCCGCACGCGTTCAGGCGAGCCGCGCGAGCGTCAGGGGGGAGGCTCGGGATTCGTGTTCACTCCGGACGGCCTGATCCTCACCAACAGCCACGTGGTGCACGACGCCGTGCGCATAGGCGTAACTCTGGCCGATGGAGAACGCATGCCAGCCACGGTGATCGGCGACGATCCGGCGAGCGATCTGGCGGTGATCCGCGTGAATGAGCTTCGCGGACCGGGCCTGACCGCCGCGGCCCTGGGCGACTCGCAGCGCCTGCGTGTGGGCCAGATCGTGATCGCGATTGGAGCACCTTACGGATTTCAATCGACGGTGACGGCGGGAGTCGTGAGCGCGTTGGGGCGGTCGCTGCGGTCCTACTCCGGGCGGCTGATCGACGACGTGATTCAAACCGATGCCTCGCTGAACCCGGGCAACTCGGGCGGGCCTCTAGTCGACTCCGCAGGACGAGTCGTGGGCGTGAATACCGCAACCATTCTGCCGGCGCAAGGAATCTGTTTTGCCATTGGCATCAACACGGCAAAGTTCGTGGCCAGCCGGCTTTTGCGCGATGGCCGCATTCGCCGTAGCTACATTGGCGTCTCGGCGCAGACCGTGCCCGTTCACCGGCGGGTCGTGCGCTTCTACGATCTCCCTAAGGAGATGGGAGTCGTGGTGCTAGGCGTGGAAGAAAACAGTCCGGCGAAGCGCGCAGGGCTGCGCGAAGGAGACGTAATCGTTGCCCTAGAGGGCCAACCGGTCGCCGGGGTCGACGATCTGCACCGCGTCCTCACCGACGTACGCGTCGGCGTGAGCTGTTCGCTAACCGTGTTGCGCTGGACCGAAAAGCTGGAGTTGAAAATAGTTCCCGAAGAAGCGCGCTAGTTCCATGTGGCGGGGTGCGCCTCGCCCGCAAACACCCGAAAATCAAAGGGAGGCGTCCCTCAGAGAAGTGCTCCCGCCGGGTCCTCGATGGAGGCTCTTGACAGAGCCCTTTTTTGCTCTTATATTTCGATAGTCATCTAATTACATGACGATCTAACTATGACCTCGTCCTCCAACCAGGCGTTCAAAGCCATCGCCGACCCAACTCGCCGTGAGATTCTCCGCCTACTGCGGCGGGGCGAGATGACGGCCGGAGACCTGGCCCAGCGCTTCGACATGACCAAGCCCACCATGTCGCACCATTTCTCAGTATTAAAAGATGCGGACCTGCTGACCAGCCGCCGCGAAGGCCAGCAGATTTGGTATGGGCTGAATACCACCGTCGTGCAGGACTTGATGGCGTGGGCGATGGACCTGATTCGCGGCGACGAAAACGGGCGTGAGAAAAACGGCGCCGAAAAAGCGCCTTCAGCGAAGGACCACAGGAAATGACGACCAATTCGATGACACTTAATCAGAAGTACTATCTGGCCGCGGCGGCCGTCGTTCTGTCCAGTCTGGCGGGAACGATCCTGGCTTACCCGCAGCTTCCGCCAGTCGTCCCGATCCACTGGGACGCGCATGGTCAGTAAACGGATGGGGCCCCAAGTGGTCGCTATTTTTTTACGGCCCGGGCATGATGCTGGGCATCATCCTGCTGTTTTCGGCGCTTCCCTGGCTGTCGCCCAAAAAATTCGAAGTTGATTCATTCCGCTCCACCTACCTCTACATCATGGTCACGATCGTCGCGATGCTGGCCTACTGTCAGCTGCTGATTGTGATCTCGGCATTGGGCGTTGCGCTCGACGTCAGCCGCGCCATCGAGGGCGGCGTCTGCCTGATGATCGCTCTGCTGGGAAATGTGCTGGGCAAGGTTCGACGGAACTTCTTCGTCGGTATCCGCACCCCCTGGACGATCGCCAACGAGCAAGTATGGAACGCCACGCACCGCCTGGGTGCCAAGACTTTTTTCGCCGGAGGACTGTTGGGCCTGGTCGCGGTGATTCTGCGAGCGCCGTTCTGGCTTCCCGTGACTGCGGTCATTGTCGCAGTCCTCATTCCCGTGATCTATTCACTGATGTTCTACAAACAACTGGAGCGTCGCAGCGAACTCTAGCCGCGTGATTTCGAATTCTCGTAGAGACGTAGCTCGCTACGTCCAGGGCCCCGTAGGAAACCGCCCCAAGGAGGGGGACGTCATGAAAAGCATTCTGATCTTCCTGGTGCTCCTGATCTCATCCGCCCTGTCGCAGGCGCAAGACATTGCCGGCGATTGGCAAGGAACTCTCAGCGCGGGGGGCGCCGAACTGCGTCTGGTCCTGCACATTGTCAAGGCGCCCGACAACAACCTGAAAGCAAGGTGGTAACGGGCACTTCGAAATCGAGGAACTGCCTGGACTCAACCATCTCTTCCAAACCGCGAAAACCGGCTCCCTCGCCGAATACGCGCAGATCGAAGAGACAATGTCCCCGATAGCGCTGGATAAAATGTCGAGTTGGATGCTGAAGCAGTAACCGCTGCCGCCGCGTAGCGCCGGCATCTTACCGGCAGTCGCGAGAGCGTCCCGCTCGCGCACCCCTTAGCGACTCCAAGCTTAGTTCAAGAAATACTGCCGATAGAGAGTATCCCTCTGCGCCGGACGGAATCCCGCGTCGCGAATGATCCGCCGCAACTCTTCTTCCGTTGTGCAGTTGTTCACTCCCGCTGCCCGCACCACGTTCTCCTCGAGCATCACCGAGCCCACGTCATTCCCGCCGAAGCGCAATCCCATCTGGCAGACCTTGAGCCCCTGCGTCACCCAACTCGACTGCACATTCAGGAAGTTCGAAAGATAAAGCCGCGAGATGGCGAGAACTTTCAAGTAATCGACCGCGGTCGCCTCGTCCCAGTGGCGCCCGCCGAGAGCGGTATTCTGTGGCTGAAAGCTCCAGGGAATGAACGCCGTGAAACCGCCCGTCTCTTCCTGCAGTTCGTAGAGCCGCTGAAAATGGTTCACCAGATTTTCATGGTTCTCGCCTACGCCGAACATCATGGTCGCCGTCGTCCGCATCCCAATCTGGTGCGCCGTTCGATGCACGTTGAGCCAGTCGTCAGTCAGGCATTTCAGCCGCGCAATCTTATAGCGAACTTCATCGTCGAGCACTTCCGCGCCGCCGCCGGGAATCGAATCGAGCCCCGCATCGCGCAGCCGCAGAATCGTATCGCGAATCGAAAGCCCGCTATACTCCGCGATCGCTATGATCTCCGATGCCGAGTAGCAGTGCAGATGGACCTGCGGAAAGCGCTCCTTGATCCCACGCAGCATCTTCTCGTGCCAATCAATCTTTAAATCCGGATGCAGACCGCCTTGCATCAGCACGCCCGTGCCGCCCAACTCAACGGTCTCGCGGATCTTCTCGTAAATCGTCTCGAAGTCGAGAATGTAGCCTTCCTTCGCCGCCGGCCCCTTCAGCGGGCGATAAAACGCGCAGAAGGTGCAGTACTCGGTGCAGAAGTTGGTGTAGTTGATATTGCGGTCAATGATGTAGGTGACCACGCCTTCGGGATGCAACTGGCGGCGCACCGCATCCGCTTCCATCCCGATGCCGATCAGATCATCAGAGGCAAACATCTCCAGGGCTTGGGCTTTACTCAGGGACATAGGGGATCCACAGAACCTTTTATTTTATCGGAGCCGGGGCCATGTCTCCAAACCCCAGGGCGCGGCGGGCCCTCTCATTGAGCCTGCACAACCAGCGTTTTCCGCGCGTCCACCAGGAAGACAATCTTCTCGACTCCCGCCGAGCGCACGCTATCGAGCACTCGCGTGACGACTCCATACCTGGCCCGGGCGTCGGCTCGAATCTAGACTTTTCGTTCCGCTCCATGGCTTACACCTTCGCGGATCGCGACCGGAAGGCGGTCGAGATCAACCTGAAGACGACCCAGGTAAACCCTGCCAACGCGCGCGACTGCGACCTCAAGAGCGTCCCCGCGGATCGCTCCCTGGATCGGAACCGCCGCCATGCGTAGGATCGCCACTGGACAGGAGGTTCTCGGTGAAACACGAGAGGCGCATTAACGCTGGCTCTCTCGACCGTCTGCTCGGTCACAGCCGGACGGACACACCAACAAGAGGATCGTGATCTCACAGAAACGACCGTCCTACCGTAACCACCGTTTGCATCCCGAATTTGGTCTGAGAGGCATGTTTCGGTTTCTGCCTTTCAGGCAGCGGTGCAAAATGAGCGAGTCGGCCAGATAACGCCAGCTTAGATTATTGTCGTTGATTCATGATTCGAGGTAACACGGGTCCGCGATGGCATCGAGAACATCGGTTGCATGCTCGCTCGCTCGCTCGTCCCAGCTCCTTCCATGCACAACTCGACGCAAGCCAGCCCGCCCTCTCATCAAAATCCTGAGATAGGACAGCCGAAGAAGCCGCAGAGCATTCTTCGTTCCGTGCTGTTCGACGCGCACGGTCGTCCAGCAGTAATACTTTTATTTGGAGAGCGAATCTCGTTCGTGCCGCGTCCATGCCGTTGGTGCTCTGAGAGAAGCTTGTCGATGCAGGCAAAGTTGGTATTGTCGCTGACCCTGGTAGAGATTCGGCTGTTGGGACAAAAGCCGTCGCCCTAGGACCGAGCGGGCGACGCACACTCCGCGAAATTCCGCAGCCAGCAACGTTCCGAGTCTTGATCGGCCGGGAAGAATGTTTCGATGCGAAGTTCCTGCAAGGTGACGTCCTGCGGCGTGCCTAAAGTCATGATGGTGCTGAAGAGGCGTAGATCGAGATCTCCCAAGCGTATGTGGATCGGAAGCAAAAGGTCGCCGGGACGGGGCACTGGGTGCAAATCGGCCACTGTAGGTGCGCTGGCGTAGCTTCTGATCTCAGCCAGCAATCGAGCGCCGACTGGGTCTTCCGCCGAACTCAGTTCGCGCTCTGCGCGGCTCAATAGGTGGTATTCAACCTCGGGCCAGTTCACGATCCAGCGGCGCGAGCCTTCCGGGTGGAACGTGGAGCGTAGAACGTTGTTTTGCGAAGCTCTTAACGCCGGCGAGATCAATGTCGGGAAAAACTGGCTGGCCGCCCGATTGCTGATCAAGCAGTTCGAATGCCGGTCCACTGCGAGCGCGGCGTAGGGGAGATGTCGATCGAGGATGAACTGCAGCATGCCGCGCATGTGAGCCATCTCGTCCGCCGATAGAGGTGTTTCGCGAAAGACGCGGGCGAAGCCGGCGGCTTCGAGGAGGCGATTTCGCTCGCGAAAGTTCAGCTCGAGCACTTCGCCCAAAGCGAGCATTGCCTCGCGGCTGGGATGGGCCCGACCGGTCTCAATAAAACTGACATGCCGGACGGAGAACCCAGCCCGGCTGGCCAACTCGAATTGACTTAGCCCGCGCGTTTGCCGCCAGGTGCGAATCTGCGGCCCAACCGAGGTCGCTGCGTCTGCCATGCGGGTATTTTATTCACTGCGCGGAAAATCGAACATTACCTCGCAGGTAATTGTGAGCACCGCGCCACCGGTCTACCCTCTCGGCATGGAAAGACGATCTGCGCTGAAATCGATGATTGTGGCCCTTGCGAGCGGGAGCCTCTCTTCCGCCGCCAAGCAACCTACTGGCCTCGCTCCCCGGTCCTCTTTGATCGACACCCGCGATAAGGCCAGGATTCGTTTTCGAGACTGGGGATCTGGCCGGGCGATCGTCTTCGTGGCGCCATGGGCGCTTTCCTCCGATTGGTGGGACATCCCGATGTCTATTCTTTCGGAGCGGGGATGGCGCTGCGTCGCATTCGACCGGCGCGGTCACGGGCGCTCCGACGAGCCCAATAGCGGGTATGATTTCAACACCCTCGCCGACGACATCGCCGCCGTCATGGATGCGCTCAATCTCGAGGATGTCGTCCTGGTCGGCCACTCCATGGGAGGAGCGGAAGTGGTTCGATATCTGACGCGCTACCGCAGCCGGCGCGTCGCTCATGCTGTCCTGATTGCGCCCACGACGCCGTTTAATATGAAGACCGACGACCATCCGGACGGCGCATCCAGAGAGAGTCTCGAGAAGACTCTCGCGTCGTTTAAGGTGGACTTCGCGAGCCAGGTGGTGAAAGCCGCGCCGGATTTCTTCGGTGTTTCCAAGAACTCGGTTCCGGCTGAGATCCTGGACTGGTGGACCCGCCAGATTTTGGACCGGTGCTCGATCAAGGTGCTCTCCGAGCTGTACAAGACCATGATGGAAACCGATTTCCGCCCTGAGATCCAAACCATCAAAACACCCACTCTGATCCTGCACGGCGACATCGACAAATCGGCCCCGCTGGAATCGACCGGACACCCGACTCACGAACTCATGGCAGGCAGCCGGTTGTTGGTATACGAGAATGCCGCACATGCCCTGCCGTACACGCATAGGGATCGCATGCTGGCGGATATCGTCGCGTTTGCGGGATCGTCCCCGGTCTAGCAAGTCCTTGAAATCGTTACACTTTGAACACGTTCAATTATCTCCTTGACGCGCCTCCCGCCTGGGTCTACAGTGGTTTTGAACACGTTCAACATTGCCTCGGGGAGGACCCAATGAACACCGCCAACAACATCATCGTCGTCACCTACTTGACCTACATCTTCATCAGCGTCAGCCTGACTATCTGGGTGGCCCGCACGCTGTACAAGCGCGGCGGCATCTTTCTGGTTGACGCATTCCACGGCAACGTCGAACTGGCCGACTCGGTCAACCATCTGCTGGTCGTCGGCTTCTACCTGATCAACATCGGTTTCGTCTCCCTCGCCCTGAAGACCTCCGAGATCATCAACACATCGCGCGCCGCCATCGAACTGCTCAGCGACAAAATGGGGATGGTCCTGCTCATCCTCGGCGGCATGCACTTCTTCAATCTCTACGTCTTCTCCCGCATACGCCGCAGCGCGCAAGGCCCGCGCCGCCCTGTGACGCCGCCCCCGCCCGTCGCGCCCGATGCCGTTCTCAACCTTGCCATACCAAGGTGAGACGGTCCGGAGGCCGGGTAGCCGAAGCCGGAAGCCGAAAGGAGGAACGATATGGAAAAGCTCTACGTGCTCTACGATCCGAAATGCGAGATTTGCCGTCGCCTGAGAGACTGGATCCTGGTACAGCGCTCATGGATCGGCATTGCAGTCGTCGCCGCGGGCTCCGACAAATCCAAGCGGCTCTTCCCTGAGCTCGACCAGATCGCCGGCCAAGACGATCTCGTGGTCATCAGCGACGAAGGCGCGGTGTACTTGAACGATCACGCCTGGATCATGGTTCTCTACGCGATGGTCGAATACCGCGACTGGGCGGCCCGTCTGACGCATCCTCTGCTGATGCCGCTGGCCCGCCAGGCCTTTGCCGCGCTGTCGAAGAACCGTCACACGCTGTCGCGCTGGCTGAGTTCAGAAGATCCGGAAGCGATTGCCGGCGAGTTGCGCAAGGTAGAACTCGAACCCTGCGCAGTCACATCCCACGCACCGGAATCGATCGTTCGGGACTACTTACAATGAGGACCATGACTCTCAAGAGCAAAGGCACAGCGCGCGCGGAAGATACGCGCCGCAAAATCTACGAGGCCGCGATGGAACTGTTTCGCGAAAAGGGTTTCGAACAGACCACCATGCGCGACATCGCGGCCCAGGCCGGAGTGGCGCTCGGTGGCGCCTATTATTATTTCTCTTCCAAAGACGCCATTGTGCTCGCCTTCTACGCCGAGATGCAGCAGGCCATCAACCAGCCGGTGCTCGAAGCTCTCGCCGGCCGCAAGAAACTGGGCGAGCGGATTCGCTCCGTCCTCGACAAGCGCCTCGAATTGCTCGCACCCAACCGCAAGTTCTGCGCCGCGCTGTTCCGCCACGCGCCCGATAGCGCCGACCCGCTTTCGCCCTTCAGCGAAGAGTCGCGCCTCATCCGCGATGGCGCCATCGAGCACATGCGCATCGCCGCCGAAGGCAGCGACGCCAAAATCCCCTCCGACCTGAAGCCGCGCCTGCCCTACCTGCTCTGGCTCTATCAAATGGCTCTGATCATGTTCTGGCTCTATGACCGCTCTCCCCACCAGCAGAGCACCCGCAAGTTGCTCGAGAAAAGCTTGAGCCTGCTCGTAAACCTTCTGCGCATCTCCTCGTTGCCGTTAATGAAGCCTCTGCGCAAGGCTGTGCTGGACCTGGTAGAAGCCGCGTAACCCGACGGTGCCCCATTTCTCGCGCCAGAAGTGGGGATTTTCATTTTCTAGCTCTAGAACTCCAAGAAAAAGTTATTCGCCTCTGTGCTCCAATCCTGCTCTCGCCTTTACTATGGACATCAGATCGGTGCGTTCACACCTTATCCTTGGAGACAGTGTGCCGAGTCTTCGTTCGCTCCTGTTCCTCATCGTTTTGCCGCTAACCTCGTGCCTGAGCACAGCGGCACCCAGAGCGGAGGCCCAGAACTCTGCCCCTCAGCCGGCGGCTCCGCCCGTCACCTTCACCGACGAACAGGATCAGCAGAACATGATGAAGCAGCTCGGAATTCGCGCCTTGCGTCCCGGACCGAGCGGCGACGAAAAAGCTCCCAACCACGCCAACTACGACGAGCGCAAAGCGAATCCATTCTCGAATGTGCCCGACGCTCTTACTCTGAATGACGGACAAAAAGTTACGAGCCCGCAGCTTTGGGCGAAACGGCGGGCAGAAATTATCGAGGGATTCGACTGCTGTGTCTATGGCCGCGTGCCCGGCAACCTTCCCCAGGTGACCTGGTCGGTCGCCACGGTCGATCGCGAGCGCGTCGGATTTCGTTCCGTGATTGCAAAAGAGATCATCGGCCATGTGGATAATTCCGCGTACCCGCAGATCAATGTGAATATCCGCATGATCCTGGTAACTCCGGCGAACCCAGACAAACCGGTCCCGGTTCTGATCATGTTCGGGCCGGCGGCTTTTCCCGCGCCCAATGAACCATCTGAGGAGCAGCTGGCGCGCATCAACCGCGCCCTCAAGTCTCTGCTGGTCGAGCAGGATCCTTCTTTGAAAGAGATCTTTGAACTGCATCCGGCGTACCAACCGCAAATGCCGCGCCCGTTTCAGCCTGCGCAGACGAATGCCGATGGCGACCCGCCCAATCCGTGGGAGTTGATCGCCGACGGCTGGGGATTTGCTCTGTTGGATCCGGCGAGCATTCAGGCCGACAACGGCGCCGGACTGACTCGCGGCGTCATCGGGCTTGCCAATCACGGACAGCCGCGCCGGCCCGAGGACTGGGGATCGTTGCGCGCCTGGGCATGGGGTGCCGGACGCGTTCTCGATTATCTTGAAAATGATCCGTCGGTCGACGGGAAGCATGTTGCCATCGAGGGCGTCTCGCGCTATGGCAAAGCCGCCCTGGTCACCATGGCGTTTGATCCGCGGTTTGCGGCCGCGCTCGTCGGCTCCTCCGGAAAAGGCGGCGCCACTCTGCTGCAGCGAAATTTCGGAGAAGCCGTCGAGAGCCTCACGGGCGGAGAATATTACTGGATGGCCGGCAACTTCATGAAGTACGGCGCCTCCGATGCGACCTTCGGCAGCAAGAACGCCGCTGACATTCCCGTCGACTCCAACGAACTCATCGCCCTCTGCGCGCCGCGACTCACTTTCATCAGCTACGGCGTCCCCGAGAAGGGCGACGCCAAATGGCTCGACCATGAAGGCAGTTGGAGGGCGACGGTCGCGGCGAGCCCGGTCTGGCCTCTGCTCGGCGGCATCGGCCTCACCCCCATGCCCGATCCTCCCCAGATGCCCCCGATGAATACCGGCCTGCTTCAAGGCCAGCTTGCCTGGCGTCAGCACGACGGCGGGCACACCGACGCGCCCAACATGAAATATTTTCTGGGCTGGGCGGATAAGCGAATGGGCCGCACCTCGGTGTTCGACATCGCGCAGTAAGGTCGCTATGAAAAACGCGCTGTCGAAGCCGTTCGCTTGCCTGAGCACGAGGCTTGACGCGACCGACTGCCCGATTGACACTGCTCTCCGCCTTACCTAGACTGCCAGTGTAGCGCTTCGCGAGATCTGTCAGCGAGGACCATTCATGGCCTGGTTGCAAAACAAGTTTGAGAAGAATTTCCTGATCACCACGGTGGACTACGTCTTTAACTGGGCGCGCAAGTCGGCGGTCTGGCCCATGACGTTTGGCCTGGCCTGCTGCGCGATCGAGATGATCGCCTCGTCCACCTCGCGCTTCGACATCGCGCGCTTCGGCTCGGAAGTGTTTCGTCCCAGCCCGCGGCAGAGCGACCTGATGATCGTCGCCGGCACGGTCACGCTGAAGATGGCTCCGGTGGTCAAACGCATCTACGACCAGATGCCCGATCCAAAGTGGGTGATCTCGATGGGCGCCTGTTCGTCGGTAGGCGGCCCGTTCAATACGTACGCGGTGCTTCAAGGCGTGGACAAGATCGTGCCGACCGACGTCTACGTCACCGGATGCCCGCCGCGCCCGGAGAATCTTTTCTACGCGCTGCTCAAGCTGCAGGACAAGATTGACACCATGACAATTGCGAAAAAGCCGACCGCCGTCCGCCTCGATCCCAACATGGTCGAGAACTTCAAGCGCCAAGTCATGATCGCGCAAACGCTGCAGCCGAAATAGCTCTAAGCTCTCAGCTATTAGCTTTGGGCTTTATCCGAACCAGGTGGGGACAGCCGCCTCGGCGGCGGGCCGAGCAAAGCTCGGCAGCATCCCCCCAAGAAGACAACCCATGCCAGAGTTCACCAAACTCACCACCCAATCCGAACTCCCGGTCGTGAACCAAGCCAAAGAATTTCCCTGCGGCGCAAAGACCATCTGCATCGCCAACCTGAATGGCGACTACAGCGCCATGGACAACGTCTGCCTGCACCGCGGCGGCCCCATCGGTCAGGGAATGATCGAGAATGGGAAAGTCGTCTGTCCCTGGCACGGCTGGGAGTGGGACCCGAAGACCGGCGAGGCCGCGCACAACGCGAATGCCAAGGTCGCCGTATATCCATTGAAGATTGAAAACGGCGATGTGTTGATTGAAGTCTGAGGTTTGACGGGCTCCTCACGTGCCCGGACCGCCTCACGACGCCCATTCTATTCCGTTCACCGACGCAAAGTTGGGCTGCTCCCGGTTCGCTTTACATATTGATCATACAGTGTGTATAATAAATTTGGGCGGATTCGCGGAGAGAATTTATGCCGGTATCAAAACGTTCAGCTGGCTTCGTCTGGGCCGCCGTCATCTTTCTGATTGTCATCGGGGTTGCCGCCGTAACCCGGCGCTCGGTTGTCTTGTTCTGGCCAGGACACCTCGGCTCGGGAAGTTCGTCGCCAGCCGCCGCTCTCGATGCGGGCTTCGCACGTCACAGGGCGTTGACTCTGGCACACATTCTGGTCGGAGGATTATTCCTGGTGCTCGCGTCCTTGCAGTTCGTGCCCAGCATACGACGAAAGCATTTGCAGCTGCATCGCTGGATGGGAAGGATTCTGGTCGCATGCGGGCTGATCATCGGAGTCTCCGCGCTGGTGATGAGCTACAAGATGAATATTGGTGGACCCAACGAGAGCGCGGCCACTACGCTGTTCGCCATCGTGTTTCTGATTTGTCTGATCAAGGCTTACCTGCACATCCGACGAAAAGAACCAGCCCGGCATCGCGAGTGGATGATTCGCGCTTACGCGGTAGCTCTGGGAGTGGCTACGACGCGGCCGATTGTCGGAATGTTTTTTGCCTTCCGCCGGCTGACTCCGCACGAGTTCTTTGGAATCGCCTTCTGGCTTGGATTCACAATCACGTTTCTCGCCGCGGAAGCGTGGATCGATCACACGCGGCCACGAGCTGTTCATGGTGCGGAGTCATTCTCCGGCCAATCGCTCGTCGCCTGATCTCAATGACTCAGCCGAGATAGCGCAGAAATTTCCCCGGCTGATTATCGAACCCTGGGAACACGGCAGCCAGATTCTTGTTCCCCATGTGACGGGCAACCGCTTCTCCGATCACCTGGCGGAAGTCCGTCGTCAAGGCCAAGTCGCGGCCTTCGTAGAGTTGTGACGGATCAAGC
>Ga0209693_10000420_pt1 | contig 17060 bp, 13 predicted proteins | sample HubBroMetageWRM3_FD_188345 | JGI IMG/M metagenome (GOLD analysis project Ga0209693, IMG submission 188345) | Warmed soil microbial communities from the Hubbard Brook experimental Forest, New Hampshire - Hubbard Brook CCASE Soil Metagenome WRM 3... | ecosystem: Environmental > Terrestrial > Soil... | reverse complement strand
AGCGGCGGATTCATCTTGAAATTCGTGTTGTACTCGCCCACATCCTGGTCGAGCAGCGTGAAGTGGTGCGGCGTCACTTCACAGGTCACCCGGCAGGTGACGCGGGCATTATGAACGCCGCGCTTGCCGCGGCGGACGGCCTTGAGCGCGTCAGAAGTGGAAAGATGCGCTACGTGCAGGCGCGATTCGCGAATCTGCTGCGCGAGAGTTACGTCGCGATCCACGACACTAGCCTCGGCCGAGGCAGACATGCCACGCAGTCCAAGACGGAAACTGGTGGGGCCTTCGTGCATGGAGCAGTGCTCCGTGAGGCGCGTATCTTCGGCATGCTGCACCACCGGCAGACTCAGTTCGGCGCCGAGCCGGAGGGCCGCGCGCATGATCTCGTCGTCGAGAATCGGCTTGCCATCGTCAGTAACCGCGATCGCTCCTGCGCGTTGCAGGGCCGCGAAGTCAGTAAGAGTGGCTCCGCGCGAGTTGCGGGTTGCGGCCGCGATGGGGAAAACGTTGACCACAGCGCCGCGCTCCGGATGGCGCAACCAGGCAACCCACTCAGCAGTATCCACAACGGGTGCGGTGTTCGGCATAGTGCAGACCGAGGTGAAACCTCCGGCGGCGGCGGCGGCCGTGCCACTGGCGATGGTTTCTTTATATCCCTGTCCGGGCTCGCGCAGGTGAACGTGCAGATCGATGAATCCGGGGGCAACGATCAGACCGCGCGCATCGAACTTCTCATCGGCGCCGCCGCGCACTTTGTTGGGCAAGGCAACCTCGGCGACCCGGCCATCGCGCAGAAGAACGTCCATGGGTGCGTTGATCTTCGCTGCCGGGTCAATCAGATGACCGCCCTTGATCAGCATGGAGCCCGGCTTGGATTTTGCATTCATCGTTCTTTCAATCAGTGTTCTTTCAATCCGTGTGAATCCGTGAAAATCCGTGGCTCATTTTGCCTTCCCCAATGCCCGCGCCAAAATCGCCATCCGCGTAGGGACACCGTTGTGAACCTCGTCCAAGATCACCGATTGCTCACCGTCGGCGACTTCCGTCGTTAGCTCCAGGCCACGGATAATCGGTCCGGGATGCATGACGATGGCGTCGCGCCGGGCCAGCTTCAGCCGAGACGGCGTCAGCTGATAGTGGGCAACGTAGTCCTGCAGTCGAATCTTCTGCCCGGCAAGGCGCTCTTTTTGCAAGCGCAAAAGCATGATCACGTCTGCGCCCCGCAGCGCCTCTTCTGGATGACGCGAGACGCGCAGACCGGGCACTAGAGTCGCGGCGACCTCGGGCACGAACTCCGGCGGACCACACAGCGTTACCTTCACTCCAAACTTCGCCAGCAGATGGCAGGCCGAGCGCGCCACACGGCTGTGGTAGATATCGCCGATGATCGCAACCTGCAGGCCCTTGAACGATTTCTTGTGTTTAAGGATCGTGAAGGCATCGAGCAATGCCTGGGAAGGGTGCTCGTGCATGCCGTCGCCCGCATTGATAACGGGAATGTCGAGGTGCTTCGCCAACAGGTGCGGCGCTCCCGCGCAGGGGTGGCGAATGACGATGGCGTCCGCGCCCACTGCACGCAGCGTGGCTCCAGTGTCGAGCAAGGATTCTCCCTTCTCGATGCTCGACCCCGAAGACTGCACCAGGGTGGTGATGGCTCCCAGCGACTTGGCAGCAATCTCGAAAGAGGAGCGCGTGCGGGTAGAGGCTTCGTAAAACAACAACACGATGCGCTTGTTGCGCAACAAAGGCCGCACCTTGAGCGGATTCATCCGGCGGGCCAGCTTCAGCAGGCCCAGGATTTCTTTCTCCTCAAGGTGCTCGACGCCGAGCAGTGAACCGCGCGCGGGTTTGTTCATCGCGTAAGAACGCAAACGCTGCATCATACGCGGACAGCGCAGGGCAGGCAAGGCCGGGATAAAAACGCCCGGGACCGCGCCATGCCCACGTTATGGACGATCGCGCCGTCTCATCAGGGCTGCGCCGAGAGCTCCTCCGCAGCTGCCGAGAACAACAAATGCCAGAAGCCCGAAAATCACCGAAGCCACCATCATGATTGCGAAGCCATCGGAGGATTTTACAAAGTCCAGGAAGGGTTGGACCTCCGGGCCGGGATAGCGTGCGGTCGCCTGCTGGACTTTATCGAGCATTTGGGCTCGTATTTCCGCACCCTTGTGAAGTAAAGCCACGGCTAACAATTCCAGAACGGTCGACATTCCGAAAAACAGGAGGCCGCTGAACGCGCCAAGCCTTGCGCCAGACCCGCTCCGGACCGAGGTTCCGGGACCGCGGCGTCGATAAAAAGCAACCGCCAGAAATCCAGCGCCGAGCGACGCCACAAACGGATTGAGACCGAGGGCTGTAAGCCCAAGGGCAACTACGGCCGCGAGCGCACATGGTCGTAAGGCATGAGTCTCACTCCCAGGGAGGGAGCCGTCGGGGATGACGGAGGCATTCGGTCCCACTTCGCGGTCAAGCGCTCGCACGCCTCCGTCGCCTTGAGGTGTGGCCTCCGCCAATGTTTCGGGCACGGCTACGCGAATCTGAGGTGCGCCGCATTGCGAACAGAAAGGCTTGCCGTCTTCGACACTGTGTCCGCATTTGTGGCAGGGATGATCCATGGGATCAAAGAAGGGCTGGCTTGAAGGTATCGCACGATGAGCGGCAGGCGCAAGGAACGACTCGCGCTGTTCCGGTGTGAAGCTCTGTGCTTTTGCCTACCTTTAGAGGTCAGCTTGCTTGCCGCGAGTGTGCACGTAAACCAGAGCGAATGTCGAGCCGCTGCGGCCGTCGCTCGGTTGGATAGCGACTACGTGCTGGTTTTCCTCCGTCCCAACTTTCAGTTCCGTCACCGGCCCGGTATTGTCGCCCTCGCACTTGAGTTCTTTGGAGTTTTCGTCGTCGTTGATCTCGGCGTGGGCAGTGCCAGTTTCGCTGGTGTGGCACTCGATCACCCTGCCGTACTTCTTCAGTTTGTCGCGATAAAAATCAATAACTTTTCGCGGCGCGTCGTCGGAATCGTATTTCACAACCACCAGTTTCATGCCAAAGGCTTCGGTGACAACGCCGAAATTCACTCCTTTGTCGTTGTCTTCATCACGGTGGAGGCGCGCCCCGGGATAGAGCGGCAAGCCGGCTTTGCGCGCGTCAGCATCGGTGCCCATATGCAGGTCGCCGACGGAGCTTTGGATATCCAGATGCTTATCCTGACTGTTGTCCGTTTCTTGCGCTCGCGCAGCCGAGCCGGAAATCGCCACAGCGATGCCGAATACTACCGTGTGCATTGCTCGAATATGTATCGGTCGAAACATGTCTGCCTCCTCGAACTCCAAAAAAATCGCGCCCTAGATGTCGGCATCCTTGCCGTGCGTGCGCACATAGACCAGAGAGAAGCTCGATCCCCCACCCTCCGACCGGACTGCAACAATATGCTGATCGTCTTGCTTGCCTGCCTTGAGCTCGATGTCGTTTCCCCCGCTGCCTTCGCAGGTCAGCTCGTTCGAACTATTCTCAGATCCGTGCGATCCCATGTTCACATTCCAGTTGCCCCTGGAGGTGTGGCATTCGAGCACGTTCCCATATCTCTTTAACTGATCTCTGTAGAAAGACAAGACCTTGGTAGGCGCGGCGTCGGACTTGTACTCCAAAGCTACAACCTTCAGCCCGTAGCCGAAGCCTGAGATGTTGACGTTGGCGCTTTTATCGCTGCCGTCGGAATCTTTCTCCTTCAACGTGGCGCCCGGATAAACCGGAAGACCAACGTCGGTGACGTCCGCCTGATTGCTGACGTGGACGCCACCAAGAAGCGTATGGATGTCGACTTGTTTGTCCTGGCCGCCAGCTTCTTTCTTCACGTTCACGCTGCACGCAGGCAGGACAAGGAGCGCAGCCAAGCCGGCAGCGGCTATTACCAGCGTCGAGAATTTGTTGGTGCTCATGTTAAGAACCTCCGCCAGCAACCTGGACCGGACGCTCGAGGCCGGCGCCCCGCTGGGCAACATTGGGAATGCTCACGGGAAGATGCCCGCGAATGGGAATTTCTCCGAACAACGCCTTGACCGCGCTTAGCTCCGAGACCGACGCGTTGGAAAACGTACACATGTAAGTCGCAACCTTCGGGAAGTCCGCGGCCAAGTACGGGTTTCCCATGGCGATGACCACCGTCTTTTCCGACGCGCGATTCAGCAACTGCTGCAGCAGTATGCCCGACGCATCCGTCATCGCAACCACATTCCCCACTCTGCCCGCTGTTGGCACCACATAAACCGCCGCCACTACCGTTTTGGCTTCGGCCACGGCTTTCAGCACCTCATCGCTCATCCCAGCGGCGATGCGCGGATCCACATAGAGTACCCGGGCATCAGGAATGCGGGCTCGAAATTCACGTCCAAAAACTCGCCCCGATTCGGTCCGCACGTCCTCGGAGAAAAGCACTGCCACAGCCTGACTGCGCGTCTCCTCTTTTGTTGTATACGGAAGGGCTGCTTTCCCGGTTCCCTGGTTTTTAAGTGAAGATTTGAGGGGCAGGACCTTGCCGCTGTCACGCACCAGGGTCACTGCAGAGTCGGCCACCTGCTGGCCGAATGCGAGATTTTCCGGCTTGCTCACCAAGTTGGCGACGGCATTTACATCCACCATCCGGGCATTCTGCAAACCCAAAGACGCCTTTGTCTTCAGGATCTTAAGCACAGAGAGGTCCAGGCGTTCGCGGGAGATCTCTCCCGACTGAACCGCCTGGAGCATGGCATTGTACGAGGCGGGAAAGTCGGCCGGAATGAGCAACAGGTCATTGCCGGCCTTGAAAGCCTCGACCGCGGCTCGGCCAATGTCGTTGGCGAAAAGGTGTGTCAGGGCGGCCATGTCGAGCGCGTCGGTGACAATGATTCCGTGGAAGCCGAGCTGTTTTTCCAGCAGATCCGAAACAATTGCGGGCGAAATTGTGGCCACGTGATTGGGGTCGGGATCGAGTGCCGGCACTGTCACGTGCGCCACCATGACCGAGTCAACCCCCGCCGCAATAGCGTGGCGAAACGGCGGCAGTTCAACGGAGTCGAGATGGGCGCGGTCCACGTTGACGCTGGCGACGCCGAGATGCGAATCGGTCGCGGTGTCGCCGTGACCGGGAAAGTGTTTCGCCGTGGTCAGCATTCCGCCTTCGTGCGCGCCCTTGATATAGGCCGCGGCCAGATCGCCGACCTGCTTGGGATCTTCGCCGAACGAGCGCGTGTTAATGATGGGATTCGCGGGATTGGAATTCACGTCGGCGTCCGGGAAAAAATTCCAGTGAATGCCGATGGCACGAGATTCCTCGGCGGTAATGCGGCCGAAGGCTTCGGCGTCTTCCACCTTGCCATCCCCACCGAAAGCCATGGCATGCGGGAAGACCGTGGTTCCTGTCAGGCGCATCGAGACGCCGCGTTCGAAATCAGCGGCGAACAGTAGCGGCAGCTTCGACTCGCTTTGCAGGCGGTTGAGAATTTCAGCGGCTTCGTAAGGCTCGCTGCGCAGAAGAAATGGACCGTCCACATGGACCGTCATGGCAAATGAGCCCACGTGATATTTCTGCATTTCTTCAAGCCACTGCTGGTATTCCGGATTTTCCACGTTGAGAAAACTGGCCCGGCACCAGATCATGAATACCTGCCCGACTTTCTCTTCGAGGGTCAGCTTGCGCAGAGTCTTCTCCGCCCATTTCTCGCCTTCGTGGGTGAGATGAACGGGGCCCGGGCGCTGAAATTTGTCTTTAGCCTTGGCAGACGCCGTCGTGGCGAAGACGAAAGTGAGCAGCAGGATCGTGAGTGTGCGAGGCATGCGAGAACGATAGCAGAAATGACACGCTGTTGCCGTCCCGTTGCTTCACCCGCGAGGATCTGTGAAATCTCTAGCGAGCGCGGTTTCCATACGAGTCACGGCGTCGTGCTGCACCTGCGCCTCATCGCCGAAGCCCCGCAGCCAATGCACCTCCGGCTCGCGGCGAAACCATGTCATTTGCCGCTTGGCATAGTTGCGATGAGCCTGCTGAGCGGCCTGGAGCGCCTGAACGCGCGTGAGTTCGCCCTGAAGAAATTGCAGCGCCTGCTTGTAGCCGAGAGCAGATAGCGGGCCGGCAGTGTCACCATACTTCTCAACCAGTCGCTGCGTCTCCTCCACTATCCCAGCATCGAACATCTGCTTCGCGCGGCGGTTGATTCGGTCATAGAGCTCCTGCCGGTCGGGATCGAGACCGAGGCGCAGGATGCGGAAGCCGCGCAAGGGATCGCGTCCACGCTGCCACAGTTCCGTCATCTTCTCTCTCGAAGCCAGGCATACCTCGATAGCGCGGATGAGCTTGGGGGTATCGTTGGCATGAATCTTTTCAGCGGCTGCGCGATCCAGGCGGCGCAGAATGCGATGAAGGTAATTCGAGCCGCGTCCTTCGGGCCGTTCTCTCAATCGCTCGCGCAGTTCTTCAGAGCGTTGCGGGCCGGGGAAAAGTCCTTCGAGCAAGGCGCGGAGGTAGAGTCCGGTTCCGCCCACCAAAATCGGCAAATGACCACGCCCTTTGATTTCATCGAGCACTTGCCGTGCCTGGCGGGCATATTCACCTGCAGTGATACGGCCGGTGGGCGCGACGCAATCGAGCAAGTGATGCGGAGCGCGGGCTCGTTCGGAAGCCGTAGGCTTCGCGGTCCCAAGGTCGAACTCGCGGTACATGGCGACGGAATCGCAGTTCACGATCTCGCCGTGGAAGCGCTCCGCGAGCGCCAGAGAAAGCGCGGTCTTACCGCTGGCGGTGGGGCCAAGCACCACTGCCAGCAGCGGTTCCGGTTGCACGGAAGCCACCGTCAGCGCACGCTCCAGTGAATGGCATGCCAGTAGCGAATCAAAGTCAGGACAAGCAACAGAAAGGCAATCAGCAGCAGACCGGAAGTTTCCGTGGCATAAATCGCGTGCTGGCGGTGCTTGCCGGAGGAATCGTTCTTGCGCTGGTCGTCAGGCACGCGAATATTGTACGCCCGGCAGGAAGCCTCGCTGTTGGTGCTACACTACGCGTCGTCGGTCGCCCATTGTCCATGCCAGCCTTCGAAGGCAACTCCGGCAGAATCGCGCGTTTTGGAGTCTTCGAGCTCGACCTCGCCGCCGGCGAACTGCGCAAGAACGGCGCCAGGCTTCGTCTGCAGGAGCAACCGTTTCAGGTTCTCTCCCTGCTCTTGCAGCGCGCTGGCGATGTTGTAACGCGCGAGGAGTTGCGCCAGAAACTCTGGCCTGCCGACACCTTCGTGGATTTCGACCACAGTCTCAACACCGCCGTGAACAAGCTTCGGGAAGTGTTAGGCGATTCGGCATCCAGTCCCCGTTATATCGAGACGCTGGCGCGTCGCGGATATCGATTTATTGCGCCCGTACAGAATGGTGTGGAGAAAGGTAATGTGGGAACGGGCGCTTTCGTCCATTCAGCCGACCGCAGCGAGCCAACAGCCACATCCGCGCAAAATCTCCCGAGCACCCTGCACCCAGATCTCGATGTGCCAATCCCGCGGCGCGGGCTCACGCGCGGACTATTCGCCCTCGCCCAAGTGATGTACCTCATCTTCTACGTGGTCGCGCTTTCCCGCCTGCATGCGATCCAGGGAGTCGCAGATTCTTTCTTGCCGGCATGGGGCGCAACCACGCTGGCGGCTATGGTAATGGTGACTGCTGGCGTTGGAATTCCAATGCGTTGCTATCTGCTTTCCGCCGTCGGATTCGACTACCAGCGCCTGGGCGAAAAGTTTCAGCAGATGTTTCCTTTTATTCTGGCCCTCGATCAGCTCTGGGCAGTGGCTCCGTTTCTGCTGATGCCGAAGATTGGGCTGGGCGCAGCTTTTGCAGCCAGCGCGGGACTACTCTATGTGCCGTTCTCGGAGCGCACTCTGATTCGCATGGCGTACGTGAGACAGCAGGCGCGGACCTAGCCACAATCCTCCCCCCAATTTTCTATGGAACCCGACTCACAGATCGTGTGTAATCTCGTCTAAGAAGAAGCTGGACGGGAGTGTGCCTTCTCGAGGAGGAATTTCTTATGAAACGCATGAAGCTTGAAAGCTGCTTCACGGTCTTGATGGTCGTCGGCTTCGTTTGTTCCTGGGTTGTGCTGCCTGCGGGAGCCGATGAATGGTCGAAAACCTATACCCTCACCGGCCAGCCCGATTTGCGCGTGGATACTTCTGACGCCAACATTCACGTTTCCACCTGGGACCAGAAAACCATCGAAGCCAAGGTGACAACCGAGCGCTACAAGATCGGCGGCGAAGGCATCCGGATCGAAGAACACCAGACGGGCGACACGGTTGAGATCGATGTGCGCTATCCGCATTCCCACGGGGTCACAATCGAGTGGGGCACTCATAGCAACCGGCGCGTCGACATCGACATCCACATGCCGCGTGAGGGTCGCGTGGACCTGCACACCGGCGACGGCCAGATCGATCTAGGAAACTTTAAGGGAGAAATGCAATTGCGCAGCGGAGACGGCTCGCAGGAGGTCGACAGCGTAGACGGCAAACTCCGGGCAACGGCCGGGGATGGCCACATCCGCGCCCATGGCCGCTTTGACGAACTCGACCTCAAGACCGGCGACGGCCACGTCGACGCGCAGGCGATGGCCGGCTCCGCTCTGGCGGCAAGCTGGAACCTCGAAAGCGGCGATGGCACGGTCACATTGGCAGTGCCGGGGAACCTGGCCGCCGATGTGGATCTGCACACCGGAGACGGCCACATCGATCTGGATTTGCCCGTCACGACGGAAGGCAAGATTCGCGAGGGCGAGGTTCGAGGCAAGCTGAACGGGGGCGGAAATCTGCTGGTCATTCGCACGGGAGATGGCTCGATTCGCCTGCGCAAGATCTAAACTCAGCCTTCGGCTTCACGAAACTGCAGTCGGCCAGGCCGCACCTGGCTTGACGCAAGGCTTTATACTCTTGAGTCCAACGGTTTCGATTTCAGCGGGAAAATTCTGCCTCAGGTTCCTTCGGCAGCCACAGGGAGAGGTCGTCATGGCAGTCGTGCGTGTCTTTGGATTTCCTAGTAAGTTTCGCAGTGTCTTCATGCTCGCATCTCCATTTTTCTTGGCCTGTTCATTCGCCTGCGCGCAACAGTCCGCAGCCGCCCCGTCGAAGCCCGAGCCGGCCCTCGATGTAACTTCCATGGATCGCAGCATAGATCCGTGCGTGGATTTCTTTAAGTACTCCTGCGGCGGATGGATCAAAAACAATCCGATTCCTCCCGACCAGTCTTCGTGGGACACCTACTCGAAGATGCAGGACGAGAACCGGAGCCGGTTGCGTGGAATCCTCGAGGCCGCCGCCGCTCCTGATCCCGCGCGCAACGCCGCAACGCAGAAGATTGGCGACTACTATTCCTCCTGCATCGACGAGAAAGCCATCGAGGCCAAAGGAACGGACCCGCTGAAGCCGGGGTTGGAGCGAATTGCGAAGATTGACTCCAAGGCGGAAATCGCCGACGTCGCGGCGGTCATGGTTCATAGCAACGCGCTGTTTCGCTTCGACTCAGCCCAGGACTTCCGGGACGCCGATCAGGTCATCGCAGAAGCCGACCAGGGCGGACTCGGCATGCCCGACCGGGATTATTACGTGAAAGAAGATCCCAAGTCGGTCGATCTGCGCAAGGCCTACGTGGCACACGTGCAAAAGATGTTCGAACTCCTGGGTGATCAGCCGGGGATTGCAGCAGCGGAAGCGCAGACCGTAATGCGCATCGAAACCGCGCTAGCCAAGGGATCGATGACCCGCGTAGAGCGGCGCGAACCGAAGAACCTCGACCACAAGATGACCGCCGGCGAACTGGAGAAAATCAGTCCCGATTTTCAGTGGCAGGTTTACTTCACCAAGGTCGGCCTGCCGTCCCTCGCCTCACTCAACGTTGTCGCCCCCGGCTTCTTCAAGGCGATGAATGAAGAACTCAACAAAGAAAGCCTGGCGGATTGGAAGGTTTATCTGCGCTGGCACCTGGTGCACGCCGACGCCCCGTTCCTTTCCTCAGCGCTGCTGAACGAGAACTTCGCTTTCTATGGAAAAACGTTGCGGGGTCAGCAGCAGTTGCAACCGCGCTGGAAGCGGTGCACGGAAAATGTAGACGACGACCTGGGCGAAGCGCTGGGCCAGGTGTACGTGGAAAAATATTTCAGCCCTCAGGCGAAGCAAGAGGCCTTGAAAATGGTGAAGGAAATCGAGGCCGCAATGCAGCAGGACATTAACTCGTTGCCATGGATGTCCGCTGTCACCAAGCAGCAAGCGCTGATCAAGCTGCAGGGCATGGCCAACAAGATCGGCTATCCCGACAAATGGCGCGACTATAGCAAGCTCGAGATCGTTCGTGGAGATGAACTGGGCAACGTGGAACGCGCGCGCAGATTTGAATTCGAGCGGCTGCTGGCTAAGATCGGCAAGCCCGTCGACCGTGGCGAGTGGGGAATGACGCCACCCACGGTGAATGCCTACTACGATCCGCAGATGAATGACATCAACTTCCCAGCCGGAGTACTGCAGCCACCAGCGTTCGATCCCAACTCTGATGCTGCTCCCAACTACGGCGACACCGGCGGCACCATTGGACACGAACTCACGCATGGCTTCGACGACGAAGGCCGCCAGTTCGATGCACATGGCAACCTGCGCGATTGGTGGACCGCCGAAGATGGCAAAGAGTTTGTGAAGCGCGCCAGCTGCATTTCAGACCAGTATTCCACTTACACAATCATTGACGACATCAAGATCAACGGCAAGCTGACCCTCGGCGAGGATACCGCCGACCTGGGGGGGCTTATTCTGGCCTACATGGCGTGGAAGGAAGATACCAAGGGGCAGAATCTGCAACCGCTCGACGATCTCACTCCTGACCAAAGATTCTTTGTAGGCTACGGGCAGAGCTGGTGCGGCGAAACCCGCGATGAGACCAAGCGGCTGCGTGCCACGGTCGACCCCCATTCTCCGGAGAAATACCGCACCAATGGCGTGGTCTCGAACATGCCGGAATTCCAGGAGGCATTTCACTGCAAGGCGGGATCGCCGATGGTCAATCAGAACCGCTGCCGAGTGTGGTAGACGAAAAGTTGGTTTGATGGTTAGTCGAGCGGTTCGGTAATTCGGAAGGGACTAGTCCAGTCCTTCGCTCTCTTCTTTGGTGGGGTTGTAAAAGAATTTGAAGCGCAGAGCGAGGTATTGCCCGCCAAATTCACCGGGCAACGCTGGAAATGGGTTTGACGCCTTGATGCCCGCCCAGGCCGCGCGATCAAGCGGAATATCTCCGGAAGGGGTGACCAGCTTCATTCCCGCGACACTCCCATCTTTCATAATCGCGAACTCGATAATCAGGCTTCCGTGCTTCATCTCCGCGGATTCTGGAATCGCGTTGTACCAATTCTGCCGAACGTCATGCAGCACTCGCTGAAGATAGGGGCCGAAATCTACGCCTTGCGTATCGCTCAGAACTTCAAGGCCGCCCACCTGGCGTCCGTGCGCCCCGGTACCTAATCCAAAATCGCCGTTTTCACCCTGTCCTCCGGCCCCGCGCCTGGCAGCGGCGGCACGAGCAGCGTCCTCAGTCACCGAACCCGCATACTGCGAACCGCTATACTTTTTGAACTCATTGACGACATTCGGCGTGGCTGGCGTCTGCAACTGCGCGATCTGCGGATTCGGTGCTTGCTGGGGCTGAGGTGCTGGCTGATTCTGCGCGAATCCTGCAGACGACTGAGGCGGCGGCTGCTGTACACCGCTCGACCCCGGTGCTCCCGGCGGAGGCGTCGCCAGAATCTTGTGCAGCTCTTTGACGTCCAGTTCAGGATGCCGCGTCGTCGCAATTCGGTTCTTGTCGGAAAGGATATTCGTGTTCGGCTTCTGCGGCACCTTCTGCAGATCAGAAGGAAGCTCGAGGAAGGTCAAATCCTTCCCGTTCGTCAGATTCTTCGCCACCACAGCCGAGTGCCACGGCCAGTATTTTTCAAGTCTCTCAATATTGAAGATGGCAATGAGGAGAATCAGGTGGACGATAACGGAAATCCATGCAGCTTCGCGGCGTCGCGAGCGCTCCAGATCGTCCTGCAACTGGATGAGCAGATGCGGTACACGGGCATCGTCATCAAGCGCGCGGTAAGCCGTTTCCCATCCCTCGCCGTCGTACAGCCCAAGCTGTTCCGGCTGCGGCTTCTCGGGAGGAGCCACCGGATCCTGGAATGGAATTTGCGTGATGGGCATGAACTAAGTCTGTTCGACCTGGGCGTTTCTGAGCCAGGCCTGTCGGTTAGACACAAATCACCCTCGTCACGTTGCATCCCGGTTATGACGGGATAACGCAACGAGCCCGCGCAGCCAAGCTGCTTTTATTTTCGCATCTTTCGGGGGATTCTGCCCATTCACTAAATTAAGAGGGACTTACGCGTGTAAACATTTGTAAATCGGGGTCAGGTCTGCGGCTGGAACTCACGGCCACGGCTCTGGCGGGCCATTTATTGGGCTTTGGCGCGCACTACGGCTATGGGCCGATCGTTCGCAGAACTTGCGGTATCATCTTGCGCGTTCTGGGGCGTGACCTGGGAAGACTCGGTCGATATTTGTTCATCGCGCCGCGTGACCGCTTTGATCGAAACTGGCTGATTCGGGGTGGGGTCAACTTCGAGATGAAAAATGTCAAACCGGTTGTAGTGTCCGACGATATCGTGCATCATCTTCAGCTCGATGCTCTCGGCAATATCGATGTCGGCCACGACCATGCCTTCGCCTCCCGTAACAGGATCGGTCACCAGCTCGCCATCCGGACCGACGATCACCGACACGGGCGCCGGCGTTGCCCGTAACAATTCCTTCATCTTGGAATCCCCCTGCGAGAGTTGCTCAATAGCATCGGTATCGAGCGCGCACGAGGCAACGATGTTGAATACCTTGCCTTCGAACGCGTGAGCAGCCGAGCGCAGGCGGATGGCCTCAGTCAAATTGTAGTCATGAGCGCCATTGCCGGGGCGCTGGAACGGCCATGCCGGCGGATAGGTCGCAATATGCACCTGTTCGCCCTGCGCCAGCAACGTGAAACGCGCCAGGGTATTGGTGTTCTCTCCGCAGATGAGCGTGCCAACCCGGCCGATGTCAGTCTCCTCGGGACGCAGATACGCCGCGTCTCCATTTGCCCAAGTGAGCTTCTCAGCCCACGTGGGGACGAGCTTGCGATGGCGGTTCAGCAGCGTCCCTTCGCGATCGAACAGGAGATTGGTGTTGAAAAGCGTTCCCATGCTGAGCGGGCCCTTTTCCGTGACGCCGACCGAGAGGAACACGCGATGACGCTTGGCGATCTCACTGAGCCTTCTAGTGTGCGGTCCCGGAACCTGGACCGCGTTGTCAAACATTCGGCGGCAGAATCCGTGCTGGTCCATCGGAGCATAGATCAGGTTCCACACCGGAAACGCCGGAATAAAAGATTCTCCAAACACGATCAGTTCGGCGCCGGCATCCACGGCCTTCTGCACCAGCGTAGCCAGCTTATCGATGGTCGCATCCCGGTCCAGAAACACAGGCGCTGCCTGCACCGCTGCTGCGCGGAATTTCGGATATGTGTCGCCCGGCATGATGAATTTTCCCTCGCCTCTACGCCTGATTTCTTGCCTCAATCAGCATGAAGATCCCGGCCTCGGGTCTCCGGCATGTAGCGCATGCCGATAAGGAAGCTGAGAGAAGCCACGATTACCGGATACCAAAGCCCGTAGTAGATGTTGCCCGTCGCAACCACAATGCTGAAGGTGATGGTTGGCAGCAGCCCTCCAACCCAACCCACTCCCGCATGGTAAGGGACCGACAAGGCGGTGTAGCGAATTCGCGTGGGAAACATTTCCACCAGAGCGGCCGCCAGCGGCGCATAACTCAGCGTCACCAGTGCAATCAGTCCCGTCAGCAACACTAGGAGCATGCCGATGTTCATCTGCGCCGGATCAGCGCGTGCGGGATAGTTGGCCGCCGCCAGTGCTCCTTGAATCGCCTTGGCATCAAATCCTGTGATCGGGTCGGAACCGATTTTGATCTGAATGGCAGACCCAGCAGGCAAGCTCCGGTTGGTATAAGGAACACCCATTTTCGAGAGCAAAGCTTTGACTTTGTCGCAATCGCTGGAGTTTTTTCTCTGGCCGACCGGGTCGAACTGGAATCCGCAAGTGCGAGGATCCGCGCTCACCACCACGGGATTCGCGCGCGCGGCTGCCGCGAGCTGCGGATTGGCGTAATGCGTCAGCCCTTTGAACACAGGGATCAAAGTCAGAGCGGCCAGCAGCATCCCTGCCATCATTACTGGCTTTCTTCCGATCCGGTCTGAAAGTCGTCCGCTGAGAATGAAAAAAGGACTGCCCAGCACCAAAGCCGCGCCCAGAAGCAGATTTGCCGTCATGGGATCCACTCGCAGAGACTGAATCAGGAAATACAACGCATAGAACTGCGCCGTGTACCACACCACGGTCATCCCCGAAACCATGCCGCTGAAAGCTATGAGCAGCTTGCGAAGATTCTCCCTCTTCCCGAAAACTTCCTGTAGAGGGGCTCGAGAGAGTTTGCCTTCCGTCTTGGCCTGCAGGAAAGCCTGGGATTCCTTCATGGAGAGGCGAATCCAAACTGATAGGCCCAACAAGACCGAAGAAAACCAGAACGGAATTCGCCAGCCCCACACCTCAAAAGCCGACTTGGTGGCGAGGCGGCAGCACAAGATCACCACCAGAGAAAGCAACAGACCAAGCGACGCCGTGGCTTGAATCCAACTCGTGCAATAACCCCGTTGGTTGGCTGGCGCCTGCTCGGCCACATACACGGCCGCTCCACCATACTCGCCGCCTAGAGCAAGCCCCTGCAAAAGCCGCAGGCTGATCAACAGGATCGGCGCAGCCATGCCGATGCGGGCATATCCCGGAAGCAATCCGACCGAGACCGTAGCCAGTCCCATCAGAAACATCGTCATCAAAAAGGTGTGCTTTCGTCCAATCAGATCTCCCAGGCGGCCAAAAAAGGCCGCGCCGAAGGGACGGACAATAAATCCCGCGGCGAACGCCAAAAGGGCGAACATGAATCCGGTAGTCTCGTCCACGCCGGAAAAGAATTGCCTGGAGATAGTCACCGCCAGGGAACCGTACAGGAAAAAGTCGTACCACTCGAAGATGGTTCCCAACGCCGCGGCGAAGATCAGCCTCCGGTCCTCAGTGAGCAGTTTAGGAAACGACCCCGTGGTGACGAGTGGGATTGAAGATGTTTCCACAGTCCACTCCTTAGTTCCTTGGCGAACGCAAGATCTGCGGTTCGCCGCTTTGGATTTGGAATCCCGGGGGCGGCTTTACAGGCGCCCAACAATACTCGCGCCCGCCCGGAAAAACAACCTATTTCTCCCGCGCAAAGAACGCCGTCCAATGGCTGGAGAGGCTAAGTGAAGGGACACCGAAGTTAACTGTGGCGGAGAAATGTTATTTCAAGTTCATCGCTTTCAAAAGGTTGAGACGCTGGGATCGTTCAGATCTTTGAGAGCTTTTTGTCCCCGGAACCACTCGAACACAAAGAAAGCATGGACCCCAAAGGCCCACAATGAAAACATGGCTATCAGCGCGATCATGTCAGCCCCATAGAGGACCATGCCCGCCAGGAAAGCCCAACGATGGCCGGCGCGCCCGGCGAATCCCAGCGCTAACAGCATGATCACCCACGCCGCCGCGGCGCCATACATTGCGAAGGGATAAATGGGACTGAGCGACCTGCTATAAAGGCCCAGCAGGTCGAGCACACCGATGCTGACAAAAATGTTCAGCCGCACCGGAAGCAGGCCGGTGCCGAGTGCGGCCAGACCGGCTGCCAGGAAGAAGTAGTTCGCATCATTTCGACTGTCGGCAAGTAGATCAGCCCGTCGCTGCTCTTCAGCCTCTTTGTACTCTTTGTCCGTCCGGCCCGCGCCAACGTTCAGCGTTTGCATATGGCCGCCTAGCCTTTCGCCTTGGCAATCCTGGGAAGCCCGACTTTCTTCCCATGCTCGCGAATCTCAGTCACAATGTCGAGCGCGAGGGCGAGCGCGCGGCGGCCATCTTCGAGCGGCACCACCGGCGTGGAGCGTTCCCGCACCGCGTGCAGGAACGACTTCAACTCGGCGTGCAAAGGCTCTTCCGAAGTTACCGGAGGCTTGGCCACTTTTATCTGCGGATTAACAGTCGGAGCGCCCGGCGCGCCATCGGCCCCGACCGAGAATACAAGCACTTCCTGCCGCCCGTAATCGACGGAAACATACTGCTGCGGCTGAAAAAAGCGCAGCTTGCGCACGCGCTCTGTCGAAACCCGGCTGGCCGTAAAATTCGCCACGCATCCCGATTCGAACTCAAGCCGCACATTCGCAATATCAGCCTTGCCCGAAAGAATGGGCAGGCCGACAGCACGCACCTCTTTCACCGGAGAATCAGCAAACGAAAGCACGATGTCGAGATCGTGGATCATCAGGTCGAGCACTACGTCAACATCAAGTGAACGCGGAGTGAACACGCTGAGCCGATGCACCTCGAAAAACATGGGCTGCGTAAGCAGCGGAATCGTTGCGCGCACCGCCGGATTAAAACGCTCAAGGTGGCCCGCCTGCGCAATGCGCTTGTGCGCGGCAGCCAGTTGCACCAGTTCGTTCGCCTCATCCAGCGAAGCCGCCACTGGCTTCTCAATCAGCACGTCAACTCCAGCTTCCATCAACGCGCGAGCCACCGCGAGGTGATGCACGGTAGGCGCTGCCACCGATGCCGCGCGGATTTCACTGTGCGTGGTCAGCATCTGCGCGACTGAGCCGAAAGCGCGGCAGCCAAACTCCCGCGCCACCGCGTCGGCGCGATCCAGATTAGGATCGACCACGCCCACCAGCCGCACCCGCTCGCCCTGCTGCTCCAGTTCGTGATAGACCCGCGCGTGGTTGCGTCCGAAGACGCCCACCCCCACCACCGCCACGGAAATCGGGTTCTCAGCTTGCAGGAAGGAACTCTCACCTGGCTGGTTGCCAGCAAGAACAACAAATTGTAAACGTAAAGCCAGGAAAGAGCATCTGCA